>Ga0164241_10005748_pt1 | contig 11481 bp, 13 predicted proteins | sample OricomyardsoilBY_FD_108780 | JGI IMG/M metagenome (GOLD analysis project Ga0164241, IMG submission 108780) | Backyard soil microbial communities from Emeryville, California, USA - Original compost - Back yard soil (BY) | ecosystem: Environmental > Terrestrial > Soil > Unclassified | place: USA... | reverse complement strand
GGGCTATGCCTACAAGGCGCCGAAGGGGCTGAGCCGTGAGATCGTCGAATCGATCTCCGACTACAAGAACGAGCCGCAGTGGATGCGGGACTTCCGGCTCAAGGCGCTGGAGCACTTCTACTCGCGCCCGACCCCGAAATGGGGCGGCGACCTCGACCAGATCGACTTCGACGACATCCACTACTTCGTGCGCGCCTCCGACAAGAACAGCCGCGACTGGAGCGAGGTCCCCGAGGACATCAAGAACACCTTCGACCGGCTCGGCATCCCCGAGGCGGAGCGCAAATTCCTCTCCGGGGTCGGCGCCCAGTACGAGTCCGAGGTCGTCTACCACCAGGTCAACGAGAAGCTCGAGGCCCAGGGCGTGATCTTCACCGACATGGACACGGCGCTGCGCGAGCACGAGGACCTCGTCCGCGAGTACTGGGCGACGATCATCCCGCCCAACGACAACAAGCTGGCGGCGCTCAACTCGGCGGTTTGGTCGGGCGGCTCCTTCGTCTACGTGCCGGCTGGGGTCAAGGTCGAGATGCCGCTACAGGCCTACTTCCGGATCAACACCGAGAACATGGGCCAGTTCGAGCGCACCCTGATCATCTGCGAGGAGGGCGCCGACGTCCACTACATCGAGGGCTGCACGGCGCCGGTCTACTCCAGCGACTCGCTGCACTCCGCGGTGGTCGAGATCTGCGCCAAGCCGAGCTCACGGGTCCGCTACACAACGGTCCAGAACTGGTCGCAGAACGTCTTCAACCTGGTCACCAAGCGCGCCGTCGCCCACGAGAAGGCGACGATGGAGTGGGTCGACTGCAACCTCGGCTCGAAGCTGACGATGAAGTACCCGTCGATCTACCTGCTCGGACCGGAAGCGCACGGCGAGATCCTCTCGATCGCCTTCGCCGGTGACGGCCAGCACCAGGACGCCGGCGGCAAGATCATCCACGCGGCGCCGCGCACCTCGTCCTCGATCTTCTCCAAGTCGATCTCCAAGGACGGCGGCCGAGCGACCTACCGTGGCCTGCTCGAAATCGCCGACGGGGCGACAGAGTCGCGTTCCAAGGTCGTCTGCGACGCGCTGCTGCTCGACGAGGACTCGCGCTCGGACACCTACCCGACGATCCGCATCGACGAGAACGACGCCGACGTCGGCCACGAGGCGACCGTCTCGAAGATCGGCGACGAGCAGCTCTTCTACCTGCAGAGCCGCGGTCTCGACGAGGAGGAGGCCTCGAAGATGATCGTCAACGGCTTCATCGAGCCGGTCACCAAGGAGCTGCCGATGGAGTACGCGGTCGAGCTCAACCGGTTGATCGAGCTGCAGATGGAGGGCTCCATTGGCTGAGGTCGCGACCGCACCGGCCTGGCTCGAGGAGAGGCGCCAAAAGGGCGCCTCTCTCACGCAGAGCCTCCCCCTCCCCGACCACAAGTCGAAGGGCTGGGAATTCACCGACCTCTCCGGCCTCGAGATCGACGCCTACGAGACCGTTCCCGCCGGCTCGGAGATCAGCGGCGCCGAGGGAGCGACGGTGCTGCCGCTCGCCGACGCGCTCAGCTCCCACGCGGAGCTGCTCGAGAGCCGGCTCGGCTCGCTGGTCCCCGCCGAGGATCCCTTCGTCGCTCGCAACGAGGCGAGCTGGCGCGACGGCGTGCTGATTCACGTCCCGCGCGGAGTCAAGGTTGCAGAACCGATCCGCATCGAAGTGCCGGTCGACAGCGACGGCGGCGCGATCGCCTGGCGCACCTTGGTCGTGCTCGAGGAGGGCGCCGAGGCGGAGGTATGGGAGCACTGGTCCTCGCCCAGCGACGAGATCGACGGGCTGCTCAACTCGGTAGTCGAGCTGAGCGTCGGCCAGGCGGCGACGCTGCGCTACGTCAACACCCAGGACATCTCCGAGAAGGCCTGGATCTTCGCCACCCAGCGCGCCCAGGTCGAGCGCGACGGCCGCCTTGACTGGGCCGCCCTCGGCTTCGGCTCGGGGCGCGGCAAGGTGCGCATGGAGACCAACTTGGCGGGCCCGGGCTCGGAGGCGCGGGTCACTGGCGGATACGCCGGCGGGCCCGGGCAACACCTCGACTACGACACTACCCAGGAGCACGCAGCGCCGAACACCAACTCCGACCTCGCCTTCCGCGGCGTGCTCGCGGCCGGCGCCACCGCGGTCTGGCGCGGCATGATCAAAGTCGATCCTGGCGCCCAGCAGACCGACGCCTTCCAGGAGAGCCGCAACCTGCTGCTCTCCACCGACGCCCATGCTGACGCGATCCCCGGCCTGGAGATTCTCGCCGACGACGTGCGCTGCACCCACGCGGCGGCGATCGCCCAGATCGACCGCGACCAGCTCTTCTACCTGACCTCACGCGGGCTCGGGCCCGCCGAGGCGAAGTCGCTGATCATCGAAGGCTTCCTAGAGTCGCTGGTCGAAAGGCTGGCCGAGGGGCCGGTTAGAGACGAGATTTCAGCGGCGCTGGAGCGCCGTCTCGTCGAGATCCTCTAGTCAGTCGCCGCGCTTATTGCGACGTTCGCTGTACGTCGTCCTGGCGATCGAGAGCAGGACGACAATGATCGGCGGGATATAGAGGACCCAGAGCCAGTGGCCGGCGTGGGCGACCGGGAGCAGGAAGGCCATTTGCTGAGTATGACCCTCAAAAAGCGCCGAGACCGCCGGCCTTGCGAGCGGCGGTCTCGGTACTACATGGAGAGGGAGAGTCAAAGTGATGGACTCTCCCTAAGTAAACCAGATGTGAACGCCCTTGCATCGGTAGAAAACCGCGCCTTAACCGTAAAAACCAACTCTGCTTTCCGCAAAACGCGGAAAGATCTCACCCGTTGGCCGCCGAGAGCAGGTAGAGCCCGAAGCAGGTGAAGGCAACCATTACCGCCAGCATCCAGTACTGCGAGCGTGCGGCCTGACGATAGTCACCCCAGTACGCCGTGGCGCGGTCGTGGGCGAGGGTCAGCGCCACGACATGACCAATCACAAGCGCCCCTACTTGTACGTACCAAATTGCGTTGGCGCTGAGGATTTTGAAGTCGATTCCACCCGACGCGGTGCCAAAGAGATCGGTCGTTGCCGTACCAAGGGGATCGGAGAGCAGGTAGGTGAACTGGGCCTGCTCCTGGAAGACGAAGAGGCTGAAGTAGTGGGCAACGAGATAGGCAAAGGCGATCGGGATCAGGGTGTGGGCGAAGCCCATGCGTAGTTTCTTTGCCGGCGGGGCACCCCCCACCGTCGCCATCCCCCGCACGCCGATCATGTAGACGAGGGCGACCCCCGCAAAGCAGAGCAAGATGAAGATCGTGTCGGCGAGGCGTAGAGAGGCAGTGAGGCCGAGGCCGGCGTCAACCAACCAGTCGAAGGTCTGCTCTACGGCCCCCTTGATGGCGCCCTCTTGGGCACCGTCGAAGCTGGTTGTGGCGATCGAGGCAATAACCATCGCCGCCGAACCGGGCATGGTTGCCCAGTGGCTCGCCGCGGCCAGGGGACGGCGGCGGCCGAGACGGCCGCCTTTGACGCCAAAGGACCCGAGCTCAGAGAACATGCCGAAGTAGACGGAGAACACCTCACCCGTCTGACACCACTTCTCGACCCCGAAGATCGCCATCATCGCCAGGGTGTAGAGGCTGTAGATGAGCGCAGCGAGGCCGGCGGCGTGCGGAGCAAGCCCAACCGCGACTCCACCGCTGGCCCCGTAGACAACCTCGAGCCAGACGACGGCGAGCAATCCGATTGCTGCCGGCCAGCGCCCCAGCGCCTCTGGATAGGCGAGGTGTGCCGGCCGCTGACCTGCGAACGCAGTAAACGCTCCACCTACCGCCCGGCCGACTGCGCGCCACGGATTAAAGGGCCGGAAGACGTCCCCGAAGACAACACTGAAAAGGGGGATTCCAAGCCAGGCGGTGACGAAAAGGAAGGTGAGGGCGAAGTTACGGTCGGGAGCTTCGGTTCCCTTCAGCCCGGCGTAGATGGAGACGCCGAGCAGGAAGATGCCAATTGCTCCGCAGAGGATCTGCACCGGCAGGCTGAGCAAAGCTCGCGAGAGCCCCGCCCCGAGGGGACGCCAATGGTCCTCCTCGAAGCGGGGCGTGCGCCAGGCGGCCGAGAGCGCGAAGAAGGAGACGATCAGGACAATCGACGCCCCCCAGGCGAACAGCCAGGCCGGAATCGGCAGGTCGCCGCGCGCGACGAGCGCGTGGGCGAACGGCAGGAAGAACGTCGTCACGGGTTGACCGTCAGCTCCGCGATCTGTTCTCCCCTGCCCTCGAGCTCGGCCTCGAACACACCTTCGATCGTGGCGGGGAAGTCGAAGCTGACCGAACCACCGGCCTCGATGTCCTTCATCAGGTCATAGCCGTGGACGTGGATCTCTTCGCTGATGTCGGAGTCCACTTTGAAGCGAATTTGGTCACCCGCGTTGTAGGTCAGCTCGGCCACTCCGCCGACGGGCTTGCCGTTCTTGATGACGATGGTGGGGATGGCGGGCTTGCCCTGGCTCTTTTCGTTCCCGCCAGATGTCTGATCCGTCTTCGCCGGAGCATTGCTTGCGCTGTCGCTTTCTTCACTGGCGCTCTTGCCGTCGTCCTTGAGGACGATCAGCAGCAGGACCGCCACGACTACGACCGCGATGCCCGCAATAACACGTGTGGTGTTCGATTTCATCGTTGCTCCTTCGCTAGAGCGCGGGCGCTCGCCCACGCGGCTCGTCCGCGACCGGTGCCGCGGTGCGTTCGTTCTCTCGCTAAGGAGCTAGAGGCGGCGGGCGCTGAGCGATGCCGAAGGCGATCAGCAGGCCACCGCTCGCGGCATGCGAACGTGGTGCTTGGGGGCGAGCCTGCCTTTTCGCGCTACGGGGAAGCGACCGCTTGGCGATTCGCTCAGCCAGCCTGACGATCGCCTCGCAGCCGGGATAGTGACCCAACAGCAGCGAGACGACGAGCAGCAACAGCGGAGCCAGCGCGAGCCCGATCTCGAACATTGCTCGATGAATCTATCGGAAAGTTTTAAGGGCCCCTAAGGCAATAGCTTTCGGCGATGCGCCCGGAGAGGGACAACATCGCGGCTCCCGACCTGCCGGAGGAGATCACCTGGGTCGGTGTGGCGCCCGAGTCGATGCCGGTCCTCACCGCGGGGGGACCGGCGCTGGTCCACTTCTTCGACTACTCCCAGCTCAACAGCGTGCGCACCCTCCCCTACTTGATCGAGTGGGATCGCCGCTATCGCGACGCCGGCCTGAGCACGATCGGCGTACAGGCGCCGCGCTTCCCGTTCGGCGCCAACCTTGACGACGTCGCGGCGGGCCTGAGGGATCTCGGCATCGAGTTCCCGGTCGCCCTCGATGCCGAGCGCGACCTCTGGCACTCCTACGGCTGCGAGGGCTGGCCCAGCCTCTTCCTCTGGTCGACCGGCGGCGCCCTGAGCTGGTTCCACTTCGGCGAGGGCGAGTACCTGGCCACCGAGATGGCGATCCAGGAGGAGCTGCGCGACCTCGACGTGTTGCGTTCCCTGCCGGAGCCGATGGAACCGCTGCGTCCCAGCGACGGGCCGAGCGCAAAGGTGATGCCGCCGACCCCCGAGCTCTTCCCGGGCGGGTCTTGGGAGCAGCCTTGGACCGGCGGCGCTCTGGAGCTCGACTATGAGGCCGGCGGTGCATACGCGACTATCGAGGGCGAGGGCACCCTCGGTGTGTCGCTGGACGGCGGCAACCGTCGCGAGCTCCAGATCCAGGGCGCTCGTCTCTACCCGCTGGTAGAGCATGAGCGCCACGAAGCCCACCGGCTCGAACTCGACCCCTCCCCCGGCCTACGGATCTGGTCGGTCAGCTTCGCCGCAGGCGTGCCGTAGCTTGAAGCAGCGTCAATGGCCCGGCCCAGTCGACTCCTCAGACTCGCTGGGCTGGCCGGTGTATTCGCAGATCACCCTCAGGTCTCGATCGAAGCTCCAGAGGACGACCTCCGCTCCAGCTGCCTCGGCCGTGGCGGCGATCAAGAAATCGATCGCCGGTCGGCGGTGGCTACCGTCCGAGCCCGCGGCAAGCGCACGCTGGACATCCAAGGCCCGCTCCACGCTCGCGTCCTCAAGCGGCAGACGCTCAAGATGAGAGAAGAGGCCGAAGAACTGATCCTCGTACTGAGTGGCGGTCTCCGATCGATGCATCGCCTCGAGGACGACCGGGACGCAGGTGACGATTTCACCAGCCTCATAGCGATCGGCGAGCTTTTCCCTGATGTCGATGCGCTGGGGCTTCTGCGCCCAGGCCCAGATCGACGTATCGGCTAGGTAGCGGGGCACTAGATACGCGGCCGACGCTGCTCCGCGAGCTCACCCGGATCAATCAGATCCAGCGCCCCCGAGCGAATCAGGCCTGCGCCCCGGTGTAGCAACTCGCTCCGGCTGACCACTCGCAGCGCCTCGTTGACGGTCTCCTTGTATCCCTCGGTCCCGAGTGCTCTGCGAGCTCCCTCGAAGGCCGACACCTCGATCTCGATGGTCGTCCGATGCGTTTCTATAGCTGCTGCCATGCCTATACTATAGCTATATTCTCCCTAAATATATGCTTGATATAGAGAGTTTTATGCGCATAAGTTGCGCAGATGTGGGCAGCAAGCCCAACTAGGCACGTGCCGCGAGCTCGTCGCGGATCTCCTTGGGGAGCATGAAGCGCACGTCCTCATGGACCGTGCGCAGCTCGGAGACGTCCTCGGCACCGCGCTCGCGGAAGAGCTCGACGAGACTCTCGACCAGCTCCTCGGGAGCGCTTGCGCCCGAGGTGATGCCAACCGTCTCCACGCCCTCGAGCCACTGCTCGTCGACTTGGGTGTGGTTATCGATCAGGTACGAGGCGGCACCGTGCTCGCGGGCTACCTCGACCAAGCGGTTGGAGTTGGAGGAGTTCGTCGAGCCAATGACGAGAACCAGCTCGCACTCTCGGGCGAGCTGCTTGACGGCGATCTGACGGTTGGTCGTCGCGTAACAGATGTCATCGGACTTGGAGCTGACGATGGCGGGGAACTTGGCTCGCAGGGCGGCGATCACCTCGGCGGTCTCGTCGACCGAGAGGGTTGTCTGGGTGATGAAGGCGACTTTCTCGGAGTCGGGAACCTCGAGCGCCTCGACTTCGGCGGCGGTTTCGATCAGGACGATCGAGCCGGGGGCCTCGCCGGTGGTGCCTTCGACCTCCTCGTGGCCCTCGTGGCCGATCATCACGATCGTGTAGCCCTCGGCGGCGAAGCGGCGGGCGGAGACGTGGACCTTGGTGACCAGCGGGCAGGTGGCATCGATCGTGCGCAGGTTGCGGGCGGCGGCGTTGTCGTGAACCGCCGGGGCAACGCCGTGGGCGGAGAAGACAACCATCTCGCCCTCCGGCACCTCGGTCTCCTGCTCGACGAAGATCGCGCCCCGCTTGGCAAGTTCCTCGACAACGTGCTTGTTGTGGACGATCTCCTTGCGCACGTAGACAGGCGCGCCGTAGAGCTCGAGGGCGCGCTCGACCGTCTGCACGGCGCGATCAACGCCGGCGCAATAGCCGCGCGGCGCGGCGAGCAGAACCCGCTTCGGGGCCGCTGTGGCGGCGGGAGTCATTGGTTGCAGAGTAGCGGTGGGGGCATTGCGGGCAGCGTCGCGGGGTGGCCCCGGGAAGCGGTCGTGGCTAGCCTTGCAAGATGGCAACGCAAGGACGCCACCTCGATCGCCTCACCGCCGTCGACGCCTCGTTCCTGACCAACGAGACCTCGAACAGCCACATGCACGTCGGCGCGATCCTGATCTTCGAGGGGCCGCCGCCGAAGTACCTCGACCTGGTCGAGCACGTCCGGGGCCGGCTCGACCAGGTGCCGCGCTTCCGCCAGCGCCTCGTCGTCCCGCCGCTGGAGGCGGGACGGCCGCTCTGGGCCGACGACGTCAACTTCAACCTGACCTACCACATCCGCCATACGGCGCTGCCCGAGCCGGGCGGCGAACAGCAGCTGAAGCGGCTTGCCGCGCGCGTCTTCTCGCAGCAGCTCGACCGTTCCAAGCCGCTCTGGGAGCTGTGGCTCGCGCAGGGACTCGAGCGCGACCGCTTCGCCCTGCTGACCAAGACCCACCACGCGATGGTCGACGGCATCTCCGGCGTCGACATCGGTACCGTGCTCTTCGACCTCGAGCCGATCCCCGAGCCGGCCTCAAGCGACGATGGCTGGGTGCCGCAGCCGCAGCCGAGCACCACCGATCTGGTCGCTCGCGGCGCGGTCGACGCGGCGGCGGCGCCGGTGAAGCTGGTCGAGCGCGCCGTCGACGCGGTGCGCCATCCCGAGACGGCAGCACGGCGCGTGGGCGAGGCCCTGGAGGGGGTGGCCGAGGTGGTCGGCGCCTTCGCCGACCCAGCGCCCGACGTGCCCCTGAACCAGCCGATCGGCCCGCACCGTCGCTTCACCTGGGCGCGCTCGGAGCTGGCGACCTTCAAGCGGATCAAGGACACGCTGGGCGGCACCGTCAACGACGTCGTGCTGGCCGTGGTGACCGGGGCCCTGCGCGAGTGGCTGCACGGCCGCGGCATTCGCACCGAGGGCCTGGAGCTGCGCGCCCTGGTGCCGGTCTCGATCCGCACCAAGGACGAGCGGGGCGACCTCGGCAACCGGATCGCGGCGATGCGCGGGCCGCTGCCGGTCTACGTCGAGGACCCGGTGCGACGGCTGCGCGTGGTCAGCGAGCAGATGGAGGGCCTGAAGCGCTCCAAGCAGGCGCTTGGCGCCGAAGTGATCTCGCGCTTCAACGACTTCGCGCCGCCGACGCTGCTCGCGCAGGCCTCACGGATCAACTTCTCGACCCGCCTCTTCAACCTGATCGTCACCAACGTGCCTGGCCCCCAGATCCCTCTCTACGTGCTCGGCCGTGAGCTGGAGGAGGTCTTCCCGGTCGCCTTCCTGCCCCAGAACCACGCGATGGCGGTAGCGATCATGAGCTACAACGGCCATCTCGGCTTCGGCCTGCTCGCCGATTACGACTCGATGGAGGACGTCGAAGACTTCGCCGCCGGCCTCAACCGCTCGCTGGCCGAGCTCGAGGAAGCGGCAGCCGCCGCGGCGCGCACCTGAGTCCCACCGAACGGGCTGGCTAGGCTTGGCACGTGGCCATCCTTGTCGCCATCTTCATCGTCGTGCCGATCGTCGAGCTCTACGTGATCATCCAAATCGGCGGCCTGATCGGGGTCGTCCCGACGATTTCGCTGCTGCTCGCCGACGCGCTGCTCGGCTCGCTGTTGCTGCGCCACCAGGGCCGCGGCGCCTGGCGCCGCTTCAACACCGCCCTCGCCGAGCGCCGCTTCCCCGGCCGCGAGGTCGCCGACGGCCTGCTGATCGCGATTGGCGGCACCCTTCTGCTCACCCCCGGCTTCGTCACCGACATCGTCGGCCTGATCTTCCTGATCCCGCCCACCCGAGCGATCGTCCGGCGCCTGATGCGCGGCTACGTCGGCCGACGGTTCATCGTCGTGGGTGCTCCTGGACCAGGCGGCCCTGGGCCAGCGAGGCGCTCATACGACTACGACGCCACCGCCGAAGAGATCGACGTCGAGGAGCCGCGGCTCAACCGCTGAGTTCGTGTTTCGTCGCGCATACCGCGATAAACCACGAACTCAACCCCGCTAGAAGCCGAGGGCGAACTTGGCGTCCTCGGTCATCATCTCGGGACTCCAGGGTGGGTCGAAGATCATCTTGGGGTGGACGGCGGAGACGCCGGGAAGGTCGCCGACGAACTCCTTCATCTGCTCGGAGACCTGGGGGCCGATCGGGCAGGCGGGGGTCGTCAGGGTGAAGGTGACGAAGACTTCTTCCTTCTCGATCTCGACGTCGTAGACGAGGCCGAGGGAGACGAAGTCGAGCCCCAGCTCGGGATCGATTACCTCCTCGAGGGCCTCGATGACGTCATCTTCTGTGAGGACTGCGGTCTCGTTGTCGGACATCGGCCCATGGTAGCCGGCCGCTACGGCGTGCCGGGCCTCAGTGGCTCGGCGGGGTGCTCATCGCCGTCTCGATCCAAGTCCAGTTGCCACCAACCGACGTCGCGCCACGCGCCGGCCTTCCAGCCGATCTGGCGGAATACGCCGACGGGAACGAAGCCGAGGCGCTCATGAAGGACGACGCTGGGCTCGTTCGGAAGGGTGATGCCGGCGCAAGCCGTGCAGAAGCGCTGGGCGCGGAGACGCTCGAAGAGCGCCTCGTAGAGGCGCCGCCCGATGCCCTGGCCACGCTGGGCATCGGCGACGTATACCGAGACGTCCGCCGCCCAGCGATAGGCGGGCCGCTGCCGGTGCTGGCAGGCATACGCATAGCCCAGCACCCCACCCTCGCCCTCGGCGACGAGCCACGGGTGAGTTGCCGAGATCCGCTTGATGCGAACCGCGATTTCCTCCGCGCTCGGCGCCTGCTCCTCGAAGGACGTGGCGCTCGCCTCGACGTTGGGGGCGTAGATCGCCGCGCAGGAGGCGGCATCTGTCTCGGGATCGGCATCGCGAATCGTGACTGGGTTCATCTCCGGGGAAATCTAGTCCGCCCGCGCCGCATGACTTCTTTTCGCGCCAATAGGCTGCCGACGATGAGCAAGCCGGGACAGATCGTGCGGCGATCGATCGGGATCGCCTTCTCCGACGGTGGACTGCTGGCCCTGTCGGCGGTTCGGCCCGAAGCGGCTGACGGGCACGGCGACGAGCAGGTTGCCGCCGTTCTCTGTGGGCCCGACGGGGCGCCGGTCGAGGTCTCCGAGGCGCTGCTCTCGACCGAGTACGGGCCGGACGGCGTGCAGCGCCGGGCGACGCTGGAGCTCTGGGTCGACGGCGAAGAGGGACAACCGCTGCGCGGCGCCGGAACGCTGATCAGCTCCAGCTCGGTGAGCCACCCTGGGCTGGAGGCGGAGATCGCCTTCTTCCGCTGGTCGGTCGAAGGCCGCGAGGGTCTTGGCCACTACGAGGTGGTGCGCGGATGAGCGGGGCGAACGGCATCGACACGGTGATCTCCGACTTCGGCGGGGTGCTGACGACGCCGCTCTTGCAGTCGTTCATGGCCTTCCAGGACCAGACAGGGATCACCACCGAAGCCCTCGGCAAAGGGATGCAGGCGGCCACCGAGGCCAACGGCGAAAACCCGCTCTTCGAGATGGAGCGGGGCGAGATCACCGAGGTCGCCTTCCTCGAGCAGCTGACCGACAGCCTCGAGCCGATCCTCGGCCACCGGCCGGAGATGCACCTCTTCAAAGAGATCTACTTCGAGGCGCTGGAGCCGAACCCGCAGATGATCGAGCTGATGGCTGAGCTGAAGGCCGAGGGCTACCGGATGGCGATGCTGACCAACAACGTGCGCGAGTGGGAGCCGCTCTGGCGGCCGATGCTCCCCGTCGACGCGATCTTCGAGACCGTCGTCGACTCGGGCTTCGTCGGCTGCCGCAAGCCGGAATCGAAGATCTACGAGCTGACCCTCGAGCGCGTCGGCCAGCCCGCCGGGTCCTGCCTATT
>Ga0164241_10005747_pt1 | contig 11483 bp, 11 predicted proteins | sample OricomyardsoilBY_FD_108780 | JGI IMG/M metagenome (GOLD analysis project Ga0164241, IMG submission 108780) | Backyard soil microbial communities from Emeryville, California, USA - Original compost - Back yard soil (BY) | ecosystem: Environmental > Terrestrial > Soil > Unclassified | place: USA... | reverse complement strand
GGATCACGCGCCGCACACGCGCGAGGAAAAAGACAAAATCTATCCCGACACGCCGTCCGGCATGCCGGGTGTGCAAACCCTGGTCACGCTGCTTTTGGATCATGTCAACAAGGGCAATATCACCCTGGAGCGTTTCGTCGATCTCACCGCCTCGGGCCCGCAGCGCATCTTCGGCATCGCCGGCAAGGGCCGTATCGCCCGCGGCTATGACGCCGATTTCACCATCGTCGATCTGGGCCTGACGCGCGAGATCACCAATGCCTGGATCGCCTCGCGCTGCGGCTGGACGCCGTTCGACGGCATGAAAACCAAAGGCTGGCCGGTCGCCGCCATTCTGCGCGGCCGCACGGTGATGCGCGATTTCGCGGCGACCGGCGCGGCGCAGGGCGAACCCGTACGCTTCGTGGAAACCCTGGTGCCGTCAACGTAAACCATACCAGCGCGAAGCAGCGAAGGTTCAAGAATGTCAAGGTTGACCCGTCCGCCGAATTGGGGTGGCTTTGCCGCCGTCCCGCCGTTCTTTCCCTGACCAGAAGGCCCGCCGCGATTCATGGACTATCTCTGGCTGATCTTTTCCGGCATCGGGATGGGACTGGTTGCGGCCGTGCCGGTGGGGCCGGTCAACATCATCTGCATCCGCCGCACGTTCGCGTTTGGGCCCTTGAACGGATTCCTCTCGGGCCTGGGCGCGGCGCTGGGCGATGGCGTCTTCGCCGCCGTCACCGGACTGGGGCTGACCTGGATCGCGCAGTTGATCCAGGGTTATGCGGCCCTGATCGAACTGGGCAGCGGCATGGCCATGGTGTTTTTCGGCGTCAAGATATTCCTCGATTCCCATGAACCGCAGCTGGAAGACGCCCGCGAGAACGACAAGGCCGGCGCTTCGCTGCTGGGCGCCATCGCCTCCACCTTCGCCCTCACCATCACCAATCCGGCGACGCTCATTGCCTTCACCGTCATGTTCGGCGGCCTGGGCGGGCTCGCGGGCGGGCCCGGCACCATCGCCGATGCCGGCCTGGTGGTCGCGGGGGTGGTGGGCGGCTCGGCCGGCTGGTGGCTGGTGCTGACCACGGTGATCGGCCTCTTCCACGCGCGAATCGACGCCGGGCGCGTGGTCCTGATCAACCGGGTCAGCGGCCTGCTGGTGGCCATTTTCGGCCTTGCCGTGCTGGGCAATCTGGCCTGGAACCTGATGCGGCACATTTGACGCCGCGGCGCGCCTGCGGCGGCACAAATTCGCCAAAAATCTGGAGTTCCCTCCGCCGACGCGCTATCCCCTTTGGGCGCGGGGTTTTTCGCCGAAAGGATTTGACGATGCGGGCCATGACGATTGCCGCCGGCGCTTTGGGCGTCCTGCTGCTGGCCTTGCCGGCCATGGCGCAATCCACGCAGGAGTCCCAGGGGCCCGGACCCGATGCCGCCCGGAAAGCGGAGGCCGCCAAGCTGGCCGCCGATCCGGCGCTCAGCGCTGCCGCCAACGCCGCCTTCCTTGCCAACAACCTCAAGCAGCCGGGCGTGATGAAGCGGCCCAGCGGGCTGCAATACAAGATCATCCAGAACGGCTTCGGCAGGCATCCCGGCCCCGCCGACACGGTCCAGGTCTATTACACCGGCAAGCTGATTAACGGGAAAGTGTTCGACGGCACCTCGCAGGGCCTGCCCGCCACCTTCAATGTCAGCCGCGACGGCCTGGTGCAGGGCTGGGTCGAGGCCTTGCAGATGATGCGCGAAGGCGATCACTGGACGATCTGGGTGCCCGCCGCTCTCGGCTATGGCGCGGGCGGTACGCCCGACGGCAGCATCCCGCCCAACCAGACGCTGATCTTCGATCTCAGGCTGCTCTCGACCGCGGCGCCGCCCCGGCCCGGCGATCCGGCATGCGGGGCCGATCCTGATTGCGCCAAGCTGATGCAGCAGCAGCAAGGACAGCAATAGGTGGGACGCCTGCGCGCCCTGGTTCGCCGGATGCGGGCGGCGCTGCCGCTCGATGGCGGCCAGTTGCGCATCGCCGTGGCGCTGGTGCTGGTGGTATGCGCCAGCGCCCTGTTCTGGGTCAGCCGCGACCGTCAGGTCACCGCGCCGGACTGGGACGGCCAGGTGCGCGGCATCGCCTACAATCCCAGCCACCTTTTCTCCGAGCGCCAGCTCAAAAACGTCAGCGTGGCGCGGATCGATCACGACCTGGCGCAGCTTTCCAAGATCACCGGCCATATCCGCACCTATACGGTGTCCGGCGGCATGGACAAGGTGCCGCAAGTGGCGCGCCGCTATGGCATCACCGTTTCGCTGGGCATCTGGATCAGCCCGGACCTCGTGCAGAATGACAAGGACATCGACCTGGCCATCCGCACGGCGCTGGCCAACCGGCGCACCGTGGACCGCGTCATCGTCGGCAACGAGACCCAGTTGTTCGGCTATGTCACGCCCGACCAGCTCAACACCTATATCAAGCGGGTGCGCGCGGCGTTGCCTGCCCGCATCAAGGTGACGACGGCGGAGACCTGGTCCACCTGGCTGCTGACGCCGGAAGTGGCCAAGAACGTCGATATCCTCTTCATTCATCTGCTGCCCTATTGGGAAAATACCGACATCCACGGCGCCATGGCGTCCACCGACAAATGGTACGACAGCGTCGCGGCGGCCTTTCCCGACAAGCCGCTGGTGATCGGCGAGGCGGGCTGGCCCTCGGAAGGCCGCACCCGGGGCCGCGCCGAGGCCTCGGTGGCGAACGAAGCCTATTTCGCCCGCGCCTTCGTGCAGCACGCCATGGAAAAGGGCTGGGACTATTACCTGCTGGAAGCCTATGACCAGCCCTGGAAGCATGTGAACGAAGGCACCGCGGGCCGTTATTGGGGCCTGTTCGACGCCAGCGGCCATCCCAAATTCGCCTTCACCGGCCTCTTGCGCACCTTCCCGGAATGGCGCGGCTACGCCCTGTTCGGCGCGGTGCTGTCGCTGGCGCTGGGCCTCTTGGTACTGGGACGGATGCCGCGGGTGCGCCAGCCCGGCTATCTGGTGATGGGCGGGCTGATCGCGCTGATCTCCACCGGCCTTCTGGCGCTGATCGACGCCACGGCGCTGGAATATATCGATCCCACCGACATCGTCGCGATGGTCGCCATGTCGCCATTGGTGCTGCTGGCCTGCGCCATCATCCTGACCGAGGGCATCGAACTGGCCGCCAGCATGTGGCGCATGGAGCGGCGGGCATTGACGGCGATGGTGCCGGTGAAAAGTCCGCGGGTCTCGCTGCACATCCCCACCTTCAACGAACCGCCCCAGATGGTGATCGCGACGCTGAACGCGGTGGCGCGTCTCGACTATGACAATTTCGAAGTCATCGTCCTGGACAACAACACGCCCGATCCGGCGGTGTGGCGCCCGGTGGAGGCGCATTGCCGCGCGCTCAACGCCGATTGCGGCGTGCCCCGTTTCCGCTTCTTCCATTTCGAGCAGCTTAAAGGCTTCAAGGCCGGCGCGCTGAACCGCGCCCTGGCGCTGACCGATCCCGCCGCCAGTCACATCGCGGTGATCGACAGCGACTATCAGGTCGAGCCGTTCTGGCTGCGCCGCGCCATGCCCTATTTCGCCGCGCCGTCCGTGGCGCTGGTGCAGGGGCCGCAGGATTACCGCGACGCGCAGGACAGTCTCTTCAAGGCGATGGCCTATGAGGAATATCGCGGCTTTTTCCATATCGGCATGGTCGAGCGCAACGAACACAACGCCATCATCCAGCACGGCACCATGACCATCGTCGCCAAGGCGGCGCTGGCGGAAGTCGATGGCTGGTCGGAATGGTGCATCACCGAAGACACCGAACTGGGCATGAAGCTGTTCGAGGCCGGCTACGATGCCGCCTACATTCCCCAGAGCATGGGCCATGGCCTGGAGCCGGACACGCTGGAAGCCTTCATGTCGCAGCGCTATCGCTGGACCTATGGCGCCATGCAGATGCTCAAGCGGCACGCCCGCGACATCTTCCTGGGTTCGTCGGGCCTGTCCTGGCAGCAGCGCTATCAGTTCCTCTCCGGCTGGCTGCCCTGGATCTCGGATGGGCTGGGCATGGTGGTGACGCTCACCGCCATCTGCTGGACGCTGCTGATGTGGCTGATCCCCACCTATATCGACGTGCCGATGCCGGCGCTTTCGGCGGCGGCGATGTCGCTTTTCGCCACCAAGCTGCTCAAGACGCTGCTGCTCTATCCGCCGATGGTGAAGTCCGGCCTGAAAGGCGCGGTCTATGCCTCGGTGGCCGGCCTCTCGCTCACCCACACGGTCGGCAAGGCGGTGTGGACGGGGCTTTTCACGCGCGGCAAGCCGTTCCTGCGCACGCCCAAATGCGCCGATCCGGCGCGCTTCAGCCAGGTGCTGCGGGTGGTCTGGCAGGAGACGGTGCTGCTGGCGCTGCTGCTGGTCGCCATGGTGTCGATGCTGTTCGACCGGGGCCTGGAGGATCCGGCGGTGACGCTCTGGATGGTGATGCTGGGCGTGCAGGCGCTGCCTTACGCCGCCACTTTCGTCACCGCCCTGGTCAGCGTCCTGTCCAACCGCGCCGCCGCGGCGGCTTTGCCGGGGCCGCAGGCCCTGCCGGCGGTGACGGAAGCCGCCTGAAGCGGGCCTTGTCAAAGGCTGGGCGGCACCCGATATAATGCCGGTTGCCGTTCCGGCAGGGGAGCAAGATGAGCTTTATCCTCTTTCTGGTCCTGATGTACTGGCTGCCGACGATCATCGCCATCGTCCGGCAGGTGCCGTCGGTGCTGGGCATCGCCGTCTTCAACTTTTTCCTGGGCTGGACCGGCATCGGCTGGCTTGTCGCGCTCATCTGGGCGCTGGCCGCGCAGAACCGCCCGCATGTCGTCATCATCGAGAACGGTAGAGTCGTTCGCTGAGCTAAAGCCGCAGCAGCGGCGGCACCAGCTTGCCGGGATTGAGGATGTTCTTCGGGTCGAACGCCGTCTTCAGCGCCCGCATCGCGTCCAGTTCCGCATGGGATTTGTAGCGGGGCAGGGCATCGCGCTTCATCACGCCGACGCCGTGTTCGGCGCTGATCGAGCCGCCGAATTCATGCACCACGTCATGGACGATCAACTGCATCTCTTCCCACAGCGCCAGGAACGCGGGATCGTCGCCAGGGCGCGGCGACTGGAAATTGAAATGCAGATTGCCGTCGCCCAGATGGCCGAAGCTCACCGGCCGCGCGCCGGGCGCCAGCTTCAAGACCTCGGGCACCGCCGCCGCCAGGAAATCCGGCACCTTCGCCACCGGCACGGCGATGTCGTGCTTGATCGAGGCGCCTTCGCGCTTCTGCGCTTCGGAAATATGCTCGCGCAGCGACCACAGCGCCTGGCCTTGCGCTTCGCTGGCCGCGACCACGGCGTCGTCGGCGCTCATCAGGCCGGTTTCGAACAGCGCGGCGAGATCGACGCCTTCGCCCGCCGTCGCTTCCACCACCACATACCAGGGCGAGGGCGCGCCTAAAGGATCGCGGGTGCCGTGAATATGCGCCAGCACCAGTTCCAGCGCGATGCGCGGGATCAGCTCGAAGGCGCTGACCAGACCGCCGGTACGCGCCTGCATTTGCGCCAGCAGCTCCAGCGCCGCCGCCGGACTGGCCACGGCGGCAAAGCCGACGGCGCTGCTGCGCGGGCGTGGAAACAGTTTCAGCGCCGCCGCGGTGATGATGCCCAGCGTGCCTTCCGCGCCGATGAACGCCTGTTTGAGGTCGTAGCCGGTATTGTCCTTGGGCAGCAGGCGCAGCAGGTCGAGGATGCGCCCGTCCGCCAGCACCACTTCCAGCCCCAACACCAGCGCCCGGGTCATGCCGTAGCGGATGACATGGGTGCCGCCGGCATTGGTGGAGATGTTGCCGCCGATGGTGCAACTGCCCTCCGACGCCAGCCGCAGCGGAAAGAACAGGCCGGCTTCTTCCGCCGCCTTCTGCACCGCCGCCAGCGTCACGCCCGTTTCCACCACCAGGGCGGGCGCATGGGAATCGACGGCGCGCACTTTGTTGAGCCTTTTGGTCGAAAGCAGCACTTCGCCATGGAAGGGAATCTGCCCGCCCACCAGGCCGGTGTTGCCGCCCTGGGGCACCACCGCCGTGCCGGTCTCATGGCAGATGGCCAGCAGGGCCGCGACCTGGGCGGTGGTCGCGGGTTTCAGCAGCAGCGGCGAATGGCCGGTGTATTTGCCGCGCCATTCGGTGAGGTGCGGCGCGATCTCCTGCGGGTCTTCGCTATACCCGCCGGGGCCCGCCGCCTGTTTCAAGCGTTCGATGGTGTTCATTTGGGCGCCGCCGCCCGCTTCAGGCGATCGTTGATGGCTTCGCCCAGTCCGGTCGCGGGAATGGGCGAAACCGCGATGGCTTCCACCTGTTCATCCATGTCGCGCAGCATCGAAAAGAGATTGGCGGCGGCCTCTTTCAGATCGCCCCGGGGGCTGAGATTGAGCCAGGCATCGGCCACCGCGCCAAAGCCCAGCAGCGCTTCGCCGCTTTCGGCGCGCGCCGCGTTCAGCCGCAGCCGCGCCGCCGGCGCGTAATGGCTCTCCATCTGCCCCGGCGACTGAATCTTGCCGCTTGGCCCCGCCAACGGGCCGGTCACGGCTTCGATCTCCGCGCGCGCGATGGCGCCGGGACGCAGCAGCACGGCCTGCTCGTCCTGGAAGCCGATCACGGTGGATTCCAGTCCCAGCGGCGTGGCGCCGCCATCGAGAATGAGGTCGACCCGTCCACCCAATTCGGCCGCGACGTGGGCCGCGCTGGTGGCGGAGATGCGGCCGGAGGCGTTGGCGGATGGCGCGGCGAGGGGGCGCTCCACCGCCCGCAGCAGCGCCGCCGCGATGGGATGCGACGGCACGCGCAACGCCACGCTGCCCAACCCGGCGCTCACCAGCAACGAGACGCCGGCGTCGGCCCGGCGCGGCAACACCAGCGTCAGGGCGCCGGGCCAGAACCGCGCCGCCAGCTTTTCCGCCAACGGGTTGAACAGGGCCTGCCGCCGCGCCGCTTCCAGGTCCGGCAGATGCACGATCAGGGGATTGAAGCGCGGCCGCCCCTTGGCCGCGAAGATCGCGGCCACCGCTTCGCCGTTGGTGGCGTCGGCGCCCAGGCCATAGACCGTCTCGGTGGGGAAGGCGACCAGGCGCCCGCCGGCCAGCAGGCGCGCGGCTTCGCCGATGCCGCCGGCATCGGCGGGGCGGACGGGCGTGGCCAGAGGCGGGGTCCGGGTTTCCATCCGCTCTCTATTAGCCGCCCGGCGGGCGCCTGTCAGGGGCTCAGGCCTGGTGCGGCGCAATGGCCTGGCTGAGCGCTACCGGCGGACCGATCCCGGCGGCGGCAAGCGCGGCGCGGGTGCGGGTCATCAGGTCGGCGCGCGTGGCGCCATAGTCCGCATTCTTCGTCCAGCCCATCACCAGGAGCGTGGTGGCAAGACCCTGCACGCTGGTCACCGAGACCGCCGGGGCCGGAGCTTTCAGGATGCGGGCATCGGCCTGCACCAGCGCCAGGATGAGGTTCCGCGCCGCCTCGATGTCGCTGCGATGATCGATGTCGACGTTGAAATCGGTGCGCCGCATCTCCTCGCGGGTGAAGTTGGAGATGGTGGTGGCGAAGACGTTGGAATTGGGGATGGAAATGATAACGCCGTCATCGCTGACCAGCACGGTGCGGAACAGGCCGATCTCCCGCACCTTGCCGCCGACGTCACCGATCTTGACGCTGTCGTGGGCGCGCAAGGAGCGCAGGCCCAGCAGCATCACGCCGGAGGCGACGTTGGAGAGCGTGCCCTGCAGCGCCAGGCCGATGGCCAGGCCCGCGGCGCCGAGCAACGCGATCAGCGACGTGGTCTGGATGCCGAATTGCCCCAGCACCGCCACCAGCGTGATGGCCAGGATGACGTAGTGGACGCCATTGACGATCAGCGGCCGCAGCGTGTCGTCGATCACATGGTTGTGCGACAGTGTGCGCTCCAGCCATTTGCTGAACCAGCGCGCCAGCGTCCAGCCCACGATCAGGATCAGGATCGCGGCCAGCAGCGCCAGCGCGCCGTTCACCAGCATCACGGTCAGGGCGGGCAGGACGGCCTTCACGTTGCCGGGCATGGCGTCGGCGGCAGGCAGGGCGATGGCGGGACCGACCATGCGTTAACTCTGCGAACGGGTTGATTTGACCATGAGGGGTATTTGAGAGATGAGACGGGACATGCACAATCCTTCCGGATGGATACGGGCAGGTTGCGGCGGGATTCTGGCTGCAATGTGGTTCGCCCCCGCCTGCGCCGCGCCGCTGCCCGCCTGTTCCGGCGGCGTGGAGATTGCCCGCGCCCGTGTGGTACGGGTGGAACAGAACGGCGTCCTGGTGCTGTCGGACGGGCGGGCGCTGCTGCTGGAAGGCATCCGCCTGCCGATGGGCGCCGCCGATCATGCGCCCGCGGGGCTGGCCGACCAGGCCCGCGCCACGCTGCTGCGCCTGGCGCGCGCAGGCACCGTTACCGCCACGGCGAGACCGCCCAAGGAAGACCGTTACGACCGGGTGCGGGTGCAGGGCTTTGTGGACACGGACTGGCTGCAGCGGACGCTGCTGGAGCAGGGGCTGGCGCGGGTGGCGATTTCCCCCGACCGCACCGACTGCGCCGCCGAGCTTTACGGCTTCGAGGCCATAGGCCGCCGGGCCGGGCGGGGGCTCTGGGCCAGCGCCGCCTATCGCATCCGCACCGACCGTGACGATTGGCGGCCCGATGTCGGCACCTTCCAGGTGATCGAAGGCCAGGTGAAACGGGTGACGGATCGAGACGGCGCCATCCTGCTGGATTTCGGCAATGACGGGCGCAGCGGCTTGCTGGTGAAGGTCACGGGCGCGGACCGGCGCAATTTCCGCGGCGCCGGCCTGGACGCTCTGAACGGCGGGCGCGTGCGTGTGCGCGGCATCGTGCAGAACAGCGCTGGGCGGCCGATGATCGCGCTCTCGAACCCGGCGCAGATCGAAGTCTTGAACCCATGAAAAAGCCCGGTGTTACCACCGGGCTTTTCCACGACAGAGGAGCTGTCAGTGCGTGATGCTCAGGCGGCCTTCTTGACCAGCATGCCTTCGACGCGCTTGACCGCGGTCGGCTCGTCGGTCTTCTCGACGGCGGCGACTTCACGGGCCATGCGGGCCAGGGCTTTTTCATAGAGCTGGCGCTCGGAATAGGATTGTTCCGGCTGACCGCCGGCGCGATGCAGGTCGCGCACCACTTCGGCGATCGAGACCAGGTCGCCGGAATCGATCTTGGCTTCGTATTCCTGGGCGCGGCGCGACCACATGGTGCGCTTGATGCGGGCCCGGCCCTTGAGAGTGTTGAGGGCGTTGCCGACGATCTCCGGCGAGGAGAGTTTGCGCATGCCCACCGACTTGGCCTTGTTGACGGGAACGCGCAGGGTCATCTTGTCCTTCTCGAAGTCGATGATGAACAGTTCCAGCTTGGTGCCGGCGACTTCCTGCTCGACGACGCCGGACACCTTGCCGACGCCATGGGTCGGATAGACGACATGGTCGTTGGCCTTGAACTCATGCTTCTTGTTGGAGTTGGCCGGCACCTTCTTGGGCTGAGCGGGGGCAGCGGCGGCCTTGATCTGGACTTTGGCAGCGGTCATTTCACATCCTGGTTATGCGAAAAGAAACACAGGCCGCCCGGGGGACGGCGGCGGGGCTTCAGCGCGATTTTGATGGCGCAAAGCCTATCACGAATTTGCAGGGTACGGAAGGATAAACGGCCAAACTATTGAAATTACAATTTATTTTGGCTTTACCCAAAGTGCCGCAAATTCAAGCGCTTGTGATATTCCCGCAGGAATCGCTTACGAGCCCTGTGCCGGGCGCATGACGGGCGGCAGCCGTCCTCAGGAACCCTGGCCAGGCTTGGGGTCGAAGAACTTCTCGAATTTGTCCGGCACGCCCTGCATTTCCTTGGCGTCGGCCGGCGGTTCCCCCTTCTGGGAGATGTTGGGCCAGGTCTTGGAGTATTCGGCGTTGACCGACAGCCACTTTTCCAGGCCGGACTCGGTATCGGCCTTGATCGCCTCGGGCGGGCATTCCGGCTCGCAGACGCCGCAATCGATGCACTCGTCCGGATTGATGACCAGCATGTTCTCGCCCTCGTAGAAACAGTCCACCGGGCAGACCTCGACGCAATCCATGAACTTGCACTTGATGCAGGCTTCGGTGACGACATAGGTCATTAGAACGGCTCCAGAAGGCGAACAGGAGCGCGGCCAGGAAAAGTATCCTTGCGGTTGCCACTACGCTGCCGCCAGGCAACTCCGTCAGGCCGCGCGACCAAACAAAGAAGCGTCTGATTAAGCGTCACGCTCCCGGCAGGCAAGGGCTTCGAGGCCGCACTTATTTGCGAATTATTCTCAATCCAGTAGGGGCTCGTAAAGCCCCCGCGCGAGAGGTGGGGCCTCTCGTCGTCCGGCCAGGGACTGTACCTTCACCACCGAGACACGGCCGCCCAGCGCCACGGTCAGGACGTCGCCGGGCCGCACGGCATGGCCCGGTTTTGCCACCCGCGCCCCGTTGAGGCGAATCTTGCCGGCCGCGATGACATCCTGCGCCGTCTCGCGGGTGCGGCAGAGCCGGGCGCAGAACAGCCATTTGTCGAGGCGGGTTGCGGTCATCGGCTTTTGAGCGCCGCCAACCGCGCGAAGGGCGAATGGGGATCGGCGGGCGTCTCGCGGGGCTCTCGCTTGTCCTGCTTGCGCGGCGCCTTGCGATACACCGGCGCGGCGTCTTTCACGTCCGCCTGTTTCCAGCCCAGTTTTGTCAGCACGCCTTGCGCTTCCTCGCGGCTGCTGCCGAGGAAGGAGACGATGCGGGTGAGCAGGGCTTGCGCATCCGCGCCGCTGGCCAGCGCTTTTTCCAGTTCGTCCTCCAGCCGTTCCAGCATGTCGAGACGGATGGCGCGGCCCGCCACCACCGCGAAACCCGCGGCCAGCAGGAAGGCGCGGGGCATGTCACGCTCGGGGGCAAAAGAGGTGAGCCCCGGCGCGGGCGGGGCATGAAAAGGCGCGGCGCCGGTCCACACGTTCCACAGCAGCGCCGCCAGCGCCGCCGCTTCGGGGCGCAGCAGCTTGGGCAACCAGACATCGTGCCGTCCGAACCAGACGCCATAGGGACGCAGCGTTGTCACCAGCAGGCCGATCTTCGGCGGCAGCGCCAGTTCCTTGCGCGAGACCACGCCGAAATTTTCGGCAAGCTGATGCGCCACGCCGCGGGCCAGGCCCGACAGCCCGCCCTTGCCGTCGCTATCGCGCCTGAGCGCCAGCAGCGGCTGCAGCCTTGCCGCGAGCCGGGCGTCGAGCCATTGCCGCAACTTCGCTTCGACAGCGGGATTGGGCGTCTCGGCCACTAGCGTCACACCGGGGGCCAGCGGCGCGGCGCCTTTGACCAGGACGCCGACGATGGCGCCGTCCCACCACAGCTTGCCGTGTTCGGACAGGCTGATGTC
>Ga0164241_10005746_pt1 | contig 11490 bp, 7 predicted proteins | sample OricomyardsoilBY_FD_108780 | JGI IMG/M metagenome (GOLD analysis project Ga0164241, IMG submission 108780) | Backyard soil microbial communities from Emeryville, California, USA - Original compost - Back yard soil (BY) | ecosystem: Environmental > Terrestrial > Soil > Unclassified | place: USA... | reverse complement strand
TTACGCGAGACTGCCTGACGCCCGTGAGCATACCGGGGAATACGGCGACCATAGACCGTCTCGACAGGCGCAGGACAGTCCAGCGAGTCCGGTCCCGGCTCCACCGGCGTGACCGGACCCGGCGGCTGGCTCTCACATGCCAAGAGCATCAACAGCGAAACAACTATCCAGTATACTGTGCGTTGCATGGTCTCCTCCATTAACGCGCGATGATGAGTGGACGGACGGCGAGGAGATCGCCCGCCTCGACCCGGCAATAATAGATCCCCTGCGGGAGATCCGCAAGGTCGAGCCGCGACTCGTAGGAGCCCGCCTCGACCGCCGTGATATCGTAGCCCCTCACCTGCTCCCCCAGCACATTCATAACCGTGATCCGGACACTCGATCGGCCGGGCAGGGTGTAGGAGATGATAGCATCCTCCCGCGCCGGGTTCGGCGCCACATGGCAGTCGAGTCCCGCCGGGGAACCATCGGCGGCATGGACTGCGCTGATGTTCGGCACGCCGAAGAGGGTGATATGGAACGCAAGATCCTCGTCGGCCGGGATATGCCCGATCGCCTCCCACTCCCCGGTCGCCGGGTTCTTCCGCTTTACATCGTACTGGAACGTTCGCGCACTACAGCTCGCGGTCCCCGCGTGGAGTATACCGGCGGTGAGGCCGTTCCCTCCCTCCCCGCTGGTGACCTCGGTCCACCGGGTCTGAAAGTTGGGATTGGCGGCGCTGAACCCGCCCGACTTCTTGTTCCCCCCACGCCCCCACACATAGAGCTGATAAGCCATGTTCCACCCTCCCGGCTTGTAGTCCTGCGGGTTGAAGCTGACGGAGGCTTCACGCCGCCTGACCCTGTAGACGCCCGCTTCGAGCGGCTTGTTCACATCGAGCTGCTTGTTGAAGACGTAGTCCATCTCATCGCTCCACTCCCCATAGCTTACCGGCGCGGCCACAGTGAAATTGGTGATCCCATAGTTTTGTATGCCCAACTTCATAAAGAGATTGTCAGCTTGAAGGTGGCCCCAGCCAGACTCTTTATCGTAATTCGGTATTCCTCTATTCAGCGCAGATGCTTTCACCATCCCCTCATAGTCCTCCGGATCAAGCGGCTCGGGGAGATAGGAACGGAGAAGTGCTATCACCCCGGTGACATGTGGCGTTGCGGCCGATGTTCCATCGAAATAGGTGTACTTGGCTGGTTCCTCACCGTTGAGTCCAGTATATGCCGTCGTATAGACGGTCTTCTCAAGCTGGGGTGCTTCATAGGAATCTCCCCCACCATATGGTGCGAGCAGATCGAGGTTCACTCCATAGCTGGAAAAGAGGTGTTTGTCTTTGTTCCGCTGGCTTCCTCCCACATTGGTCACCCAGGAGGGATCATAGCAGGCGGGATATTCAGGTACCATATCTCCTGAATTCCCCCGCGCCGCGACGCTCGATACGCCGTGCTCGTAGGCGAAGTTCATGGCGCTCCGCACGGCCGCGCTGACGGGGGAATCGTCGTCCGTCTTGAATATGCCGAGGCTGAGGTTGAGCACGTGCATCCCCTCGCCATACCCGCCATCCAGCGTGGCGGCGCTTGCCTCGCGGATGGCGGCCGCAAGACGCACCGCATCCCCCGGCGGCACATGCCCCGGCGCCAACGCGGCATATCCCCAGAGGGAGACGCCGGGGTTGTTCTCGTTCGAGCCGTTGTTCGGACCCCATCCACCTGCCACCCCGGCCCCCGACTGCGGAGTGGTTCCGATGCAGTTCGCGCGGTTGGTGTAGGCCGCGATGATCCCGGCGCAGGGGGTGCCGTGCAGGGAATACTCGCGGATGGGGTGATCGGGATAGACATAGTTATGTCCCCCCCTGACCCTGGGCCCGAGCGATCCGCCGAGATCGCAGTGGAAATAATCGATCCCATCGTCGATCACCCCCACCCTGACATCCGGAGAGCCGGTGGTATAGTCCCAGGCGACCGGCATCCCGATCATATCCAGGCTCGCCTGAAAGGGAAAGTTGCCGTAGTAGTAATCGTCGGGGGTGCGAAGCGGCTCGACGTAATAGTTCGGCTCGGCAAGCTCGATATCCCCCTGAAACGCCAAGGTCAGCCAGAGCGCCGCGGCGATGACGCTGGTGTCGTTCTCCAGATGGAGCACCATCCAGTTGTAGTCGTCGGTCAGCAGCGTATCGCCACGCCGCGACAGGGAGCGCCTCTCGGCACAGGGGCTGGCGACGGTCATGCGGCTCAGCGTATCGCCGCCGAAGCCCTTGAACGCGGCGATAAGCGCCGGGGAGACAACAAGGCCGCCATCGACCGGGAAGCGCTGCCCGGCCAGCCATGCGCGGCAGTCCGCCGCCGGAGCCGGGCCGATACCCGTTCCGGCCGATCCCATGCTCTGGCCCCCATCGCCGGCCGGCGGCATGGGAAATACCGGACAGGTATAACAGAGACGATCCAGATCGAGCGCTCCCGGACGGAACTTGACGATAATCTCGTTCGGCACATAGAGCGATGATGAGGGGGGATAGGTATACGGGATCGTATCCCCCCGCTCGCCGAGGATGACCGGCATGCCGGATTGAGACAGTAATGGCTCGGGAGAAAACATACAGATGCCGACGGCTGCCAGCACGAGGGCATGGGAAAATTTGAGCATCATCATAGTAGTTAAGAATAAATGTCGATACGATAAGTATACTACAATATATCGAACAATATAATTTTCCAGGGCGAAGAATATATTTCCGCCTCGGTTTTCCGCTATTACATCCTCCTATGGTATATATATGTATAATGGCGATCTACTCTTCAGCGCATCCCTTCGATCAACATACTTTAGCAGCTGTACGACCCGGTCCGATCATACAACGCAGTGATGGAAGATAGACCGTTGTCTCTATCGTACAATGTAGATCGTAGTACCTGGCGGCACTCTGGAGGATATGTCTCATGACAATCCGGTGGAGAAGATCCGCCGGCCCCACCGTGGCAGGCCGATCATCGACCGGGCTATTTAGTCGCCCATGGAAAGTCCCGCAGGTCGTATCTTCGCTGCTTTCGTGGAACACTCCGAACTCTAATCTGGACACCTGCATCATGCGCATCGGCTCCGATATACAGGGTACTCCCGCATACGACAAGAACCATCAGACCAACAGGGCGCTTCTCGGCGCGGTCGAGGAGATCGCCGAGCGAACCCGTGCCGGCGGCGGCGCCAAGGCGCGCGAGCGTCTGCATGCCAAGGGGAAGCTCTCGGCGCGTGAGCGGATCGAGCTGCTGATCGACCCCGGCACATACTTCATGGAGATAGGGCTGCTGGCGGCGCACGGGCTCTACCAGGAACAGGGGGGCGCCCCGTCGGCCGGAGTGGTCGCGGGGGTCGGGATCATCGAGGGACGCGAGTGCATGATCGTCGCCAACGACGCGACGGTCAAGGCGGGCGCGTGGTTCCCGATGACGGCCAAGAAGAATATGCGGGCTCAGGAGATCGCCATCGAGAACCGTCTGCCGACGATCTATCTGGTGGACTCGGCGGGGGTGTTCCTTCCGATGCAGGATGAGATCTTCCCCGACAAGGAGCATTTCGGCCGGCAGTTCCGCAACAACGCCATCATGAGCAGCATGGGGATACCGCAGATCGCCTGCATCATGGGCCCCTGCGTGGCCGGCGGCGCCTACCTGCCGATCATGTCGGACGAGGCGCTGATCGTCGAGGGGAACGGATCGCTCTTCCTTGCCGGCCCGGCGCTCGTCGAGGCGGCGATCGGCGAGAAGGCCGATATCGAGGCGCTCGGCGGAGCCGGCATGCACTGCTCGGTGAGCGGCGTGACCGACTATCATCCGAAGAACGATCAGGAGGCGATCGGGATGATCCGCTCGCTGGTCTCGAAGTTCGGTCCCGATCTCGGCCAGCGCCGGCTGTTCGACAGGACCCAGCCGCAGCCGCCGGCGTTCCCCGAGGAGGAGCTGTTCGGCGCCATCGCCCACGACCGCACCCGTCCCTACGATACCTACCAGCTTCTGGCCCGCCTGATCGACAACTCGGAGCTCGACGAGTACAAGGGGGAGTATGGCAAGACGATCATCTGCGGCTATGCGCGGATCGATGGCTGGGCCGTCGGGATCGTCGCCAACAACAGGAATATCGTCCGCACGGCGAAGGGGGAGATGCAGGTCGGCGGCGTGATCTACTCGGAGTCGGCCGACAAGGCGGCGCGCTTCATCATGAACTGCAATCAGCGCCATATCCCGCTGGTGTTCCTCCAGGATGTGACCGGATTCATGGTCGGCACCCGCGCCGAGCAGGGAGGGATCATCAAGGACGGGGCGAAGATGGTCAACGCCGTCAGCAACTCCACCGTCCCGAAGTTCACCTTCATCGTCGGCAACAGCTACGGCGCCGGCAACTACGCGATGTGCGGCAAGGCGTACGACCCGCGGCTGATCTATGCATGGCCGAGCGCGAACATCGCGGTGATGGGGGGAGCCCAGGCATCCAAAACGCTGCTGACGATCAAGCTGGCCCAGCTCCAGAAGTCGGGGGAGACGATCTCCGAGGAGATCCAGCAGGAGATGCTCAAGGAGATTCAGGACCGCTACAGCGAGCAGACCAACCCGCTCTATGCGGCCGCGAGGCTCTGGGTGGATGGGATCATCGACCCGCGCGAGACGCGCGCGATCATCTCGCGCGGCCTGGCGATGGCAAGCCACAACCACGAGATACCGAAGTTCAATCCCGGCGTGCTTCAGGTGTGACGCGCCGTGCGAGCAACGCTGCCGTTGCTCCGATACCACGGAGATGACCGCAGCGGACGGCCACGCCGCTGCATATTCAACCGGCGGCCGCGATCCGCGGGGCGATCACTCCTCGGACTCCGGGTCCATCCTGCCGCCGGCGGGGACCCTGGCGTTCGCCCCGATCGTCCGGCGGCGGCCGATTACGGTGATGGCCGATCCCCGCTCGCGCCGCACCCTCATCCCTCCTTTCCCTTCGACACCGATGGTCGCCCCCGCCCCGACCGTCACATCCTCGTCGATGATGGCGTTGATCACATGGGCCCCCGCCCCTATCACCGTGCCGGCGAGCACCACCGAGTCGCGCACGACGGCCCCCTTCTCGACCACGACGCCGGGGGCGAGCACCGACCGCGCCACCTCCCCCGCGACGCTGCAGCCGGGGGCGATCAGGCTGTTGTCGATCCGTGCCGAGCGATGGATACGCGCCGGAAGCCGCTGCGGTCCGGGGGTCAGCATGGGCCAGTCGCGGTCGTCGATCGCCAGCGCCGGTGTTGGCGCCAGCAGATCCATATGGGCGCCCCAGTAGCTTTCGATGGTGCCCACATCCTTCCAGTAGCCATCCAGAGGATAGGCATAGGTTCTGCCGCGCTCCACGAGCTTCGGCAGAAGCTCATCGCCGAAATCGTGCAGCATCCCTTCCCCCGATCCCTCCTCCACAAGGGAATCGAGGGTCTCGAAGAGCGTGGGGGCATCGTAGATGAAGATCTCGGCGGTCACGATTCCGCTTCGGGGATCATCGGGCTTGTAGCGGAAATCGGTCACGCGCGAGCGCTCGTCAACCTCCACCGTGCCGAAGCGTCCCGCCTCCTGCAGGGGAACCTCGGTGGTGACAACGGTGGCATCGGCGCGGTGGTCGAGATGCGCGTCGATCGCCTCCATATAGTCCATCCTGTAGAGATGATCGGCGCTCAGCACAAGGAGGATATCGGGATCGAACTCCCGGAGAAAGGTCATATGGCGATAGATGGCGTCGGCATTTCCCCGCGCGAACCCCTCCTCGTCGCTCCCCTGATAGGGGGGAAGCACCCGCAGGCCGCCATGGCTTCTATCGAGATCCCACGGCCGACCGCTGGCGAGATGATCGTTCAGCGAATGGGGGCGATACTGTTCGATCACCCACACATCGGACAGCCCGCTGTGCATGCAGTTGCTGAGCGCGAAATCGATCAGGCGGTAGGTTCCGGCGAAGGGCATCGCGGGCTTGGCCCGCTGCTCGGTGAGCACATCGAGGCGGCTCCCCTTCCCCCCCGCCAGAATGAGCGCCAGTATCTTTCTTCGTGCCATCGGTCCCTCATATAGATTTCAGTGTCGAGCGGCGCGTCGTTATAGACTCGCGAGTGATGGAGCGGCAATTCACATTCCAGCCTTCGGCCCGGCGCCGATCCCGCCGGCGGGAAAAGAGTTTGCACGGCATTTGCATTGCTGAGCGGAACATCAATGGGAGTTATGAAAAAAGAAGGCATTCTCACAATTACTGACCCGGTCTATCGGCCGGATGCGCGGTTGAATCCCCTCGACAGGGCCGCACTCGGCCTGATCGTCGACCGGCGCGACCTCCCGTTCATCAGGCTGATGGCGACGATCACCGCGGTAGTGATCCCGTTCGCCGTGGCGATTTATCTGCTGGACGACCTGATGTGGTGGCTCGCCGTCCCCTATCTGGTGGTGGTGCTCGGCGTCTTCCTCGGCCCGTTCATCCTGATGCTCCATAATACCAGCCATCGCCCGCTGTTCAAGCCGCGCTACCGCTGGATGCGGCATTATATCCCCTGGGTGCTGGGCCCGTTCTTCGGCGAAACCCCCGATACCTACTATGTGCACCATATCGGGATGCACCATCCGGAGAACAACCTGGACGACGATCTGAGCTGCACGATGCGCTTTCAGCGCGACAGCTTCGTCGATTTCATGCGCTATTTCCTCCGGTTCTTCGCCGCGGTCGTGCCGGAGCTTGCCATCTATCTCTGGAGGAGGAAGCGCTATAAGCTCCTTAAAAGGGTGCTGGTGGGGGAACTGAGTTATTTCGTGGTGCTGGGGCTGCTGCTGTGGCTCGACTGGCGCGCCACGCTGATCGTGTTCGTCTTCCCGCTGGTGTTCGCCCGCTTCGCGATGATGACCGGCAACTGGGCGCAGCATGCGTTCATCGACGCGGCCGACCCGGAGAACTGCTTCCGCAACAGCATCACCTGCGTCAACACCGGCTATAACCGCCGCTGCTTCAACGATGGCTATCATATCGGACATCATCTGAAGCCGACCCGGCACTGGACCGAGATGCCGACCGATTTCCAGGCAAACCGGGAGCACTATGCCGCTCAGGGGGCGATCGTGTTCGAGGGGGTGGATTACTTTATGATCTGGGCGCTGCTGATGGCCCGGCGCTACGATACGCTGGCCCGGCACTATGTGGACCTTCGCGGGGACAACCCATCGCACGAGGAGATCGTGAGCCTGCTGAAGGAGAGAACACGGAGGATCGTCCCGGCGGAATGATTCCCGGCCGGAATTTCCGGTTCGGCGGCGTGCCGAGCCGGAAGCAGGGCGACGGAGGGCTCAGTACCAGCGCCAGAAGGGGCGGAGCAGATATACCGCCTTGACCACCATCGCGCCATCGGCGATGGTGTCGGGGTCGAGAGGATCGAACGCACCGTCATATGCCACGCCATGCTCCTGCAGAATCCTCCGCAGCTCCTCGATGAACTGCTCGATGCGCGCCCGCCTGGACTCCGGGTGGGCGGCAAGCAGAGCCATCAGATGGGCGTCCTCGATCGGAGGCTCACCCTGGTCGGCCGGAAAGAGGAATCCGTTGAGCTCCACACCGAACCAGCGGCAGAGGCCGCTCAACTTTTCATAGAGCTGATTGATGCGCGCGCGCGACTCCGCGCCAAGGGACGAGAGCTTCAGAAGCTCATGCGGTAGTGCAGCCATGAGTATTGCCCGAAATGTTGGAAGAGAATTTCCGGTATCACCAGCCCCAACAGATCACCATACAACTCCAGATGCCATGACGATGCATCGGCTCCATTCATCGAGGCGGTGCTCGCACGCCCATGGTTCGCCACGATGCATCGTATCGGCGTGAAAGAACTTCCGGAGTGCACGTTCCCCTGCGTCGCCATCATCCTTCCTGCGGTCTGGTAGGTTCAATGGAAATGTGCGGGGGGACACAATACAACACATGGTTACGAAGCAATTCTCCGGCCATAACGACCAGCGAAGCTCGGGAAAGGAACAAACGGAGAGGAAGGATCGAAACATGCCGAAGATATCGGCGGATGGAGGGGAGAATGATCGGGCTGAATGTCCGCCGATGTCAGGCCCTGGCACCAGCCGGCCGATACGATGTCATAGGACTATTGTCCGGCGTGCTCCTGCTCGACGAGAATATTGACGCCGCGGGAGAGGACGCGCCCTTCCGGGAGATCGTTGGCGAAACGGGCCGTCTCGACCCCCCCTCCGGTCACGGTGAAATGGACATTGCGCACGCCCTTACGCTGCAGCCGGGCGCGAAGGGCGGCCTCGGCGGCCTCGGCGCGCTGCCGGGAGAGATCGATATTATGCTGCTCCTCGCCGATCCTGTCGGTATAGCCGGTGATGCTGATGGAGGCGCCCTCGGCCACCACCTCCGCCACCTCATCGATCGTCAGCTCGGCCTGTCTGCCGAGGCCCGCGAGGTTATAATCGAACGCCAGCAGGCTGTAGGCGATCTGCTGCCGCTCACCGTTCTGGTCCACCCGGCCATCGACCACTTTCAGCCTTCGCGCCAGGGTCATCGGCAGCTCGCTGCGGGCGGTCACCCGCCCCCCCGCCGAATCCTCCACCATCAGCTCGGCGACAAGCGGGGCGAGCGCCGAATCGATGGCGGTGTAATCGAGACGCCACATCATGTTCGGATCGGCCTTGCCGGCATCGTCGCTGCTGTAGCGCGCCACCAGATTTCCCCGCTGGGTGATCGCCAGCGTCCACCCCTTTACCCCGGCCTCGGCCTGATACCACGGCTTGAGCCTGATCAGCGGGGGATCGAACGTCCTGATCATCCGCTCGGTGATCACCGGCCCGAGGAGATTTTCGTCGTTCGATGAGATCTCGACACGCCGGTTATCACCCCGTCCGTCCTCTGTCACCTCGCTCGACCTCTGCATCGCTCCCTGCCCTTCGGAGAGCGAGATCCGGGATGATGCTATCCCCCAGACCTCCTGAAGATAGGCGCCCACGCGCACGGCACGCCCCCGGCGAAGCTCCGCCGGCTCATCCTTCGAGCCGGTTCCGACCAGCGTGATGCGCGCGGCGGGATTGGCGCGCAGGCGGTAGCCCACCACGTCGAGCAGCTGATGCTGGATCTCGAAGACGTTCAGGCCGGCCAGATCGGCGATCAGGAAGGTATCGGCCTGCACGCGGGAGAGCCTCGTATAACGTTCAGGAATCTGACTCGAGCCCTCATCGAAAAAGAGCGCCGGCACCAGCGGCGCGTGCTGCTGGTGCAGCAGCTCGCTGACATGCACGGTGGTCACCGGAAGCGGACGGTTCTCCTCGTCGACCCCGAACATCGCGATACGCGCGGCAAGGGCCGGCATGCGCGGCAATGCCGACGAATCGATCCTCTGCGGCTCCAGCGGCGTAGCCATAAACGGAGGAGGGGCCGGAGGGGGAGCCGGAGTCACATCGAACAGAAGCGTGATGTTCCCGCCGACCGAGTAGCTCCGCCATGCCGCGTCCCTGACGAGCGATGTAAGATCGGCGTGCACGGTCAACTCCGGCACCAGCAGGGCGCGCCCGGCAAAGGGAAGCGCATAGGAGAGGCGGAGCGTGGAGCCGAGGATCAGGGGGTTCGGCGTGAAGCGCTCTATCCCCTCGTACATCGGATGGCTGCTCTGCCCGTCGGGAAAGGTGTTGTCGCCGGGACCGAGGATATTGTCGGTCTGCGTGTACTCCGTGGCGATCTGCCAGCCGAGCGTCGGGCCCAGGCCGATCGAGAAGCGATCGAACGGCTCATAGCGCGCCAGCAGATCGATATAGGCTCCGACGGTGCGCGCATCGAGGTAGTAGGCCCTCTCGAGCTCGATCCGCTGCATGGCGACCGAGTCGTAGATGGGAACCCCGTCGACCGGCTGCCCCTCCAGCCTGCGCGACGCATAGAAGGCGCCGCCACCGATCTGGAGCGAAAAGCGGTTCGAGATGAACGATGGGAGGAGCAGCGAAAGGCCCAGGGAAGAGGTCGTGGAGGTGCCATCGGAGAAGAAGCCGCATTCGGGGGAGCCGTAGATCGTCAGGGCGCTTCTGTCGATCGCCGGACCGACGCCGACGGCGGGGCCGAGGAGCATGCGCCCGCGCTCCTGCCCGAGTGCCGGGCAGGCAATCAATCCAGCGAGCATCATGATGCAGACTCTCACCCCGCTCATAGCGCTCCTCTTGTGCCTCCGTTACTTCCGAATGATTACCGGCATGACGCTCCGCTCCGCCCCCTGCTGCAGCTCCATCAGGTAGACGCCGGAGTCGATATCCCCGAGCGGCAGCCGCACTTCCTGAAGCTCGCCGGTGCCCGCGGGCATCGGCACCGACGCGAACTCGCGCCCGGTCATGTCGCGCAGCAGCAGACGAGGCTGCGAGCCGGCGGGGGCGCGATAGACGAGCGTTGCCTCATCGCGAATGGGGTTCGGACGGATCGCGTCGATACGTACCCGCTTGCCGGCCCCGAAACTGGTGCCGATATCGCAGCCCTCCAGAATCACCAGCCCGTTCCCGGTTCCGGGGGTGAGCCCCCCCTCGGGGGCGAGCCCCCCGCCCAGCAGCGCGCTGTCGATGCTCATGATGTTGAGCGGCTGCCCGGTAGCGAGCCCCTCGAACTCCAGATGCAGCAGCGTATCGCCAAGAAGTATCGAACCGGTCATCGGACGGTCGAGCGTCACCTTCCCTTCCCCCGTCACCGCCATGCTCACGATCCCGCCGGACGGATCTTCCGGGGAGATGGCGCGATGGAGGAAGATCGACCTGATCGGGATATGGAACACGATATGGTAATCCCGGATCTGATCATCGGCGGTCAGCGGGGGATAGACACGCAGCGCAAGGCGCGCATGCTCACCCACCCGCGCGTCCACCGTATCGAACCAGATCACCCTCCGATCATCGACATCGAAGGTATCGGCCACGCTCAGGCAGCCGAACTCGTTCATCGCCGCCACTACATAGCGGCCCGGCACGGCGATATGGAGCGCCCCGCCATCGACGCCGGCGATCGCCTCCCCGTCATGGCTCCACCGATAGGAGAAGGCCGGGGATGCGACGATAAGGCTGTCACGCTTTCTGAGGATCGTCGGCGTGGGGGGCATCGGGTGCACCGTGACGGCGGTCCCGGCCGACAGCCCGGCGCATCCATCCTCATCGACCACGCTGACCGTATACTCTCCTGCCCGGCTGACATTGATCGAGCGTGACGTATCGCCGTTCGACCATCGGTAGGCACGATACCCCGCCTCGGCCTCGAGCATCACGCTCTCCCCCTCGCAGAGCTCGAGCGGGCCATGCGCGGTCACGACGGGAGCCGCTGCAATATTTCTGGTGATCGTCACCGGGGCCGACCGGCCGGAGCAGCCGTTCGGATCGACGACATCGACATGATAGGTGCCGATATCGGCCACGGTGATCGTCTGCGTGGTGGCGCCGTTGGACCACTGGTAGCTCTGATAACCGGCGCCCGCGTCGAGCGTCACG
>Ga0164241_10005745_pt1 | contig 11490 bp, 5 predicted proteins | sample OricomyardsoilBY_FD_108780 | JGI IMG/M metagenome (GOLD analysis project Ga0164241, IMG submission 108780) | Backyard soil microbial communities from Emeryville, California, USA - Original compost - Back yard soil (BY) | ecosystem: Environmental > Terrestrial > Soil > Unclassified | place: USA... | reverse complement strand
CCAGGTACATCTGCGCCGCCTGTTGAATCGCGCGCCCCGTCAGGCCCGCAATCTGGCCCGGCACGTCGAGCGCCGCCGCCACATCCCCGTCCTCGTACCCGCGAGTGATCAGGCCGAGGAGGTACCCGTTGTCCTGGCTGCGGCTCTCGTAGTCGCGCAGCAGGCTTTCACGAATCGACGCCACCTGGCCCGGCGACAACAGTGTGCTCTTGACGAATGTGATCTCCTCGAACACGCGCTGAACGAGCGTGGCCGTCTGTGCCGGGTCGCACGTCCACTCGATCCGCACTTCGTACGTGGGCTGCGGCAACTTGTCCATCGTGGGTGTCGCGGTGATGCTGTAGGTGCCGCCCAGTTCCTGCCGGATCGTGTCGAGCAGCCGTGACTGCAACAGCAGCGTCATCGTCCTCAGCGCGGTGCGATGGGACCCGTCGTCGATGAACGGTCCCGAGAACACGATGGCCACCTGGCTCTTGGGCGCGATTCCCTTCTCGATGGTCTTTTCAATCTTCCCGGTGGGCAGCGTGATGCCGAGATCCCGCCAGGTCTCATTCGCGTGGGTTGCCGGCAGACTGGCGAGGTAGGTTTCGACGAGCGGCTTGATGGCCTCCGGTGTGAAGCTGCCGACGAAGACGAATCGGAAGTGGCTCGCGTCGGCGAATCGCGCTTTGTAGAACGCCAGCGATGTATCGAGATTCCACTGCGCGACCGTCGCCGGCGTCTCCGGCTGCCGGCGCGGGCTGTTCCGGCTGAGGATGGCGTCGATCGTCTGGTTGAACACGACGTCGGGACTCGCGGTCTGATTCGCCAGCAGCCCCTGCGCCTGTGACGCCAATGCCGCAAACGCCGTGGGATCCGCGCGCGGTGCGGTGAAACGCAGATAGATGAGCTGGAACAGCGCGTCGACATCCTGCGGCGTGCTGCCGCCCTGCATCCCTTCCTGCAACTCATCGATGAACGGCGTCACCGCGACCGCCTTGCCCGCCAGGATCTTGCCGAGCGAGACCGCGTTGAACTCGCCGACGCCGCCGGCGGGGACGACGACATCCGCGACACGCGCCGGAATGAAATTCGCGTCGCTCGCGAGCGATGTGCCACCCGGTGCGGTGGCTCGAAACAAAATCTGATCGGCCTTCAGCGTCGTCGGCTTCAGCACGACCGTGGCGCCGTTGGAGAGCGTCCACTCGGTAATGCCGGTGTCGGCATGGACCGCGGTTTTCACGATGGTTCCCGGCGTGGGCACCGCGTCGAGCAGGGTCTTCCCCGCCCCCGCGTCCACGTAGGCGTTGAGTGTCTTGGCCGACGCCGACTTGACGACGGCCGCCAGCTGCGCCTCATCGGGCAGCGCGACACCGGTCGCGTCCGGCGCCGATACGATCACCAGACGGTTTTCTTCGGGAAACCAGTCCTTCGTCAGCGCGTTCACTTCGGCCAGCGTGATGCCCGGGTCGAACCGCCGATGGAACGCGAGCTCCTGCCAGATCGTCGGCAGCGCTTCGTCTTCGAGAAAGTTCCGCGTGTACTCGTCGGCGCGGCTCTCGGACTCACGATCCGGGCTCTCCGTGACGACACGCTCGATGTTGCGCATCATGGCGTCTTTCGCGCGCGCGAGTTCGGTCGCGGTAAATCCGAACTGGGCGACGCGGTGCAGTTCGGTGACGAGCGCGCCCAGGCCGCGCGTCACCCCGTTATTGGCCACCAGCGCCTGGAGCACCGCCTCGTCTCGCGTGCGGGCCGTCGGGAAGAGCGCGCGATCGGCGGCCGCCGCGAGAAACGGCGGATTCGCGACCGACGTCAGCTCGTCGAGCCGGGCGCCCAGCATGCCGGCAAACAACTGATCGAGCATGATCGCGCCATACCCGCCGACCGACCCCTGGTTGCGTGCCGGCCGCAGCTCGCTGATCTGAATGGCCGTGCGCGTGGTCTCTTTGTCGCTGACGATCGTGTAACGGGTGTTCGCATGCTCGGGGATGTCGAACGTCGGCCGCACGCGCTTGGGCGTGGGCGAAGTCAGCCCTGAAAAGTGATCGTTGATCAGCGACACGACCGCAGCCGGCTCCACGTCACCGACGACGATCACGGCCATGAGATCCGGCCGGTACCAATCGCGATAGAAGCGCGTGAGCTCCTCGCGCTGCGCGTTCTGGATGGTGTCCGGTTTCCCGATCGGCGGCCGCTCCGCGTAGCGCGACCCGGCGAGTTCCGCTTTGCTGATCTTGTCCTGCGTGCGCTCGCCCGCGCCGAGATTCATCCGCCATTCCGACAGCACGATGCCGCGTTCGTGATCGATGCCGTCCTGGTCGAACGTGGCGCCGTGGGCCCAATCCTCGAGGACGAGCAACGAGCGATCCAGCACGCCGGGCAGATCGGTCGGCACGCGCAGCGTGTATTGCGTGTCGTCGTAGCTGGTCGCGGCGTTCGCGTCCGGGCCGATGCTCAACCCGAGCGAACTCAGGAAATCCGCGATGCCGTGTCCCGGAAAATGTCGCGTGCCTTCGAACTCCATGTGTTCGACAAAATGCGCCAGCCCCTGCTGGTCATCGTCTTCCAGCACCGAGCCGGCTTTGACGACGAGCCGCAGTTCGGCGCGGCGGGCGGGCTTGGCGTTCTTGCGCACGTAGTACCGGAGGCCGTTCGGCAGTGTGCCCACGGTCACGTCGGGATCCACCGGCATCGACCCGGACAGCGGGTAGGCGGCCACGGACGCGGCGGTTGTTTCGCGTCCGGCCTGCGGCGCCTGCGCGAACACGATCGGATTCGCGACCGGCGATGCGCTCGCGAACACGACGAGGCCACACACGAAGAGGCGGAAACGCTGAAGGCTCATACCGCATCGTAGCGCGGCATTACCGTAGAATCTGTAAGCTCTGCACTTTCTGCTCACCAGCGGTGATCGTCATCCGGATCGCCGCGGGCACGAGCGCTTCAAAGAACGTCGGCGTCGCCAACGCGTCGGCATCAATATCACTGAGGGCGACGAGGTAATACTCCCCCGGCGGGAGCGACGACGAGAAGCGCGCAGATGAGTGTAGCGATCGAGCGACAGAGCGACGAGGCCACGTGGAAGCTTGGCGCCACACGCATCGCAAGATTAGACACCGCCGCAAACCCTACTGGCGTTTCCTGACCCGACAACGAGATTGCGTCACGGCTGGCCGTCCTGAGCCTTGCCGAAGTTTTGTCGTGCCACCAGCGAGTTGTTGTCCGGATCGTTGAAGAAAAAGAACTCATCAACGTAACCCTCGTCCGAAACGTTCTTGATGATCGGACTGTCGATGGCGACCTGATGAGCCTGCAGATACTTCAGCGCAGCCTGGATGTCGGGCACGACAAAGCTCGGCACCGTGCCCACCGGCGGTACGGACGCAAACGGCGCGTCGATGTCCTTGTAGAGGCCGATCGTGAACGGTCTGCCGCCGGACACCTCGAGGTCGAGCTGCATGTAAGACTCGGCGGCGAAATTGCCGCCCACATTAATCGTGTACTTCTCAACAACCTTGAAGCCGAAAAGACCCGCGTAAAACTGCACGGACCTCGCCATGTCGCTGACGGAAAGCTTGACCACAACCTGGCGAACGGTGAATGTCATGCGGACAACTTTATCCCTCCGTCAGGAGAGTTCAAGGTATATACTCCCCGGCCTCGGTTCCCACAGTCCAACCTTTCACCTGCAGCGAGCCTATGAGCTATCTGAACGTCCCTCGTCTTCACTTCACCGGCAGGTTTCAAGCGGATCCGTCGACGGTCAACAACAACGACGACAACTGGAACCCGGCAACGCAGTTAAGCGACAACCCCGAAGACCCGGGCTGGGTCTACTGGAACCCAAACGGCACGCACAACTGGATCATCACCGACTGCACGGTGCGGGGCGCCGCGACTGCGGCCGCCGGGCCGTTCGACAGCCCACTGATCGACAGCGTGATCGGGGCGCACGTCCGATCGACCAGCACGTACCCGGCCAAACTCGTGGACCTCGATCCAGATGACCAGTGCGTCTCCCAGATCTGGGGTCTGCAACTGGAGGTCGCCATACTGGACCCGACCGACGCGACAAAGACCGTGGCGTCGGTCGCCGCCTCGCTCCCGCCGACGGCGTTCGGCGACCTCTGGAACCGGGCGATGAACGCGAAGAAGACCGGCATGCCGACGATGTGCGCGGCATTTCAAGGCGTGCTGCAGGACGTCACGTGGGTGAACGCCGCCGCGTCGCCGCTGCTCGCGGCCCTGAAGGCCGTCAGCCCAGATGCGCTGTCGATCCGATTCAACGTCGACAGTTATCAGTCGGACGCGAACCAGTCCAACTTCACCTTCGGCCGCGTCGTCGGCACGATCGGCCCGGCGGCCGCGAATGAGGCGCCGCGCTCGACACCGCGACGGCTCGCACCCGTGTCGTTCACCGCCGGCCCACCGGCCCCATCGATCTTCTCGACGTACGGGCCGGCGGGAGCGGCCTGGGACGCCGCGCGCAACGTGCTCATCCTCGACCTGGGCAACTGTGTCCCGACCAATGCGACGCCGCCGGCAGGCCAGCCGAGCGTGCCGGACGCCGGCTGGCCGATCGACGCGCGGACATTGCACGTCACCATCCCGGGTCCGTCGGTGAGTCCGCGGCCGCGGCCGCCGGTCAAGAGTGGACTCGGCGCATTGCTCGGACTGGGCGCACCGTCGGTCATCGGCTCGATCGACTTCACGTTGGCCACTTATCTGACCTATGCGGGCGTGGTCGAAGTGCCGGTCAGCACGCCGCTCGTGAGCTTTCTGGCGTCGCAACCGCTGACGCTGACGGATGCCACCAACCCATCGACACCGATCGTCGCGGCGCGTGAAGATCTGCTCGGGCGGTACGTGGACGTCGATGTGCCGTTCTTCCGCTTCGATCCGGGCGACACCGGGCAGGTCACGCTGTGGGCCACGCGGTTTGGTCAGCCCTGGGTGGGCGCGAGTCTCGACGTGGGGCTCGTGCCGGTCGTCGGCGCCCCGCCGCCGGGCGGTGCCAACGGGCCGGGGCCGTCTCAAAATGGCGGACCGTGGCCCAATGTGTGGCCAACCAACGCGCTCAGCCTCTCAAGCAGCACGATCACGACCGGCACCAGCGGCACGGGCGTCCTCACGCTGACCGCGTCCGATCCGGGCACACCACGAACCTATCCCGCCCCCGCGGCAGCCCCCGGACCGGACGGACAGGTGTACTGGATCACCGGTTCCTGGGCCAACTGGGGAATGATCTTCCTGTTCCCGGGCATGGGGGTCACCGATCCGCCCGGCGGCGCACCGATTAACGTGCTGGTGTTCAGCAAGTACACCGCGCCGTCAAACCCCACATGGGATTCGGATGTCGGTCCGATCCTCCAGACCTACGCGCGGATGTTCCCCTACATGATGGGCATCATCGATCTGGGCGACTACGACACGGTCAAACAGAACGCCCAGGCCATTCAGCACGTCCTGAACCTGCCGCGTACGGACCCGCATCACATGCCGGTTGTGCGCGATCTGTCGCAAGACAAACTGGCGATGATCAATACGTGGTTCAAACAAGGCATGGTCCAGTCATGAGACGTTCGCGCATCGATCACACCGGTCACCTGACGTCGCTGGTCCGACTGGCCACAGCGGCCACACTCACGTTCATCGCCGCGTGCTCGCCCTCGCCGGCGCCGCCGGCAACCAGCGCCGATGGCACCGCCGCGCCGCGCACCGCGGCAGCGTCCGGCCCGACGCTGCCGTTCAAGCTGGAACTGGTCGAAGTCACCGGATCCACGCTGCCCGCGCTGCACTCATTCAGCTCGGCAACGTCGAACGGCAAGTGGCTGATCATCGGTGGTCGTACCGCAGGGCTCCACGGTTTCGGCAGCGGCACGAACAACTTTCCTCGATCGACCGCGAACACCGTCGCCTACGTGATCGACCCAGCGACCAACACGGTCGATGGCTCGGTCGACCTCGTCGCGGCGTTACCGGCCAAGCTGGCGGGACCGCTGACGGCCACGAACCCGGAGTTCGTCCAGGTCGGCACAAGCCTCTACATCGTGGGCGGGTACGGGAAGGACCTCACGACCGCTCAAGGCAACATGACGACGTTTGGCTCGGTGGTCAAGGTGGACGTGCCGGGACTCATCCAGGCCATCGTCAACAAGACGTCTATTACAAGTTTCTTCGCACAGAGCCCCGAGTCGGACAACCGCTTGAAGGTCACCGGCGGCGGACTCGGCCAGGCGAACGGCACGTTCTACCTGGCGTTCGGTCAGGATTTCACCGGCGACTACTCAATCGAAAACTCCGACTACAACCGCGCCGGCGGGCAGTTTCAGAAGTACACGGAGAAGGTGCGCATCTTCACACTCGCGAGCAACCTGTCGATCAGCACGTTCAGTCAGGCCGACGGCGGCTACGATCCGTCCCTCCCGTACCATCGGCGTGATCTCAACATGACCGATATCATTCAAGCCGACGGTCACACGCCCGGCGCCACCGTTTACGGCGGCGTCTTCATGGCGGGGCAGGTGGCCGGGCACACCACACCCATCGACATCAACTACACCAACCCGGCGTCACCGGTCACGCTGCAAACGGGTTTTCACCAAGCGCTGAATCAGTACGACTGCGCGCGGCTGACGATCTTCGATCAGGCGAGCGCCAGTTCGTTCACGACCTTTCTCGGGGGCATCAGCCAGTATCACTACGACTCCGCGTCGAACGTGCTCGTGCGCGATCAGCTCGACCTGCAGCGAGGCGTGGACGGTTTGCCGTTCATTACGACGATCTCGACGATACAGCGCGGACCAGCGGCCGCCTTCTCGCAATACATCCAGCCGACGCCGCTGCCGACGTGGCTCGGCGCCGACGGGCAGTTTCTGATTGCCTCAGGAGTGCCGGTCTTCGACAACGGCGTCATTCAACTGGCGTCCCTCCAGGGACGCACGCTCGTCGGGTACATGTACGGCGGCATCCAGTCGGGCGGGCCGTACAGCACGCTCGTCACCACCCAGCCCGGCACCGCCGCAAGCAACCGGCTGTTTCAGATCTACATCACGCCGGGCGCCACGGCGGTCATCGCCATGCCACCGCTGCCGACCAAGACCACCCCGTGGCCCTGATCGACGCGACGGTCGGCGATCTCAGCGATCAACCAGTGGCACGTACGTGAGGTACTGCACCAGCCGCGGATAATCGGCCGTATTGTAGCTGGCGCCGTGCGGCAGGGCCTGATGCCAGATCACCATGTCACCCGCACGGCCGGGCACAAACACCCGGCCGAGCGCGTCCAGATTCTCTGCCTGCGGATCGGCCCCGGGCGGGAGCGCCCTTAGCCAGTCCGCCAGTCGCCGATGAAACCCCGGCACGCACGAGAACGCCCCCTGGTTCGGCGCCACGTCGTTGAGGTAGATAAGGCCCTGCAGCTCGAACGGCACCGGCGCGGTCAGATCCGCGTCCCAGTGCAAGTGCGCGGGCGCGTATCGCGCGCCGTCCTGCACGGGCGGGTTGAAGCCGACACGGTCGGTGGTCGGCCACACATCGTCGCGGCCATACAGTTGGCGAAACGCGTCACGAATGCGGGTGTTCCGCCGGTTGGCTTCGAGCAGCGGTCCGCGGAAACACTGCACCATGATGTTCTGCCGCAACGGATGCGGCCGGTACCACGAGGCACGATCCGCCGGATCGGCCTCGATCGCGTCCCACACGAAGCGCTCGCACGCGCGTGCGTGCGCCGGGGCGAGCGCGCCGCGCAGCACCACATAGCCGTGCTCGTCGAAAAAGCGCAGCGCGGTCGCGTCGAGAATCGCCTCGGGCGCTTCTGTCGCGCTCGTCAAATCGACACGAGTCGCGTCGGCCGAAGCACCCGACAACGCCTGATTGAAGCGCTCGATCTCGTCGGCAGGCGGCAGGACGCCCGCGCGCGCCAGCACCCAGTCCTCAAAAGCGGCAAAGTCCGGCTGCTCGTTGTAGAGATAGCGCATCGTTTCTTCGAGACCGACGCCCAGCACGGAGAGGCAGAGCCGGTCGCGGTTCCATTCGGCCGAGCGCACGCTCATGCGCTGGCGTCGGGCGAGCGCGACTCGCGACCAGAATCGCTTGAGATGGAACACCGGAATGGCGCCGGTCTCGTCCGTCGGCGCCAGTTCGAGCGGCGTCATGGTCATGGGACTGGGCACCGCCAGATCATCGAGGCCCGCGCCGCGCGCCGCCTGCCGGTGCCGGTGCCGGTGCCGGTGCCGGTGCCGACGTCGATGTCGATGCCGCCGCCGACGTCGCGGCGATCGCGATCTTCCAGCCGCTCATCGGCGTGGCGCTGAGATTCACGTTCGACGTCAGGTAGTACAAGCGTTGCGTCGCGTCGCCCTTCGCGGCCGTGAACCGGTCGTTCAGGAAGTACGGCGGAATGCTCTGATAGAACAGGCGCGCTTGCACGCTGACGTTCCGCGGATCGACATCGGGCGGCAATTGAATCCGGTACGTCACGGCGTCCGAGCCCGAGCCGTTGCGGTAGTCCGGATCGCGAGCGGCGTCGCCCTTCGGAAACGTCGCCTCGAGGAACTCGCCGTTCAGCGACGGATCGGGACCCGACGCCGACCAGCCGAGCGGCAGGAGGCGATTGTCCTTCAGCTCGTGATCGCGGCGCAGAAAGCTCGTCGTAAACCGGCCGGCGGCATCCTGCACCAGCTCCTCGTAGATCTGCACCTGGTCGTCCGACGTGATCACGTCGTGATGGGCTTGGTACTGCTGTCGACCGGCTGCGCCGGTCACGGGCGCAAAAAACTCCGTGGGCAGCGGCCGCCCTTCCGCGTCCACGATCACGCCGACGGTGTTGGTCCGGCCCGAGCTCCACACCAGACGCTGCCGCTCGTCCCGCTGCTCGATCACCAGCAACTCGATCCACGCGCGCCGAAAGCCCACGCCGCTCGGAAAGCGGTGGCCCGTGAGGTTGGTGACCGTGACGTTCGCCGTCAGCTCGCGGCCCGTCACCGCGGCCGACGCGGCGATCGTCGCCGTCCGCGTGCGCGCCTGCTCGAACAGATTGGCTTGCGCGTCCTCGAGGTTGTCGGACGTGCCCGTCATGTAATCGCTCTTGCGCACGCCGAGGATGTCGTTGAACTGCCGGAAGAACTCGAGGAGAAAACCGTTCAGACCGAGGAGCTCGTGCCGGCCGAAGCCCGCCTCGCGCACCCGCACGCGAATCTGATCGGCCGGCGCGCGGTGATCCGTCGCCGGATACGTCTCGTCCTCGACGATCGCCATGCGCGTCTGGATTTGCGGCACGTCGATGCCGCGCGATGCGCTCGTGTAGCCGCCGGGCAGATGGCACGCCTGGCACGTCTTGGCCTTCGGATTCGCCGGGCCGAACTCGTTCTGATACGCGCTGTTCAGCCATTCCAGATACGTCGCCTGTTCGATCGAATGCGGCGTCGTCGGGCCGACCGGCCCGACGGGCGCGTGATCGAGCACCGGCAGCTTGATCGTGTGACAGCTCGCGCACATGCGCGAGCTCTTGATGTACTCGTTGTGGACGGGTTTCGCGCCGAGCGCGTTGTTCATCGGCACCGTGACGATCTCATCGTCCTTGAACGGGCCGAACACCTGATCGGGCGAGCCGGTTTCGAAGAGACCGGTGATCGAGTGTTCGAGCAGATATTCCAGCGGGCTCTTCTTCCAGTCCGGCGGTACCGTGTCGGGCGCGATGCGATGGCACGCGAGGCAGCTCACACCGTCGCGCGCGAGCGCACCGTAGCGGGCGCCGGGCGCGCTCCCGGTCTGCTGAATGTCAGCGAGCGAGAAGTGTCCGCCGGGATCGTCGATGTCGTGCTGGCGCTTCCCCATCACGCCGTGACAGCGAAAGCAGGTGTCGACGATCGTTTGCTTCAGGGTCGCGCGCGTCTTCGCGTCACCCGCCTCGTTGGCGTAGGCCAGTTCGCTTTCGAGCTGGGCGAAGAAAATCGGATCGCGTCCGGCGAGCCCCATCGGCGACCATCGCCATTCCGTGTAGGGCGACACGTTGACCCCGTTGCCCGTCTTCGCCCCGAGGTACATCGTCGGACCGAACGGCATCAGCGCCGCGCTGTGGCAGCCCTGGCATTGGTTGGACGTCAGGAACGGCGCTTTGCCGCCGGCGGGCGGCACGACGAGATCCCACGTTTCGTTCGGCAGGCGAACGACCTGCTGGGCCGCGATCGGGCCGATCGCGCGGAACGTCTGCAGGAACGTCGGATCGGGCGCAACCACCGGCGCCAGGGGCGCCACTTCGGTCGGCGCCGGCGCGTGGTTGTGCGCGGCCACGAAAGGCGGCGCCACGCGCCAACTGTCGTCGACGCGGAACGTGAGCGGATCGCCGGCGAAACCCGCGACGTTCGAGAGTGACGCGAACGTCAGCTCCTTCTCCGCCACCGCATGACAGCGCAGGCAGTAGAGCCCGAAGCCGGCGGCCGGATAATTGAATGGATACGCGTGGTCATCGAACGGCATCGGCGCGCCGGTCGTCGGATCGAACCAGAATTCGCCCCAGAACCAGCCGTCGTTCGCGCCCTTCGCGTCCTTGATCATGACGGTCCAGTCCGCCACCGTCGGCGCCGGCCCGTTGTCGTACCGCGGGGCGGGTGCGCCGACCTGTTCTTTAATGATCATCGCGCCGTCGGGAATGACGCCGGTGCGTCCTCCCATCAACCAGCGCATCACGGCGGGCGAATAGAACACGCGCACCGCTCGGTGCGTGCCGTACGACACGTTGTCGATCCAGGGTCCGGTGTCGCGAATCCGCTTGTCGCCGCACCATCCCAGCGCCACGTACTGACCGGTCTTCAGAAATGCGAGGACTTGCTTCTCGTAGTCGGCCAGTTTCTCCGGCGCGACGGTGCTCGGCAGCGCCAACGGGCTTTCGGATCCGGAGACGCACGCCGGCGCGGCGGCCGTCTGCGCCGGTATCGCCGCGTCCGTGCCGTGTGTCGTGGCGGCGAAGATCGTCGCCGTCAGCCACACGAGGGAGAAGAGCGCCAACACCGCGTCTCGTACAGGCGTCGTCGGCAGATATCGCGGCCGCAGTTGTCGCATGGCCGCCCAATATACGCCGTTCCGGCGACGGGCACCAGCGGGGCTGTCGAAAAGCGAGATACTGCTTCGACGTATTCATATGCAGCAGCTCCTTGCCGACTTGAAGTTTGCCCTCCGCTCCCTCAGCCGCGCCAAAGGCCTGGCCGTCACCGTCATCGTGACGCTCGCACTAGGCATTGGCGCCAATGCCGCCATCTTCAGCGTGGTCCGCGGCGTTATCCTGCGACCACTCGTCAATCGCGACCAGGACAGCCTCATCTACATCCGCCAGACCGCCCTGGGCACCGGCCTCGAGAACGCAAACTTCTCCGTGCCCGAGCTGAAGGACCTGCAGCGGGGCGTAAAGAGCCTGACCGCCTTCGGGGACTTCTCCACGATCGAGTTCACCATGGTGGGCCTCGGCGAACCGCGCACCGTCCGCGCCGGCGTGGTCGGCGGCTCGTACTT
>Ga0164241_10005744_pt1 | contig 11490 bp, 11 predicted proteins | sample OricomyardsoilBY_FD_108780 | JGI IMG/M metagenome (GOLD analysis project Ga0164241, IMG submission 108780) | Backyard soil microbial communities from Emeryville, California, USA - Original compost - Back yard soil (BY) | ecosystem: Environmental > Terrestrial > Soil > Unclassified | place: USA... | reverse complement strand
TCGAACTCATCCGACCAGACGAGTCGGAAGCCGGAGGGAATGCCGCCCGTCTCGGAAATTCCGGGCGCGCCAGGTCCCGTCGACGACGGAGGTTTCGGGGAGGAGACAGGGGGACTGCCATTGCCTTCACCTCCGCACGCCGACGAGAAAAGTGCCGCGGCCACCACTATCACGCCTGACCTGCGGACTGGATTCGATCGACCAAGGACAGTCGACATTGAAGACATCAAAAAAGACAAGGAAGACATGTGTTTGTCAGCCTTCATTGCATGCCCGAGCAGGGGCACATGCTAGCGCAAAGAGGTAAGCGCTTACATCTTTTCGCTCGCGAGCGCCGTGTCGCCCGGAACGGCGACCGCCGGGCTCGGGCCGGGTTGCTGACGAAGCCGGCGGGCTGATCTAACATCCGCGGCAGCGGCAAGACCTGTACCGCCGTGGGGGACTCGTGACACGACATGTATTGCTGACCAACACCGAACACCGTGACCTGCGCCTGATCACCACGCGCAGCGCCGCCTACGGCGACGACGTGATGTACGCCATGACATTTCCGTCGGAATTCCGGAACGTGCAGGCGCACTATCCGATCGTCTTCGGGCAAGGCCGCGATGGCTCGTTCGCGCCGCTTGCCTTGTTCGGCTTTCGCGACAACCAGAACCTGTTCCTGCGCGACGGCAAGTGGGATGCATCCTATCTACCGGCTTTCGTCGAGCGCCAGGCGCTGCTCATCGGCGCCGCGCCTTCGGGCAAGCTCATACACGTCGATCTCGACAATCCGCGCGTCAGCCGCACCGAGGGTGAGCGCCTGTTCGACGACAACGGCGGGAACACGCCATTCCTGCAGCGCATGGTTTCGCTGCTGGCGGCCATCGACGAAGGCGTGGCGGCCATTCCGGCATTCATCGCCGCCATCCAGGAGTTCAACCTGCTGGAAGGCTTCGCGCTCGACATCCGCTTTAGCGATGGCCCGCAAAAGCGCTTCACGGGTTTCCATACGATCCAGGAAGATCGACTCAAGGCGCTCGGTCCCGAGGCATTGGGCAAGCTGCACAGCCAGGGTCACCTGCAGGCCGTGTTCATGGTCATCGCATCGATGTCGAACTACCGGGACATGATCGAACGTGCGAGCAGGCTCGATACGGCAGACCGCTGAGCGCGAAGCACGTGTGCCGCCAGGACTCGCCGTTCCGGCAGTCCTGCCGATCTAATGGACATTCCGGGGACATTGCGTCTTCGCATCGAACTATTCCGGGAGACGGCAGGGTTTTCCCGGGTTCCGGCGAACTATTCGCGGAAAACCCGTGGATTCAGGTTATGTTGGAGCGGGGGATCGAGCCGGGTTCACGTAGAGCAATACTGCAGGGCGAATAGCGAGAAATGGCAAACATCTATGAAGTCGCGGAGCTGGCGGGCGTTTCGCTGGCCACGGTTTCGCGAGTCATCAATCCCGGCGCCAAGGTAAGCGAGAAGACCCGTCAGCGCGTTCTCGACGCCATGAAGCAGCTGGGTTACCAGCCGAACTCCATCGCGCAATCGCTTGCCACGCGCAGCTCGAACGCCGTGGGTGTGCTGGTCTCCGAGCTGCACGGTCCCTTCTTCGGCGCCATGTTGAGCGCCATCGAGAAGTCACTGAAGGCTGCCGGGAAGTTCGTCATGGTGGCTGCCGGCCACAACAACGAAGAGCAGGAGCGCGAAGCGATCCGCTTCCTCGTGAGCCGCAATTGCGATGCGCTGATCGTCCACGTGGAGAAGCTCCCGGACAAATTTCTCGTCGACCACGATCACAACACCACGCCTCTCGTGGTGATGAATCGCAAGGTGCGGGGTCTCGTCGATCACTGCTTCAGTCTGAACAACGAACTCGGCGGGTATCTCGCCACGCAATCGCTGGTGCGTCTCAAGCACAAGCGCATCGCCTACATTTCAGGCCCGCTCGACTGGGTGGACGCGAAGCAGCGCTTCATGGGCCACAAGCGCGCGCTGGCGGAGGCGGGCATCAAGTTCGACGAGCGTTTGCTGCACGAGGGCGACTACCACGAGACGGGCGGTTCCGACGCACTGAATGCGCTGTTCGAGATGAACGTGCCTTTCACCGGGGTGGTTTGCGCGAACGACGAAATGGCCGCGGGCGCCATGGCCGCCGCACATGAACGCGGCCTCGAGTTGCCGGCCGATCTGTCCATCGTCGGGTTCGACGACGCGCCCATCTCGCGATACGTCTACCCCAAGCTCACCACCGTCCACTATCCCATTGGCGACATGGCCCGCATGGCGTCACGCTGGGTGCTCAAGCACGTCTACGACCAGCAGGACATCGACGTGCAGCAGGTGTTCGAGCCCAAGCTCGTGGAGCGTGACTCCGTCGGCCGGCCTGCGTGATGCCGGCGAACCGCCACCGCACGATCGGGACCATCCTGATCGTGGCGCTCAGCGGTTTTCTCATGGGGTTCGACGGGTCGCTGTTCACCGGCGCCGTCGGGTTCATCGAGGTGGAATTCGCGCTGAATGCCTTCGAAGTCGGCTGGGCGGTCACCTCGATGGCCGTAGCCGCGACCGTGGGCATCTTCGTCTCCGGACCGCTCGCGGACTGGTTCGGGCGGCGCACAATGTTGCGCGTTGCCACCTGCGTCTTCGTCGTGGCGTCGTTGCTGGCCGCGTTCTCGGAAAATTTCGCGACGCTGATCGTCGCACGGCTGTTCAGCGGTTTCGGCGTCGGCGCCGTGCTCATCACCGCGCCCATGTACATCGCCGAGTTATCGCCATCGGCGTGGCGCGGACGCATGGTGTCGTCAAACCAGTTGTTCATCGTGCTGGGCGGGTTGTTTGCCTATGTCAGCAACTACCTGGTCATTCGTCTTGGCGGCGATGCCGACGGAAACTGGCGCTGGATGCTCGGCCTCGGCGTGGCGCCGGCGATTCCATACTTCTTCGCCTTGCTCGCGGTGCCCGAGAGCCCGCGATGGCTCGCGATGCATGGCCAGCTACCGCAGGCGCGGCGGGTACTGGCACGCCTCGCGGGCACCGAGCGCGCCGACCGCGAACTCGAAGCGGTACTCGAATCGCTGGAGCACGAAGCCTCGCGAATGAAACCCGCGCTCAGGGAAATTCTGAATCCCGCGCTGCGCAACGTACTCGCCATTGGCCTCCTGATCGGAGTCCTGCAGCAGATCACGGGCATCAATTCCGTGCTGGCCTATGCCGTCGTGATCTTCGAGCGCGCCGGCGCCGGTGCCAATGCCTCGTTCATGCAGACCGTCCTCGTGGGACTCGTGAACGTCACCTTCACGATGCTGGCGTTGTTGCTCATCGACCGCGTCGGCCGTCGACCCTTGCTGATGTTCGGATGTCTCGGCATCGGCGCGTTCATGCTGCTGGCGGCCTATGGGTTCCAGGTGGAAGACAAGACACTGAGTTCGACGCTGGTGCTGGTCGGCATCCTCGGATTCATCGCGAGTTTCGCGTTCTCGCTGGGCCCGGGGTTGTGGGTGCTGTTGTCGGAAATCTTTCCGAATCGCGTTCGCGGGCTTGCCATTTCCTGCGTGGGGTTCGTCAATTCCACCGTGTGCGTGCTCGTGCAGTTCGTATTCCCGTGGGAACTCGAAAACCTGGGCAATTCGAAAACCTTCCTCATCTACGGTGTGCTGGCCCTCGCGGGAATTGCATTCATCTGGCGTGTCGTGCCCGAGACGCGGGGACGTAGTCTCGAAGAACTCGAAAATGCACTGGTGCGGCGCGCCTGATTCGGCGCTGTCCGACAGTCGAAGCCACCCCGATTCCTTAGTTTGGACGGATGTCGATTGGCGCTGCGGTCGTTCGACCATGCAATGCACACTCATCAAGGAGACCATTCATGAAGTTCAGCCAGAAGATTGCCCCCTGCCTGTGGTTCGACCGGCAGGGCGAAGAAGCTGCCAATCTCTACGTCAGCATTTTCCCGAACTCCCGGATCGTGGACATCGCGCGTTACGGAAAGGCGGGCTACGAAACACATCGGCAGCCGGAAGGGTCGGTGATGACGGTCAACTTCGAACTGGCCGGCCTGCCGTTCACCGCGCTCAACGGCGGCCCCATCTTCAAGCTCAGCGAGGCCGTCTCGTTCCAGATCTATGTCGACGACCAGAAGGAACTCGACTACTACTGGGACCGCCTGACGCCCGGCGGCGATCCCAAGTCGCACGTCTGCGGCTGGCTCAAGGATCGCTTCGGGCTTTCCTGGCAGGTCGTGCCGGCGAAGATGGTGGAGTGGTTCTCGAAGCCGGACGAGAAATCGCAGCGCGCCTTCGCCGAGATGATGAAGATGGGCAAGCTCGACATCGCCGCGCTCGAGCGCGCGTACCAGGGCTAACAACCTGTGGACGCCGCGACCTGGCTCGATGCGATCCAGTGGCCAGCCATGGCGGTGACCTTGTTTGCCGCCTGGCTGGTCGCCTCACGAAGCGCGACCCGCCGCGCCCATGGATTCTGGTGGTTCATCGCCAGCAACATCCTCTGGATTGTCTGGGGTTGGCATGCACACGCCTGGGCGCTCATCGCGCTCCAGGCGGGGTTGTTTGCACTGAACGTGCGCGGCGCTGCCAAAAACGAATAAGATTCCCGGCGTTCCATCAGTCTCGAAGGGGAGATCATGACTGACCGCCGTACGTTCCTGCGCGGAGCCTCCATACTCATGGGGCATGCCGCGCTTGGCCAGGTGATGACGGCGTTTGCCGCGGCACCTCGCAAGGCCACCTGGGTCACCGCCGATGAAATGACCACGTTGCGGGCGCTCGTCGACGTGATCCTGCCGGCCACGGATTCACCCGCCGCGTCTGCCGCCGACACGCACTTTTTCATCGATCTGGCGATTCCCGCCTGCGCGAGTGCGGAGGCGCAGAAAACGTTCCGAGCCGGTCTCGTCTCCCTGAATCGCTTCGCGAGTCTCGCGCCCGGCGAGCAGGTGGCGCAGCTGAAGGCGCGCGCCGCGGCAGACACGCCGCTGGCTTACGACCAGTCCTTCTTCAAGATCCTCAAGGACTACACACTCTGCGGCTATTTCCTTTCCGAGACCGGCGCCACTCAGGCGCTGGCGTATGAACGCGTGCCAGGCGGATTCCAGGGTGACCTGCCGCTCGCCGCCAACCAGAAAGCGTGGGCCATCTGATGGCCACCTCGAACCACTTCGACGCCATCGTCGTCGGCTCCGGCATGTCCGGCGGTTGGGCGGCGAAGGAACTCACGGAAAAGGGCCTGAAAACGCTGGTGCTGGAACGTGGGCGGAACATCCGTCACGTGACCGATTACACGACCGCGCTCAAGGATCCATGGCAACTCCCGCACAACAACCGGGTGTCCACCATTGCGGATCGCGCCGCGCAGCCCATCCAGTCAACGCTCTATCTATACGACCAGTCGACCAAGCAGCACTTCGTCAACGACTTGCAGCACCCCTACCTGCAGGCGCAGCCGTTCAACTGGTTTCGCGGCTACCAGGTCGGCGGCCGGTCGCTGATGTGGGCCCGGCACGTGTTCCGCTACAGCGATCTCGACTTCGAAGCGAATCTGCGTGAGGGCGTCGGCATCGACTGGCCCATCCGTTATGCCGACATCCAGCCCTGGTACGAACACGTCGAGCGCTTCATCGGCGCCAGCGGCGAGAACTCCGGGCTCGCCCAGCTGCCCGAGCAGATCCTGCAGCCGCCGTTCGAGATGAACGCGCTCGAAAAACACATCCGCCAGCACATGGCGGAGGCGTTTGGCGGCGAGCGCAAGCTCATCTGCAGCGCCACCGCCGTGCTCTCGCGTGAGCACAATGGCCGCGGTCCCTGCCAGGGACGCAACCAGTGCGCGCGCGGATGCCCTTACAGCGCCTATTTCTCGTCGAACGGCGTCACGTTGCCGGCGGCGGCGAAAACCGGGAATCTCACGCTGCAACCGGATGCGATCGCGCACTCGCTGGTCTACGACGAAGGAAAGAACCGGGTGACGGGTGTGCGCGTCATCGATGCCCTGACGCGCAAGACCACCGAGTATTCCGCGCGCGTGGTGTTCCTGTGTGCCTCGGCATTGAATTCCACCGCGCTGATGCTCAATTCGCGGTCATCGCGTTTCCCACAAGGCCTCGGCAACGACAGTGGCGAGCTCGGCCACAACCTCATGGATCATCACAATGGCGGTGGCGCCACGGCTAGCTACTCGGGTCTGGCGGACCGCTACTACCGTGGTCGCCGTTCCACGAGCATGTACATCCCGCGGTTCCGCAACGTCGGCAAATCCGAGCCCGGCTTCAAGCGCGGGTACGGTTACGAGGTGTACACCCAGCGCGGCAGCTGGACGCGCGGCATCGGCTCGGCAGAGTTCGGTGCGGACTTCAAGAACGAGATCACGCGGCCAGGACAGTGGAGCCTCTTCATGGAGGGTTACGGGGAGACGCTGCCGTATCACGACAACCGCATGTGGCTTTCGGACCAGAAGGATTCTTGGGACATGCCCGTGATCCAGTTGTCGATGAGCTATCGCGACAACGAACGCGTCATGGCGAAGCAGATGATGGACGACGCGGTGGAGATGATGACCGCCGCGAAGCTCGAGAACGTGAAGGGCTTCAACAACCCGGTGACGCCGGGCAGCGTGATCCACGAGATGGGCACCGCCCGCATGGGCCGCGATCCGAAGACGTCCGTGCTCAACGCGCACAACCAGGTGCACGCGGTGCCAAACGTGTTCGTGACCGACGGCAGCTGCATGGTGTCATCACCCACGCAGAATCCGTCACTCACCTACATGGCGTTGACCGCGCGCGCCGCGGAATTCGCCGTGGAGCAGTTGAAACGCGGGGAGATCTGACGCCGGAATCCTATCGTTTTCGTTCGATGAAGAAATGCGTCGCGCGTTCGCCCGCCACGGACTTCGTGCACTCGTAACCGAGCGCGGGCAGGTCGAGACTCCGCAGCAGGGGTTCGCCGCGGCCTAACAGCACGGGCCGCATGCCGATGTGCATGTCGTCGACGAGACGCGCCTCCAGGTACTGGCGGATGGTGGACATGCCACCGCCGATGCGAACGTCGCGCGCCCCCGCGGCTTCCGTGGCGCGCTCCAGCGCTTCGTGGATACCGCCCGTGACGAAATGAAACGTGGTGCCGCCCTTCATGACGAGCGGCGGGCGCGCGTGATGCGTGAGCACGAACGTGGGCACGTGATAAGGCGGCTCTTCGCCCCACCAGCCACGCCACGATTCATCGGGCCAGGGGCCGCGCACCGGGCCAAACATGTTGCGACCGAGAATCCAGGCGCCCATGTTTTCGAAGCTCGCTTCGGCCATGGTGTTGTCGACGCCGGTCTCTCCTTCGTCGGTGCCCCTCGCATTCATGTTCTTGAAGAACCGCGTGGGGAAGAACCATTCGAAGATCGAGGGGCCATTGACGCCCAGCGGATTCTCGAGACTCTGATCGGGGCCCGCACCGAAGCCATCGAGTGACTGGGCAATGCACATCACGCGAACTTTCGACATGGCTATCTCTTGTCGACGCTTGTTTCGACCATGGCCGCGACTTCACTCGCGGCGAGAAGGAACGCGCCCACGCCGTAGTACTGCGTGTCGCTTTCCGCCACGGCCTCGGGCCGGTCGCTGACCTGCTGCACCCAGCCGAGCCGGCCGTCTTTGGCGACGGCGCGTGTCAGTGCCGTCCAGCCGAGCTCGACAGCGGGACGATATTCCGTGGCATCTAATAATCCGTGGTTCACGCCCCAGGCGAAGCCGTAGACGTAGAAGCCCGTGCCACTGGTTTCCGCGGGTGAATTTTCGGGCGCGAGCAGTGACGGCGGCCAATAGCCATCGGGCTTCTGCAGTGTCTTCAGCCTGGCTGCCATCTCGCGGAAGAGATGTTCCAGGCGTGGCCGATGCGGATTGTCCTTCGGCAGGAGGCCGAGGATGTTCGCGATGCCGGCGAACACCCAGCCGTTGCCGCGGCTCCAGAATTGTTTGCGCCCCTGGTCGTCACGCCGCTCGAAGAAACGGCTGTCGCGGAAATACAATTTCTCCGCCGGATCGTAGAGGAAGTCCGTGGTCGCCCAGAATTCCGCCATCGCGAATTCCGAGTAGCGCGGATCGCCGGTCTGGTGCGAAAGATCCACCCACGCCGGTGGCGACATGAACAACGCGTCACACCAGCACCAGCGCCGCAGGCACGCCGTCGACTCGTAGTCGGCTGCCGGAACAAAACTCAGGTGCGCCACTGCGGGATTCGCGAGGATGGAATCGAACGTGGCCCGCAACGGGGTCAGCGCCTCCTGGCCTGCGCCATGCCGCGCGGACCACAGGTAGCTCTGGCCGATGACGTGGTCGTCGGCGTGATACGCGCGTGCGCCGGGCGTCCAGCCATTCGCCTTGCCCATCGACATGATGGCTTCCGCAAAACGTTTTTCGCCGCTGACGTCCGCTAAATGCGTCATGCCCACCCAGAATGCTCCTTGCTGCCAGCTGCGCGGATTGACGGTTTCCTCCACGTGTTTCGTGACGCCGTGGGCTGCGCCCAGTCGGTCGAGCTGCCAGTCGGCCACCTGCGAGGCGACCTTGAGCACGCTCTTGCGCGAGGGTGCCGCTGAACCTGCCGCCATCGAGCATGCGGACAAGACGAGAGCGGCCGCGGCGAGCGTGATGCGCAAATGTTGTCTGTTCATGGGCCTCTATACTAGTCACGCGCGGGAATGGGAGACAAACAATGCGGATTCTGCAGCTGGCGATGTGGTGCGTGCTGGCGATGGGATCGGTTCGGGCCGCGGAGCCCCTGCCGGAAGTCGTGACGCGCGATGGCCGCCATGCGCTGATGGTGGACGGGGCGCCTTTCCTGGTGCTCGGCGCGCAGGTGAACAATTCGAGCAACTGGCCGGCGATGCTGCCCAGGGTCTGGCCCGCGGTGAAGAAGCTGCAGGCGAACACCGTGAGCGTGCCCATCGCCTGGGAGCAGATCGAGCCCGTCGAAGGCAGGTTCGACTTCTCGTTCCTCGATACGTTGCTGGCCGAGGCTCGCCAGAACGACGTGCGCCTCATCCTGTTGTGGTTCGCCACCTGGAAGAACAATGGCCCTAACTACGCGCCGGAGTGGGTCAAGCTCGACAACGCGCGCTTCCCGCGCCTGGTGAATGCCGCGGGCAAGATGCTGAACTCGCTGTCGCCGCACTCGGCGGCCACGCTCGCCGCGGACAAGCGCGCATTCGCGGCGCTGATGAAACATCTCAAGGGCGTGGACGAGGAGCGCACCGTCATTCTCGTGCAGGTCCAGAACGAGCCGGGTACGTACGGCAGTGCGCGTGACTTCGGCGCCGCGGCGCAGAAGCTGTTCGACGGGCCCGTGCCCGCGGCCGTCATCAGGGCGCAGGGCGCGAAGCCCGGCACCTGGACGCAGGCTTTCGGCAAGGACGCGAATGAATATTTCCATGCGTGGGCGGTGGCGAAGTTCATCGGCGAGGTGGCGGCCGCCGGCAAGAAGGAATACCCGCTGCCCATGTACGTGAACGCGGCGCTGCGCGATCCGTTTCACCCGGGGAATGCGGGTGATTACGCGAGCGGCGGGCCCACGGACAATGTCATCTCTATCTACCGCGCCGCCGCGCCGGCTATCGACATCGTGGCGCCGGACATCTACATGAAGGAGTCGAACAAGGCGTATCGCGTCATCGAGCTCTACAAGGCGGCTGGTCCTTTGCTCGTGCCGGAAATCGGGAACGACCCGGTATTCGCACGGTATGTCTACGACGTGCTGGGCGCGCAGGGCCTCGGCATCGTGCCTTTCGGCATGGACTACACCGGCTATTCGAATTTTCCGCTGGGTGGCAAGGACATCGAAGAAGCCATCGAGGCATTTGCCCGGCCTTATCGCCTGCTCGCGCCGATGGCGCGCGAGTGGGCGATGCTGAGCTACAGGAACAGGGTGTGGGGCGCGTCGGAACCCGATGACCGCTCGAGCCGCAAACTCGATCTCGGCCGCTGGGAGGCGACGCTGAGTTTCAACGAGTGGCAGTTCGGCATGAAGGAGTGGTTCGGCGACCTCGAGGACAAGCCGGCGTGGTCGGGGTCTCCATCGGGCGGTGCCCTTGTCGCGCAACTCGGGCCCGACGATTTCCTGGTCACGGGCCAGCACGTGCGCGTGTCCTTTGCGCCTTCGGCATCGAACAAGGCGAACGGGCTGATCTTCGCATCGGTCGAAGAGGGCGCCTGGCGCAACGGCGAGTGGACGCGAGTCCGCGTCTGGAATGGCGACCAGACCGACTACGGGTTGAATCTCACCGATGAACCTCGCCTGTTGCGCGTGCGCCTGGCGACTTACTAAATCATCCAGCCGCCGTCGATCACGTGGGTCTGGCCGGTGGTGAAGCCGGATTCGTCGCTGGCGAGGTGCAGCGCGAGCGCGGCGATCTCTTCGGGCTTGCCGAGCCGGCCCATGGGCTGGCGCGCTTCGAACTCCGCGCGCGTCTTCGCGTAATCGCCGTAGGCATGCAGGCGCGCCTGCAGTGAGGGCGTGTCGACCGTGCCCGGACAAATGGCGTTGCACCGGATGCCGCTCGCTACGAAATCCGCGGCCACGGATTTGGTCAACCCGATCACCGCGGCCTTGGTCGTGCCGTAGGCGCAGCGATCCGGCACCCCCGTGACGGAACCCGCCACCGACGACATGTTGATGATGGAGCCGGCCCGCGCCTCGATCATGGCGGGCAGAAACGCGCGAATCATGTGGAACATGGCGTGCACATTGAGCTCGAACGCCGCGGCCCATTGGTCCAGCGCCACCGTGAGCACCGTGCCGCCGGGAACCACGCCTGCGCAGTTGAACAGCACATCGACCCTGCCCGCGGACCTGGCAAACGCCGCGATGGCCGCGGAATCGCGCACGTCCAGCACGTAGCGCTCACAACCGGCGACGTTCTTCAGCGCATCGCCATCGATGTCGACGGCGATCACTTTGGCGCCGGCACGCGCGAAGGCTTCGGCGCTCGCGCGGCCGATTCCCGATGCCGCCGCCGTGACCACCGCCGTCTTGCCTGCAAGTCTCTTAGATTCCATACGTTGCTCGTGCAGTTCCGGAGTAAATCTGTTCGCGTTCGTCGGCCGTGAGCCGGGCCAACAACCGGTCACTGGCATCGACCCAGTCCGCATAGGAGCAGACGAGTTCGCATACGGGCCAGTCGCTTCCCCACATCATGCGCGCCGGGCCGAAGGCGGCGAGCAGATGTTCCACCGCGGCTTCCAGCACCGCGGCATTCGCGCTGCCGGCTTCGGTGACGAGCCCGGAGAGTTTGCACACCATGGGCGTCGAGCGCGCCAGTTCGGTGATGGCCTGTTTCCACGGCGCGATGTCGCCCGCGGATATCGGCGGCTTGGCGCCATGGTCCAGGACCATGACGAGTTCTGGATACCGCGCAGCGAGCTCGAGCAACGCCGGAAGGTGCCGGGGCAACACCAGCGCGTCGAATACGAGACCGTGGTCGATCATCGCCTCGAAGGCCGGCGCCAGCTTC
>Ga0164241_10005743_pt1 | contig 11493 bp, 12 predicted proteins | sample OricomyardsoilBY_FD_108780 | JGI IMG/M metagenome (GOLD analysis project Ga0164241, IMG submission 108780) | Backyard soil microbial communities from Emeryville, California, USA - Original compost - Back yard soil (BY) | ecosystem: Environmental > Terrestrial > Soil > Unclassified | place: USA... | reverse complement strand
GGATGGCCCTTCGCAACGGCCTGCTGATCCACGGGCCGACTCACTGGGCGGCGGCGGTTCGCGGCCCTGACGGAGCGGTTGTGGTCGCCTCTGAGCCAAAGCCGGAGCTGGCGCCGGGACTCGCGGCGCGGCTGCCTGGCCTGCGCGGGCCGCTGAAACTGGCCGAGGCCCTGGCCGTGCTGCCGCTGGTGCGGCGGCGCCTGCCCGAGGCGCGGCTGCCCTTCGAGGACGTGCGCGTGATCGCCGCGATCGGGGCGACCCTGGTTTCGACGGCGATGCTGCGCAAGCGCTTCGGCAGCTCGGCGCTGCGCGAGGGGGCCGTGCAGGCGATCGGCGCCGTGCCCGCGGTGGTGGCGCTGCTCGACCGCGACCTGGCCGCCTACCACGGGGTCGAGCACAAGGCGATCGCCGCCTACGAGCAGGGCATCGAGGACCCCGCCGGTGTGCCCAAGGAGCACGACCGCTGTGGCTCCAACCTGCTGACCCCGATGATGCTGCTCTCGGCCGGCGGCACGGTGATGCTCGAGCGCTTGGTCGAGCGGCCCAGCCCGGTGGCCCGCGCCGCGGTCGGTCTCGCCGGCGCCTCGATCGCGGTCGAGATGTTCGCCTGGAGCGATCGCCACCATGGCGACCCTCTCGCCGAGGCTTTCCACACGCCCGGGCGGGAGATCCAGCGCCTGATCGCGACCAAGGAGCCGACCGCGCAGCAGCTCGAGGTCGGCGTCGCCGCACTGGCCGAGATCCTTCGCGCCGAGAACGCCGCGTAGACTGCCGCCTCTCGTGTTCGGAAGGATCGACCACATCGGCATCGCCGTCGAGGACCTCGACGCCAGCATCGAGCTCTACGAAAAGGGCTTCGAGATGGAGTTGGCGCTGCGCGAGACGGTCGAGGAGCAGGGCGTCGAGGCGGCCCTGCTGAACGTCGGCGACGGTCACGTCGAGCTGATGGCCGCGACGGGCCCCGACACGCCGGTCGGCAAGTTCATCGCCAAGCGCGGGGTCGGCCTTCACCATGTCGCCTACGCGGTCGACGACATCGACTCGACCCTGGAGCGCCTTGCCGCGGCGGGCATCGAGCTGATCGACGCCAAGGCGCGGATCGGCATCGGCGGCAGCCGTGTCGCCTTCCTGCAGCCGCGCTCGACCGGGCGCGTGCTGACCGAGCTTGTCGAACCCGTAGGAGGAGAGCACTGATGGCCGATGCGCAGAAGGTGGAGATTGGCTTCGAGGGTGGCCAGGTGATCGCGGCCCGCCTCGATGATGACGAGCTCAAGGAGCTGCGCAAGCAGGTCGAGAAGGGCGGCTGGCACGACGTCAAGACCGAGGACGGCTCGCTTGCCATCTACCTAGGCAAGGTCTCCTTCCTTCGCATCGACTCCGACCAGCACCGCGTCGGCTTCTCGAAGTCCTGAGCAGGGTGTCCGGTGCGGGCTAGGACGGCACTCGGACTAGCTGGCGCGGCGGTCGTGGGCGCCGCGCTCTGGTGGCGCAAGAACCCCTCCGCCTGCCCCTACGGACAGCGTTTCTGGGTCGAAGCTCCGCACCCGGTCATCACCCGCGATCGCCTGCGCTCGGTGCTGCGGCCCGAGGTGGGGGAGCGCGTCCTCGAGATCGGCCCGGGGGTCGGCTACTACAGCCTCGACATCGCCGAGTGGATCGGCGCCGAGGGCAAGCTGGAGATCTTCGATCTCCAGCAGGAGTTCCTCGATCACACGACCGGCCGCGCTGGCGAGCGGGGACTGACCAACGTGATCCCCACCCAGGGCGACGCCACCGCGCTTCCCTACGAGGACGCCTCGATCGACGCCGTCGTGCTCACCGCCGTGCTCGGTGAGATCCCCGACCCGGTCGCCGCCCTGCGTCAGATCCAGCGAGTCCTCAAGCCCGGCGGCCGCCTGGTCGTCGGCGAGCTCTTCGGCGATCCCCACTTCACCACCCAGGCCAGCCTCAAACGCCAAGCCGGCGAAGCCGGCCTCGCCTGGCAGGAGCACTCCGGCAACTGGTTCGCCTACTTCGCGAGGCTCTCCGGCAGCTAAGGACGGCTAGCCGAGGATCGCCTTGCCGGCGATGTTCTTCAGCCGGGTCCGGTCGCGCTGCGGCAGGGTGCCTGGTCGTCCCTTCGACTTCTTGACCAGGCGGATCAGCTCCTGCTGTTCCCGCTTGGTGAGGTTGGCCTGGGCGCGCTCCCGGCCCTTTTGGGCGAGCCAGACGGCAACGGCCCAGACCATCCCCCATGGAACTCGCTTCCAGACACCGGGCACGGCGTGTCGGGCGATCCACAGAGGCATCTGGCGTTTCTACCCGGAAAGGCGGATGGCAACCCTTTATGAAGCGGCTTGGCAGGTCGGGCACCAGTAGGTGGTGCGGTTGGCGTCGCCCTGACCGCGGGAGAGGATCGGGGTGGCGCAGGTGGGGCAGGGCCGGCCGGCACGGCGGTAGGCGGCTCGGTCCTGGCGGCCGCTCTCGACCGCTTCACTCATTAGGTGGTGGGCGGCTTGGACGACGTGCTGGAGCTGGGGATCGGAGATCGCGGCGATGGCTTGCCAGGGATCCTGGTGGGCGGCGAAGCATGCCTCGCTCTTGAAGATGTTGCCGATGCCCGCGACCAGGGTCTGGTCGAGGAGGGCGTCGCCGATGGCGAGATCCGGGGCGGTGCGCAGGGAGCGGCCGACGATCGCCGCGTCGAAGTCCTCGGCGAGGATGTCGGGTCCCAGGCGGGCGATCGTGGGGTCGCGGCGCAGGGCGTCGCTGCGCAAAACCCTCAGGGTTGGACCGCCGAACTGGACCGCTTCCGCACTCTTGCCGCGCAGCACCGCCCAGGCGGCCCCCGGCGCCTTGCGCCAGGCGGTCTCGCGCTCATAGAGGTGCCAGCCGCCGCTCATGCCGAGGTGGCTATGCAGGGTCAGGCCGCCGAAGTGGAGGAGCAGGTGCTTGCCGCGTGCCTCGGCCCCCTCGAGCGTCCTGCCGTCGAGGCGCTGCACTCCGCTCGCACGACCGCGCGGACTCGGCGCGCTGACCTCGACCTGTTCTCCGCCGAGCGCCTTCTCGATCCGTCTCGCCGCGCGCAGGATCGTGTCGCCCTCGGCCACTGCTCAGGCCAGGGCGGTCCAGAGGCTCCGCTCGGCCGCGGCGACGCGGCGGGCGGCGCTGTCGATCTCGCGCCAGAGCGCCGGGTCGGGGTCGTCGCGCTCGCTGGCGGCGTGGAAGGCGGTGGCGAGGTCGGTCCAGCGCGCCGCGGCCTCGGCTGCGAGCGGCGCCTCGGGGCGACCGGCCTCCTCGAGGAAGCGGGAGTACATGAGCCGGAAGGCGCCGCCGCCGGTGCCGCGGCGCTCGATCACCTGGTAGCCGAAGCGGGCGCACCACCGCCAGTCCTCGGCGACCTCGGGCCAGCTGCCGGCCTCCTCGGCGAGCCGCTCGACCGCGCCGATGCCGGAGAACTCGCCGAACTCGGACTCGAGCATTCCCTTGGTGGCCCGCTCGATCGCGGCGGGGATCGCGTCGCGGAGCTGCTCGGGGCTGACCGAGCCGGAGGCGGTGAACATGTGGCCGGAGAGGGGGTAGGCGGGGTGCTGGCTGTGCCGTGCCTTGTCGAGGTCCGCCAGCGTCGTCGTCTTCTGCAGCTCCTCGAAGCCGGTGTCGGAGAGGTGGGCGAACTGCTCGTCGTAGCCGGCGAGGACCACCGCGTGGCCCGGAAAGTGGGCCGAGTTGCCGTAGTGGTCTAGGTAGTAGAGGTCGGTGAGCAGCAGCACCGGTTGGCCGGCGTCGACCTCGGCGCGGGCGGCATCCCAGGCACCGTCGTCCCCCTCGTCGAAGGTGCGCAGCTCCAGCGCCGCCCCGGTTAGCTCGCTGAAGCTCTCCTCGAGCCGGGCGGTGCGGCCGTTGAACCAGCGCGAAGGCGAGGCGTCCTCCAGGGAGACGTAGTAGAAGCAGGCGCCGGCGCCGAGCCCGAAGGCCATCTCCTCGCTGATCTCAGCCCCGTGGAAACCGAGCAGATTGCGCAGAGCGGTGGAGCCGCAGTGGTGGCCGGGCGTGTGTGTGTAGCTGGGGACCGAGGGCATCGGTGGGACGGATATTGACTGAGGGACCTATCCTGCTGCCGCGATGCATGGGCTCGACCTCAAACTTCTCCGCGCGATGCGGACCCGCGGGCACAGCCCTGGCGTGGAGGAGCTGATGAGGATCCTGGGCAAGACCGGGAACAACGCTGGGATCTGGGTGGGGCTCGGAATAGTGCTGGCGCTGCTCGACTCCGCCAACCGCGAGGCGTGGCTGATCTGCGCGGCACTGGGCCCGATCGCGATCGGGCTCAACTACGCGATCAAGCTGATCGTCAAGCGGCCGCGACCGGTCCTGGAGGGGTTGCCGCCGCTCGGCGGGGCGCCGAGCTCGCTGAGCTTTCCCTCGGCGCACGCGACCTCGGCGTTCGCCGTCGCCACCGCGATGACGCGGGTCGAGCCGCTTGGCGCGCTCGCTTTCGTCCTCGCGATCACCCTTGCGCTCGGCCGTCCCTATCTGGGCATGCACTACCCGTCCGATGTCCTCGTCGGCGCCGCGCTCGGCGTCGTCTTGGGCCTGATCGTGCCGCTATGACCCGCGAACGAAATGAGCGCGAGACTGGGGAGGTCGATGACCAAGCGGGACGGACACGAGGCGACTCCCGCGTAGCAGCGCTACGCGGGATGTCGGGGAGGGGCCGTATCCGCGCAGTGTCACTCGGCCTCATCCAGGCCGCGATCATTTCGAGAGGGGGTCACATATGAAGGTCGGGATCGTCGGGCTGCCCAACGCGGGCAAGTCGACCCTCTTCAACGCGCTGACCAGCGGCGGCGCGCAGACCGGCGACTACCCGTTCACGACGATCGAGCCCAACGTGGCGATCGCACCGGTGCAGGACGAGCGGCTCGAGAAGATTGCCGAGACCGTCGGCAGCTCGAAGCTGGAACCGGCGACGATCGCCTTCCACGACATCGCTGGCCTGGTCAAGGGGGCCTCGGAGGGGGAGGGGCTCGGCAACCAGTTCCTCGCCTCGATCCGTGAGACCGATGCGATCTGCCATGTCGTCCGCTGCCACGACGACTCTGGCGTGCCGCATCCCGACGGCCGCGTCGACCCGCTCGCCGACATCGAGACGATCGAGACCGAGCTGATGCTCTCCGACTACGAGCAGGCCGAGCGTCGGCTGCACCGGGTTGGCAAGGGCGCGAAGTCGGGCGACGCCGAGGCGATCGCCGAGCGCGACTGGCTGGAGAAGGTGGTGGCGGCGCTGGCCGAAGGCAAGCCGGCCCGCTCGGTGCCCGTCCCGGATGCCGCTGCCGACGGTCCCCTCAACCTGCAGGCGCTGACCTCGAAGCCGATGCTCTACGTCGCCAACGTCGACGAGGGCGATGCCGAGGCGCCGCAGGCCGTCGCCACTCACGCCGCCGCGGTCGGCGCCGGCGTGGTCGCGGTCAGCGCCCGCATCGAGGGCGAGCTGGCCGAGCTCGACCCGGCCGAAGCCGCGGAGATGCGCGAGTCCTACGGGGTCGAGGGCTCCGGCCTGGCGCGGCTCGTCCGCGCCGCCTACGAGCTGCTCGAGCTGATCACCTTCTTCACCGCCGGGGAGGGCAAGGAGGCCGTCGCCCGGCCGCTCGCCCGCGGCTCGACCGCCTGGGAGGCTGCGGGGACGATCCACACCGACATCCAGGACGCCTTCGTCAAGGCCGAGGCGATCGGCTGGCGGGAGCTGGTCGAATGCGGTGGCTACGCCCAGGGCCGCGACAAGGGCCTGCTCCGCATCGAGGGCCGCGACTACGTCGTCCAGGATGGCGACGTAGTGACCATCAAGGTCTAGCGACCCACTTCAGATTCTCGCTCTAGTGTTCCTGGCATGGACCTGGGAGGGCGGTTCCCAAAGGTGCCCGCCAAGGCGGGCCACTACGAGAGCTTCTACATCAAGGCCTGCAGGCCGGGTGGCGGCCAGGGGATCTGGATCCGCCACACCGTGCACAAGCGTCCCGGCGCCGAGCCTGAGGCCTCGATCTGGTTCGTCCTCTTCGACCGCGATGCAGAGGGACCGCGGGCGACCAAGCTGACCGTCGGCGCCGATCAGCTCTCGGCCCCGGTCGGCTCGTGGATCCGCGTCGCCGGCGCCGAGATCGGTCCCGGCAAGGCCAGCGGCTCGATCGAGACCGAGGCTCTGAAGGCCTCCTGGGACTTCAAATTCGAGGGCGACGCCGAGCCCTGCAAGTACCTGCCGGCGGACTGGCTCTACGAGGCGCCGGTCCCCAAGACCAAGTTCGTCGCTCCCTACCCGGAGGCGCGCTTCTACGGGCGGCTGGAGATCGACGGCGAGGAGATCGAGCTGGATCGCTGGCCGGGGATGATCGGCCACAACTGGGGCAGCGAGCACGCCGAGCGCTGGGTCTGGCTCGAGGGCACCGGCTTCGAGGACTCGGCCGGCACCTACTTCGACGCCGGCGCCGCGCGGGTCAAGATCGGCAGCTGGACGACGCCCTGGCTGCCTTCGGGGATGCTCGTACTCGACGGCGAGCAGCACCGCCTCGGCGGCTTTGGCCAGATCCGCTCGGCCTCGATCGAGCCCGAGCCGACCGCCTGCGAGTTCACCCTGCCCGGCAAGGACATCGTCGTCCGCGGCCGTGTCTCCGCCCCCAAGAAGGACTTCGTTGGCTGGGTCTACGCCGACCCCAAGGGCCCCGAGCACAACACTCTCAACTGCTCGGTCTCCGACCTGGAGCTAACCGTCGAACGGCCGGCGCAGCCGCCGCGCCAGCTCAGCCTCGCCGCCGGCGCCGCCTACGAGTTCGGCATGCGCGAGACCGATCACGGCATCCCGATCCAGCCCTACTCGGACGGCTGAGCTCGGCGCTCAGTTGGGCGCACCTCGCACCCGAAGCCCTAGCCGGCGACCTTGCGGAAGCTCATCCAGCGGTCGTAGCCGCCGAGCGCCGAGGCGAGCTGTTCGCCGCTGACCGTGGTGACGCCGCCGCTGCCGTAGAGCTTGGCCGAGACGATGCGGGGCGAGACGCCGCGCTTGACGATCGCGACTCGCTGCAGCTGGCCTTTTAGGTAGCCGCCCAGCTTGGCGCTGATCTCCGGGCCCGAGAAGCGCAGCGTCCAGCTGTGCAGGGGGCAGTAGTAGTCGTAGGGATCGGGGACGCCGACCAGGTAGGGGATGGGCGGGCCGAAGAAGACGTTCTGGACGCTCTCGGTGTGGCCGCCGGAGCAGGCCGAGAAGTAGGTCTCGGCGATCTCGTTGCCGTAGATGACGACCTGGCCCTTGGTGGAATTCGTCGCCGCGTTGGTCGCCGCGGTCTCACTGGCGAGCCCCTCGTAAACCTGGCTGCGGGTGTCGTCGTAGAGGTCGAAGCCGTTGCCGCCGACGTTGACGGTGAGGGCGAAGGAGCGCGCCGCGACGGCCTGGGCCTGCAGCGCCGCCGCCGGCCACGACGACGGCGACTCGTTGGCGATCACGCCCTTCACGTACTGGTCGACCGGCAGCGCGTTGACGACGTTGAGCGAGCCGGCGTCGCTTTCGGTCGGCACCACCTCGAGGACGCCGCGAAAGGTCCCGGCGTCGGCGATGGTCACTCGCCCGGCCCCCGCCGCGCGCAGCTTGCGCCCGCAGTCCGCCAGCGGCGAGCCGTCGGTGCTGCGCAGCTTGACGCCGGCGCCGGCCCGGTGCGCCTCGTAGGCACGGCCCGGATCGAGCGCGACGCCGCAGGCGCTGCTGGCGCCGCTGAAGCCGACGTCCGTGGAGGAGATGTCGAGCAGGACGCGGACGATCCGCGCATCGGTCACCTGGCCGATCCGCGTTCCCGAGTAGTAGTGGGCGAGGATGAAGCGGTAGTCCTTGCCGTGCTCGGCGTAGCCGTAGGCGCCGTACTGGCTCATCCCGACGCCGTGGCCGAAGCCGTGCCCCTTGACCACCCAGGAGACGCTCGCCTGGGCGCTGGAGGCGAAGAAGAGGCAGAGGAGGAGTGTCGCCAGGCGGATCCGCATCGCTAGGACAACAGGTTCGATATGGAGGAGTCTCGGCCTGCTCTACTCTTGCCAGGTGGTGCAAGCGGCCGATCACAAGCTTCTCGCCGCCGGCGAGTGGCTGCAGACCGGCGAGTGGAACGAGGTGCGCAGTCCCTACGACGGCAGCGTCGTCGGCAGGGTCGCCGAAGGCGACGCGGCGCTGGTCGATCGCGCCGCCGAAGCGGCCCAGCAGGCCTTCGAGTCGGCCGACTTCCCCCAGCACGAGCGCGCCGCCGTGCTCGACCGCGCTGCCGAGCTGGTCGGCGAGCGGGTCGAGGATCTCGCCCTGACGATCGCCGCCGAGGCCGGCAAGCCGCTGAAGACGGCGCGGGTCGAGGCCGCCCGCTGCGTCGACACCCTGACCTTCTCGGCGACCGAGGCCCGCAAGCTGACCGGTGGCACCGTTCCCATGGACGCCTCCGCGTCGGGTGCCGGCAAGCTCGGCGTGATGCTGCGCGTCCCCTACGGGGTGGTCGGCGCGGTCAGCCCATTCAACTTCCCACTCAACCTCGTCGCCCACAAGCTCGGCCCGGCGATCGCCGCCGGCAACGCGGTCGTCCTCAAGCCGGCCGGGCAGACGCCGATCTCGGCGCTGAAGCTGGCCGAGGTGCTCGACGAGGCGGGTCTCCCTGAGGGCTGGCTGAGCGTCATCCCGGGACCCGGCTCGCAGGTCGGCAATGCGATCGTCGAGCACGAGCTGACCCGCGCCCTCTCCTTCACCGGCTCGGCCGAGGTCGGTTGGGGGATCCGCAGCCGCGTCCCCCACAAGAAGGTCAACCTCGAGCTGGGCTCCAACGCGCCGCTGATCGTCAACGCCGACGGCGACTGGGAGACGGCGGCGGACAAGGCCCAGATCCACGCCTTCTCGCACGCCGGGCAGAGCTGCATCTCGATCCAGCGGGTGCTCGTCCACGAGGACGTCGCCGACGCCTTCGTCGAGCGGCTCGTCGCCAACGTCGCGAAGCTGCGGGTCGGCGATCCGCTCGACCCCGAGACCGACGTCGGTCCGCTGATCTCCGCCGGCGACCGCGACAGGGTCAAGGAGTGGATCGACGAGGCGGTCGCGGGTGGCGCCGAGTTGCTTACCGGCGGCGAGCTGGTCGACGAGGGCCGTTGCCTCGCCCCGACCCTGCTCGGCTCGCCGCCCCGCGAGGCCAAGGTCTGGTGCGAGGAGATCTTCGGCCCGGTGGCGACGGTCGATCGCTTCGCCGATTTCGGTGCGGCGCTGCGGATGGCCAACGACTCCAAGTTCGGCCTGCAGGCGGGTGTCTTCACCGCCGATGTCGGCCGTGCGCTCGAGGCCGCCAGGACCCTCGAGTTCGGCGGCGTCCTGATCAACGAGGTGCCGACCTTCCGCGCCGATCAGATGCCCTACGGCGGTGTCAAGGACTCCGGCAACGCCCGCGAGGGCCCGGCCTTCGCCGTTCAGGAGCTCACCGAGGAGCGCTTCGTCACCTTGCAGGGCTGACCCGGTATAGGACCCACCGACCACACGAGGTGTGGCTAGAGTCCTCGGTTGTGAATCGGTACGGGTTCATACTGGGGGGCCGATTGGCGCTGATCGTCGGCGTCTTGCTTGTGTTCGCCCAGCCAGCTCCTGCCGCGACCGTGGCCAACGGCGATTTCGAGATGGGCACGCTGGAGGGATGGAAAGTCGCGATTCCGGCATCCAAAGAGTCGGGTAGCTGGTTCGCCTATTCGGGGCTCAATGCGCCGGTGAGCACCGTAGGGATAGGCGATGAGAGAAGACCACGAATCATCCCGCCACCACCTCAGGGAAGCTTCGCCGCGATCACGGACCGGTCCGGCTCGGTGGCGGGCACCCGCATCCTCTACCAGGACATCGCCCTCGAGCCCGGTATGACCCACATCCTTTCGCTGACCACCTACTACAACTCCGCGGCCCCCATCACGGTGCCGACGCCAGACACGCTGTCGTCGAAGGAATTCGACAATCAGCAGTACCGGATCGACGTGATGAAGCCGAGCGCGCCGATCGACTCGGTCAATCCCGCCGACATCCTTTCCACCGTGTTCCGGACTGACAACGGTGACATCAGTTTCTCTCCGCCGCTGACCCTCACCGCCGCCCTGACCCCGTTCGGCGGCCAGGTCGTTCGCCTTCGGGTAGCCGAGGTGGACAGCCGCGACTACCTCAACGCCGGTGTCGACGCCATCTCGATCCACAGCACTCCTATCCCACCGAGCTCCTTCAGCTTCGGCAGGTTCAAGCTGAACCGGAAGAGAGGGACGGCAACTCTGAAAGTCGACGTCCCCTGGGCCGGAAAGGTGATCGCGGTCGATTCGGGGAGAAAGGTCAAGCGGATCGTCACGGTGACCGCCAGCGCGGCTGCCGCGGGAACCGCGACCCTGTGGCTGCGGCCGACCTACCTGGTCCGGGAGCGACTGAAGAGCAGGCGCAGGCTTCCCTTCAAGCTGAGTGTCACCTTCATCCCGACCGGAGGCGCCGCTGCTACCCAGATCTTCTCCGGGGAGCTGAAGCTCAGACCCAGGCACTGAGCAGCGCTGGAAAGCTCCAATAGCTTCGCTACATAATTTTTGGTAGCCTCGCGACGCTAAGCAAACTTTGAGCGATGGGAGGCGTCGTATGCCGGGAGTGGCGAGGTCCAGGTTTGTCGTTTTCGCGGCGGTGTTCGCGATGGCTGGGCTCGTGGCGACGACCGTCGCCGCCGCGCCCTCCGACACGGTCGGGCAGAGCAGCGTCGAACAGCGGGTCGTCCCCGCCGCCCCGGGCACCTTCCGCTTCCTGCAGCTCGGCGAAGGGGAGCCCTACACGGTGCGCCAGGAACTGGCCACGGCCGGCGCCAACCGCGCCGAAACCCGCACCTCGCTCAGCTACTTCGGGCAGCTTTCGGACTTCCAGCTCGCCGACGAGGAGTCGCCGGCGCGGCTGGAGATCATCGACCCGCTCTCGACGCCGCTGAACCTCCCGTTCGGCGCGGCCTGGCGGCCCTGGGAGGCGCTCGAGCCACAGATCGACGACGCGATGATCCGCCAGATCGACCAGTTCACGACGGCCAGCCCGGTTGCCGACGGTGGCGGTGGGCATCGTGCGATGGACTTCACGATCAACACCGGCGACTCGGCCGACAGCCAGCAGCTCAACGAGACGGAATGGGTGCGGACGCTGCTCGAGGGCGGCACGCTCAACCCCAACAGCGGCGTCGACAAGAAAACCTACTCCAGCCTGCTCTGCCCGAACCTGCTGGTGCCCGGCGCCGCCGAGGCGGCTCGCTACACCGGGGTCCAGGACTACAACGACTACCTCGAGGGCCCCTTCCCGGAGTTCTACGATCCCAACAGTCCCGCCGGGCCGCACGCTGCCTGGCCCAAATACCCGGGGCTGATGGACAAGGCGCAGCAGTCCTTTACGGCGGCCGGGCTGGATGCTCCCTCCTACGTCGCCTTCGGCAACCACGACGCGCTCGTGCAGGGCAACGCGGCGGCGAACCT
>Ga0164241_10005742_pt1 | contig 11493 bp, 11 predicted proteins | sample OricomyardsoilBY_FD_108780 | JGI IMG/M metagenome (GOLD analysis project Ga0164241, IMG submission 108780) | Backyard soil microbial communities from Emeryville, California, USA - Original compost - Back yard soil (BY) | ecosystem: Environmental > Terrestrial > Soil > Unclassified | place: USA... | reverse complement strand
GTGGGTTCGAGTCCCATCGTCCACCCCAGTTTTTCAGGTTCCGTGGGCTGTTAGCTCAATTGGTAGAGCAGCTGACTCTTAATCAGTTGGTTATAGGTTCGAGTCCTATACGGCCCACCATTTTCTATCGCTAATTCAAGGGGTTTGCCGAGGTATTCTCTTGGGTCCACGCGCGCCCTTTCCTTGGTGCTACACGGGTGCTACAGCGAGTTGTTTCAATTCCGCTGGCTGAATCGATAAGGGTGGGCCGTGGTAAGCTGCCGCAAGCCCGCATCTACAATGCCGCCGTGAGTACTACGTCCACAACCCCCACGCTCGTTAAGTGGCTCCAACGCGCCGCGCTTCCGTCTGGAGTGCGAACCATCCCGCGTCACGCAGCCACCGCGGGAACCGCGCAAGGAGCTGTGCGCGAGGACAATCAGGATCGCGTAGCTATCGCAGCATTTAGCAGCGCAGAGCCAAAAGAGGCTTTCGAGTTCTTCGCGGTCTGTGATGGTATGGGTGGCCTGCGCGAGGGCGGGCAATGCGCAGCGACGGCCATCGCCGAGATGGTGAGCTCACTTCTGCGCAGTCGCCGCGAGTTCGATCGACCGTCGCGCCTCCGCACAGCATTAGAATCAGCGAACCGGCGTATTTTCGACCTTTACAGGGAACGAGGAGGCACGACGCTGGCTGGCGTCCTCTTAACCCGGAACGGGGGTACAGCCGTTGCCGTGGGTGATACGAGGGTATACCTCCACGAGGGCAACGGAGACGTCACGCAAGTCACGATCGACGATACGCTGGGCGCGCGTATCGCGGGTATCCACGGCGAGGATTCACAAGCGGCGCATAAGAGTCCATTCGCAGACCATCTCGCTCAATTTGTTGGGCAACGCGGTTCCCCGCAGCCACAAATTATCGATCTCCGCTCCGTATTCAGTGATCTGGGCGACCACGGGCCGAAAGGTCGTCCGAAAGGCGTCTTGTTGGTGAGCGATGGTGTCCATAGGATGGCTAGGCAGACGCTCGAAGCACTCGTAAAAACGGCGGGTTCTGGTAGGGAAATTGTTGCTCGCCTTTTGCATCTTTCCGAATGGCTTGGCGGCCACGATAACGCGTCGGCTCTTTACATCTCGGCTGCCGTTCGTGCGTCAGCAGAGCGAAGCGGGGAGGACGCACACGGACTCACATTAAGCGACCCGTTTGGGGATCTGAACTGGCCGCTCGGGATGCCAGAAGAGCTGGATGACTCCCCACCGCAACTAGCAAGCGGAAATTTGGGCCGCTATGTGGGCAGCCGCAATCAGCCGGGTACTCAAATAGGGTATCGAGCGCATGTCTATGGGATCAAGGCACCGCAGATTGGCAAGCCAACACGCGACCTGGTTGCAACAGGTGAAATCACCCCGTCTGAGCCACACCGGGTCAGCGGAAACCGCTCGATCTTTTATAATCGCGATACAGATTCCGCTGGCCCAGCAGCACAAGAAGTCAGCACAGGTGCATTGGAGTCGGATCCCCAATCCAGCGACAGTGCAAGCCCTGGAGCTCCAAGAGAGGCCGCTTCCGACCGGCGTGCCACCAGAGCAAGCGCAAAAGCCAAACGCAAAGGTAAGGCTCGCAACAAGGTTAAGGGCGGCAAAGGAAAAGAGAAGGATGAACAACCCGAGTTCCAGATCCTCTTTTCCCAAGAACAAGACCCCGATTAACTAGAACTGCGGATGTGGAGTATGCCGAAGAGCGCCGTCGCGTTTTCGCCCCCTGCCCGATACAAACCCACCGGAGAAATCCTAAAAGGCGGGCAGGGTGACGTTCATATCTGCAATGACGGAAGCCTAGAAAGAGCTGTAGCGATAAAGGTTTTCCACGACGTCTCCGATGTGACGGCATTGATGAAGGAGATCGAGGGCAGAGCAAAGATCTCATCGAAGCACGTTGCTGAACTATACGAATGCCTATATGTCGGCAGCACTCCACTAGCGCTAGTGATCGAGTACGTGCCAGGCGAAAGTCTCGTCGACGTATCGACTCACCCGGCAGATTTGGCAGGCAAGATCTTGCTCCTTTATCAAATCGCTTGCGGGATTGCCGACATCCACGCAGCGGGAGTCATCCACCGCGACATTAAGCCCGCAAATATGAAAGTGGATGGTGCAGGGATACTGAAAATCTTCGATCTCGGAATATCGAATTTGGACGCATCTGCCGCGAGCACTGTCGGAGGAGCGGGGACGTACATTTATCGGGCGCCAGAAATCTACAATGTTCCCACCGTCGTAACTCCAGCCGCAGACGTCTATGCGATTGGCGTCATTGCTTGGTATTTGTTCACGCAAAAATTCCCAAGCGCCTTGGCCGAGATTCCGCCGCAGAGTAGCGGAAAAGCGTTGCCCTCACTTCAATCCGTCGTCCCTGAGCTCGCGCCGGCAATGCGAGTCTTAGATCAAACGTTGCACGTCAATCCACACGATAGGCCCGCGGCCGCGACCGTGCGCGACTTGCTCGGTCGCTATATCACACACGATCGACGACGAGGGGTGTTTGCTCACCACACTGGTGTTTACGAATTGGTGAAGATGGGAAATTCCACAAGGATCGACATCAAGCCTTACGGAACTCTTCGCGTGGCATACACGGACGGAAGATTTGTAGTACGGGAAGTAACAGGGTCAGTTTTTGTCAACAATGCTCCCGCCGTGGTGGATGAGGAACTTCCGGATAGTTGCGTGCTGACTTTTGGCCCACCCGAAGCTGGATGGCGACGGGTTTTCGTTCCCTTCGACGTGTCGCAGCCTGGGATTGTGCTATGAGCCTTTTGGAAGTAGGTGCTGTAATTGGCGAGCGGTACACGATCGATGCCTTCATCGGTGAAGGTGGCATGCAGGAGGTCTACCGAGCGAACGATGGGTCTCTGGGGAGAGTTGTCGCGCTGAAGGCGCCAAAGAACAACTCTGCAAGGAAGCGCTTCCAGAGGAGTGCTTCGTTGAGTGCGAAGGTCACTCATCCCAACGTGGCAAAAACATTTGACTATATCGAGGGCCCAAACCAGCAGTTTCTGATCGAGGAGTATATTCCGGGCGAAGATCTGAGTCGCAGACTCGACCAATACTTCTTCAACCTAGATCCCCACCTTGCGGCGCATGTGTTTCATCACCTGGCAAAAGGGCTGGCCGCCGTTCACAGGGAAGGTGTGATTCACCGTGACCTTAAACCATCGAACATCATGGTTTCGGCCGACTGCGATCTGTCAGTGTTGAAGATAACGGATTTTGGTATCGCCAAAATGGCGGCGGCCGAGATCGAGGAGGGAATGAAAGATGGCACATTGGCATCCCAGACAGTCGTCGGAGCTGTGCCTTACATGGCTCCGGAAGTTGTACGAAATCGAGATGACGTTGGAACCAGTGCCGATATCTGGTCGACAGGGGCAATTCTGTTCCACCTATTGGTAGGCGAACGTCCATTCGGTGATGGCCTTGCGGCCGTTGACAGGATTCTCAGTGGGGCTCCACCTGCAAAGCCGCCTGTCTTGTTGTCTGCCAGTGGTCAGATGAAGCAACTATCCGACGAACTGTGGCAGCTCATACTTTCGTGTCTCCGAGCTGATCCAAGCGCGCGCCCCAACGCGGATGCGCTGGTGGTCGCCTGCGACTCACTTTGCTATTCGCGAGCTCCGCGCGCGATAGGAAAGATTCAGACGTACAAGCCGAAAAATGGTAACTGGGGTTTCATCGATTCCGACTCATACAAAGACAATACGTTTTTCCACCTTGATAGTTACTGGCGCGCGGATGGTTCTGCGCCGGTGGAGGGACAGCGAGTGTGTTTTGCAAGGTTCCAAGGTACTCCCAATCCCAGGGCACGCCCCGTATTGCGACTGCGCGGTTAATGACCACGAGACCTCCTGTTCACGCAGCTCCATAATGTACGCGTTATGCCTTGAGCTGACGGTCCCACTCATCGGGCCAGGCGAGTACCACGCCCAGCGATGTGCAGAGAGTAATCCACGTCTTGTCGCGCGGAGCACGTTCGATGATGAGAGCGGCACGCGTTCTTCGTTGCTGACTGCACAATTGGCGGTACCTGAGGATTTGGCCTAATCCGAGTCGAAGTTGCTTCTCTTCATTTTCAACCGTGAGCGACTTAACTTCGGCTACCCACAACGTATCGCCTTGCTCCCACGCTATGTCGAAGTTCGGTTGATCTCCGAGACTGGAGAATGGGCAAAGGCCGCGCGAAGTGAGTAAGTCTGCTAACGCATTCTGAGTGGCGGCGTGACTTCGCAGTGCTCGCTCTTTGATCGCCGGATCAACAGAGAAAGGGTCGCTCTGCGCGACACTGCCAGCTTCATTTGCTCGCCTGTATGGCGCAGGGCCGAGCGGTTCTAATTGATGCTCTCTTGGCTCGTGCATTGCGGCTATTTCTTCCTTGAGCTTTTCGAACATCTCAATGAAGAGCGCCGGAATCTTGAATAGGTAGCCCTGTATCGGCCTTAGGTCTCGCTTGCGGCTAAACTCAAAAGGGAAGTACAAGGGCGGTCCTGCGTCCGCCTTGAGACTCTCGACGGCGCGCTCAAGTCGATCTCGCTGGGCTCGGATGTCTCCTAGGCTAATGCTATCAGCTAGATATCTGAATGCTTCTAGACCCACGTACACGCCTGCTCTTGTGTGGGGCTGGATCCCTGCATCACGTGCTGAACTACCGCGCGCTCCCCACAGTATGTTGTCTGTCCATTGCGTTCCGCTAGCACGAGATAAAGCTACGATTGCACCTTCCTCGCGCTGATAGTGAAGAATGACGTCTCCAGCCTTCACGAGCCTTAGCAGGCTATAACTCCAAAAGGGCTTGTCGTTCTCGTTTGTCAAAGGCGCGCGGAGATCGGAGCCAAGATCGTTGCGTCCGGTTACTTCCATCCAAAAGCTTTCGCCCGGCCGGGAAGACCACCAGTCGTGAAGGCTAGCAGTGTTATCCAGAAAGCTAGCTGTCAGTCTGCATGTACCAAACAGTTTATTGGAGAGCTCGTGGAGCTCGTAGTTGGAGGCGACAGCAAACGCAAGCGTGACGCGCTTTGTGGTATTGCCACCGCGGCCGCTCACGTTTCCGATACGGGCGGCCGATGACCTTAGCCCACGGGCGAAACCGTTTATATCTGTCAGAGCGGAAAGGGGTAATGGGTACTGAGCGTCGCGAAGCTCCAAGCGTTTGGCTTCAGGTTCCCAGTCGCGGGTGACGCGACTTTCGACACGAGCGTCGTGCAGAACTGCATTGAGCAGACTTAAACGCCGAAGTGCGAGCTCAAATGCTTGTCGATATTGTCCGTTTCTCCGACCTGATTCACCACTCGATTCGAATGTCAGCTCGAAGTTAGTTCCCACCTGCCTCAAAGATACCTCTGCATCTAAGCGCTCGCCGGCATCGTTCAGTAGTGTTGTGCGCATGGAATGTGCTCAAGAACTAGAGCGTTTCCTGATTGTGCGTGAAGGGCGAGCAAACGTGACCGATCGTCCTGTGTTGCGATATTGTGCGTTGGCCTTGAGTTCACTCCGAAGGATCTTCGTATGCGGTGGAGCTGAAATCCCCAGTTGGATCTGCGCACCTCGGATCGAATGTATCCAGATTGTAATATGCTCACCCACATGCACCGACTCCCCACGTCTACGCGTTACTATCAACATCGCACTCTCCTTAGTGACTAGTCGAGAGCACGCTACACCCCTGGACTGACCTGCGTTACTGGAATAAATCGGAATTTGTACCGTTTTTTGGCCGCTCGATCTACTCGGGGGCGTGCTAGGTAGACCTTGTGGCGTTGCTCCTTAGATGTCCGGCGGCAGAACCCATCGCACAAGACGTGAAGCTCTGAACCTATCTCTCATGTGGAGATTTGCGAGTCGATATATCTCTTCTGAAAGCTTTCCTGCCGATCACTTGATTCAAGAGATGATGTAGCTCGCTGGACGTTGTCGTGAGCACGATGAGTTGCTTGATGAGCGGTTCTGCCGTCTCAAAGAACTCCCCACACCGGCGAGCAATCGTCATTTCGTCCAATGCCCGAATCATCCGATATTGCCGCATCGCATCGGCATCGCGATGAGCAATAGTGTTGTTCCGGATTCGTTCGAACTCTAGCCGGAGTGTGGCGTGCAATCTCCGTAGCGCTTTCAGATTCGTTGCTAGCTCGTCGCGAAACGCACGTGGCGGAGAAAAGAAGTTGATTGCAGATCGAAACTGCTTGCCCATGACCTTGCTGAAATCCAGCTCATAGAGGAGCAGGGCCATATTGCGAGCGAGAAACTTACGGAGCCACCAGTTCCGAGAGGTCAGCATGTCCGCGACGCTGACTTGCAGGTCACGGTTCGCGTTCAGAAGAAAAATTGAAACTCGATGTATCGACATTGAGTGCCTGAGATTCAAGCGCTCAGCGGATCGGTAGGCACGCAAGACAGCTTCGTGCGCAGCGATGAGCACTTTTTCTTTCGCCCGAGCGTTCCTCAATATCCTTCTCCGGGCTAAAACTCGGCCAATCTTTTTTCCGAGCACTTTTGCAGTGAACGTTGTCCAGCGTTGCCGCACGACTGGGCTCGTATTAGCTAGACGACTAAGTTTTCTAAGACGACTGTTTCGAGTTCTAGACACTTATATGCACCGACGCTTAGCTAAGAAGACCACGATAACAGCCCGAGTGCTGCAACGGATCCTAGATCGTGCACCCAACTAAGAAGGGACCGGTGCGCACGCGTGCACTACCGATTTGATATGGCTTGTTCCCGTTGGCTGACCGGTGCACAGGTGCTTTATAGGGCCAACGCGTGTAGCGCCAGTGGACGTACAGTTATTGACACGAGTCCAAGGAAGAGCGGAATCCGGTGCGCGCATGAATGTCCATGTGTGTAGACGCGTCGGCACGATCAGTTCACCGGCGCGCACGCCCTTAATCTGGCGCTCTAGATATTCGCCGTAGGTTCCCGGTTTTGTGCTTCTACCGACGTGTAGACGGACCGGTCGGTCACCGGCGCGGCACCGGACACCACCGGTGACCTCGCAGAACCGGTCCCATGCTTGGTCTTCTACAGCTAAGCGAGCTTCTTCTAGAACGCCTGCCAGCGGTCGCCGTACGCGTCGCAGTTCACGCCATACGGAAACAGGAGGCCCGCCGATTTGCTGAAACTGACGAATACGATGCGTGGACGCCCACGCGTCAACACGCGTCACTGACTCCTTAGCGTCACGCGTGGCACGCGTGACCTCACCGGTCGCACCGGTGCGCTCACCGGTCCCATGCTCGCCGGTGGCACCGGTCAGGGCACCGGTGCCACCGGTCGTCTCGAAATCTTCACCAACACCGAACCCATCGATGTTCTTGGACACATACTTCGCGATATAGCCCGTCGCGCTTCCCTTCGTGGGATCGATCTCCTTGATGTTGACGCGGCGGTCTCCGGGCTCGCCTTCGGGATTGAAGTAGCGATTGAGGGCCTGGTTCGCCAGCTGAGCATGCCCGGGCGAAACGAACAGCAATACGTGCCAGTGGGGAGTCCCGTCATGATGAGGCTCCGCAATCCGAAACCCGTACGCCACTACACCATGCCGATCCAGGTATGCGCGGCAGCGCGCCCATTGTTGAGATAGATATCGGTGACCGTCTCGCACAGATGAATCGTCGTGCTTTGGATTTACCTCTCCGCTTGCACTCAACGTTCGGTGAAACCGACTTGGTAGGGTCAAAGTGATGAAGTGGCCAAGGTCGCCACGCGACTTTGCGAGTTCCTCGAAGCCCCGCATTCGAGTCATGAGTTCCGCCCGCCGAATTCGAGGGCTGCTCACGCTGGTCTCGCTCAATTGTTCGAGCGTGAAGCACTCACCTAGCTCATTAACCGCGAGCATCGCGCCGAGCAGGCTTCGATTGCGTGCCCTCTGTTCGTTGCGGCGGGCAACTGAATCATCCGACGCGTACAGACCAGTTCTTCGACTCACCAGTCCGAGTTCCCGCTCTAGTTCTTCGGCTTGACGCGCATAGGTGCTGCGGATGGCGCGTCGCCACCACTTCTGATCACAAACTCGCGCGATACAGCTGCCAAGCGTTCGTCCCGGCTTCAGCTCTGGCATCGTTATGCCGTGACGCGCCACGTAGTGCTCCAGCGTCTTGTATGCCGATTCGTGCGGCATCCCGCGAACGATGGTCGTGCATAGGTCGGCGCATTGCCGCGCCATGTCGCGGACCGTCCCGTCGCTGTAGGCGAGATGAGCCTTTGCGCGTTTCAGCCGCTCATGATCAACCGTGAGATCGATGTTTGCTTGTGCCCAGGAGTCAACGCCTCGTCCATCCAGGATTGCCTGTTTACGTTCCTCGCCGGTGAGCACCGTTCGCGAGGGCGTCGCTGTGCGCACGTACTTCTTGCTCAGAGCGAGACGCAATCCGAGCGGGTAGTTTGGCAAGATAGAGTTGCGGTGCGCTGCATGAATGCCGGCGATGTCGATTCTGTGCAGCTGCGCGTCCAATGCCGCAAGCTCAGCCTCCGCACCGCTTAGGGCCTGAGAGTTGCTGCTCATGTCGCGCTATTCCGTTGCCGGCACTGCACGAAGACGCGCCGTCATAAACTGCTGCACGTCCGCAGGGCGATAGCGCACGCGTGAACCAACCTTGATGTAGGGCAGGGTGTAGCGCTGCTCGCATCGCCACACAGCGAGCGTTTGCTTGGATACGCCGAGGACTTCCGCCACTTCTTCTGGGGACCAAAGCTTGATCGTTTCCACTGTTGTCTCCGCATTCGTCGACATTCGACGAGGGAGACACTACGGAGGCGATAACGCCGGAAACAGGCGGTAACTCCCTCTGAGGGAGTTTTCTCAGGGGGACTTTTTGCAGGGGAGTTTTTCTAGTTAACGCTGCTGTGTCTGCGTCCCGTGCGGACAGAGATGCGCGGGCGGCATTCTCGGCGATCTGTCTCCAGCGTTTTAGTAGTAAAGTCTTTCCATTCCGGATGTGCGGTCTTGAAGAGGTCGTTCAGTTCTACCCCTAGGATGCTCAGTCGAATCCTGTTTTCTTCCTCCGTCCCAGCGCCTCGTTTGACCAGTTCGCGAGCGAACTTCACTAGAGCAGATTGACGCTGCTTCTTTTGACTTTCGCGATTTGCTGCCTTCGTCTGCTTCGCAGGAGCGTCGGGAAATGTCGCTGCTACCGGTGGTGCCGCCACGGGAGTAACGACCAATGGGGTTTGATGTTTCGTGAGTTCCGCCAACACTCTGAAGCAGCCGAGCTGCTTTGCCGTTGCGACCTCGATCAGCGATTGCACCGTGAACCGCTGTTGATTGGCCGGTGCACTCGCGTTCACGGGTTTCAAGCGTGTATGAACACAGCTCTCTAGCACCTTGCGGAGATCTTTTTGCAGTTTCTCGACCTTTCCGCTGCGCCCGCTGAAGAATCCCGACGATTGATCCTCCGGATCTTCAGCCGCGAGCAACCAAGCAAACTGTTCCAGTGTCCACGTGTCACGCTGTTCGATTGCGGGGCGCACTGGTGCCAGCTTCTTTAGAACCTCGTTGCGCTCGGCAGCGCGGTCTTCGGCCAGGCGTTGTGCTGGCGTGAGCTTCGCGCGCCGCGCGTTCTCAGCTTCCTGCCATTTGCGCCGCTGCTCTGACATCTGCTGCATGTTGGCTTGGAAAGCTTGGATAGCCGCCAACATTTGTTTTTGTTCTTCTTCAGTCAAGATGCGCGCTCCGCTGCGAGATCAGTCACGCTCGCGGTACGCTTTACTCCCGCACTTCGCAGAATGAAATCCGTGACCTGCTGCATCGGTTTTCGCAATCGCTCTACATCCGTGATGATGTATCCGGCCGTGATGTCGTTACTCATCTTGTGATTGAGTAATCGCTTGAGCGCATACGCCGGAATGTCTAACGACTCGGCGATGGTAATGAACGTCCGGCGCAGATCGTGCGGCGTGAAGGCGACTTCGCTTTGCTTCGCGATGCGCTCCAGCGGCTTGCGTGGATCGACGAGATGGCCATCATCGCCGTAGCTGCCGAACACGTACACCGCGTGCGGGTCCGCCGTTCGACGAGACTCAAGCAGGTTGATCAGGTAATCAGACAGCGGCAGCGTATGGTCTGAGCGGTTCTTCGTGTCGCGAACGGTGAGTGCTTTGTTCGCGAGATCGACGTCACTCCACTTGAGCGTCAGTCCCTCGTTGCGACGAAGACCGGTGAGCACGGTCAGCAGTAGCCAATCGGCGATGGCGCAGGCTTCGCGCTTCTCCGGATCCGTTTTGAGTTTCAAGACCTCCGCAAACCAAGGCGCGAGCTGGCTCGGCTTGATGTAGGTCGTGCGACGTTTGACGCGATTCCAAGCGCGCGTCTGAGAGAGCCGCTTGACCGGATTGTCAGGGAGCAGAGGGGTGCCATCCGCGTCCTCGTAGTGAAATTGCGCGAAGTTGATGACCGCACGCAAGAAACGCATCGCACCATCGGCATACGCGGGGCCGTTGCCCACGCTGAGCTTCTGGTGGCGCTTCGCGATCAGGTCTTTTGAGAGCTCGACGAGCGGCTTTGTCTGCCAATCCTTGAAGGCCGCTTCCATGTAGCGCCCGTAATCGTAGAGCGTCCGCGGTTTCAGTCGGTTCTTACTGACCAGTTTGTAGGCTTCGAAGGCATCCGAGAGCGTCACGCGTTTGCGAGCGTCGGCTTTCCTTTCCGCTCGGATATCGACGCCGGTCGCCACGCGACCGCGCGCGGCCTCCGCCAGACGTCGGGCATTCTCAGGCGTGAGCGCAGGGTGCAGTCCGAGTCGATGTCGAGCCGGCTTCCCTCCGATCCGAGCGTAGAGGTAATAGGTCTTCGCCCCGGTGGAGGTGACAACGACCTGGAGCCCTCGAACTTTCGTGTCGTTGTAGTAGTCGCGGCCGCTGGTTGCAGCTGGCAACTCATCAATGCTCGCCTTCGTGAAGTTGAGCTGTTTTAGTTTGTTCGGCATGGTGCTACCGCTGGTGCTACGCGTCGACAAATCAGGCGAAAAGATCAGTTGGTTTTTCCGGTGCTACGCCGGTGCTACGTTGTAGAGAAATTCTCGGAGATTTTGATGCATCGCGATGAATGCACTCTTAACGGAAAGTGCTTCAGCCGTAAAGACTTACGAAGCTGAGTGAATCCTGAGGAATTTCCGGGAAAGTGGCCCTTTGCGAGCTCTTAATCAGTTGGTTATAGGTTCGAGTCCTATACGGCCCACCACTTCTCCAGAAACGGTTATCGACTGACCGTTGGCGGCAGAAACGACCCCGACGCCTCTGTGGTATCGCTGGCCGTCACCGCAATATCGCGAGATCGCGGTCCCAGGCGGCGATTCCGGGTCGGGAACTGCACCCGCTGGCTTTCCGGCCGCCCGCGATCAACTGTCAACCGTCCACGATCTGCTCTCGGGTATACTCCGCGCCCCGCCGGCGCGGCGGACGTTTCCGCTGGCTTTACGGATGCGGATTTCGGCGAAAGTGGCGGAACTGGTAGACGCGCTGGATTTAG
>Ga0164241_10005741_pt1 | contig 11493 bp, 8 predicted proteins | sample OricomyardsoilBY_FD_108780 | JGI IMG/M metagenome (GOLD analysis project Ga0164241, IMG submission 108780) | Backyard soil microbial communities from Emeryville, California, USA - Original compost - Back yard soil (BY) | ecosystem: Environmental > Terrestrial > Soil > Unclassified | place: USA... | reverse complement strand
GGTCGGGTCTCGTCTCCATTCCCGGCCTGCGCCGCGCCCTGGTCGGCGCGGGGGTGCCGGTCCAGGTGGCGGGCGACGAGGTGCCGTTGCGCGCCGAGCCGGCAGTGCAGCCGCTGCTGGAGGCGCTCAACGCCGGCCGCGAACCCGCAGCCATGACGGTCGAGGCGGCGCGGACGCTGATCTCGTCGCCGCTGTGCGGGGTCGATGCCGCGGCGCTTCGCCGGTTGGGCCGCGACCTGCGCCGTACCGCGCGGGAAGCCGGCGGCGAGACGCCGGGATCGTCGGCCGAGCTGATCCGGCAGGCGCTGCTTCATCCGGTGCTGCTCGCCGATCTCCGCGGTCCGGCTGTCGAGGCCGTACGGCGGCTCGCCGGGCTGCTCGCCCAGGTGCATCGCGAGCTGGCTGAGGACCGGCCCGCCGAGGAGGTGCTCTGGACAGTCTGGCAGGGCAGCCGCTGGCCCGCTCGACTGCGCGCTGCCGTGGAGCGGGGCGGAGCCGCGGCCCGGTCCGCGAACCGCGACCTCGACTCGGTGTGTGCCCTGTTCGACGCGGCCGCGCGGGCCGAGGAGAGGCAGCAGCACACGTCGGTGGAGGCGTTCCTCGAGGAGCTCCGGGCCCAGCAGATCCCGGCGGACACGAGAGCCGATGCGGGAGCCGGCGGTGAGGCGGTCCGACTCCTGACCGCACACCGGGCGAAGGGTCTCGAATGGCGGCTCGTCGTCGTCGCCAGCGTTCAGGAGGGCAGCTGGCCGGACCTCAGGCGACGCGGGTCGCTGTTGCGCGTGGACCGGCTTGGCGTCGACGGAGCCGTGGAGCCGCCGGGTCTGGGGGCGATGTTGGCCGAGGAGCGCCGGCTCTTCTACGTGGCGGCGACCCGGGCGCGGGAGCGGCTCGTCGTCACGGCGGTCGCGGCGCCGGAGCAGGATGGCGAACAGCCGTCCCGGCTGCTCGACCTGCTCGGCGTGCCGAGCAGAGGGGTCGTGGGACGTCCGGACCGGCCGATGTCGCTGCCGGGACTTGTTGCCTCGCTCCGGCGGGTTGCCGCCGACCCGGCCGGGTCCGAGGGGATGCGGCTGGCGGCGGCGGCCCGACTTGCCAGACTGGCCGACCAGACTGTGGAGGGGCGGTCGTTGCTGCCTGCCGCGGATCCGGCGAACTGGTGGGGGCTGCGTGAGCGGACGGCGAGCGAGACTCCGGTGCGGCCACCCGACGAGCCTCTCTCGATGTCGGGCAGCGCCCTCGGCGGGCTCCTGGAGTGCCCGTTGCGGTGGTTCCTGTCCCGAGAGGCGGCCGGCGAGTCCCCTCGCTCGAGCGCCATGGGCTTCGGCAACGTCCTGCACGTCCTCGCCGACCATCTGGTCAAGGTCGACGCTGCGTCACGGGAGGAGCTTTCTGCACTCCTCGACTCCGTGTGGGGGCGCCTGAGCTTCGAGAGTCCGTGGATCGCCCAACGGGAGAAGCGCGAGGCCCTGGAGGCGATCGACCGACTGTTGGCCTGGCATCGGGGTCGTCCAGATCGGCAGGTGGTCGGCACCGAGATCGACTTCGAGGTGACGGCGCCACTCGAGGGCGACGAGGCGGTGCGGCTGCGCGGTCGGGTCGACCGGCTGGAGCGCGATGGCGAGGGCGCGCTGCACATCGTCGACTTCAAGACCACGAAGAACCCGCCGAGCGGCAGCTCGCTCGCCGACAACCCCCAGCTCGGGCTCTACCAGCTGGCTGCGGACCGGCAGGCGTTCGCGGCCGCCGCCGGCGAGGACGCTCGGTCCGGTGGAGCGGAGCTTGTGCAGTTGCGCGTCGACCGCGGGGGGCAGCCGGTGGTGCAGCAGCAGGCTGCCCAGTCGAGCGACGAGTCGGGCCGCCGCCCGGTGGAGGTCCAGCTGAGCAAAGCCGCTGACACGCTGCGGTCGGAGTCCTTCGTCGCGATGATCGGACCGCAGTGCCGGCGCTGCGAGTTCACGGCGCTCTGCCCGGCCCAGCTCCGTTCGGGCACGGTGCTCTCGTGATCCAAGGCCTATCGACACCCGCCGACCTCTGCCGGGTGATGGGGCTCCAGTTGAGCGATCAACAGCTGGCGGCGGTCACGGCGCCGATGGAGCCGGCCCTGGTGGTCGCCGGCGCTGGCACCGGCAAGACGACGGTCATGGCCGCGCGGGTCGTGTGGCTGGTCGCTACCGGCCAGGTGGCGGCCGACGGGGTGCTCGGGCTCACGTTCACCACGAAGGCGGCCGCCGAGCTGTCGCGGCGGGTGCGGGAGTACCTCGCCCGGGCCGGGCTGGGCGGCGGAGCGGATCCGGCCGGTGCAGCGTCGGAGCGCGGGCCGGACCAGGAGGAGTTGGCCGAGCCGACGATCCTCACCTATCACGCCTACGCGGCTCGGCTGCTCACCGAACACGGTCTGCGGATCGGCTTCGAGCCGGACACCCGGCTGATCAGCGATGCGAGCCGCTTCCAGCTGGCGGCGCAGGCGGTCAGCCGGTTCGAGGGCGGCGTGGAGCACCTGGCCACCTGGCTGCCGACCGCGGTGACCGGACTGCTGCAGCTCGAGGCTCAGCTGTCGGACCACCTGGTGGAGCCCGAGGAGGTCCGCGCGTTCCAGCGTCGCGAGGCGCCGCGCTGGGCGGCAGCGAAGCAGACCGAGTCGGTCCGGAAGGTGCTGCGCGGCTTCGCCAAGCGTGCGGAGCTGCTCTCCTTCGTCGAGGCCTATCGCGAGATCAAGGCCGAGCGCGAGGTGATGGACTTCGGTGACCAGCTGGCCGGCGCAGCGCGGCTGGCGCTGGCCCGCCCGGCGGTGGGAGCACTCGAGCGCGACCGCTTCCCTCTCGTGCTCCTGGACGAGTACCAGGACACCTCGGTGGCTCAGGCGGAGCTGCTCCGTGCTCTCTTCTCGGACCGGGTGGACGAAGCGGGACTCGGGCACCCGGTCACCGCCGTCGGAGATCCCTGCCAGGCGATCTACGGCTGGCGGGGCGCCTCGGTCGGCAACATCGAGCAGTTCCCCATCCAGTTCCGCCCCATCCAGCTCCGCCCCACCCAGCTCCGCCCCAACCTCGACGCCGGCCCGACCGCCGCGTCAGACCGCCCCGCGTCGCGCTACCCGCTGACCGTCAACCGGCGGTCACGACGGCGGATCCTGCAGACCGCGAACGTCGTCGCCGCGCCGCTGTTCGACTCGTTCCGTGGCGCGGCGCCGCTCGTTGCGGAGCCAGGCGCCGACGAGGGAGAGGTTCGGCTGGCGGTGGTGGAGACCTTCCAGGACGAGCTCGACCTCCTCGCCTCCGAGGTGGCGCTCGCCCACGTCACGACCGGCGCGCCCTGGTCGGAGATCGCGGTGCTGGCGCGCGACAACAAGACAATCATGGCGATCCACGATGCGCTGGTCTCGCGCGACGTGCCCGTCGAGGTTGTCGGGTTGAGCGGACTGCTGCACCTGCCCGAGGTCATCTCGGTGGTGAGCACGCTCGAGGTGCTGCACGACCTGACGGCCAACTCGGCGCTGCTCGCGCTGCTCGGCCGGCGAGCCCGGATGCTGGCCCGGGCCGATGCGGCGCCGGGGGTCGCCGGGTCTTCCGGTCCCCGGGACCCCGACGTAGCGGCCCGCCTCGCCGATGCCGTGGCGGGCGACGATCCGGCCGACCTGGTGTCCCTGGCGGAGGCCCTGGCCGACCCCGGCCGGCTGCCGTACTCCGACCAGGCCCGCGAGCGTTTCGGGCTGCTGGCCGGCGAGCTCGAGGAGATGCGCCGCCACGTTGGAGAGCCGCTGCTCGACCTGGTTCGACGCGTCGTGGACGTGACCGGCTTGGAGATCGAGCTCGCGTCCTCGACGTCCCCGGTGGCTGCCGCCAGGCGGGACAATCTCGCGACGTTCATCGATGCCGTGACGGCGTTCGCCGGGATCGACGCTGACGCTTCACTTACCGGGTTGCTCGCCTACCTGCGCGCCGAGGAGGAGTACGGCCAGGGTCTGTCCCTCGCGCTGCCGACGCATGCCGATTCGGTGAAGCTCCTCACGGTGCACCGGGCGAAGGGCCTCGAATGGGACATGGTGTTCGTCCCGACGCTCTCGGCGTCGGTCTTCCCGGTCGGCACGTCCGCACCCAAGTGGACCGTCTCGCCGGCTGCGTTGCCCTCCCCGCTGCGCGGCGACGCCGCCGACCTGCCGGCCGTTGCGGAGTGCTCCAGCGCCGGGCTGGCCACGTATGCCGCCGAGTGTGCCGCGGCGACGGTGACGGAGGAGCGGCGGCTTGCCTACGTGGCGATGACCAGGCCGCGTCGGCTGCTCGTCGTCTCCTGTCACTGGTGGGGGTCGCAACAGAAGCGACCGCGTGGACCCTCGGTCTTCGCGGGTGACGTCCGTACGGCGCTTGCGGGGTTCGGGGTGAAGGTCGAGCCCGACGTCGCGGCCCCGGCGGGCGACGCCGACAATCCCGCGGATCTGCGGGACACCCCGGTGCCCTGGCCGGCTGAGCCCGGCGAGCTCGAGCTGCACCAGCGGGTAGCCGCCGCCGATCTGGTGACCCGGGCCAGGGCCGTCGGCTGGGTCGCCGCCCGAGAGGCGGCCGCGGATCGGCTGCTGCTGGACGAGCAGGCGGTCGTCCGCCAGTGGGACCTGGAGCTCGAGGCGCTGCTCGCCGAAGCAATGTCGGCAGCCGCCGACGAGGTCGTGGTGACTCTCCCGACGTCGATGTCGACGTCGATGCTGTTGAGGGCCCAGGAGGACCCGGCGGCCCTGGCTCGTCACCTGACCCGGCCCATGCCGCGCAAGCCGACGTCCGCCGCGAGGTTCGGCACCCGGTTCCACGCCTGGGTCGAGGCCCACATCGGTCAGCCCCTGCTGCTCGACCCCGACGACCTTCCGGGTCGCGGCGATCTCGACATCTCTGGCGACGCCGAACTGCGTGAGCTTGTCGAGGCGTTCCGCGCGGGGCCGTACGGCGACCGCCGGCCGGTCCAGGTCGAGGCTCCGTTCGCTCTGGTGCTTGCCGGACACGTGGTGCGTGGCCGGATCGACGCGGTCTATGCCGACGGCGACGGGTTCGAGGTGGTCGACTGGAAGACGAACCGAGCGAAGACCGCCGACCCACTGCAACTGGCGACGTACCGGCTGGCCTGGGCGGAGCTCACCGGCGTCGATGTCTCGAAGGTGAGCGCCGGCTTCTACTACGTCCGCACCGGGGAGGTCGTGACCTATCGAGACCTGCCCGGCCGTCCCGATCTCGAGCGGCTCCTCTCGGTCGCCGACTGAGGAGTCGACAAGCCCCGCCCAGTGCCGGCCCGCGTCCGGTACGGCCCGCAGCGGTCAGCCCCCTTCGAGTGGCACCGCCAGCATCGCCCGAAGCGCAAGCTCCACCATCGGCCGGAAGGTCTGCTCCCGCTCCTGCGCCGTGGTGTGAGCGCCGGTGCGGATCTCGTCCGAGACCGTGCACACGGTGAGGGCGCGTCGGCCGTGGTGGGCGGCAAGGGTGTACAACGCGTGGCATTCCATCTCCACACCGACGACGCCGTACCCGGTCAGCGTCTCGAGCAGCTCCGGGCGCGGCGAGTAGAAGGAGTCGGACGAGAAGAGCTGGCCGACCCTCACCGGCCCGCCCAGGCTGACGGCTACGTCGTACGCCGCTCGAAGCAGGTCGAAGTCGGCGGTCGGCGAGTAGTCCAGGCCGCCGAAGCGCAGCCGGTTCATTGCCGAGTCGCTCGATGCGCTGATCGCCAGAACCACGTCCCGCAGGGCCAACTCCTCGACCAACGACCCACACGACCCGACCCGGACCAGCTGCTCGACGCCGTACTCCTGGATCAGCTCGGTGACGTAGATCGCGAGCGAGGGCTGACCCATCCCGGTGCCCTGGACGGAGACCGGCTCGCCGCGGAAGGTGCCGGTGAAGCCGAGCATGTTGCGCACCGACGAGTAGCAGACTGCGTCGTCGAGGAACGTCTCCGCGATCCAGCGGGCGCGCAACGGGTCTCCCGGGAGCAGGACGCGCGGAGCCACGGCCCCCGTCTTGGCGGCTATATGCGTGCTCATGGCGCCAGATCCTGCCAGAGCCGGATCGCTCGGCCACCCCCAAGTAGGGTCGAGCGGTGATCGACGATCCGCTTCCCGAGTTCGCGTTCCGCCGGGCCGGACATGACCGGCTGACCGATCGGCGGGCTGATCAGGCGTTCGTCGACGCCGCCTGGGCTGACCCCGCGACACGGGTAGTGGTGCTCCGCGGCGGTGAGCTCGCGGTCACCGGGGACGGCTCCGCGCTGGCGACCCGCAAGCCACCGCCCGACTCGGGACCGACGATGCTCCTCGGTAGGGCGGACGGGGTCGTCTATTTCCTGCTGATCGAGGATCTCGAGGCTGTCGACGCTGAAGCGCATTCCGAACGGGACGAGTTCCGACCGCTCCGGGCGATCGCCGAAACGCTCGACCCGGTGCAGGCGTCCTTGGCGGTCCAGGCGGTGGCGCTTGCGCAGTGGCACGCACGGCACCCCCGGTGCGCGGTGTGCGTCGGTCCGACGGAGATCACCATGGCGGGGGATGGCCGCCGGTGCACGGACTGCGGGTCCCAGCACTTCCCCCGCACCGACCCTGCCGTGATCATGCTCGTCGTCGACGATGAGGACCGGTGCCTGCTCGGACACAACGCGGCCCGCGACGAGGCGTGGTATTCCACCCTCGCCGGCTTCGTCGAGCCGGGGGAGTCGCTGGAGGATGCCGTGGTTCGCGAGGTCGCCGAGGAGACCGGGGTCGTCGTCGACCGGGTGGAGTATGCCGGAAGCCAGCCCTGGCCGTTCCCTTCCTCGCTCATGGTGGGTTTCCTGGCGCACGCCTCGGGCACCGCCATCGCTGTCGACGGGGTCGAGATCACCAAGGCCCGCTGGTTCACCCGCGGGCAGCTGCGCGCGGAGGTGGAGGCCGGCGCGCTCGTCATCCCGACGACCCTCTCGATCTCGGGCGCCCTGGTGCAGAGCTGGTACGGCGCACCGCTCCCGGCGCGGAGGCCCTGACCGGCACCGCGGTCATCCACCGCGGCACCGGTGACACCCTCGGGTGTCGCCGTGGCCGATTACCCTGGGGCGTAGTGCAGGGGCGCTCCAGGCGAGCTCCTCCCAGGCAACGCCGCTGCACAGCGACGCCGTCGCCAGTCCCGAGGAGACCCCACCGGTGCCCGAACCCGAGCAGCTTCTCGAGAGCCTCGACCCCGAGCAGCGAGAGGTCGCTACCGCTCTAGACGGGCCGGTGCGGGTACTGGCTGGCGCCGGGACGGGCAAGACGCGGGCGATCACGCATCGGCTTGCCTACGGCATCGCCGTCGGGGCGGTGGAGCCGAGTCAGGTGCTGGCGGTCACTTTCACGACGAGGGCGGCCGGTGAGATGCGCGCCAGGCTTGCCAGGTTGGGCGCCGCGGGGGTGCAGGCGAGGACCTTCCATTCCGCGGCGCTGCGTCAGGCCCGCTACTTCTGGCCACAGGTCAACGGTCGCCAACTCCCCGAGATCGTGGCGTCGAAGGTCCCGCTGATCGCGGAGGCCGTGAGCCGTTGCCGGCTGCGGGCGGCTCAGGCCGACCTGCGCGACCTGGCCGGTGAGATCGAATGGGCAAAGGTGTCCAACGTGCTCCCGGACGACTACCCGCGGCTGGCGGCGGCGGCGAATCGCGGGCTTGCGACGTACGACGCGGCTACCGTCGCCAAGGTCTTCGCCGGCTACGAGGAGGTGCGCCGCGACCGCTTCCGCATCGACTTGGAGGACGTGCTGCTCTGCGCCGCCGCGCTGATTGCCGAGGACGAGCGGGTCGCTGCCGCCGTGCGCCGCCAGTACAGCTGGTTCGTCGTCGACGAGTTCCAGGATGTCAACCCCCTGCAGAGCCGGCTGCTCGACCTCTGGCTCGGGGGCCGGCACCAGGTATGTGTCGTCGGCGACCCGGCGCAGACGATCTACTCGTTCGCCGGAGCCTCCGCCGACTACCTACAGGGCTTCCCCCGCCACCACCCGGGTACGACGTCGGTGACCCTGCACCGCAACTATCGCTCGACGCCGGAGGTCGTGGCTGCCGCGAACGCGGTGATGTCGCCGGCGTCGCCGCCCGCTGCGGCCGCCGGCTCGGCAGCAGCGGTGACGCTGCGGGCCACCCGCCCGACAGGTGCCGATGTCACCTTCTCGGCGTGCCCGGACGAGGTGGCGGAGGCGGCCCAGGTGGCGGCCGAGATCGCCACCGCGGTCTCATCGGGCACGGACCCTCGTGACCTGGCGATCCTGTTCCGGATCAACGCTCAGTCGGAGGCGTTCGAGGAGGCCCTTTCCGAGCGGTCCATCCCGTTCGTGGTGCGTGGCGGCGAGCGGTTCTTCGACCGCGGCGAGGTGCGCCAGGCGGTGGCGCTGCTCCGCGGGGCGGCCCGATCCGAGGCCGAGCGGACCGACGACCTGGTTCGTGACGTCACCGACGTGCTGACGTCGATGGGCTGGGCCACGGAGCCGCCCCGCGCGCGGGGCAACGTCCGGGACCGGTGGGAGTCCCTGCAGGCGATCGTGACGATGGCGGGCGACCACGCTGCCGCGAACCCGTCGCGTGACCTCGTCGACTTCGTTGCGGAGCTCCAGCGGCGCGCCGACGTGCAGCACGCGCCGGTCGCCGACGGCGTGACCTTGACCACCCTGCACGCCGCCAAGGGACTCGAATGGTCCGGCGTCCACCTGGTCGGGATGCACGAGGGGAGCATGCCGATCGTGTACGCCGAGACCCCCGCCCAAGTGGAGGAGGAGCGTCGACTGCTCTATGTGGGCATGACCCGGGCACGCGATCGGCTGCACGTGTCGTGGGCGGCGGCTCGCAGCCCCGGTGGTCGAGGCCAACGTGGTCCGAGTCGTTTCCTCGACGGTCTGGTCACGATCGCTCAGCCGCCGTTGCCCCGGGTTGCCGGGCGGCGGGGGCGACGGTCGGCCACGGTCACCCGTTGCCGGGTCTGCTCGCGGCCGCTCGTCGACGCCCGTGAACGCAAGCTCGGCAGGTGCCTCGACTGCCCGTCCAGCTACGACGAGGCGCTGTTCGACGCATTGCGGGCCTGGCGCAAGCAGCGGGCGGCTACCGAGAAGGTGCCCGCCTACTGTGTGTTCACCGACGCCACCCTCACCGCGCTGGCCGAGCTGCGACCAGGCGACCGGGCGAGCCTGATCGCCGTACCCGGAATCGGGCTGGTGAAGGTCGACAAGTACGGCGAGGACGTGATCGCCCTCTGCGCGACCGCTTCCGGAGCGGTCGACGCTGACCTCACCGAGGCGCACGTCCCGTGACCCCCGGCGGGACGCCGCCCGGCTCGGTCGGGGCAGCCGCCAGCCGGGCCCGCGTCACCCCGGCCTTCGCCAGCCTGGCCCCGGTCGTTTTGGGAGCCCTGGCAACCGCCGAGCCGGCCCGGGCGTGGGGGGTTTGCAACATTTCTGCAACCGTGCAGTTAATTGCGTTGCACCGCTCTTCGGGGGTCGCGTACTGTGTGCATGCGCGCGCGGCAACGCTGCGCGACCAAGTCACCCGGATGCGATCCGCATCAGACGAAGAGAGGAGGCAGCGAATGTACCCGATCACCACCCCCGGCGCGACGTCCATGACGATGCGTGTCCGCCTCGCTGACCTCTGCTCGGCTTCGGCGGCGGACGTGTTGACGCAGGGATGCCGTATTGCGGGAGCCGTCTTCGGCGGCAACGGCGCAGCTGTGCCGTCGTACATCCCGAGCGTCACGGGGATCCAAGCTTGGAGCCCACCGGTCTAGCAGATGAAAGTCATGACCGGCACCTCCAAGCCGCGGATTCCCAGACCGGGAACCGCGGCTTTTTCGTTACCCGACCACAGCGAGACATTCGGAGGAGGTGAACAACATGACACTCAGCGTCATCGACGCCCTGGCGGCGAGCGACCTGGCGGAGGACCCCGGCCTTCCGTGTCGTACCAACGACCCGGAGCTCTTCTTCGCCGAGTCTCCTGCCGACGTCGAGCTGGCGAAGTCCTTGTGCCAGACCTGCCCGGTCCGCGCGGAATGCCTCGCCGGAGCGCTGGAACGGCGTGAGCCCTGGGGGGTGTGGGGCGGCCAGCTCCTCGTCTCCGGTGCGGTCGTGGCCCGCAAGCGGCCGCGAGGCAGGCCACGCAAGTGCGAGGTGGCCGCCTGAACGACGACCGTCTCGCTCACCCGAACCCGAACCAACCGACTCACTAGAAAGCCGACACCGTGACCGCAAGCACGATCCTCACCAGAAAAGGCAGTGAAATGAATCTCCTTCAAGAAGACCTGGCTCGCGCCCATATGGACGCGCGCCTCGACGAGGCGCGCGAGCTGCGTCGCAGCCATCAGCTGAGCCGTGCGCAGCGGCTGGCCCGCAAGGCCGAGCGAGCGACTCAGCAGTCGCGCCTCCTGCTCGCCCGGATGCTCTGACCACACCCAGGCTCGGACATCCCCAGTGCCCGGCGGCTCCCTCAGGGAGTCGCCGGGCACTTCTCGTTGCGACCGATGGGTCGGCCTACCCTGTGCAGGTGGTGTCCTGCGATATGTGCGGTGAGAAGGCGCCCGGTGTGCCGGACGACCCCACCGCGGTTCCCCTCACTTGGGTGACCTCAGTCGAGAACGGCAAGCGGCGGGTGTACTGCGAGCGTTGCTCGCGCGAGCATCTGCGCAGCATCGAGGCCAAGCTCGACTCCGAGTGGTGGTAGCCGAGCCTCGGCTGCCCGACTGAGGACCGAAGTCCGGTCGGCCCCCTGGGTGGCGCATGGGTTCGTCCGGTGCGGCGGGTTCGTCTGACTGAGGCTGGGTCTTTGAGCGGTGCCTGGTCGGACGAATCCGGGGTGGGCGTGGGTTCGTCCGGGTCGGCGGGTTCGTCCGACTGAGGCTGGGGTTCGTGGGCGGAGTCTGATCGGACGAATCGCGGGTCGGCGGGTTCGTCCGACTGAGGCTGGGGGGGTTGAGCGGTGCCTGGTCGGACGAATCCGGGGTGGGCGGTGGCTGGAGACCTGGCTCGGGCCAGGCATCTCGTTCCGATCGTCAGTCGGGCTCGGCGAAACCCGGCAGCGAATCCGCGAGGATCGCCGCGAAGGGGGCGGTGGCCTCCAACTGCGACAGGACGCCGATGCCGCCGAGCCAGACCCGATGGATCAACAGGAACTCAGGCGGCAGGTTGATCTTCAACATCGTGGTGTAGCCGGGCTGGCGCGGGTCGTTGATCCGGTTGAACTGGCCACGCATCCATTCGCGAGAGAAGCGGAAGGTCTCGGCCGCGGCGGGCTCGAGGAACGGGCTCAGGTAGTCCCGGATCTGTTCCGGCTCGACGCGCACCGACGGCTTGACGAACCCCGCCTCGCGAAGACCGGTCAGCACCTGGTCGTAGTCGTCGTTCACGGCGTGGCGCATCAAGGTGCCGATCACCAGGGGCAAGCCGCCGCCAGGCAATCGAGCCACTGCGCCGTAGTCGACGACACCGAGCCGCCCATCGGTGAGGATCCGGTAGTTGCCGGGATGCGGGTCGGCGTG
>Ga0164241_10005740_pt1 | contig 11493 bp, 10 predicted proteins | sample OricomyardsoilBY_FD_108780 | JGI IMG/M metagenome (GOLD analysis project Ga0164241, IMG submission 108780) | Backyard soil microbial communities from Emeryville, California, USA - Original compost - Back yard soil (BY) | ecosystem: Environmental > Terrestrial > Soil > Unclassified | place: USA... | reverse complement strand
TTGCTAGGCGACATTCGCAAAGCGGGCGACCCGAGCGCCACGCCGCCTGTACCGCCGCTGGAGCCGTACGACGCCAACGGCTTCCTCAAGTGGGACACGACGAACAACAAATACACCCCTCCTGGTGAGTCGAACGGCGAAGCCTTCTCCGGGAAGTTCCGCAATATGGTGCGGAGCGCGGGTGAGCACGGCTGTGGTTACGAAGCCTCGCTCGAGGCCTGGTACCGCTTCCTCGTCGATCCGGAGCCGCCGGCGGCCATCGTCGTCGACGCCGCTGGGCACTCCGGACCCGCGACGGATCCCGCCAGCGGCCAGCCCCTGCTCGACGGCACGGTGCTAGCGCAGCGCAAGGAGTTTCTGCGCCCGGACTCGTTGGTCGCGATCGTCATGCTGTCCGACGAAAACGACTGCTCGATTCAAGACGTCGGCTACGGCTACCTGGTCGCCAGAGACGCGCCGATGTACCGCTCGAGCTCGCAATGTCTGGTTAACCCGAACGACAAGTGCTGTCAGTCTTGTGGTGACCGAGCGAACCGTCAAGGCTGCCCGCCAGTTGACAGCGATGCGGAATGTGCGAAGGGCAGCGCGTACAACCCCAAGACCGAGGGCGCCCTGGACGACCGGAACTTGCGTTGCTGGCAACAGAAGCGCCGCTTCGGCTTCAACCTGCTCTACCCGACCCGGCGCTATTCCGACGGCCTCTCGCAACAGGTGGTCCAAGTCCGCTCCGGTGAGTTCGTTCAGAACCCGCTCTACGCCGCTGAAGACGGCAAGGCGCCGCGCGACACCGGTCTCGTGTTCTTGGCCGGTATCGTCGGCGTCCCGTGGCAAGACATCGCCGACGCGGACAGCCTGAAGTCGCCCGACAGCCTGCGCTACCTGACCGCCGCCGAGCTCGAAGCGCAAGCGCGTTGGCCCGTGATCTTGGGCAATCCCAACAACGAGACCAATGACCCACCGGTGCCGCCAACCGATCCGCTGATGGTCGAAACGACCGAGGATCGCACGACGCTCGGCCTCGGCGTCAACCCGCGCACGATGGACCCGCTGGTCGACTCGTCGTCGATGAACCCGCGCGCCAATCCGATCAACGGGCACGAGCAGATCGGCGGCGGCCACGATCTGCAGTACGCGTGCACCTTCCCGCTGGCGACGCCGATCAATTGCGATGAGGCCGCCATGGCCGCGCACAAGGGTTGCGACTGCTTCGATCCCGACGATAAACCCTACAACCGGCCGCTGTGTCAGCCTCCGGGCGGCGGAGCCTTCACGACCACGCAGAGCTTCGCCAAGGCCTACCCGGGCACGCGCCATCTGCAGGTGCTGCGCGAGTTCGGCGACAACTCGATCGTCGCCTCGATTTGTCCGAAGATCGCCGACGACAAGAGCAAGCCGGACTACGGCTACAACCCCGCCGTCAAGTCGATCATCGATCGCCTGAAGGACGCCCTCAAGGGCAAGTGCTTGCCGCGTCCGCTCGTTCCGAACGACACGACCGACATCAAGGACGGCCTCGAGCCAGGTCAGGTGCCGTGCGCGGTGATTGAAGCTGTCCTGCCCCAGAACGGAACCTGCGCTTGCGACGCCAACCAAAATCGCCTGGCGCTCGATGGATCGGACGGCCGCACTGCTAAGCCCGAGCTACGCCAAGCTGTCTTGCAAAAGCTGGCCGACAGCCAGAGCTGCGGCAGCGGCAAGGTGACGGGTCAGACCCCCTGCGACCAGTTCTGCACGTGTGAGCTCGCCCAACTGGCCGCCGGCGATCTGGCAAAGTGCCAGAACGACTCGACGCCGCCGAACACCCCCGGCTACTGTTACGTCAACGCGGCGCCCAACGAGCAGCAGGTCGGCAACGCGGAGCTGGTGAAGGACTGCTCGGCGGACGCCAAGCGCTTGCTCCGCTTCGTCGGCGGCACGCCGGCGTCGGGCGCCATCGCGCTCGTGGCTTGTTTGGGCGCTTCGCTGGGCGCGCAGTAAGCGGGGCCTGGGAGACGGGGCGGGTGTGCCGTAAGCTGCACCCGCCCGCCGCATGGACGCCAAGAAGACCATCTTAGTCGTCGAAGATGAGCCGCAGCTCGCGCTCGGTTTGAAGGACGCGCTCGAGTTCGAGGGATTTCGGGTGCTGACTTGCGGCACCGGTCGAGAGGGTGTCGGGCTAGCGCAGGCCGAGAAGCCGCACGCGGTGCTGCTGGACCTGATGCTCCCCGACATCAACGGCTATCAGGTCTGTGAAGAGCTGCGGCGCAGCGATCCGGTCGTGCCGATCTTGATGCTGACGGCCAAGAGCCAGGAAGCCGACAAGATCCGCGGCCTCGACGCCGGTGCGGACGACTACGTGACGAAACCGTTCAGCGTCGGCGAGCTCGTCGCGCGAATCCGGGCCATCTTCCGACGTGCGGGTCCGCGCACCGAGCTGCAGTCGTTCCGAATTGGGGACGCCACCGTCAACCTGTCCGCCCACACCCTGCAGCGTGGCGCTACCGTCGAGTCGCTGTCATTTTACGAGGTCGAGCTGCTACGGCTGCTCAACGAGCGCGTCGGGCAGCCGGTGAGCCGCGACGAGATCTTGAACAAGATCTGGGGCCTCGAAGCGACGCCTACCAATCGCACCATCGATAACTTCATCGTCAAGCTCCGCCGCAAGCTCGAGCGCAGCCCCGATAAGCCGGAGCACATCCTCACCGTGTACGGCTTCGGTTACAAGCTGGCGCCTTGAAGCGCTAATTCGGTACCCACGCCCGACCCGGCTCGAGCACGCCCTCGAAGCCGTCGAGGTAATGAGATGGCGTGCCCGGCAGCGAGTCATCGACCCACAGCACGCGATCGGTGCCATAGGGGCGCACGTCGACGTGGACGAATTTGTTGTTCGGGTAGAACCCGCAGCCAACGTCACGCAGCCGCCGGCACACCGCGAACACCTGCTCGTTGGTGACGCCGTACACGAACAGATCGATGGCCTTGCCCTTGCCGTGAAATCCGCTGTGCCCGTTCTGGCGGTAGCCGCTCATGATGTAGAGCGTGCGGCGCGGGAAGGCTTCCGCCATTTGTTCCAGCACCCAGATCAGCCGCGGATCGATGAGCTTGACGTGCGGCAGCCATTCACCGCGCCCGGCGTCGGCGCTCGGCTCGAACGGCAACGGTAGATCAGGACGCGGCACGCCGGGTGCGCGCGCCAGTACGCTCACCACGTCGATCGCGTCGGGCGCGACGCCGCCGTCGCAATCGATCAGCGGCAGGGTCTCCTGCTCGGCACCATCGTAGCGCGCGAGGCGAACCGGCCGCGGCGCCCGCCACCTGGGACAAGGGCCTCGCATCGAGACGCTGAGCGGCTCGGGCTCGGGTGCCTCGCTCTGCAGGCTCCACTGCAGCGAGAAACGCGGACGCCAGCTGGAGAAGCCGTAGTCGCCGCGAAAGAAGCTGCGCCACTCGGCGACGTGATTTTGCGCGGGCGCCAGGTAATGCGACAGCAGCGAGAGCGAATGATCGGGCACGAGGCGAAACGGGCGGCTCTGATGGATGCCGGTCGAGAGCCAGCTCAGCTCGTCGAGCTCCGGCTGGGGCCCCAGCAGGCCGAAATCCGAACGCGCCTGGCGTCGCGTGCCCGCCGCGGCAACGCTGGTGGCGGCGGCGGCGAGCGCGACCACCAGACTGGCGGTCAACGCGCGGAACAGGCGGCGGGCGAGCACGGGTCGGAACATGCCGCGAGGTCGGCCGCGTATCAAGTCAGGGGCGGCGCAGCTCGGAAAGGGCGCGAATCGCCGCCTCGAGGGTGACGCTGCCGTCTTCGCTGAGGCGCCCCGCGACGGCTTCGACCTCCGGTCCTTGGGCGCCGGCGGCGACCGCCACCGAGCGGGCGTGGAGTGACATGTGGCCGCGCTGGATGCCCTCGGTCGCCAGCGCGCGCAGAGCGGCCAAGTTCGAAGCCAGGCCGACAGAGGCGGCGATCAGCGCCAAATCGTCGGCGCTGTCGGCGCCGACCAGGTTGAGCGCGAGCCGCGCGGTGGGATGGACCCGCAACGTGCCGCCCACGATGCCGAGCGCCAACGGCAGCGCCAGCTCCCCGACCAGGTCCGCCCCGTCGCGCCGCCAGACCGACAACGGCCGGTAGCGCCCCGAGAGCGCGGCGTAGGCGTGCGCGCCGGCCTCGACGGCGCGAAAGTCGTTGCCGGTGGCGATCACGACCGCGTCGATGCCGTTCATGATGCCCTTGTTGTGGGTCGCGGCGCGGTAGGGATCGGCCTCCGCAAATTGCGAGGCGGCGACGATGCCATCGGCGATGTTGTCGCCCGAGAGCCACTCGCCCGAATCGACGGCGGAGGCGCGATCGCTCGGCACCGCCACGTCGGATCGGGAGCGTGAGAACAACAGCTCATCGGGGTGCACGCGGCACGTCACGCGCGCGCAGCGGCGATCGCTCAAGTTGGAGAGAATTCGCAGCCCGAGCTCGGCGCCAGTGATGCCGGCCGCGACCGGCCCCACCGCTTCGGCGATGGAATTGACGAGGTTTGCGCCCATCGCGTCCTTGCAGTCGACGAGCACGTGCACGACGATCCGGCCGCCCTCGAGCCGGCGCAGCTCGACGCTGCGCGGGCCGCCGCCGCGGTCGATCAGGTTGGGCACGGCGCCGCGTGCCACCGACAGCAGGTGCTCGCTCTCGGTTTCGAGCCGGCGCAGCGCCAGCTCCTGATCGGCCAAGCCGCGCAGCTCGATCTGCGAGATCATCAGCGCTTCGCTCATCTCGGCGGTGAAGCCGCCGGCCTGGCGCACCATGCGCGCGGCGTTGGAGGCGGCGGCGATCACGCTCGGCTCTTCCACGACCATCGGCACCAGCCGATCTTTGCCGTTGACCTGAACGTTGAGGGCGAGCCCGAACGGCAACGAGTAGGTTCCGAGCACGTTCTCCACCAACTTGTCGGCGGTGGCGCAGTCGATCCCGCCGGCGTCGAGGGCGCTCGCCAGTGTCTGCAGGTCGACCCCGGCACGTTCGGCCACGAGCGAGCGCCGCTCGGCGACGCTCAATTTGTAGAAACCTGGGAGACGGGAGCCGCTCATCTCGATTCGTAGACGTTCATGGCAGGCAGCTCGAGCGCAGTCAAAAACCCTCCGTTGCCGCACCCGGTATCGATGCCCACGCAATTTTCTCCCGCCCAGAGATCCTTGGGGTCTTCGGGCGTGTAGCCGGACAGCTCCGGCGGCAGGTACTCGGTGCGCGTGTGCCCGAACACCACCAATTTACCGCGATAATTCTTGAAAAAATCGGCGTCTCGCAACCAAAGCAGCACCTGCGGATCGGGCGCGGCGCTCGGATGAACGAACGCGCCGCCGACGCGCGGCACCCCGGCGTGCACGTAGATGGCGTGAGCATCTTCGTACCAATACGGCAGCGACTTGAACCAATCGACGACCTCGTCGGGAAAGAAGCTGCCCGTCGTCATCGGCAGGTGCTCGTTCTTCTTCGGCAGCTCACCCTCTTGCGGCACGGCGCCCCCCACGTAGGAGCGCAGCGCCGCCAAGCAACCGTTGCCGGGCGGCGTGACGAACTCGTCCCAACCGCGCTCGACGACGCGGATCCAGGCGTCCTCGTGGTTGCCGCGTAGACACACGACCTTGGCTTTGATGGTCGTCGACAGCGTGCGCACGTACTCGACGACCTGAGCCGACTTCGGCCCGCGGTCGATGTAGTCGCCGACGAACACGAGCGTGTCTCGTTCGTCGAGCGTGGGCAGGCAAGCCATCAGCTTGAACAGGTGCGACGTTTCACCGTGAATGTCACCAATCGCGAACGTGCGGCCAGTCATCGATGGATCGCCTTCAAGAGAACACAAGATTTTGGCCGAATCCAGGGCCGAGCCGCCCGCCTACATCATGTATGTCTCGGCTCCCGGCGCGGACAGGTCGGTCCGAAGGAGCCGGTGGGCGCATTTATCGAGAGCGGCGCGCAGACCGGAGCTCGACGGCGCGCCGCCCACGAACAGGGCGATGTCGCCCCCGCCCGCGCCCGCGGGCAACAGGACGCCGCCTTCTTCCTCCGCGATCGGCGCGAGCTGAGCGAGCTCGGGGGTGACGATCGGAACGCCAGCGGCGCGGCCCAGCCCACTGAGGGCGCGCTGTTGCGCGAGCAGGGCCGCGAGCAGCCCCGCCGCCTCGAGCTGCTGAATGCACGTCGCCGCGGTGGCAGCCGCCTCCGCCTGCGCGCCCAGCCAGCGGGCGTGGGCTGCGGGCGCCTGCTCGCGCAAACGCTGCACGGCCCCGAGCAGCCCGGGCGTGGACGACGAGGTCGGACAGGTCCACACCTCGAAGTGGAGCTCGGCCGGCAACGCGGTCGCTGAAATTTCAGGTCCTGCCGCGTCGAGCCGGTAGATCAGCGTGCCGCCGAACGTGCTGGCGGCGACATCGACGCCGCTTCCCCCGCCTTGAGCTCGGCGATGGGCTAGCAGTGCCCGTTCGAAGACCTTGGCGCGGAGCTCGGCCGGCTGCAGGTCGGGCTCGGCTCGAAGCCCGAGCGCGCACAGGCTCGCGACGAGGATCGCTGCGCTCGAGCCCAAGCCCAGCTTTCGGCCGTCCTCGCGTAGGGCGCTCGCATCGAACCAGGGCGCCGCCTCGTGGGCAGCGAGCGCCGCCCTCACCTCGTCGGTCAGGAGCGTCGCGGGGCGCGAGCTGTCGGCGACCACGTAACGCGAGACGGCGGTGACGATCGCGGGTGCGCCGGATAGCACCGAGTAAGCACCCGACAGCACGACCTTGCCCGGCGCGCGGGCAACCGTCATGGGTCAAGCTCCGGAAGCTGAGCCGAGACCCGCGCGGCGTCGGGGCCGGGCGCCGATTCGAGCACGCGCAGCACGCCCTCGACGCCGCTGAGCGCACGCCGCAGCGACTCCGCGCTGGCTGGCTCGACCAGCACCTTCACGTGCGGGCCGGCGTCGATGGTGAAGCATGCGGGCGTGCCGCTGCGCCGCGCCGCGCGCACCGCCTCGATCACCGCCAGCGTCGCGGGCCGGAAATAGATCAGCGCCGGGCTCGCTGCCAGCATCGAGGCGTGCATCGCGAGCGCGCTCTGCTCGGCGGCCACCGCCAGGCGCTCGAAGTCTTTGGCGAGCACGGCCGCCTTGACCTCGGCGAACAGCCGCGGCGCGTCGCTCACCCAGCTCGAATAGTAGGGGCTGGTGCGGGCGGTATGCTGCATGCCATCGGTGGACCCTGTATCTTTGGCGGCCTCGCTCGTGACGGCGACGAGCATGCAGAGCGGCCAATGCTCGGGGGGAGCGACGCGCGCGGCTGACTCCGCGCTGGCCCCGAGCTCGACATAGCCACCGTACAACGAGCGCGCCGCCGACGCCGAGGCTGCTCGCGCCAGCGCGCTCACCCTGTCACGGGACAGCGGGAGCTCGAGCGCGGAGACCGCCGCGAGGGCGAGGGCAGCGAAGCCGGAGGCGCTCGAAGCCAGGCCCGACGCGGTTGGGAAGTCGTTGTGGGAATGGATCCGGGCGAACGTCGAGACGCCGGCGAGCGCCCTCACCTCGTTCAAGAGCTTGGTCGCGCGCGCCAGCGGCTTGCCGAGCTGCGGCGCCCCCCCGAGCTCGAGCTCGTCCGCGCTGAGCCCGGGGTCGAACGTGACGCGCGTGGTGGTGCGCATGCCGTCCAGGGTCAGCGAGAGGCTCGGCACCGCGGGCAGGTTCTTGACGACGTCAGCCTTGCCCCAATATTTGGCGAGCGCGATGTTGGCGTGAGCGCGCACGGTCGCGGTGCCGGAGGCGGTCATGGCGATGCTCCCGGCGTGAGCGAGGCGCGCACCTCGCTCGAAAATGCGACGAAGCCGGCGTCGCCGAGCGCGCTCTCGACCGCCGCCGGCGCGCCGTCACACAGCGCAATCACGGCGCCGCCACCGCCCGCGCCGGTGAGCTTGGCGCCGAGCGCGCCCGCTTCGCGCGCCACCGCGCAAGCGCGCTCGATTTCAGGCGTCGACAAGAACAAGCCCGAAAGCAGCATCTGGTTGTAGTTCATCAGCTGACCGAGGCCGCTGAGGTCACCCGCCTCGATGCAAAGCCTCGCATTTTTCACGAGCGATTCGATACCGGACAGCGACTTGCCGAGCAGATCGGGGCGGCGCTGGCCGAGACGGCTCACGCTCTCCACCATCTGCTTGGTGCTGGCGGGCGGCCCCGCCAGGCAGACGACCAACGGTAGCGCTACCGCGACGAAGATCGGCTCGATGCCGGCCGCCTTCGTAAACCAGATGCACCCGCCGGAGTATGCCGCCGCCGCGTCCACGCCGGACGCGTTGCCGTGGAAGACCTGCTCCCAGGCGCCGGCGCCTTGCAGCACTCGCGCCGCCGTCTCGGGCTCGCCGCGCGCGGCGAGCAGCGCCCGCGACACGGCGACGCCGATCGCCGCCGACCCACCCAGCCCCGAGCCGAGCGGCAAGTCGACGTCGACCTCGAGCCGATGGGGACCTGCGCCGAGCTCCTGGCAGGTGCGCTCCAAAGCTGCCCCGAGCTCGGAGCCGTCGTTGGCGCTCGCCGTGAGCTGGCCGACGCGGATTCGACACGTCACGTCGGCTTCGGCGCGCGCTGTCGCACCCAAGCTGAGGCCAGCCGCGATCGCGGGCATGCCGTAGACGACGGCGTGCTCCCCCAGCAGCAGCGTCTTGCCGTTGCCGCGCCCGATGCCTGGCTGCCGGTCGGCGGAGCTCATGTGCGGCGCAGCGAGAGGGCGTGAGTAGCGCCGGTCAAGAGCTCGCGACCAGCGGGGCTCACGCTGCCCGACAGCTCGCCCAGCGCCTGGGCGGACAGGTCTTGGATTCGCTTTTCGACGAGGGCGGGCGCGCCGGTGGCCTCGATCGCCGTCAGGGCGGCGCGCAGCGCCGGCACCTTCGCGCGCGGGTTTTCGAGCACCTTTTGGATCACCGACAGCTCACGGGGTTTGCCGCGGCGGAGCGCGAGCCGCAGCAGCAGCGTGCGCTTACCGCTCATCAGGTCGCTGGCGAGCGGCTTGCCCGTCTGAGCCGGATCCCCGAACAAGCTCAGCAGGTCGTCGCGTAGCTGGAACGCGACGCCGGCGGGACGTGCATAGCGAGACAGGGCGGCGAGCGTGGCTGGTCTGGCGCCGGCCAGCAGTGCCCCCAGCTTGAGCGGCCCTTCGACGGTGTAGCTGCCGGTCTTGAGCGCGTAACCGAGCTCGACGTCGCGACCTTTGCCGACCATGTCGAGCTGCTGGCCTGCCACCGCGCCCAGCTGCATATCGGCGAACGCGGCGAACACCTGGCATAGCCGGCGCGGGTCCGTCTTCACTCGCGAGAGCGCGTCACACGCCAGCGCCACCGCGTAGTCGCCCGCCAAGATCGCCGACGCATTGCCCTTGTGCTCCGAGCGGAAGCGCTCCGCCATCGCCACGTGCACCGACGGGCCGCCGCGGCGCACGCGATCGCCGTCCATCCAGTCGTCGTGGATCAGAAAGTACGTGTGCAGTAGCTCGAGCGCGACCCCGGCGTCGAGCGCCGGCCCCACGTCGGCGCGAGGCGACACGGTGCGCAGCCCTGCCACCACCAACGCCGGCCGCAAGCGCTTGCCGCCGCGCAGCGCCAGACGCCGGATTTCGCCGACCAGAGCTTGTACCTCGGAGCCTAGGGCGCGCGTGCTCACGACGCGCTCGTTCAAGTAGCTGCCCAGGCGTCGCTCGACGTCGGGCTGCACCGATCGGAGCAGGCTCGTGAAGGCGTTACCGGCGACGGCCGGCGCTTCGCCGGACGTCGCCGCGGGAGACGAAGCTTTTCGTTTGCGAGCGGTGCTCTTGCGCGCGGCCATGCGGAGGCGGCGAGCCTAGACGATGGCCGGGCATCGTCCAACTCGCAGCTTCGAAACGGCCGAAAGGCCGCCGCGCTGGCCACGGCGTCGCGGGCGTGCGAAATTCCCTGACCTGATGGCGGACATTTCTCGGCGCAAAGACGATCATCTCGATCTGGCAACGTCGGGGGACGTCGGCTTCAAGCACACGACCACGTTGCTCGAGCACGTGCGTTTCGTGCACGACGCCTTGCCCGAGCTGAGCGTCGATGAGCTCGACACCTCCGTCGAGCTGATGGGCAAGCGTCTGCGCGCACCGATTTTGATCGCCGCCATGACCGGCGGCAGCGATCGCGCCGAGCGCATCAACAAGGACCTCGCCGGCATCGCGGAGCAGCGCGGGTACGCTTTCGGCCTCGGCAGCCAGCGCGCCATGCACAAGCACCCCAGCAAGAGCGGGACGTACGCCGTGCGCGACGTCGCCCCCAGCGTGCTCTTGCTCGGTAACCTGGGCCTCGTACAGGCGGCGCAGATGGCCGATGACGAGGTCAGGCAGCTGGTCGCCAGTGTCGACGCCGACGCGCTGTGCGTCCACCTGAACCCGGCCCAAGAGCTGGTGCAGGCGGAGGGCGACCGCGATTTTCGCGGCGGTTTGGCGACGCTCGAGCGCCTGCTCTCGGTGGGCCTGCGGCTGGTGGTGAAAGAGACGGGCTGCGGCTTGTCCGGCGACGTCGCGGCGCGCGTGCGCGGCCTCGGCGTCGAATACGTCGACGTGTCGGGCGCAGGCGGCACCTCGTGGGTCGCGGTCGAGACGCAGCGCGCGTCCGCCGACCGCAGGCCGCTCGGACGAGCATTTTGGGAATGGGGGATCCCGACCGCCGCCAGCGTCGCGCTCTGCGCACGGCATGGCTTTCGCGGCATCTTCGCCACCGGCGGCATCTCGAGCGGCCTCGACATCGCACGCGCGATCGCGCTCGGCGCGAGCGCGGGCGGCATCGCGCGCAAGGCGCTGCAAGCGCTCGAGGCAGGAGGCGTTGTCGGTGCGCACGCCTTCTTCGACCAGGTGGAGGCCGAGCTACGCGCGGCCATGTTGCTGACCGGCTCGCGGAACCTGAGCGCCCTCGCCAAGGCGCCGCGGCTCGTGACCGGCGAGCTCGCCGAGTGGCTGAAGCTCGCGGGCTGAGGCTCGGCGTTACTTTTCGTCGTCGTCGCTGACGGGCGGCGGTGGATGCGAATGGGCGGGCGACGACTGGCGCGTTCTGTACGAAAGATTGGAGGCTTCTTGATACAGCTCCTTCGCACCCGGGAAATCGGGCTTCTTTCGCATGAGCTGAACCAGTTGGGCGATCGCCGCTACCGGCGGCAGGGTGCCGTCGTAGAGCTCGAGCTTCACGCGCACGACGCTGAACGCCTCGTCTGTACGCGGCACCGCCGACAGCGCTCCCCGCGCCGCTTCGAGGTCTCCGGCGTCGAGCAGGCGATGGATGCTGGCCGGATCGAGCGTGGTCATACGCCTCCATCTTAGCGCCACTTCGGAGAAACCAAGCCCCGATAATGAAGCACTTAACTACATGTAACCACTTCGTATTCAGGCCACGAATCCCGCGCCGCCGCGCCGCCCTCGATCGGCATTTGCAGAGGGCCCGTCCCTGACGTCTATACTGGGAGACTCGTCATGACGAAGGACAGGAAGAGCGGGTCGAGTGACAGCGAC
>Ga0164241_10005739_pt1 | contig 11493 bp, 11 predicted proteins | sample OricomyardsoilBY_FD_108780 | JGI IMG/M metagenome (GOLD analysis project Ga0164241, IMG submission 108780) | Backyard soil microbial communities from Emeryville, California, USA - Original compost - Back yard soil (BY) | ecosystem: Environmental > Terrestrial > Soil > Unclassified | place: USA... | reverse complement strand
GTTGCGCACGAGGCACGTCACGGGCGCGAGCAGGATGCGGCCTACTGAAAATCCGGGTGTGTAGATGGATTTCGCGATGATCGTCTGCGGCACGGGCGAGCCATAGTACTGCCACGCCCAAACGAACCAGGGAAGGTAGAGAAGGCCGCCAATGCCGATTGCGAGCAGCACCGATTTGCCCCACGCCGTCCGTCCGCCGGGCGTGGTGCGCGCGCAGAACAAGACGGCCGCCAGCGTCATGGCCGTCGCCAGCACACAGGCATCGGGCCGCGTCCACATGAGTCCGGCGTAAGCCCCGGCCAGCCAGCGGCAGCGCGGGCCGGCGGCGCGGGCGAGTTCCGTCCACGCCAGGGCGGTGAACAAGACGAGGAACGCGGTTTCCATGCCGTTGACCGAGCAGGCCACGACCTTGGCTTCGAACAGCCCCAGCACCAGGGCCAGCACGAGCGTGCCGGACGACCACTGCTGCTCGCGTGCGTGACGGACCACGAGTGCAGCGGTGGCGGCGAGGGCGAGGGCACTCAAGCCGCGCAGGAACCACAGCGCCCCGAGATCACCGCCGGTCAGCTTGAACCCCAGCGCCGGCACCAGCACGCCCAGCGGCGAGGTGAACGTGTGCACCTTCTCGCCCACCTGGTAGACGAGGCCATGGCCTTCTGCCAGGTTCCGGCTGCTGCGGAGCGTGATGTAGTAGTCCTCCCACGCCTCCTGCGTGTACGCGGCGAAAAGCAGCGGGACGAGGAGGGCGCAAAAGATCGCGGACAGAAGGCGACGATCACGGAATAATGGCGCCTCTGCTGGGATGCTCACGAGGGATTTGACCAGGGAGGTTGAGGGGACGAATGCAGGCAGGGAGAACGCTAGTATTCCCGCTGACCTTCGAAAGTCTTTTTCCGGAGCGCTTGACCGCTCCGGATCACAATCCTTTTACCGGTGCGCGGCAGGCGGGATCTGCGCGGGCATTGACGGTGGGACAGGCGTTCTGACAACTTGGACGCGCCTTGCTGTTCGCCGTCTTCACCGTCCCGGATTTTCCTCCTGCACCATGAGGCGGGGTGGCTTCGTTCCGGAGTTTATCTCCCGTCGGCTGGCCGGTCGGGAGACGTTGCTGCGGTCGCTGGATAACGGCCTCTGGCTCATGCTTGACCAGGTGGTGCGCATGGGGCTCGGGTTGGTGGTTGGCGTCTGGCTCGCACGCTACCTGGGGCCGGAGCAGTACGGCTGGCTGAGCTACGCGCTAGCGATGGCGGGCACGGTGACGGCACTTACGTCGCTGGGATTCAACGCGGTCGTGGTCCGCGAGCTCGCGCGGGATCCTGCTGCCGGGCGTGCCTGGTTGGGCGCAGCGTTCTTCCTGAAAGCGATCGGCGCGGCTCTCGGTTTTCTCGCCTGCCTCGGGGTGGCCGCTTGCCAGGGAGCCGATGGCAGCACGTTGCGGGCTTTGATTGCGATCGTCGCGCTCGGGATGTTTTTCCAAGTGTTTGATTTGGTGGACCTGGTCTTTCAAGCGGAGGGAGCTGCGCGGCTCTCGGGCTGGGTCCGCATCGGCGCGGCGCTCCTGGCCAACGCGGTGAAAGTCGCCCTGCTGCTTGCGCACGCGCCGGTCACGCTGCTTGCCGCCGCGGGTGTCCTCGAACTAGCGCTATGCGGCGCCGGCTGGCTGATCGCGGCGCGTCGCCGCGGACATCATTGGTCCGAACTGGCGTGGCAGCCTGGCTACGTTTCGCGCTTGCTCGGCGAGAGCTGGCCCCTCGCGCTGTCGGGCCTCGCGGTCTATGCGCAGGCCTATTCCGACCAGCTTGTCATCGGCCATTATCTCGGTGGCGCCGAGCTCGGCCAGTATGCGGCGGCGATGCGGCTGGTGGCGGCGTTCGGATTTCTGCCGATGATCGTGAACACCGTGGCCATGCCGGAAATTGCGCGGGCGAAGCGCGACGACGATGCGCTTTATCACCGGCGACTGTTCGACGTGTACCGGGTGATGGCCGGGATGTTTCTCGTGACCACCCTCGCGCTGCTCGCCGCAGGCACACTGGCCGCACGATGGCTCCTCGGGCCGGCGTACCTTGAGGGGGCGACCCTGCTGCCGTGGCTCGCGTTCCGACTCTTCTTTTCGAACTTCGGGGTGGCGCGAAGCATCTTCATCGCGAATGAAGGCCTATTTCGCTTCGGCTTGGTCACGGCCATCCTTGGCGCGCTCGTGAACCTGGGCCTCAACCTCTGGTGGGTCCCCCGCTTCGGCGCGCGTGGCGCAATATGTTCGTCGCTGCTGTCGCTGGCGGTCACCACCTTCGCCTTCGAGGCCTTCCACTCCCGCGCACGCGTCAACCTCGGGCTGATGCTGCGAGCAGTGTTCTTGCCGTGGCGTCCGCCTCTCGCCTAGAAATGCCCATGGAATCGCGGTCCTCCGGAGGCGGTCAGCCCCCCGTACGCAGCACGCCTTGGTGCGTGGCCCGCGCCGTGTGGCATACGCTGCGCGGTCAGTTTGGATTCGGATTGAAGTGGCTGGGCGGTGTCGGCGCGCTGGCGCAGTTTGCGCGCGAGTACCGACATTTCCGGCGCTTGAATGCCGGTGCGCCGTTCGCGCTGCGCCCGCGGGATATTTTGCCGTGTTTGACGGATCGCACCGCCACCACGCCGATCGATCCGGTCTATTTTCTCCAGGACGCGTGGTTCGCGCGCTGCGTCGCGGCCCGGCGTCCGGCGGAACACGTGGATGTGGCTTCCTCCGCCCGCTCGATGTCGCTCGTCTCCCAATTTCTGCCGGTGACGCTGGTGGACATCCGCCCGGTAGAGATCGAGCTGCCCGGATTCACGTTCAAGGCGGGCACGATTCTCTCCCTGCCTTATCCCGACGCGTCGATCGCGAGTCTGTCTTCCTTGTGCGTGATCGAACACATCGGTTTGGGCCGTTACGGCGATCCATTCGACGCGCGTGGCTCGGAGAAAGCCGCGACTGAACTGACGCGCGTACTCGCCGCGGGCGGCGACCTTTATATGAGCGTGCCAGTCGACGACGCCTGTCGCGTTTATTTCAACGCGCACCGGGCCTTCACGCGCGATTACCTGCTCTCGCTTTTCTCGGGCTTGGAGCTGGTGGAGGAAAAATACATTTACGGGCGCGCATACGCGCCGGCATATGCGCCCGAGCGCGGCTTTGGCACCGGGCTCTATCATTTCCGTCGGCCCTGACCGGCATGGCTCCGGCACATCAAGTCCTCTACACCCACGGCGGCGGACGGCTCGGCAACCAAGTGCTGCGTTTTGCGCATTGGATCGCGTGGGTTTTGGAGCAGGGGGACGGGCAGGTGGAAGTGCGCGATTTTGCCTTCTGGCCCTATGCCCGGTACTTCGCGTGGTGGCGCAACCATCCTGGCTGCGTATTTCCGCCGCGGTCCGATGCTTGGGATGAAATCGCCCGCTGGCGGGATCTTCTGCCCGAATATGTCACACATCGGCTCGATTGGCGTTTGCAGCGTTTCCTGCAGGTTCGGGGAGGAAGGTGGCCGGGGTGGCAGGCAATCGACGCGGATTCTCCAGGCGGCAAATCCTCGATGCGACTGGACGAAGCCTTCTGGCGGCGCGTGCAGCGGAAACCGGTGACGGCCTGCGCGGGCTGGAATTTGGCGGGATGGGATCTGGTGGCGCGGCACCAATCCCGGCTGCGTGACTATTTCCAGCCCGAACGGGCGACGGCGGATCGCGCGCGGACTTGGGTCGATGACTTGCGCCGCCGGCACGGCCGCGTGATCGGTCTCTTCATGCGTCAGGAGGATTATCGCGTGTGGCAGGATGGGCGTTTTTATTTTTCGCTGCCCTGTTATGTCCGGTGGGCGCAAGAGGCGGTGGAGCTCTATGCGGATGACAATCCGGCTGTGGTGATTGCCGCGGCGGAGTGGTCTGGCGGGGGGGCGTTTGGCCGTCTGCCCGTCTATCCTTCCACCGGCAATCCAGGCTGCGGAGGGCATTGGTTTGATCAATGGGCGCAACTGGCAGAGTGCGACATGGTGCTCAGCGTCCCCAGCACCTTCGCCGCTACGGCAGCCTTTCGAGGCGCAAAGCCGCTCTGGCCGCTCCTCCGTGCGGACCAGCGACTCGCGCGCGATCAGTTGCTGGCGGATGCCCTGCTCGATGCATCTCGTCACTCCGAATTCCGACTGGCCGTGAACTGACCGTGTTGGTCGCGCACTTTGGCATTTCTGTCTGCGAGGTTCATGTCCTAGCTTGGAGCCATGGTTGATACTGCCGTCGCACTCTTCGTTTTCAACCGCCCGGAGACTACCCGGCAGGTGTTCGATCGTATCCGCCAGGCTCGCCCGCGACTCTTGCTGCTCGTGGCGGACGGCCCGCGGGCTGGCCATCCCGACGATGCCCGGCGTTGCGCCGAGGTGCAGGCATTGCTCGCTGGGGGCGTCGATTGGCCCTGCGAGGTCCGGCGCAATATTTCCGCAACGAACGTTGGCTGCGGCCGGCGCATGCTTCAGGGGTTGGACTGGGTTTTCTCCGAGGTCGAGGAGGCCATTATCCTGGAGGACGACTGTCTGCCTGACCCCACGTTTTTCCGTTACTGCGCCGAGCAGCTCGCGCGTTACCGCGATGACGAGCGGATCGGGGCCATCTCGGGCATGAACCATCAGTACCGCCCGTTCACCTGCGCCTACAGCTACTATTTTTCGGCGTATGCCCACTCTTGGGGCTGGGCTTCCTGGCGCCGGGCCTGGCGTCATAATGACATCACCATGCACGCATGGCCGGCATATCGGGCCAGCGGCCGTCTTGAGGCGTGGCTGGACCATCGGCCCAAGGCCATTCGCTACTGGCGCGGCATCTTCGACGGCGCGGCGCGCGGCGAGTTCAACGCTTGGGATTACCAGTGGACCTTCTGCTGCTGGAACGCGGGCATGCTGAGCATCCTGCCCGGCCGGTCGCTGGTGCGCAACATCGGGTTCGGTGCGGACGCCACGCACACCCGGGATGCGAACGCGCTGCCAGAGCCCACGGTCGGGCCGATGGATTTCCCCCTGCGGCATCCCGTCAGCGTGGCAGCGGATACCGTCGCGGACGCACACACTGAATCGGTCGTTTTCCGTCCGGAGAAGCTGCGGCGCCGCTGGGCCCGCCGCTTGCGTGCGACAATGCGCCGCCTGGCTGGAAGGGCCTAACGCGCGCTTGGCCCACCGGCACTTCGGCCTCGGGAACGTGACAACCAAAAGTTCGACTCACTTCGCGCGGATCCCCCAGAATGGCGGTGGGCGGGACAAACTTCATCCGGCTCGCCATCGCCCGCCAACCTCAACACATTTTCTTTCGTGATTCTGGTCAACCTCGGCTGCGGCCGCACCTATCATCGTGATTGGATCAACTTGGACTTCGAACCTGCCACGCCCGAGGTGAGGCGCTGCGATGTAACCGGGCGTCTACCCTTTGCTGACGAAAGCGTGGACGTGGTTTATCACTCCCACCTGTTGGAGCACCTCGCGCCAGCGGAAGTGACGCGCTTCCTCGCGGAATGCCGCCGCATTCTCCGTCGTCAGGGTATCATGCGAGTGGCCGTGCCGGACCTTGAAGGCATTGCCCGCGCGTACCTGCGGGAAGTGGAGGCGGTGCGGGCTGGGGGCGACGCCGCGCTTTACGAGTGGACCAGGCTGGAACTCTTCGACCAATCGGCGCGCGCGGCAGCCGGGGGCGTTATGCTCCCATTCTTACGCTCGCTGGATCCGGACCAATTGGCGGCGGTGCGGACCCGGGCGGGCCATGAGATCGACAACGTGCTTGCAGCCACGGAGCCGGGACGCCGGCGAGGGGCGTTGACCCCGACAAAACTAGTGCGCCGTAGCCGGCGGGTGATGGCGGAATGGCTGGTGCTGGTGGTGGGTGGGGGACGCTTGCAGGCCTCCTTCCGGGAGGGGGTTTTTCGGGGCGGCGGAGAGGTTCACCGGGTGATGTACGACCAAATTTCGCTCTCCCGGCTCCTGGTCGAAAACGGCTTTGGCGCTCCCCGGAAGTGCACGGCGTTCGAGAGTGAGATCCCAAATTATCCGGAGTACGAGCTCGATGCAGTGGCGAACATAGTGCGCAAGCCGGACTCGCTCTTCCTGGAGGCCATACGCCGATGAGTGGCGTTCGCCGTGGCGCCGGCGCGGATCGCACGGCGAGTGCCGGGCAAACCGGCAACCGATGTTTCAGCAGCAGATGAGCGTCTATTGCACGTTTTTCGACCATGGCTACCTTGCCCAAGGTCTGGCCTTGTGGGATTCGCTGCGACGGCATGAGCCGGACGCCGTTCTGGTGGTTTTGGCCCTGGATGCGGATACCGACGCGATCTTGCGGGCGATCGCGCCGCCGGCGCTTCAATTGTTGTCTCTGGACGGTTTACTTGCCGCTGATCCGCAGCTCGCTGCGGCCCGGGTCAACCGGGACCGCCGGGAGTTCGCCTACACCGTCAAGCCATGCCTCTGTCGATACTTGGTGCCGCAGGGGGAACCCGGGGCAGTGGTGGTCTATCTCGATTCCGATTTGTATTTCTTCGGGAGCCCCCGGGTCATCCAGCACGAAATGGGCGATCATAGCGTGCTCATTGTGCCGCACCGGTATCCGGCATGGCATGATGGTTCCCGGGAGTACGGACGCTTCAATGCCGGCCTGCTGGCATTTCGCAACGATGCCGCCGGTTGCGCCTGTCTCGAGCATTGGCGAATGCGCTGCCTCGATTCCTGTGCGCTCCTTGCGGGTGGCGCGAGCTACGGCGATCAAAAATACCTCGACGAATGGCCCGCGCGGTTTGGCGCGTCGGCAAAGATAAGCGAGAACTCCGGGCTGAATCTTGCGCCATGGAATTGGGCACGGCATAGATGCGAGGTTCTCCCGGAGGCAGTCATGGTGGATGGGGTCCCGCTGGTGGTGTTCCACTATGCGCGGTTCCGGCAGATCAGCGTTCGGTGGTTCGACTCGGGACAACTGGAATACGGAATCATGCCGCTGCGGTTGCGCTCCCGGCTCTATGGTGAGTACTGGTCCGCCTTGCAGAAGGCGGAAAACTTGGTGCGTTCTGTCCGCCCTGATTACGCTCTTTCACGAAAAGGCTGGCGAGAAACGATGCCAGCCTGGCACTTGGCGCTGTTGTGCATTGTTTGGGGCCAGTATTGGTGGCGCTTGGGTCCGTGGTGGTTGGCGGGCAGATTCGGCATGGGATACTGGGCGGGGCGCGTGATGGGACCCTACCGCCAACGGCGGAGGAATCGAAAATGAGCTTGCGTGTGATCACGGCGACGCGCGGGTACTCCTCGCACCTCGCCTTGACGGTTGCCTCCGGCGCGGCAATTCCGGACGCGCGACACATCCTGGTTTGTCCGGCGGCGATGGGCGCGGAACTGGCGCGGCGATTTCCCGGCGGCACGTTGCTGGCGGAAACGGGAAAGGGACTCTACGTCGCCCTCAACACCGGATTGGAGGCGCCGGGGGACGAGGAGTTTGTCACCTGGATCAACGATGATGACCTGCTCGTGACCGCCGGCATGGGGACGGCCATGGAGCTTCTCGCCCGCGACGGCACGGTTGGCGCCGTGTATGGCCGTGTGGGGCTGATCGACGCGGCTGGTTCGCGCCTGGGCGAGTTGCCGGTGGCGCACGAGGCGGAGGATTTGTTGCCGCTCATCGCGGCGGGTATCATGCCGCTCGCGCAGCCCGGGACGATTTTTCGCCGCCGCGCACTCGCCGCGGTCGGACGTTTCGACCCGTCTTTCCGCTTGGCGGGCGACCTCGATCTTTTTGCCCGGGCCCTGCGGGCGAGTATGAAGTTTGCCTTCGTGGACACGACCGTGGCGCAGTTTCGTCTGCACGCCGGCCAGTTGTCCAAGGACGAATCCGCCGCCGAGCGCGAGCACGCCCGCGTGGTCGCGGCACTCCCGCGCCTGCCGGCGGTAGCGGCGCGGTGGCGGTTCCGCATGGCCAATCTGCCAGTTTATCTCGAGCGCATCCGCCGCCATGGCTTCAAGCGCACGCGCACGCTTTATCGCCATGGGTGAAGCGATCAGTTTTCCCACGACGGTGCTGGTGATTTCCAACGTCGCCTGGGACTCCATCTGGCAGCGGCACCAGACGATCGCGCAGTTCCTCGCGCGCGAGTACGACGTGATCTATTGCGAGATTCCGGGGGTGCGCAGCGTCGGCTTGGCTGATTTCGGACGCATTCTCCGCCGGCTGCGCGCGCTGCGACAGACGGGAGTCACAACGGGGGTGCCGCCGCGGCTGCGGGTGCTGCGACCGTTTGTGCTGCCGGCCACCAACGCGTTCTTCTGTGCTTTCAATGCCTGGCAGATGAAGCGCCTCGTGGCGCGCGAGCCGGCGCTGGTCCGCGGGGTGAACCTGATCGTCGACTACGCGGTGGCGCGGACCGCGCTGCAGTTGATCGCGCGGGTGGCGCATCGCCGTCTGGTGTTCGACTGTACCGACGATCTGCCGGCCGTGCGCGGCGCCCCCGCGTTTGTCGCGGAGGACGAAAAGCGGTTGCTGCGGCAGGCTGACCTTACGCTGGTGCCCAGTCGCGTGCTCGAAGCGCGCAAAGGCCCCCTCGCGCGCCGCTGCGTACGCCTGCCGCACGGTGCCCTGGTCGAGCGTTTCCTGCTGCCGGCGAAACCCGCGCCGGCGGATGGGCGGCTAACCTTGCTCTATTATGGGCATCTGCACCGCCAGCACCTGGACTTTGTTACGCTCGATGCGATCGCGCGCGCGCGGCCGGCGTGGCGGATCATTCTCGTCGGCCCGGTGGTGACGCCGCACGAATTTCCCTCGAACGTCGAGCTGCCCGGCCAGCAGCCGCATGAACGGTTGCGCGATTTCGTGGCGCAAGCCGATGTGATTTTGCTGCCCTATGTGCTCAACCACTACACCGAGGCCGTGATGCCGGCGAAGACCTACGAGTGTCTCGCCACCGGCCGGCCCATCGTGGCGGCGCCGCTGCCGGAACTGAGGGCCGAGCTGTCCGACCACCTGCTGTTCGCGATCGACGCGGAGTCATGGGTGCGCGCTGTGACGCAGGTGATTGCCACCGACACTCCGGCCCGTCGCGAGGCGCGCGTGGCCGTGGCGCAGGCCAATTCCTGGGAGGCGCGTTTCGTCGAGCTGCGCGTGCTGCTCCAAACCCTCGACCGCGTATGAGCGCTCCCGGCCCGATCCTTTCCGTGATCATCGTCGCGTATAAATCGCGCGACGAACTGCCCGTGTGCCTCGGCTCGCTGCCCGTGACGTTGCTCAGCCGGCCGGTGGAGATTTGCGTGGTCAACAACTCGCCGGGCGACGGCGTCGCCGCCTGGATCGCGCGCGAGTTTCCGCGGGTTCGTTTTCTCGAGCCGGGAGAAAACCTCGGCTTTGGCCGGGGCAACAACCTCGGCTTCGCGCAGACCTCCGGCGAATGCGTGCTCTTCCTCAATCCCGACACGATCAGCAACGAGCGCGCGCTCGCGCACTGCGTGCAGCGCGCGTTGCACGAAGAGACAATCGGGACGATCTCACCACGGCTCGAGCGGGCGGATGGCACCATGGACCTCGCATGCCGGCGCTCCATCCCGACGCTTTGGGATGGCTTCTGCCGGGCGAGCGGCCTCGCCGCGCGCTTCCCGCGCACGGCGCTGTTCGCGGGTTACAACCTCACGCATCTGCCGGTGGACGGGAGCTACGAGGTCGGCGCGGTTAATGGCGCCTTCATGCTCGGGCGCCGCGAGGTGTTCGACCGGGTGGGGCAGTTCGACGAAAAATTCTTCATGTATGGGGACGATCTGGATCTGTGCATTCGCGTTGCTCAGGCGGGTTATCGGATCGTCTACGACGGTCGCGTCGCCATCACGCATCTCAAGGGCTTGAGCGTGGCGAAGGAGTTCGACCGGATGTCGGCGGCAATTTTCGACGCCAATCGCGACGTCTACCTGAAGCACTTCGGCCGTTCCGCGTTGGCGCGCGCGAAGTGGCGCCTCATGTTCGGGATCTGGAAATACGTCGCGCTCCGGCGGGCGCGGCGGACCGGCCACCGGGCCGTGCGGCCGGCATGAGAACGGCACCCGCTTCTGCCCTCCGTGGTTGGGCCGTGCCGGCGGCCGTGTTTGGCGTCGTGCTCGTCGCGCAGCTGGCGCTGGTGGCGGCGGCGGGGACGGACGTGCCGTTCTACGATCAGTGGAATATCGAGGGAGGCTTCCTTTACCCGCGTTGGATTGACGGCAGCCTGGGGTTGGCGGAGATCGTACAGGCTCAGAATGAGCATCGGCTCGTTTGGGCGAACCTACTGAACCTTTCGCTTTTCGCTGCCAACGGCCAGTGGGACCCCCTGGTGCAGCTCGTCGCGGTCGCGTTCGTGCGCAGCGCCACGGCGGCGGCGATTACGGCGATGGCGCTCCCGGAGATTGCGGGCCGGGCGCGTCTGGCCGTCGGCGCAGGCGTGGCGGTCGCTTTCCTGCCCCACCTCGCATGGCACTGCGTCCTCTGGGGCATCGAGCCGCTAGTGCTGGTGTGGAGCGTCCTCACGCTGGCGCTGCTCGGCACGGGGCGCGCTTCCGCCGCACGCACCGCCGGCGGGTTGGTTGCGGGTGCCGCTGCGCTCCTTGCAATGGCTCCGGCGGAACTGGTGCCGGTAGCGCTGCTTGGCCTTGTCGCGGTGCGGGCGATCGAGGCGCGGAACTTCGGACGCGAGTCGTGGCGTGCGACCTGGCCGGCGTTGGTCCTCCTGGCCGCGGCATGGGCATTGCGCGTTGAAGTGGACGGCCATATCCCTCTGCAGGCGGCGTCAGTGACGCAGTTTGGCACGACGCTGGTGAGCCTGCTCGGATGGCCGCATGATGGGAATTTTTTCACAGCATTGCTTCTGAACCTGCCGATGCTCGCGGGCGTCGTCCTACGGCTCGGGCGGAGTCGCCGCGCGAAGGCAGGTGAGGATTTCGTGCTGGTGACCGCGGGCTGGAGCGTCGCCATTGCGCTGGCCGCTGCCTGGGTGCGGGGTGGAGGGCCGGAGTTGGCGGCGGGCGTGCCGTCGCGCTACGTGGATTTTCTCGTCTTCCTTCCGCTGGCCAACGTGTGGTACGCGGTCACGCTGGCCCGCGAGGCCGCGCCCGCCCGGCGTCCCAGCGCATTGCTGGTGGCCAGCGCGTGGGCGATGTTCCTTTTCGTCGGCTGGCTCGCGCTGTCGGCGCAGGTGTGGCGGGGCATCATCGTGCCGCGGTCGCGTGACCGCGAGGCCCCGGTGCGGCTGGTGCGGGCGTTTCAAGAAACGGGCGACGCCGCCGTGTTCAGCGGGCAGCCGCGGCTGCTCGTGCCTCATCCCAACCCCGAAATCGTCCGCGGTGTGCTGGCCGACCCACGGCTCGCCGCACGCCTGCCCCCACCGCTGCAGCCCGCGCGACCGATGGGGCCGCTTTCGCGCGCCACACGTGCGCTGCTGGGGCGGTAGGGAAGGAGGCCAATAGGTTGGCCGACTTTGTCCTGCAACCGTCGGCAACGCGGGTCACCGGT
>Ga0164241_10005738_pt1 | contig 11494 bp, 10 predicted proteins | sample OricomyardsoilBY_FD_108780 | JGI IMG/M metagenome (GOLD analysis project Ga0164241, IMG submission 108780) | Backyard soil microbial communities from Emeryville, California, USA - Original compost - Back yard soil (BY) | ecosystem: Environmental > Terrestrial > Soil > Unclassified | place: USA... | reverse complement strand
GACAATACGATCCTGAACGCGCTACTCACCGGTGAGTACGATGCGGTGGCCACGTACACGGCGGGGGCGACCCTGATTGCTGCCGACACGGGCACCGCCCAGGCCACGCGCGATCTCGTGACCAGCGTTGCCGTGCATTTCCAAGATCAGCACAAGCAACACGCCAGCGCCTTGGCCAAGCTCATCATGGACAACGGCGGCACACCCGCCACCGACACGAAAGTCGCCAAAATTCCGACTTCGTTTCCGGCGACTGCGACCACGACCGACGTGATGAAGCTCGCCGCCGACAAAGAGAAACATGCCGCCATCGCTTACGCCGAGGTGACCCGAAACCTCAGCACGCAGGCCGCGGCCAAGTTGGTGGCGTCGATTGGCGGCGTAGAAACGCAGCACTTCGTCGTGCTGTACCTGCTCATCGAAGGGCTGATCAGCACCAACGACAAGACGAAGATGAACCCGGAGCTGATCGTTCCTGCCGCATTCGTACTCAACACCGGCATCACCGGCGAAACCAACCTCGAGAACTTCCCTGCCCTCGACACCCTGCTCACGCTGGATCCCCCATGACCGAGCAGAAGCCCCCCACTGACGACTTTTCACCATTCGAGGAGCAGGCGATGAAAGATCAGAAACAGAACCAAGAGCACGAAAGTAACGACCAAAGCCGCACGCGGCACCATGAACCCGAGCAGGGAGCCGCGGCCCGGCGCACGCTTTTGAATACGGGAGCCATCAGCGCCGCCGCAGCGTTGTTGGGCCTCGTCGCCGCGTGCAGCAGCGACGACGACTCCGGATCGCCAGCAACCGGCGGTGGCGGCAGTGGCGGCAAAGCAGGAGCTGGCAACGCCGGCAAAAGCGGCTCGGGCGGCAACGCTGGTTCGACCTCGAACGGCGGCTCTTCCGCCGCCGCTGGCGAGGCCGGGAGCGGCGGAACGACGAGTGCTGGGGCCGCCGGTGAAGCGGCCGGCGCTGCGGGCGCTCCAGAAACACCCGATGCCGACCTCGCGCCCCTCAACGCGTTGCTCACTGCCGAATACAACGCGATCACCGCGTACGCCGCCGGAGCGACGTTGATCGGCGCAGCGCCGACGACGGATCCGCTCTACTCACTGCGCCAGCTCATCACCAACATCGCGGTCTCGATTCAGACGCAGCACCGGTTGCACGCTTCGGCGCTCGCCGACGCAATCGAGGCGCTGAATGGCACGCCAGTCAACGAGGCCGATGTCGCCGCCAAGTTCACGCCTCCCGCGGCGCTGGTCGCGAACCCGACCATCACCAACGTGCTCAAATTCGCGGCCGGTGCCGAGCGCGGAGCAACGGTCGCATACAACCAAGTGCTTGCGGCGCTCGAAGACGCGCAGCTGCGCTTCCTCGCAAGCTCGATCGAAGGCGATGAATCACAACACTTCATCGTGCTTGCAGCGCTGGTGCTCGGGCTCGCCTCACCGGGTCCGAATTTGAGCGAGTCGACGGCCGCGACGGTGGTGCCCAAAGCGTTCGTGGTTACGGTCGACGCCAAACCCGGGCTCGACATGGGACCGCCCGACTACTTCGCGTAGTCCAGTCGAATTCGCGAAAATCCGGCCCAATCGAGGAGAAAAGAGCCCCATGCCCTTGAGTCGACACGCATCACGTCCAAGCCATTCCATTGCGCTGCTCGTGCTCGCGCTCGCGTCCGTGCGCTGCAGCAGTGACGACGTCGACTCAGGGGCAAGCTCTGGCGCGGGCTCCGCAGCCACCGCTGGCGCGCACAGTGAAGCCGGAGCCCCCGCGCGCGCCGGTACAGGCTCCACTGCGGGCGGTAGCTCGGCCGAAGGCGGAGCCTCGGGAGAAGGCTCAGTGGCCCAAGCCGGCGCTGAGTCCGATGCGGCTGGGCAAGGAGGCACAGCTGAAGAACCCGCGGCCTCAATCCCCGATTTCAACGGCTGTGTTGCCGCCGACTACGACGACCAAAGCGCGACGGACGCAGCGCGCGTGATTCAGATCGCAGCCAATGGGCTCAACTTCAGCCCGCGCTGCTTGAGCATCGCTGCGGGTCAGACGGTGCGCTTCGAAGGCAGCTTGAGCGCTCACCCGCTCGCGCCCGGAAATCCCGATCACGCCGATGCCGGTAGCGCCGATAGTCCAATCCGAGCCACCAGCAGCGGCTCGAGCGTCGAGTTCACGTTCCCCGAATCGGGGACGTTCCCGTATTATTGCGAGCTTCACTCGTTCGGCAACGGTGAAGGCATGGCTGGCGTCGTGCACGTGAAGCCGTAGCCTCACGCACACGAGCCAACACGCCAGCCCGAGCAGTCGCTCGGGCCTCGGCGGATCAGGCCTTTTCGGCCTTGTCGCCGTCGCGGCGCGGGCGACGGTTGCAGTCGAGCACGCGCTTGCGCAGGCGAACCTGATCAGGCGTGACTTCGACCAGCTCGTCGCGATCGATGAACTCGAGCGCGGCGTCGATGGTGAGTTTACGCGGTGGCACGAGCACCACGTTCTCGTCCTTGCCGGCGGCGCGAATGTTGGTGAGCTTCTTTTCGCGCACGCAGTTCACGTCGAGGTCGTTATCGCGGTTGTGTTCGCCGACGATCATGCCCTCGTACACCGGCGTGCTGGCCTCGATCAGCAGCGTGCCGCGCGGCTGAATGTGGAACAGCGCGTACGGCGTCGCCACGCCCTGCCGATCGGAGACGATCGCGCCGTTCGAGCGACGCAGCATTGGACCTGCGTACGGCATCCACCCGCCGAACAGCGAGTTGAGCAGGCCGGTGCCGCGAGTCTCGGTCAGGAACGCCGAACGGAAGCCAATCAAGCCGCGCGACGGAACCTTGAACTCCATGCGCGCGCGGCCGAAGCCGAGGTTCGCCATCTTCATCATCTGGCCGCGGCGTTCACCGAGGCGCGTGGTGACGGCCCCGACGTATTGATCGGGCACGTCGACGATCACGAGTTCGACCGGTTCGGACTTCACGCCGTCGATTTCTTTGACCACGACTTCGGGCATGCCGAGCGCGAACTCGTAGCCCTCACGGCGCATGGTTTCGGCCAAGATCGCGAGCATCAACTCACCACGGCCGTAAACCAAGAACGTATCGGGCTCCGCGGTGTCTTCCACGCGCAGCGCCAGGTTCTTCATGGCCTCTTTGTACAGGCGCTCGCGGACGTGGCGTGAGGTCACCCATTTGCCGGATTTGCCGGCGAAGGGCGAGGTGTTCACCATGAAGCTGACCTTGATCGTCGGCTCTTCCACCGTAATACGCGGCAGCGCTTCTTGCTTGTCGACCGCGCTGATGGTGTCGCCGATCTGCACGTCTTCCATGCCGGAGAGCGCCACGATGTCGCCGGCCTCGGCCGACTCCACCTTGACGCGCTTCGTGCCTTCGAAGCTGAAGATCGCGCTGACGCGCACGTTCTCGGTCTTCTTTTCGCCGATCAGGGCCACGTTCTGGTTGACCACGATCTTGCCGCGGTTGATGCGGATGATCGCCAAGCGACCGACGTACTCGTCGTGCTCGGTGTTGTGCACCAGTGCTTGCAGCGCGCCGGTCGCGTCGACCTTCGGCGCGCGCACGCGCTGCACGATGGTTTCCATCAGCGGCTCGAGGTTGGTCGAGGTTTCCTCGAGCGAGCGCTTCGCCATGCCCTCTTTGCCGATGGCGTAGATGGTCGCAGACTCGGACTGCTCGTCGCTCGCCTCGAGCTCACAGAACAAGTCGAACACCTCGTTCAATACGTCATCCGGGCGCGCGTCCTGACGATCGATCTTGTTGATCACGACGATCACCGTCATGCCCAGCTCGAGCGCCTTCGAGAGCACGAAGCGCGTCTGCGGCAGCGGACCTTCGGCAGCGTCGACGAGCAGCAGCACGCCATCGGCCATCTTCAACGTGCGCTCGACCTCACCGCCGAAGTCGGCGTGGCCGGGCGTGTCGATGATGTTGATCGTGTAGTCCTTGTATTTAACGCTGCAGTGCTTCGCTAAAATCGTGATGCCGCGCTCGCGCTCGAGATCATTCGAGTCCATCACGCGATCGGCCACGGCTTCGTTGGCACGGAAAACGCCGGTTTGACGCAGCATGGCGTCGACTAAAGTGGTCTTGCCGTGATCGACGTGAGCGATGATGGCGATGTTTCGGAGCTTGTCAGCGGACATTTGGCGGCGCATCGCTAGCCTGGAACCGCTGCACACGCAAGGAGGACTCCTCTTTTCAGCCAGCAACGGAAGGCCCTATCCGTATCTTTCATGCGGCGATCAGCCAGAATTCGGCGCAACACGGGCGCGAACGCGAAAGTGACTGAGGCAGAGAGCCGGCAGCAGCGCGCATGTGGCCCAAAACGGGAAACCTGCCCGGTAGAAGCTGTCCGCATCACCTACCAGGCTGAAATAGGGATAGCTGATCATGGCCGCCGAGCTCAGCGAGCCGCACAGCCCGCACCAGCGCAGCGGCACCGAAGCGCTGGCCACGCGGCTCGTGACCAAGACGGACGCCTGCAGGAGCGGCAAGAAGACGAAGTAGTGCACCCAGCAGGAGCGGACGACGAAGGGCAACGCCGCAAAGCCGAGCAAGAGTGCCGAGAGTGCGTCATCGCGGCGCGCCGCGCGCACGGTGAGCCACAAAATGGCTGCTGCAACGCACACCGACAACCCAATGGCGATTCGGCGCATGCCCTCCGCCTCGCCCCCCAACCAGACCCGCGCCGCCCCGGGCAGCACGGTGACGGCCGCGTTCGAGAACGCGGTGGTTTCCACGTACGTCTTGAGCTGAGCCAAATTTCGCGCGATTGACGCGATGAAAGCGACGTAGCCGTGTCCACCGAGAACCGCCAAAGGGATCAGCACGACGCACACCGAGACGGTGACGCCAAACTGCACGGCCGCGCGCACATCGCGTCGAGCGAGGTAGTACAGCGCGAACAGGGCCGGGTAGAACTTGATCGCCGTCGCAAGCCCGAGCAAGACCGCAGACAGCGCCGGGCGCTTGCGTTGATAGGCCCAGAAGGACAGACCGACGAGCGCCGTCAAAATGCAACTCACCTGCCCGTAAAGTAGGTCGTGCAACAGCGGTAAAGACGTGGAAAGGACGACCACATAGGCGAGCGACGCCCATCGTGTCGTCAGTATCCCGAACAGGGATGGCAAGCACACCAGCGTCGACGCGCCGAGCAGCACGATTGAAAGCCACGCGACGCGCGCGGCCCCGTACGGCAACTGCGCGAGCACTTGCATGCACACGGCGAAGAAGGGTGAATAGTAGAAACCACGAACGGCGAGCCCGCCCTCACGCAGGCTCACGCCTTGCGGGTAATAGACTTTGGCAAAGTCGCATGGCAGCAGGACTTCACGACCGTCGAAACAGACGCCGCTGGCATTCGACGGATCGAGCTCTAAAAAGAAAGCTTGAGCTCCGCCCCGCAAAAAAACCACGGCTGACACCAGCGCCACGAAGCTCAGCCAAAGCACGATCATCCGACGCAACGGCAGCCGAGACAGCTCTGCGAATGCGAGCTTCATGAGCGGCGACCGTACATGTCGGCCGAGACTAGCCGGCGGCCGCCCCTTCGGTCACCGCATAAATCACCGCATGAGCGCGCCCGGAATTGATCCAGCGATGCCCGACCTCGCGCAGGATTGCGGCGACATCGCCGCGATTGAGGCGGTGACTTTCACCGCCCGCTTCGAGCGTGAGCTCGCCCGCTTCCAAAGTGACGAAACAGCGGCCCGTGCGAGCTTCTGGAGCGGCGTCGAACCGCGCGCCCGCCGGCAACTCGACGCGCTGGAACGAGAGGCCGGCAAAGGCTGCTGGGGCCAAGTCGACCACACGCGCCTTGCCTTTTCGCTGCTCGGTCAAAGTCTTGGACGGGTGCAATGTGACCGCGGGCTCGACTCGCCCAATCAGCTCCTCGATGCTCGTGCCGAGCGCCTCAGCCACGCGGACCATCACGCTCAAGGTCGGATTGGCGTCGCCAGACTCCAAATGGGCCAGAGTGGGCCGCGGCACGCCCGAACGCTCGGCGAGGTCCTGCTGCGTCAGCTTCCGGCGCTCGCGCAGCCGGCGCAGGTTCGCGGCCAGCATGGTTGACGTATGGTCCGCCATGTTCATAGATTATCAGAGCGGTCCGCGCCTGTCTGCGGCTGTCGTGTCCGGACACCGGGCTGCGGGTCGCAGCTCCGTGTCTTAACGAAGCAGTTCGTTAGCAACTGAGCGAAACGGCGCCCGATTGGGTAGCCATGCGCTGGGCGTTTCCTCTGATTCTGCTGGTGAGTTCGTCGGGTTGCCGCTCGGCCCTCTCGGACGCGATGGCGTCCTACGCGGATGCGCAATATCCGACCGCGGCCGCACAATTTCGGGCCGCCGAACCGGAGGCCCGAAAGCTGAACGCGGCGGAATTTGCCCACTATGCCCTGTACCGCGGGCTGACCCACTTGGCACTGGGCGACGCCTCAGCCGCGGCACGCTGGGTCGGCTACGCCAAGCAAAGCGCCGATCGCGATCCGTACGTGTTCAACGACCAAGACCGCGGGGCGCTGCTCTCGGCTTGGCGGAGCATGGGGCACATGCCGGGCGAACCCGCCTTTCCTGCCGCGCCTAATTGAGCCCGGCCACGATTCGCTCGGACGTGACCCAAAGCCGCTCGGCCAGCGCAGCATCGCGGGCCTGCGCGGTGGGCTGAGCAATGTTGCAATCGGCGAAGTATTCGCCGCTCACGCCGGCGAGGTCCGGGCGCGTGGCCACGTAGACCTGCGTGGCCGCCCCCTCAGCGATGCTCTTGAAGCCAATCGGCGCAGCCACGGCCATGCCGAAGCGCTGAATGGCGGGCATGTTTCGCTGTAGTCCGGACATGATCACTCCGGGGTGGACCGCGTTGGCCGTCACGCTCGACCCTTGGCTCGACAGACGCTTGGCCAGGTGCTTGGCGAACAGCAGGTTTGCGAGTTTGGATTGGCCGTAGGCGGTCCAGGGCGCGTAGCTGAGCTGGCCCGCCAAGTTTTCGAACTCGATGCCGGCTTTGGGCGCCATGGTGTGTGCGCCGCTGCTGAGCATGACGATTCGCCCTTGCTCGGCGAGTTGGCCCAAGAGACCGGTCACGAGCAGGAAATGACCAATGTGGTTGGTGAAGAATTGGCGCTCATAGCCGTGCACGAGTTCGAGCGTGGGCAACGCCATCACTCCCGCATTGGCGATGATACCGTCGAGCTTCGCGCCCTCGGCGATCACCTCTGCCACGCAAGCGCGCACTGACCTCGGTTCGGCCAGCTCGCAAGCGAGCGGCACGAAGCTGCCGGGCATGCGCCCGAGAGCCTCCCTCACTTTGTCTTTACTACGACCGGTGGCGAACACTCGCGCGCCACGTTGAGCCAAAACTCGCACTGTCTCGAGACCGATGCCCGACGTACTGCCGGTGACCAAGAACTGCTTGCCCTTGAGCGCGACCCCCTCGGTGACGACCTCGGCGGTCGAGCCGTAGCCGAAGCCGCTCTTGCCTTTGCCTTTCAATAGCGCGACGAGACTCATGCGCTATCACTAGGACAGTTGCATTATTGCGCAAGTCCGTGTTTGCCCTGCGCCCAATTTCGACGGACTCCGAGGTGCGATGTGCAGACTACGATCGCCCCCCCAATCAAGCGGTACACGCGCGGTATTCGCGCGAAACCCAAAGAACGCAGCGCGCGTACGCTACCTAAGGCCGACGTCCGACGATGCGGTCCAAGCCCACGGTTTCGTCCCACGCGGACTCGAGGCCTTCGTAGTGGACCACGAAGCGATCTTTGGCGACGACTTGCAATACGGTCGCGGAGTAGATCGTGCCGCGCCAAGTGACGCGCACGTGGTCATTGGGCTTGAACGGCGCGGGCGTGACGGTGGGCGCGGAGCCGCTCGTCGCCGGAGTTGCGTGGGCACAGGGCAACTTGCCTGGCGTGGGCTGAGGCACCGGCCCTTCGATGCGGCCCTTGATGCGCTCGAAGTTGACCTCTTGATTGCAGTCGTAGCCTTCGAAGTGCACGCGATAGCGCGCAGCGCCCACCTTTTCCGTGATGTATGCGGCGAAAGGGCGGTTTTCTTCCCAATCGACGAGCACGTATTCGCCGACGCGATACGGCTTTTTGCAACCCACGACAGTCAGCGCGCTGAGTACGAGCAGCAGCGATGTGCGGGCCAACGACATTTACGCGGTGCTCGCCGGAAACGCCGTGCTCACGGGAAACCCCGAGCTCGGTGTGGGGCGTGGGTAGAGCCCCGCGCGCAACAGCACGCTGTCTTCGGCCGTGAACGATTTGGCGAGCTCAGCGCGCGTGTGACGGTACGCGTACTCCAAGATCGCGCGTCGCGCGTCGAAGCTCGCCGGGTTGTACATGAACAGAATGCAGTCCTCGGGCGAGGGCTCGATCAAGATCACCTGGGCGCGGCCTTCACGCGCGATGCGCGCGCATTCCTCGCGCACGCTCTTGTGCATGCCGATGCGGATGGCCTGATTGAGCACCCACATCATGCCCTTGTCGCGCAAGCTATCGCGATGACCGTGCCCCGTGGGCACGGTGGCGACCGATGAAGCCACCATGGGATTGACCACGATCAGCACGTTCGCGCCCAGTTCGACGGCGATTTCGAGGTGTGCGACTTGGCCGGCGCCGGCGTTGATGTAATGCCGCTCACCAATGCGCACCGGCGAGAAGAAAGGCGGTACCGCCATCGAAGCGATGCAAGCGCGCGTGACCGACGCCTCGGCGGCATTGCCCTGCCCAAACACCGCGAGCTGGCCCGAGTCCAAATCATGAGCGACGATGCGCAGCGGCCGAGGCATGCCGTAAAAGCTGTTGGGCACGCCGCGACGTACGAAGAAGTCTTCCAAAAAGCGTTCGTAACCGTCGAGGGTAAAGAGACCCGCTGGTAGCGAGTCATACAAACGGTCTAGCTCTTCCCACAGCGCCGCGGGCGCAGGCGCTGACGCGCGCGACAAGAGCGAGGAAGCCCCGTGACGCATGGCGCTGAGCGCGGAAACCAACGTGCGCCGCCACTCTCCCAAGTCGACGCGCAGCAAGTGCTTGCGCTCGAGCCCGAAGTACACGTCCGCGGGGTCGAGGAACGCGCGGTAGATGCGCTGCACCGGCAAGCCGCCGGCCAGCGCGGCTGCGACGCTCGCACCGCCCGAACTCCCGACGTAATAATCGAGGCGATTCACCTCGAGCCCGTCGACCGAATCCTCGAACGCAGCCAAGGCTCCGATTTGGAACATGGCGCTGGTGGCTCCTCCGCCGGGCAGGCAAAGGGCGATCTTGGTTTCGGCGTCGACAGGCATGGCTTTCCGTTCTGGGCCGGCCACCTTAATGCAAAATGGCGCGGAGACCAGCCTCAGTCGTGTTGGGCGCTAGAGCCGGCAATCCGCCGGATAATCCGAAATAGGCCAGCCGCTGCAACACAGGCCAAGAACGCGATCCAAAGCGGCATGGGCGGCGGTTTGCCGTTGGGTGTGAGCCCCGCGAACACACCGAAAAGCGTGAGTGAATTGAAGCCCGCGTGCAGCGAAAGGCTCGGCCACAGTGACCCGGTGCGTTCGCGCAGCTCGCCCATCAACCAAGCCGCGGGCAGAAGCGGGAGCAGCAAGCGCAGGTCCAGGTGTGCGGCGACGAAGCACAGCGAGACGACCAGCACCGTGGTGAGCGCGCCGTGCGCGCGACGCAAAGCACCGAACAGCGCCCCCCGAAAGAAGAACTCCTCGATAGCCGGACCGATGAAACTCACCACGAGCACGATGGCGACGCCGTGTAGCGTCGAATGCGGGGTAATCAGCGCGAGCCGACGCTGCAGCACTTCGTCAGGCAGCGGAGAAAATTGCTCGATGACGTTGGCCAAGAGCGTCGAAGGGAATTGTAACGCGACGCCCAGCACCGCCGCGACGAAGCACAAGCGAAGAGGCACGAGCCGCAGCGGCAAGAGCTCGCGCAGCGGCCGCTGCTGAACCGTGGCAAACAGAATCAGCGCCGCACCGTACACGCCGAGCTGAGTCAACCCGAGCGGCACGATATCCACGCGCTGTCTGAACGCGACGACCACCGCGGTCAACGCCAATTGCAAGCCGAGCGACGCGGCAACGGTCCACGCGAGCGCCTGCCAGACCGCGAAGCGCGGGGCCATTCAGCGGCCGCGCAAGTGCGGCAGCACACCGCGCTTCGTCACCGTGTCTTCCGCCCAGCTGTCCAAAGTGTGCTCGTGATCGATGGTGAAGTGTAGACCGCGGCTCTCTTTGCGGCTCGCCGCCGAAGCGATGATCAGCTCTGCGACGTCCTTCAAATTGCGGAGCTCGAGCAGGTCGCGCGTGACCAAGTGCTTCCAGTAATATTCGCGAATTTCTTCCTCGAGCAGCGCGATGCGACGGGCCGCGCGGCGCAAACGCGCGTCACTGCGCACGATGCCGACGTAGTTCCACATCAAGCGCCGGATCTCTTCCCAGTTGTGCGACACGACGACGGCTTCGTCGCTCGGAGCAGCCGAACCCGTTTGCCACTCGGGCACGCTGGGGCTCGGAGTCGTGCGCAGCTCGGCGATCTGTTGCGACAGCTTGTCTGCGGCGCGACGCGCGAACACTAGGCCCTCGAGCAGTGAGTTCGAGGCCAAACGATTGGCGCCATGGAGCCCCGTGCACGCCGTTTCGCCCAGCACCCACAGCCCGGGCAGCGAGCTGCGACCATGCAAATCCGACGTCACGCCGCCGCACATGTAGTGCGCCGCGGGCACGACCGGGATCGGCGTGGTCGTCATGTCGAAGCCGTACGCCTTGATTTCGGCGTAGATGTTCGGGAAGCGCGAGCGCACGAAATCAGCCGGGCGGTGCGTGATGTCGAGCAGCACGTGCTCCGAACCGGTGCGCTTCATCTCGAAGTCGATCGCTCGAGCTACGACGTCACGCGGAGCGAGATCTTTTTGCGCGTGGTGGCGGCTCATGAACGCATCACCGTCCGGCAAGCGCAACACCGCGCCTTCACCGCGGAGCGCTTCACTCAGCAAGAAACCCTTGGCTTTGGGCTCGTACAAAACCGTGGGATGGAATTGATAAAATTCCATATTCGCGATCTCAGCACCTGCGCGATACGCCATGGCCACGCCGTCACCGGAGGCGACGTCGGGATTCGACGTGTACAGGTACACTTTGCCCGCGCCACCGGTGGCGAGAATCGTGGCACGCGCGAGCACGGTTTCGACCTTGCCGGTCTTTTCGTCCAAAACGTAGGCGCCGACGCATTGATCGGGGCCGCCGAACTTGCTCATGGTGATCAAGTCGACGCCCATGTGCCACTCGAGCACGCGCACATTGGGCGAGCGCCTCACCGCATCGAGCAGCGCACGCTGAATCTCACGACCGGTGATATCCCCCGCGTGCACGACGCGCCGCCCGGTGTGCGCGGCCTCGAGCCCGAGATCGAACTCGCCGACTTTGTTGCGCGAAAACTCGGCGCCGATATCGCTCAGCCAGCGAATGCTCTCTGGCGCTTCACGCACGCAGATGT
>Ga0164241_10005737_pt1 | contig 11496 bp, 4 predicted proteins | sample OricomyardsoilBY_FD_108780 | JGI IMG/M metagenome (GOLD analysis project Ga0164241, IMG submission 108780) | Backyard soil microbial communities from Emeryville, California, USA - Original compost - Back yard soil (BY) | ecosystem: Environmental > Terrestrial > Soil > Unclassified | place: USA... | reverse complement strand
CGGGCTCGACGACGATCCCGGTCGCCGCGTCACCTCCGGCGACCTCGACTACACCGGCTCCGACGAGGTCGTCGTGGTCGAGCCGGCCTCGTCGTCGCTGCGCGTGTACTCCTGGCAAGAGGACCTCAGCGAGGCCCAGCCCGAGGTCTTCCAGCCTTGTGGCGCCGGCCGTCCGAGTGTCGCGGCGGTGGTCGCGGTGAGCGACGCAGAGCACCGCGACCTGGTCGTCGGCTGCGTCAACGACGACGGCACCGGTGAGCTGCGCGACCTCGCGCGTGTCGCCAGCGAGTGGCAGGTCCAGCACGTCGTGCCGTTCGCTCGGCCGGTGCGCAGCATGACCATCGCGGACCTGGACCTCGATGGGCACCTCGAGGTGATCGTCGGCCTGGATGGCGGGCTCGCGCTGGTATCGGTGCCGGCCTTCGAGCTCGGCCAGACCATCACCACCAGCGGCTCGGTCACGTCGGTCTCGGCGGGCGATCTCGATCGCGACGCGAGCGGCGACGTCGTCGCGGTCGATGACGGCCACGTGGTCGTCTATCGCGGCCAGGCCAGCGGTGCCTTGCTGAGCACCGGCCCGATCGCGCTGGCGGCCTCGACCCAGGCCTACGACGTGAAGGTCGTCGACCTCGACCACGACGGCTTGCTCGACATCGCGCTTAGCTCGCAGGACGACTACTTCGGCGTGCTCGGTGGCGCGGGTGACCTCCAGTTCGCGCCGTGGGTCATCGACACCCCACCCGCGGGCTGGGGTCGGCTGGCGCTGCGCGGCGAGCAGCTCGTCTTCTCGTTGATGCCCGGCGGGCGCGCGTGGGGCCGCTTCACGGTCACCGCGTCACCGACCTGCGGCTTCGGCAACGAGGCCTTCATGGCCGCGCCGCCGCGTCTCGACGGCGCCCAGTTCACGCGCGCTGCCGACGTCGACGGCGACGGCCGCCTCGACCTCGTCACGGCCGGCGAGGGCGAGCGTGGCGTGGCGATCGCGCTCGGCCGCGGCGACGGTGGCTTCCAGGGCGCGGCCGTGTCGGTGAGCGATGACGTGGTGCGCGACGCCGCGGTCGCGGACATCGACGGCGACGACCTACCCGACCTGGTGCTCGTCTATCCGGGCTACCTACAGGTCCTGCGCAACACCGGCTCCGGAGGCTACGATCAGCTCGCCATCATCGACGTCGGCGCGCCGCTGCTGGCGGTCGCGGACCTGGACGGCGACCACCACGCGGACCTCGTCTACGTCGACGTCGCTGGCTTCGTCGCCATCGCGTACCCCGACCTCGACGTCGCCGACACGGGCCAGCTGAAGGTCCTGCAGACCGCCATCGAGGCGCCCGAGCAGCTCGCCGTCGCGAGCCTCGACGACGCCGCTGACCTCGACCTGCTGTACACGCGCCGCGACGTCGACGGCGCCCTGGAGCTGTGCCGCTACCTCAGCGACAACGACGGCGCGCATCGCCACTACAGCGGGCTCGGCAGCTGCGGCAGCATCGGTGTGAACCTCGGGCCCGGCGACGCGGCCACCGCGACGATCGATCAGCTCGTCGTCGAAGGCTCGACCACGTCCTTCGGACGCGCCCTCTACCGCATCGCGAGCGACGGCAGCGAGCCGTACGTCGAGACGCGCGTCGTGAAGTCGGACGCCGACGTGACGACCGCGCTCGACCTGTGCCCCGACGGCGTGAGCGCGGTCGCGCTCGGCGACTTCGATCCGCTGAACACGCAGTACCTCTCGCTGGATGCGTACGAGGACATCGGCGCGACGTGCGACGGCGGTGAGTCGACCGATCGCCTCGCCTACCTCGACCGCACGACCGGCGACGAGACCGCGGCCACGGGCTCGCTGGCGATCGCGCTCGGCGACACCACGGCCATCGCGCTCGGCGACTTCGACGGCAACGGCCTCAGCGACTTCGCCAACGCCAACGGCGCGCTGCCGCTCTTCCAAGCGGCCCCGGACAGCGCTCAGCTGGTCGCGCGGCTGCCGAAGCTGGCCAGCGCCATGCGCGACCCGCGCGAGGTGATCGTCGCGGACCTCAGCGGCGACGGCGTCGGCGACGTCATCACGCTCGGCGTCGAGCACCGCACGAGCCCGCAAGACGGCTGGTACCTGAACGTGGCGCTCGCCTCGCCGTTCGTCGGCTCGACGTTCGGTGATCTCGCGACGCTCACGCTGTGCGTCGGCAGCTGCAGCGCACAGTGGGAGGTGCACGCCGCCATCGGCGACATCACCGGCGATGGGCGGCCGGAGCTCCTCGTGACGCACGGCAGCGACCCGAGCGACGGCGCGCTCACGGCCTACCGCGTGTCGCGCGCCGGGAAGCTCGTGGTGCACCCGCTCGACATCGACACGCTGCAGCCGCTCGGCTTCCTGCCGACCGCGATCGTCATCGGCGACCTCTTCCCCGACCCGTGGCACAGCCCCGACATCGCCATCGCCGGCAACGCCAACGGCCTCGGCCACGTCAGGGTCGTGCACCAGACGATGCGCGCGGGCGACAACGACATCCTGCCGATCTATCGCGAGGCCGACGACGCCGACCTGCCGAGCGCCATCCGCGGGGCCTACATCGGCGACTTCTACAGCGACGACAGCAGCCGCGAGCTGGTGTTGTTGGCGAACGACGACCAGCGCTTCTGGTTCCTCGGCTTCGACGGATGCGACGACGAGCACCCCGACTGCGTCGCGCCGGTGCAGGCGCTCGACGCTTACAACGGCTTAGGCGGCAGCTACGCCATCGAGGGCGCGGCCGCGTCGGGCGACGGCGACCTGGTCGTGTCGGTCGTCGAGGGCATCGAGGGTGGCTACCGCCAGGCGGTCGTGATGCTCACGCGCGCGAGCGGCGACTGGGCCTACCAGACGCTGCAAGCGCGCTACACGAACACCGACTTCGAGCCCGAGCCGAGCCTCGGACCCTTCATCGCGGACGTCGATGGCGACCGCCACGACGACGTGATCGTCGGCTGGAAGGACGGCCGCAGCTGGGTCGCCTACACGTACGCGAGCGCCTTCGCAGTGCCCGCGATGTTCGGAGGCCTGAGCGACGTCAGCGGCGTCCGTGGCGCGCTCGGCGACCTCGACGGCAACGGCCGGCCGGATGCCTTGGTGTTCGAGCGCGGCGCGCCGCGCCTGTGGATCATCAACCAGGGCTCGCCGCTCGCAGCGGGCGACGAGTGACGATCGTCAGGCTACTTGACCTTCTCGAGCACCGGGGTGAGCGTCACGGTCTCGTCCTTCGTGAGCACCACGTAGCGCACCCACGACGCGTAGCCCGGGACCTCGAAGCGGAAGAGCATCTTCTTGCCGGTCGGCAGCTCGAGCGGCGCGATGGGCGTCTTGCCGAGCGGTCGATCGTCGAGGAACACGTCGACGCCGGCCTCGGGCTTGCTCTTGATGAGCACGGTCCCGGTGTACGCGATGGCGGTCAGCGTCACGTCGATGGTCAGCGGCGCGGCCTGCACGACCAGCGCCTGCGTGAACGGCTGGTGGTCGAGCTTGTCGACGCGCAGCCGATAGCTGCCGGGCGCGAGGCGCACGACGGGCTGCTTCGCGCCGACCACGGGCGCGTCGTCGACGAACGCGCGCGCGCCCGCCGGCACGTTGATGGTCACCTCGACCGGCGGCTTGTCGCGCTTGGCGAGCACCACGAAGGCCGCGTCGACGTCGCGGCGGATGGCGGCAGAGTCCTTGCCGTCAGGCTCGAGCAGCAGGAACGCCTGCCCATACAGCGTGGTCTTCTCGAGGCGCTTCTCGAGCTTGGTGACCTGCACGAGGTTGTAGAACAGGTCGGCCGAGTCGCTCTTGCCCGCGAGCGCGGCCTCGAAGTGCTGGATGGCCTCGGCGTTGCGGCCCAGCTTGGACGCGCGGATCCCCGCGCGGTAGGCGGCCTCGGCCTGCTTGGTGGCCTCGTCGGGCTCCTCCTGTGAGAGCCCGAAGCCCTCCTCGGCGCGGGTCGGGAGCGACACCAAGACCTGCCCGCCGAGCGCGAGCGACATGACGAACGAGCGCCAACGCATCAGAGCCTCATGCTGTTCAATGCCCTCCGCGTCCGCCAGGCGGCAGCCGAAGGGGTCTAGTCAGTTCGGTAGACGATGAAGACGGTTCGGGTCGCGCGCCCGTCGCCCTCGCGGGCGAACACGCTGATGTCGTTCTTGCCCACGTCGAGCGGGACGGCGACCTTGATCGGCAGCATATCGCGCGCGCCGTCCTTCGTCTCCACCGCGCCGAACCAGACCTTCTGGCGACCGTGGAAGATGTAGGCCACGCGCCGCCCCGAGTCGCTCGCGTCGGCGCCACCGAAGGTCGCCGTGCCCTCGAGCATCAGCTCGGACTGGTTCGTCTCGGTCGGCACCTTGCCGAACGACACGACCACCGGACGCGCCTGCACGACCGGCGTGATGGCGTTGTCGGTCGGCGCGCCCTCGTTCGCCAGGCGCCCGCGCTCGCTCGGGATCCAGCCGACCCGCGGCGTGCCCTTGTCCTTCGGGTTGGCCGCGTCGCGCTCGCTCCAGCCCACCTCGTACCAGTCGCCGACGCGTGCCTGCACCGCGAGGATGGACGTCGGCGCGCCCTCGGCCACGAGCGGCGTGTCGCGGCTCGCGCCCGCGTGGATGGGCGTCGGCGACGAGCCGAGCACGATGAGCCCGTGGGTCGCGGTGCGCGACGGCGTACCGTCCGGGTAGACCGGCAGCGCGATGGTCGCGGTCGTCGCGTCGACCCCGCCGGGCGCCTTTTGATCGGACAGCGACAGCTCGAGCTCGACCACACGCGACTCGAGCGTCGGCAAGATCTCCAGCTCGAACGTGACCTCGGCGGACTTGCCCGGATCGAGCCGCCCCAGCTCGCGCCGCCCGAGCGACAGGTACACGTCCGGGCCGGCCTGGTTCTTGAGCGTCGCCAGCAGCGCCTCGGCCGGGCCCTTGCCGAGGTTCGTGACCCACACGCTGATGGTGGCCTTCTCGCCGCGCTGCAGCAGGCCGTCGCCGTTGCCCTTGCTATCGAGGACCTGCACGCTGTGGCCGAACACGGCCGGCTCGCGCGGGGCGATGGCGACCAGCGTCTCGGGCGCGTAGTCGAGGCGCACGTTGTCGGCGTACAGCCGCGCGATGACACGATCGCCGGCCGCGGGTGTGCTGCCGGGCAGCGTGAAGTGCAGCGTCTTCGTCACGGTCTGGCCGGGGTCGATGCCGCCGAACGGCAGCTCGTGGCCCGCGATGGCGTTGAGCCCGGACTCGAGCTCGGCCAGCACGCGCGCGATCGGGCGCTTGCTGGTGTTGGTCAGTGTGAGCTCGACGGCGACGTCCTTGCCGGCCGCCAGCGTGCCACCGCGGTTGAGTGTCAGCGCGCCGTCCAGCGGCGTCTTGGGCGACACCTCGGGCCCGGCCTTCCAGCTCACGAACGGCGCCAGCGCGGCGGTGATCTTCTGGTCCTCGCTGGCCTGGCGCTGCGTCAGGAAGCCGGCGAGCTGCACCAGCGCCTGCTTGCGGTTCGGTGCGGGCGCGGCCTGCAGGATGTCCATGGCGAGCTGCACGCTCGCGTCGGGCACCTTCTCGGCGCCGCGTGGCTGGCGGTTCGTCGGCGTCTTGGCGTCGTCGAGCAGGCGCATGACCACGGCCGGCACCTCCTCCTTCGTCTTGTCCGACGACAGGTGCGAGAACAACGAGGCCTCGCCGCCGGCCGTCTCGGAGACCGGGTGCAGGTCGAGGCCGGCCTCGAGCTTGGCCGCCGAGGCGGGCACCCGCACCGTCTCGAGGTCGATGTCGGGCACGATGCCGACGCCCTGGATCGAGACGTCGCCGGGCGTCAGGTACTGCGCGATGGTGAGCTTCAGCGCGGCCTCGTCGATGCGGTAGACGACCTGCACCGAGCCCTTGCCGAAGGTGCGCTGGCCGACGATCAAGGCGCGGTCGTTGCGCTTGAGCGCCCCCGCGACGATCTCGCTGGCCGAGGCCGAGCCCTTGTTCACGAGCACCACCAGCGGCAGGTCGGCGCGCGTCTCGGCGAGCGTCGCGTGCGTCTCCTCGCGCTCCCTGCCGGCGTCGCGCACGGTCGTGACGATGGTGCCCGAGGGGATGAACGTGTCGGAGATGGCGATGGCCTTGTCGAGCAAGCCGCCGGGGTTGTCGCGTAGGTCGAGCACCAGGCCCTTGAGCCCGCCCGGCACCTTGTCGAGCTGGTCGAGCGCGGCCTGCATGTCCTGATCGGTGCTCTCCTGGAAGCCGCGCACCACCACGTAGCCGATGTTGTGGCCGAGCGACTGGCCCTCGACAGACGGGATCTGGATCTCGCGGCGCGTCAGCGAGAACGGCCGGCTCTGCGTCCAGCCGTCGCGTCTGAGCCACAGCACGACCTGCGATCCGGGCTCGCCGCGGAGCAGGTTCACGGCCTCGTCGAGCGCCATGTTCACGGCCGACTCGCCGCCGATCTGCTGGATGATGTCGCCCTCGTGCACGCCGGCCTCGGAGGCGGGCGTCTCGCGCATGACACCCTGGATGACGAGCGTGCCCTCGACGTCGCCGACGGTGATGCCGAGGCCGCCGAAGCGGCCCTTCTGCGACAGCTGTAGCTCGCGATAGACGCGCGGCGGCAACAGGATGGTGTGCGGGTCGAGCGTCGAGAGCAGGCCGTTGATGGCCGCGTACTCGAGGTCCTCGAGGTCGGCCTGCGGGGGCAGGTGCTTCTCGAGGAAGTCGAAGATGTCCATGAGCTTCCAGTTGAGCTCGTAGAGGTCACCGACCTTGTCGAGCGCGAACTCGCGCGTGACCGAGCCGACCGTGACGTTCAGCGCCTTCGGTGGGCGGGCCGTGCCGGAGCGGCCAGCCGCGTAGGTCGTCTCGACGCGCACCTCGGGCACCTCGGCCTGCACACGCTCCATCGCGGCGACGGCCATGGCCTTCGGGTCGACGCGCTCGGGCGAGACGTAGTGCGCGCGGATGTGGCCGACGACGCGCGCCAGCATACGTGCCTTGGCGAGGTCGTAGGTCCCGGTGCGGTCGGTCTTGGCGACCGCGTCCGAGGCGAAGTGCCAGCCGCGGTCGTCCTCGACCGCGGCGAAGGCGAGCACGAAGCCGACCGCGAAGCAGGCGGCAGCGACGAAGGTCCGACGGGAGAGGCGGCGAGGCATCGGGACGCGCAAGCTAGCACAAACCCCACGCGCAGGTCGGCGGATTCCTCGGGCCACGCGCGCGCTCGTTGACGCGAGCCACCGCGGTCGCTAGTCGAGCGTCCATGAACGCGATCGCTCGTTGGGTATGGCTGTTGGTGGTGGTGTCGGCGGGCTGCGGCGACGACACGAAGGACGGCGCGCGCGACACCGTGAGCGACAGCGCGGCCACGAGCGTCGCCGACACGGCGGTCGGGGAGACCACCGTCGCCGACACGGCCGAGCCGACCACGAGCGCCGACACGACCGTCGACACGACCGCGGAGGACACGAGCATCGACACGACCGTCGACACGAGCGCGGAGGACGTGGCCGACGTCGGGCCGCTCGGCTCGTGCATCGACGAGGGGCACGCCGTCGGCGAGCGCTACGCGGCGGGCGATCGCTGCAACTTCTGCGAGTGCCTCGCCAATGGCGTCGCGCAGTGCAGCAAGCGCACCTGCAGGTACGACGGCGGCGCCTGCACTTACGATGGCAGCGACTACGCCTACGGCGAGCGCTTCGCCGCGACCGACGGCTGCAACGAGTGCGTCTGCGCGGCCAGCGGCCTGGCGTGTACGCGCCGCTGCGACGGCCTCGAAGAGGAGGGCGCCATCTTGCTCGAGTCGCTCGACGAGCCGTGCGGCGAGGATCCGACGTTCACGGGCCGGGCGGTCCTGAGCGGCCTGCCGTACCCCGACCTGACGGCGCCCTTCACCTACACGACGGTGCGCGAGCTGTACCCGGAGACCGCGCCGCCGAGCACCATCCGGGTGACGGTCGCCTACGAGGAGGGCGGCTTCGTCGCCTGCCGCATCCCGTCGCCCGACCAGCCGGCCATCGACATGCGCGTCACCGTGCAGTTCGTGACCGCCGATGGGCTGTTCGACGAGGGCTTCGACACCTACCTGCGACGCAACAACTTCGGCTTCGTCGACGCTTGGTACCTGGGCGTCGGCATCGGCCCCGACGCGCTCGACGGGGCCTATGTGTCGCACTGCCTCGACCCGAACGGCTTCGGCTTCGCGGCGACTTACTACGCGGACCAGACCGCCGAGGGCTACATTTCCAAGAACTGCGAGACCGACATCAACCTCACCGTCGGCACGTTCTCGGTCACGCCCTGAGGGCTGCGTCGCCTCGTTTGTGAACGGGCATTCGTTTATTGGCCGAGTCAGTCGATGTCGATGCGCAGCGAGCCGCGTAGCCCGAGGCCCATCACGAAGCCGAGCTCGTCGCCGCCGCCGATGATCCACGCGACCGCCAGGCCGTCGTCGGCGTGGTCCTCGAGGTTCGCGCCGATCTCCACCTGCCAGCGCCCCGAGAAGTCGGCCTGCGGCCACATCACCCCCATGCCGATGCCGGCGTGCGCGTAGAAGCCGCCGGCGAGCTGCACGCCGGCGTCGAGCCAGGCGTGGGTCCCGACGCCGACGCCGTGATCGCCGCGCGCCACGACGCTGTCGACCGACGCCTCCAGCACCACGGGCAGGCGCGGCGCGATGATGCGATAGGCGAGGCGCACCTCGGGGATGATGTCGCCCCAGCCGTCGTCGAACGCCGAGTGGACCTCGTCGAACGCGTGCAGCACCGCCACACGCATGCTGATGGTGTGGCCCGCCAGGCGCTCCAGCGGCACGTAGTCGCGGCCGCGCCGCTCGGACAGCACGGGCACGTTGGCGAGCCCCTGGAAGCCGTCGAAGGCCTCGCGGATGCGCTCGCGGCGCGCGCTCAGCGGGTCGGCGCGCGTGTCCCACCAGGCCCCGACGAGCGCCATCTGGCGCGCCTTGGGGTGCTTGGCGAGGTCGAGCGTCACGCCGCTCAGCGGGTCGGCGGCGAGCGGCCAGGCGAGCGCCGCGGGTGTGACCGTCGGACAGCCCTTGTGCGTGCGCGCGCTGCACAAGACCTCACGCAAGGACAGGTACGACAAGGCCGAGGCCCAGTCGTCCACCGCGCGCGCGGCCTCGGCGGGGACCGCATAGACGCGGCCCTCCGAGGCCACCACGCCATCACCGTAGAGCACCACGCGGCGCGTCTCGCTGTAGGCGATGCCGGTGCTCGACGGCGTCTTGCAGCCGAACGCCGGGTCGGTGATGGCGTCGGGGTTCGGGCACGGCGCGGGCTTCCGGTGCTCGCCGGCGTCCTCGAGCGGCGCGATGGCGTCGGGCTCGGCGCACAGCGGTGAGCCACGCAAGAACGTGTCGCCGACCAGCGCGCACAGGCCGTCCGGCACGTCGACGAGCAGCCCCTCGGCGTTGTCGCGGTCGTGGGTGAGGCTCGTGCTGGCCGCGCCGAGCGCGGAGTTGGTGGTGATGTGGCCGGGCGCGACCGAGTCCTGCAGGTAGTGCAAGGCCGACAGCTCGAGGAACAGCGCCGTGGCGCGGTACTCGCGGCCCGCCGGCTCGGCGGCCTGCGCGGCCATGGTGGCGTAGGTCAGCGCGCCCAGGTGCAGGTCGGCGTACCACGCGAAGGCTTGGTCACGCGGCCGGTGGTTGGTGCTGTCGAGGCTGTCGTCGTCGTCGCCGAGCAGCCCGTCGCGCGTCTCGCGCTGCGAGGCCAGCTCGGCGCTGGGCGCCTTCATCGGCGGCCGGAAGTGCGTGCGCATGCGCAAGAGCACGCTCAGGTAGGCGTCGTCGAGGCCCAGCAGGTGCAGGTCGTCGGGGCGCACGACCGGCCAGAAGCGCGGCGCCAGGCGGCGGATGTAGGTCAGGAAGCGCGAGCGGTCGGGCACGCGCGTGTCGGTGTCGTCGGGCGACTCGCTCCAGGCGCCGCTGGCCGCCAAGATCTCCGGCACGCGGATGGCCTGCGGGTGCTTCTTGGCGCTGTCGTCGAACCAGCGCCTGAGCAGCGCCACCGGCGAGCCCGCGTGGTCGCCGCTGAGCGCCGGCACGTCGGCCAGCGCGAAGCAGAACTCGGGCGCCTCGGCCAAGAGCCCGGGGCCCTTGCACGCCAGCTCGCTGTCGAGCGCCCACGCCGTGTCCATCACCACGTCGCGCCAGGCGGGCTCGTCGCGGATGAGGCGCTCGAGCGCGCGCCAGGTGAAGTGGGCGTGCTCGATGTAGTCGAAGGCCGCGGCCGGTGCGCTCGCGAGCACGAGGCAGCACAGGCCGGAGAAGAAGATCGTGCGCATCGCAGGGAGCGCTAGACACGCCCGGCGCCAGCGTCCACCCGCGGGCCTCGTGATTCCTCAGGGCATCATGTGGGCGCCGTCGCCGACCTCGATGTCGGCCATCATGCCGTTCTCGGCGTGCTCGGCGATGTGGCAGTGAACCATCCACTGCCCCGGGTTCTCGAAGTAGCCGAGGATGGTGACGGTGTCGGCGCCGCGGATCTCGACCGTGTCGCGCAGCCCCGGCTCGTCGCTCACGACCCGGTCGTTGCGTGCGATGATCTGGAAGAACTGCCCGTGGATGTGGAACGGGTGGCGCGGGCTGATGGTGCTCGACAGCGTGATCGCGGTCGGCATGTTCGGCATGAACGTGTGCAGCGTCACGTGCGGGTCGTCGCCGACGAACATCGACTGCCCGTCGATGGTGAACTGCACCTTGCCGCCCACGCTCGCGGCGCCGATCGCCCACCGCAGGTGCTCGTGCGGCAGCACCGCGACGTCGGGCAAGACGACCGTCGGGTAGACCGGCTCGGGCGCCGTCACGAACGCGACGTTCGCGTCGATGGCTGCCGTGACGAGCGGGAAGGTGCCCTCGCTCACGCCACCCGAGCTGTTCGCGACGAGCACGCGCGCGTTCAGGACGACCTCGTCGGCGTCGTCGTGGGGCCGCACCTCGAGCTCGTAGCGCTGGCCGGGCGCGAGCTCGACGCGCGTGAATGGCAGCGGCTCGGGCAGGAGGCCGCCGTCGGTGCCGATGAGGCGCACGTCCGCGCCCTCGACCTCGAGGCCCATCTCGATGGCGTTGGACGCGGAGATGATGCGCCAGCGCTCGATGGCGCCGTGCACCGTGGTGACGTTCAGCGGGGCGCTGTGGCCGTTCGCGACGAGCAGGTTGCCGGCGCGCCCGGCCATCAGATCGGGCCCGCTCAGCACGAACGGCGAGACCTGGTTGTCGGCGTCGAGGCGGATGTCGTCGACGACCACCACACGCTCGCGGGTGAAGGCCGGCGGCTCCGCCTCGTGCACCACGATGGCGCCGTACAGGCCGAGCTCGAGCTGGTGCACCTGGTTGACGTGCGTGTGGTACCAGAACGTGCCGGCGTCGGGCACGACGAAGTCGTAGGTGAACGTGCCGCCGGGCGGGATGGGCGACATGATCATCGGCGAGCCGTCCATGGCATCGTCGATGCGCAGGCCGTGCCAGTGGATCGTCGTGTCGTCGCTCATGCCGTTTTCGAAGTGCACGATGACGCG
>Ga0164241_10005736_pt1 | contig 11497 bp, 12 predicted proteins | sample OricomyardsoilBY_FD_108780 | JGI IMG/M metagenome (GOLD analysis project Ga0164241, IMG submission 108780) | Backyard soil microbial communities from Emeryville, California, USA - Original compost - Back yard soil (BY) | ecosystem: Environmental > Terrestrial > Soil > Unclassified | place: USA... | reverse complement strand
CCAAGCGCCCCCCCCCCCCCCCCCCCCCCCAAAAAGATGAAGTTGTGGTTTGCGACACGTCGGTACCCTGTGAAGCGAGCTCGTTCTTCACGACTTCAGGCGAGTTGTGCCGGGCTTGCGTCCCGCGCAGGCGGGCGCGCACAATGTCGTGATGGTTTCGCGAGCAATGTGCGGGTCTGGGATGATATGGCTATAGAGGCGAGCTTGTCGGCGAGGAACCGATTACTGGCGCTCGATCCAGCGAGGTGGCCATGAGCAACCACGCCGACACGTTGCCCGAAGCACCACTTTGCTTTGCGCGAGTCCAAGACGAGGCGGAGCTCGTGCAGCTCGAATCGGAACGAGAGGCCATGTACCTCTCGCGCATGCCGAAGAGCAATATCGCTTGGGCCGAGGAACGGCTGAAAGATCGAGCGCGTGACGCCGCAGGCTTCGTGTTCGCGCTCAGTCGAAATGGCAAGCTCCTCGCCGTTTCGCGCGCGTTGGCGGCCAGCTCCCCCGAAGCCGAGTTGACGGGCATGAATCGCATGCCCGACGAATTTCAGCGCGATCCGCAAGCATTCGAGATTGGTCGAATCGCCTCGGATCCGAGCGGCAACAGCAGGCCGGGCTACGGCATGTTGATCGCGGCGTGCACCGCGATTTGGTTCCTCGGTGAGCTCCCGGAAAGTCGATACATTGCTTACTGCAAGCCGCGTGTGGCGCGCTATTGGCAGAACGTCGGCGCGGCTCAAGTCGGAGAGACCTTTGGTATCGAAGGCCGCGCCAAGCAGTACATGATCATCGCGGGGCGTGCCGACGCCGTGAAGAGGAGCGCCTTGGACGCGGGCTGGCTGTCGCCAGGATCCGTCGCCGCGCTGTCGAGCGCGCAGCGCCGGCCCGCGCTCCTCGAAACGTTCGCGCGCTAACGTTCGCGCGTTATGGCCTCCGTGACCGGTTAGCACGAGTCTGGGCTCGCGGGGCAAGACCGACGAGCCCAGGTGCTCCCTGCTCAGCTGAGCACCGGCAAGCGAGCCCGCTCGACCGCAAACGGGCCTTCCGGAAAGTGATTTCGAGGTAGCGCTGCCTCATGGCTCGACAGCTAGAACGACACTGAGCACGGCAGCTGGCACGAGTAGCAGGTTGGGGGCTATATTCGCGCTGTGTTCTTCCTCCAAAGCGTTTTAAGACCCCGCTCCGCCCGCCTCAGCGTTGCGGCGTTGCTTGCTAGCGTGAGCCTCGCTGGAATCGCAAGCGCCAAGCCCTTCGAGGAGTACATCAAGCCGACGCCCATCGTCGGGTCGCTCAGCACGGAGACCTGGGGCGTGCCGGGAGTGTTGCCGCGCGATCTGTCCAACGGCATCGAGAGCACCAAGGGCGCGGGCGTCCACCCAGAGTACTACTATTGGGACGGACAGATCATCAGGGCCAAGGACGGCAAGTTCCACCTGTTCATGAGCACGTTCTCAGGGAACACGAACTTCGGTACGAGCTGGCAGACTTCCGACGCCTACCACGCGATCAGCCAAACCAACGTGCTCGGCCCCTACGTGCGGCAAGATTTCATCTACAGCAACAACGGGTCGCACAAAGGACACAACGTCTCCGCGCTGGAGTTACCGGACAACACGTATGCAGTCGTCGTCAGCGAGACGGTTCCCTTCACGATCTACAAGTCGGCCTCTCTCGACGGTCCGTGGGTAGCTTGCCAACCCAAGAGCGGAGTCGGCTCCTCGAACGTCAGTCTCATCGCCCGCCACGACGGCAAATTCCAAATCGTGGAGCGCAACGGGACCATCGCGATCTCCGACACACTGTGCGGCAACTACGTGAAGCAGATGCCAACTTGCGCTTACACGCAGAACCCTACCGACGCGCAGGGTAATCCGGTCGTCGGCAGCATTTACCCAAAGCGGACCTCGATACCGGGCGTCCCCAACCCGAGCTACCTTTGGCAAGAGGATCCACACATTTGGCGGAGCGGTGGCGTCTACCACGTGATCTATTCGGGTTCCGGAGATCGCGTTGGCTGGCACGTGTATTCGACCGACGGCCTCAATTGGAAGGACAACGGCTACGCTTGGTCCCCACGCGACTATCAAAAGATATTCTGCTACGAGGGGACCACTACTTGTACGCAGTGGTACAAGATGGAGCGCCCGGGCGTGGTTCTCCAAGATGGCCACCCCACGCACATCACCTGGGCCGTCGCTGACGTCGACAAGGACAACAAAGTTACGCCCGGCAGCAATGACGGCACCAAGATCATCGTGGTGCCCTTCGACGGCGTGGCTTTCGACAACGACTTTGGCGTCCCCGGCGGTAGCGGTGGTGCAGCAACCGGAGGTGCGTCGGGCAGCGGAGGTGCGGCCGGCACCGGAGGCGCGTCGAGCATCGGAGGCGCTGGCGGAAACAACGGGACAGCCGGAAGCGGTGGCCTCTCCAACGGGGGGTCTACGGCGGGCGGCACGACGGCTGATGTTGCCGGCACCGGCGGCCAGGCGGCACCGGGCGGGAGCTCGAACGCCGCAGGCGGCGGCCCCGTCGCCACCGGTGGCGCCCCGGGCAGCAGCGCGGGAGGGCAATTGGCTGCTGGTGGCCCATCTGCGGCCGGTGGCACAATAGCGTCGGGCGCTTCGAATGCCGATGCAGATTCCGATGCGGGCGGTTGCGGTTGTCGCGCCGCGGGCGGGCCAGCGCCGTCGAAGCCACTCGCAGTCTTTGCCATCCTCGGTCTGTTGGGAGTCCGACGCTCCAGGCGCCGAAACAAGCAATAGCCCGACCTAGCAGAGGGCGCGGCTGCGCGGAATCGCCCGGGAACGCCGCGCGCAGGTTGCATGTGCTCCGTCGCAGAGGTATCTCCGCTCGCGATGCTTGTCCGTTCGGTGGTGGTGTACGGGGCCTGTTTGGGTGTGGTGCTGCTCGGGGGAGCCTGCTCGAGCCCGAAGCACATTTTTGGCGAAGGGGTGAGCGGCAGCGCGGGTGCGGGCGCCGGCGTGGGCGTGGGCGGCACCACCGGTAGCGGCGGCATGGTGGGCAACGGCGGCAAGTCCCAGGGAGTGGAGCCGTCGGACGCAGGTGCAGCGGGCAGCGACGAAAACGGCGCCGCGGGGGCTGGCGGCGACGGCAACGTCCCGATGTGCCCTGAGCTAGTCGCACCGACCAACGGCTCGCTCGCAGCGAGCTCGCAAGCGCCCGGAGCGATGGCTCAATTTGCCTGTTCGCTCGGCTACGACCTCGTCGGCGACGACACGCTGTCGTGCCAGAGCGACGGGCAATGGGATAAGCCGGCTCCCGGTTGCACGATCAAGGACTGCGGACAGTTGCCGCTGCCCGCACAGGGGTCGGTGTCGGTTCCCGCCACGACCTACGGCTCGGTCGCGACCTACAGTTGCCCCACCGGCTTCGGTGCAGTGCCAGGATCGACGCGATCCTGCCAGGCCGACGGAACCTGGTCCGAAAAAGAGCCCTCATGCGTTCCTGCGGACTGCCCTTCGCTCGCCGCTCCGACGGGGGGCACGGTGTCGGCGCCGAAGCTCACCTATGCCGCGGTCGCGACGTACACTTGTGCGACGGGCTACAGCATTTCTGGCAGCGCGAGCCGCACTTGCCAGACCGACGGCACGTGGAGCGGTACTCCGCCGACGTGCACGCTCGAGGACTGCGGTGGCCTCACCTCACCCACGAACGGGACGGTTAGCGTTCCGTCGACTGGGTACGGAGCGACAGCGGCCTATTCGTGCTCGAGCGGTTACAGCTTGTCCGGCGCGGCGACCCGTACTTGCCAAAGCGATGGCACTTGGAGCGACACGGCGCCGACGTGCGCGAGTGTCAATTGCGGCGAGCTCACCGCTCCTGCCAACGGAACCGTGAGCGCAGCCAAGACCACGTATGGCGCCACGGCCACCTACGCCTGCTCGACTGGCTACGGCCTGTCGAGTGCGGCCACACGTTCTTGCCAGGCCAACGGCATGTGGAGCGGCTCGGCTCCGGCTTGTGTTGCTGCCAGTTGCGGCGCGCTCAGCAACCCAACCAATGGCACGGTGAGCACGCCATCGACCACGTTTGGAGGCACGGCCACCTATGTGTGCTCCAGCGGCTACGCCTTGAGCGGCGCCGCCACGCGCAGCTGCCAGAGCAACGCCACGTGGAGCGGGACGGCTCCGACTTGCGCGGCGGTCGACTGCGGCTCGCTCACCAAACCGGCCAACGGCAGCGTCAGCGCAGCCACGACCACGTATGGTGCCAAGGCGACTTACGCGTGCTCTGCCGGCTACACCTTGAGCAGTGCTGCCACGCGGAGCTGCCAGGCCAACGGAACGTGGAGCGGCTCGGCTCCCAGTTGCACCATCGTCAACTGCGGCGCGCTCACCAATCCGTCCAATGGCTCGGTGAGCGCCCCCACCACGACCTACGACGCTACGGCGACCTACAGCTGCTCCTCCGGCTTCATCCCCAAGGGCACATTGATACGAACTTGCCAGGCAAGCGGCGCCTGGAGCGGGGCGGCGCCAACCTGCTTCGACCAGCAGAACTGCACTCTGAAAGCGGGCAATGACACGATGGCCCTATGGCCCATGAATGAGGGTACGGGACAGGTGGTCCACGACCTCGTGAACGGGCTCGATGGCACGCGCGGGCCCACCAGCAGCCTCGAGGGCGACGACCCGACGTGGACGACGCCCGGCCGTTTCAGCGGCAGCGGCTTGAAGTTCAGCTGGAGTCCAAACACGTATGTGTCGGTGAAAAACGGCTATCCGACAGTCCCCACTGGGATCACGGTCGAGGCATGGGTCAAGCCCACCGACGTGCTCTACCATCAGATCTTCACGATGCTTTCGGTGTTCGAAAACACGGCGCCCGCCACCACCGCGTCGATGTCCGTTGCCCTGTTGGGCCCACCAGGCGGCATCGGCTTGAGCATGTACGACAACTACGGCACCTCGGCCGACTACCAGGTTGCCGCCACGATCTCGCTCGACACCTGGCACTACATCGCGGTCACCTTCGATGGCGTGAACATGAAAATCTACCTCGATGGCACGCAGCTCGGTTCCAAACTGTCGAACTCGGTCACGATGTCGGCAGCGGCTGGATACTATCTCGGAGGAACCCCTGGTGGTGGCTCTAGCCTCAGTGGCAGCCTCGGCCCGGTTCGCCTGTCATCCTCGACTCATACCGCCGGGCAAATCGCCTCTGACTGGTCGGCTGCATCGTCCTGCCCGCCGCAGTAAGACCCTCGTCGTCCGACTTCGACCGACCACCGAGCGCTCCCAGCAGGGGAGCTGTTCGAGGAGCACTGAGCTACCGCCCGTCAAAACATGCCGCAGGGCGGTGCTTCGTTCTGGTGGACAAGCCCTGCGTGCCGCATCCAGCAAAAGCAGTGATCAGCAGAGCTGACGTCGCGCCACGTCCAGCTCAGAGTGCGTGCTCGCCGTCGATGCCTTTCGGCCAGACGTCCCACGTCCCGCGCGAGACTCACACCAGAAACGCAGCGGGGCATTCCACCCGTTTGCGCGTCCACGGAAGATGAGCTCTAGCGCAATAGCAGAGCGACGCCGATGACCATCAAACTTGAGCTGACTATCGTTCGAAACGTGGCTTCGCTTAGACCCGAGTGCCAGCTCCGACCTAGCAACAAGCCAACGAGCGCTGCGGGCAGCAGTAGCGCGGCAGAGGCGACTCTCGGAACCGTGAGCAGCCCGCCCAGCCCGGTCGCAGCGAGCCGAACCACGGTCGTCGCCAGAAAGATCGCCATCAGGTTGCCGCGAAAGGTCGCCTTGCTCACACCGGCCAACCGATAATAGACCATCAGCGGGGGACCGCCCGCGCCCAGAAGCCCCGAAAGCATACCCGACGCGACGCCGACAGGTAGCTGCATCCAAATCGGCCAGCTCACCACGCGCGAACCGAGGGAAGACCATAGGAAGCCTGCGCCGGAAAGGACGAGCAGCACTGAAAGAATTTTGAGCATGAGCGTCGGAGCGCTCGTCGCCAGAAAAAACGTGCCGATCAGCGCGCCAATGGCTACCCCAGCGCAAATGCGCGCGGTCTCCGGCCAGGTAATCTCGCGCCAAGACCGCGCCACGACGAAGCCCTCGGACGGTAAGCTCACGAGCAGTAGCGTCACGACCAAGTCGGTCAGGTTCAGGGACGTCAGCGCGAGGCAACCAAGAGCGATTAGGCCGGAGCCGAACCCGACCATGACGTAGATCGCCTGCGCGAGCACCATCACGGCGCAGGCCAAGAAGTACTGCTGGTAGGAGCAGAAGATCGTTGCGATGCGCGGACTCTAGCCGAGCTCACCCGTCAGGTCAGCTTGGGCGATGCGCGCACTATAGCGTTGCTGCGCGCCGCGAGGCCGAAAGCGGAGCAGCTTCCGCGACCTCGCCAATTTCCAAAAGGCTTCGACTTCAAAGGTGACGTCCTGACCGTTGCGAACGACGCCAATCATCCGGTTACCTCACTCACCAAGGGTCGCTGGAGGGCCGCTTGCCGTCCAGCGCAATCCACACAGGGGCGGACATTCAATGTCGCTGGCGCGCACTCGGCTTGGAGCCGGAAGCCGTGGCGAAAGCGCTTCAACACCACTTGATTCGGCCATCTCGAAGGATGAAATGACTTCGACAGCCGACCTTTCGCCAGACAGACGGTCGAAGCGTAGGCACACCGTCGCGCGCGGTGAGCGTCCAGCAGGGGACGGCGTCCGGCAATGCATTTAGCTGCATCCTCGCTCCGCACCCGCAGGGACAGAGCATGGTCACGTGCCATAGGTGAACGCCTTCACCAATCGCGTAAACGATCATCGGCGCCAGGTTGTCCGGCTCTTCTTCCGCGTGAGCTATGCGGTAGAGCGTGACCTCGGGCGCGGCCGGCGGCAGCGGCGGCACCGAAACTGGACGTGGTGCCAGGTTCTGAAAGTGACGTCGGAACCGCGCCTTTAGCGCCGCCCATAGCGTCGCGAGCCAGCTCATCGCTTCGTCTCCTCGACAGACAAATCGCTCATGTCGAGGAGTGGCTGGATATCTCCGCGCGCTTCATAGCTCCTTCTCCGGTTTCGGGGTCCAGGTCGAGCAGCATGTCGGAGAAGGCCAGCCTCGCGGACGCAAATCGTTCGTTTGGGTCGGCACGGTAGGGATGCAAGCGTGCGAGCAGCTCGTTCACCACGAGACTCGCGGCGAGGGCGTTTACGCTGATGACTGCGGGTCGATCTTCCTCGACACCTCGGGCGGAGTCTTCCCTGCGAGCGTCAGGATCTCGCGGCCCTTCATGTGGGAAACGTCGACGGTGTACTTGGGCTTGTCGACACGGATGACGTAGCGCCGCGCGCGCGGATGCCGCTTTTCGCCGCCCTTTTTACCGTACTCCTCGACTTCGAGTTCCTCGATTTCAATGTCGTCTTCGGTGGTCATCGCTTCCCTCGACCTTCGGCTCGACCGCTGCTCAATTGCAGCTAACAAGAACCGGTGGCCTCGATACCAAACCTGTCATATTGACGAGATTTGTCAATATGACTATGGTGATATAGTGGAACCCATGGATATGTCTGTTCTTGGCGCGAACTTGCGGCGCTTGCGGACGGCGAAAGGTATGAGCCAAGGAGACCTCGCCGATGCTGCGCAGCTCTCTCGGGTGGGCTATCGGAATATCGAGAGCGGCGCGTCGGCGCCGCGTGTCGACTCGCTCATGCGGCTCGCTACGGCGCTCAGTGTGCGGCTCGAGGAACTCCTCACGCCCGTGCGGACGTTGCACGGCGTCCGCTTTCGGGCGGAGAAGAAGATGACGACGCGAGGCGAGCTACTGGCCGACGTCGCGCGATGGATCGACGACTACGGCGAGCTCGAGGGACTGCTCAATGCGCGGCTCCCGTTCAAGTTCGAGGCTGTACGGAAGAAGCTTGGCAGGGTTCAACCAGGCGAGCCCCGAGCGCAGAGAGCTGCAATCCTCGCGCGAGAAGCTCTCAAGGTCGACGACGAAATAGTCCGCGATATCTGCGGCCTACTCGAGGACAACGGGGTGAAGGTCTTCACCCCGAAGCTTGCGTCCGAGGGGTTCTTCGGCCTCTCCGTCTCGGAGGCGGACGGGGGGCCCGCCATCGTCGTCAACACGTGGGAACGACTATCGGTCGAGCGATGGATCTTCACCGCTGCTCACGAACTCGGCCACCTGCTGCTCCATCTTGACGCCTACGACGTGAACAAGGCCGACGAGGAACCCGGGCAGGAAAAGGAGGCGGACACGTTCGCGAGCCATTTCCTGATGCCCGAGGCCTTGTTCAAGAAGGAGTTCGCCGAGGCTCGCGGCCTCCCACTCGTAAAGCTGGTGTTCAAGTTGAAGCGGATCTTCCGGGTGAGTTGGAAGTCGGTGCTCTACCGGATCGCCTCGCAGTCGCCGGACGGTGCCAAGCTCTGGCCGCGCTTTCAGTGGGAATACAAGTCGATTACGGGCCGCACCCTTGGGAAGACTGACGAACCTGACGGACTCGTTGCAGGAGACTTTCGCTCCGTCCGCCCGTCCGCCAAGGTCGCCGACGAGCCGGAACACCTGGTCGAGGGCGACTTCATGGAAGACCGCCTCTCTCGACTTGTGCGCAAGGCGGTTGAGGACGAGGAGATTTCTTTAGGACGGGCGGCAGAAATCCTCCGGATCGATCTTGAGGACATGCGAGAGCTTTCGAACTCGTGGGTTTCATGACGCCATGGCGAAGCTCCGGCTACTGTTGGTCGACGCATGCGTGCTGATCGACTTCGCGAAGAGCGACACCTCCGTGATCACGCTCGCGTCGCGATATGTCGGCGAGGTGCATGTCGCGACGCCGGTCTTCGAGGAAGTCCACGATCTGGATCCCGCGATGGCGGCGTCATTCGGCATCAAGCTCTTCGAGCCGCCGCTCGAGATGCTCGCCGCCGCGGCGGCGCAGCGGGGGAGGCTATCGTTTCAGGACCGGCTCTGCGTGCTGGCAGCGAAGGCCAAGGGGTGGACCTGCGTCTCCAACGATCGGCGGTTGCGCGACAGCTGCGAGGCCGAATCAGTGCCCGTCATGTGGGGCTTCGAGCTGCTTGCAGTCCTTGTGGAAAAGAAGGCGCTCTCTCCCACGGCGGCGCGCGACATTGCGAAGACCATCGCGGCGAGCAACAAGAGGATCGGGCGCCAAGTCCTGCTGCGGTTCTTCGCGAGGATTCGGGTCAAGGAGTAGTCCGGCGGCGAGGCGTAACCTTGCCGGCCTTCGAACTCGACGACTATGTCAGCATCGCCGCCGAGCACGAGGTCCCGATCGCCGTCGACCCTAAGGCGACGGAAGAATAGTCACAGATCGACGGGCCGCGGGCGTTTGGGTGCCGCCAACGACGCGTCGGGATAGCCGCGGTTTGCGGCGGGCCCGGACGCGGTGGCGCCGACGCGGTCGAGATGAAGCAACACCGGAGCATCTGCGCTCGACGTCGTGGGAAGTCCCTTCCTTGTTTCGGGGATGCAACGCAGATGTCGGAGCTCTCGGGTGGCACCGCCGTGCTCCGAGGCCAGGGAGAATACCGTCCTGGGTCACGGTGAGGCCTTCACGGCTCCCGGCGCAGATCGCGGGTGAGCCGGCCAGCGGTTGAGGCACCACGACATCCAACTCGACCGGGTTCAGCGCCGGGCTGGGATCACCATCGCCGGCAACGGCCACCCGAGAGCCAGGTAGCAGCCGACCTCGCCGCTGGCGAGGTACGCAACAAGGGCGGCGTTAGGGCCGAGGTCCAGCGGCCTTGGCCGCGGATGGTCGTCGAGCCAGCGACGAACCCAGCGCCTCGAGACGATCTCGTGCGCGACAACACAAAGCGGAACGGGCGGCTCCCCCGGCTTGGCCGTGAACTCGAAGTCCGTGAGCCAAAGCGAGGAGAGCCGCCCGAACGCAGTGCGCATACGACCTTCTCGACTAGAACGCGCCGCGCAGCCTCTTCAGGATGTCGTGGTCAGGGCTGTCGAGCCCTTCGATGGAGCTCTATCGACACCGACAGGTGGGAATGGTGCGATGTCACGCGGCCAAAGACCGACGGCGATGGTGACGAGCCGAAGCGCCTGCTTCTGGAGCCCGAGGCCGCGGCGATCTTGAAGGAGTACTATCTGTCCCAGGGCCGCCCCGAACCACGCAAGCACGTGTTCGGACGGCAGCGCGACCGCCGCGCTGGCGACGGCGAGAAAAGCGGACGCGTCGGCAAGGCTCCTCGTATGCGCGGCGCCTCCGTCATCACCTGAAGCTCGCCAAAATCGAGCGCCACGAGCTTCACAACGACGTTCCGGTCGACGAGGACGGGACCGGCGGCAGCAAGCGCGCCGACTTCCACTCGTCTAGGAGATTGTTCTGCAGCTCGCTGGCCGTCGCGGGCGTGAACATCCAGACCGCCATGGAGCTGGCCGGGCACCGGCGCGCCGAGACCGCGCTCAGGTACCTGATGCTCGCCAAGAAGATCATGGCGGCGCCCTCGGCGTCGAAGCGGGCACGGACACAGCTGCGGACACAGCTTCAGACCCGAAACCGCCCGCGACACAACGGACACACCCTCCAGAGCAGGGGCCAAAAACGAATCGGCCCCCCGACCTTTCGGTCAGGGGGCCTTCTTCTCGTGGAGCCAAGCAGGATCGAACTGCTGACCTCCTGACTGCCAGTCAGGCGCTCTCCCAGCTGAGCTATGGCCCCGGGAAACGGACGGCGGAGCTAACACGGAAAAACTAGCCCCGCTAGGGATTTCAGACGAACGTGACCACGATCTTACGGATTGGGTCGCGGCCGAACGGCTGGCTGCGGCGCGGCGCCCGGACCGCCGGGCGGATTGGGCGCCGGAGCCGACGGCCCAGCGGCGCTGGCCGCGGCTTCTGCCGCCGGGTCGGCGGTCAGCTGGGCGGTGGTCTTGCCGTCGTCGCGCGTGGCAATGAACAGAATTCCGGCGACCAGGAAGAGCCCCAGGCCCAGCAGCGAGAGCCAAAGCGGCGTCGCCGGCTCTTCGAGAGCGGGAGGCGCGTGATGGTCGTCGTCGTGATCGTGCTCGTCGTGCCCATCGTCGTGAGCTTCTTCGTGCGGATCGCCGTGGCCACTCATGGCGCCGCTTATTTTCGGTTTTCCGGCGGGGGTCAAGTGGATCCCCGTCCGAACGGCGACTTTCCTTACTTACTCCGAGGATTCGCCGGCTTGACCCTTCTCGGGCGCGGGCCTTAGGCTCGACCTTCACGCCGCGTTTCGCTCAATGATCGCCGTAGCCTGCCGATGACAGCCCCCCAACAGCGCTACAAGGTTCTCGAGAAGGTCGCGGCCGGGGGAATGGCGGAGGTCTATCGGGCCGAGAGCGCGGGCCTGGAGGGCTTCAAGAAGATCGTCGCCATCAAGCGCGTTCTTCCGCACCTGTCCGAGAAGAAGCAGTTCATCGGCATGTTCTTGGACGAGGCGCGCGTCAGCGCTCACCTCTCCCATTCGAACTGCGTTCAAGTCTTCGACATCGGCGTTGGCGACAACACCTACTTCATCGTCATGGAGTACGTGGAT
>Ga0164241_10005735_pt1 | contig 11498 bp, 6 predicted proteins | sample OricomyardsoilBY_FD_108780 | JGI IMG/M metagenome (GOLD analysis project Ga0164241, IMG submission 108780) | Backyard soil microbial communities from Emeryville, California, USA - Original compost - Back yard soil (BY) | ecosystem: Environmental > Terrestrial > Soil > Unclassified | place: USA... | reverse complement strand
CTGCACCTCGGGGACTACTTGTACGAGTACGGAAATGTCACCTATGGCGATGGCACCGCCATTGGCCGGGTGCCGCAGCCCGACCAGGAAATAATCACCCTATCGGATTATCGAACCCGTCACGCGCAGTACAAGACCGACGCCGATCTGCAGGCCGTACACCGCCAAAATCCGTTCATCTGCGTGTGGGACGACCACGAAGTGAGCAATGACGCCTGGAAGCACGGCGCCGAGAATCACCAGCCCGACACCGAAGGTGATTTCGAAGCTCGCAAGGCCGCGGCCATCCAGGCCTACTTCGAATGGATGCCGATTCGCGCGCAAAAGCGCGACAAATCGAACTTGGTGTATCGCAGCTTCCGCTTCGGCGACCTCATGGATCTAATCATGCTCGATACGCGCCTGATCGGTCGCGACCAGCAGATCGCCGATCCGTGCGATGCGCCGGCGATCAACGATCCGGATCGTCAGCTCTTGGGTGAAACCCAGGAACAATGGTTCTTCGGTGAGCTCGAGAGCTCGGTCAAACGCGGCGCTCGCTGGCGCTTGGTCGGACAGCAAGTGATGTTCGGGCAACTCGTCAACGTGCTCGCGCCCGGTGCGTGCATCTTCAATTCGGATCAATGGGATGGCTACGCGGCGGCACGCGCCCGCGTGCTCGACGAACTCGCGACCAAGCAGATTGGCAACGTCGCGATTCTCACCGGTGACATTCACTCCTCTTGGGGCAATGACATCGTGCCAAACCCCTTCAATCCAGCCGCCTACGACGCCGCGACGGGCAAAGGCAGTCTGGCGGTCGAATTCGTTACTCCCGCGGTGACCTCGCCGGGCATCGGTGACCCCGCGCAAGCCGCGCTTTTGGGCGCGGTTTTGCGGCAAACGCACCCGCACATCAAATTCGTCGAGCTCAGCCGGCGCGGTTACGCGCTCTTGGATATCACGCCCGCGCGCATTCAATGCGAGTGGTACCACGTGGCCACGATCGATACGCGCTCCACCGCAGAGGCGCTCGCCGCCATGCTGCAAGTCAAAGACGGCGAGAATCATTTGCGCCCGAGCACCGAGGCGAGCGTGCCGCGAGCAGCAGCTGCGTTCGCGCCGGATGTCGTCGCGGCTGCTGCGAAGGCGTGATCGCGAGCAACGCAAACGAACGCGCTTCGAGGGCGCGAGCCGTTCTTTTGGGTAGGCGGGCGCGGCCGGTGTGTAGCGGCGCGTAGCCCGTGGAACACTTTTCGGGAGCGCAGCTCGTCGGGAACACCGGCGAGCTGCGAGCTGCGATGCGGGGGCGTGAGCGCCCCTCAATGAAACGCGCCGGCCATGGCTAGCCCATCGCAATCTTCATGCTGGATCTTGTCCCAATCGCCGCCGATGGCCATCGCGATCTCGCAGCGCAACGATTGGACGGCTGGCACGCGGGGCTGCTTCGCCAGTAAGGGCGCCGCGAGTTGCTGCGCTGCGCTTGCGTGGCCTGCATGAAGCTCCGCTAGGGCACGAGCGTAGGTCTCCTGCTCGTCAGAAGTAAGCCCCGCCGTACTGGGTCCGCTTGACGGTGCGGTCGCGGGAGTCACGCCTCGTGGGTTCGTGGGCGTTGGCGCGGGGGTGATGCCTCGCGTTCCGGTGCCGGCAAGCGCCGCATTGTTTCGCTCGAAATTCGCCACTTGTCGCAGCACGTCGTCGCGACTGTTCTTCTCCCAATCCGCGTTGGTCGCGGACATGCTGGTCTGGAGAAGCTGCGCAAAGCTGCGGTCGAGAAACGGCGTTGGGAGGCTAGCGCGCACGCGCAGGGAATCACGCACGACCTCCGCTGTCTCGTCACTATAGCCGTGGCTCTTGACCTGATAGCGCGGATGCATCAGCGACCCGTCACTGCGCTCGTGCGGTACGCCCAGGGTGTGCGCTACCTCGTGCAAGAATACGGTGCATAGCTTGTGCTGTTTGCGCGTGTGATACAGCTTGCGTCGCTCTTCTTCCGAGACTTCGGTGAAGGCCCGTTGGATCGCCTCGTACTCGTGCGCGTCGCTCATCGCGCGCATCACGAAGTGGTTGCCGAGCAGCGGCGCAAGGCCCAAATCATCGGCGGATGCGGCGAATTGCGGCACGGCTCGGGCCAGACCGACGACCCAATCGACGTCGGCGGCGCTGTCCTTGGCGGTCAGTTCTGCGAGCAGCCCCGTGAGCTTTTCTTCGTCTGCTTGCGGTCGAAACGCAACGAACTCCGCGACCTCGAAGCTTGCGCCAAACTCTGGCGTGAACACGGAATTTGCGCACTCCAACGTTTCCTCGAACTGCTTCTGCCAGTTGACGACCGTACTGCTGTAAGTGGGCGTCGCGTAGACTCGGATCCGAAGCGAGCGTTGCGAGATTCGGCTGCTGCGTGCGTGCGAAGTGGCGCCCAGCTGATGCGGTGTCTGACGTGCGACCTCGTGCTTTTGCAGCGCTTTCTGCTGGCCCCACCTGGAGTCGAAGAAACAGCCAGACAGCCCGAATACGAGCCCCAGGGAGGCGCACCGCAGCAAGCATTCACGCACCATTTTTTCAAAGGTACGCCTGCCAGCCTGCGCCGGCATTGGTCATTTATTTGTAACTCTGTCAGCTCGCAGAGTCAGAAACTAGGCCGAAAGCACCTCGCGCACGCCGCGCAGCAGGGCAGGGGGCGTGATCGGTTTGGCCAAGAATGCGATCTGCGGATCCAGCACTCCATGGTGGATGATCGAGTCTTCGGTGTGGCCCGACACGTACAGCACTTTCATCTGCGGGCGCAGCGAGCCAATTCGCTCTGCCAATTCGCGGCCGCTCATGCGCGGCATCACCACATCCGTGATCAATAGGTTGATTCGGCCCTCGAACTTTTCACTCAAGATCAGGGCTTCGCCGCCATTTTGAGCGTCGAGCACGGTGTAGCCGTTGCGGCGCAGGATGGTGGAATTGACGGCTCGCACCTGCTCGTCGTCTTCCACGAGCAAGATCGTTTCCGTGCCTTGCAAGGCACTCGGCACGGGAGAGACCGAATGCTGAGCTTCGGGCGCGCGATCCGTGCTCGGCAAATAGATTTTGAACGTGGTGCCGACTCCGGGCTCGCTATAGACGTAAATGTGCCCCTGGCTTTGCTTCACGATGCCGAAAACGGTGGCCAAGCCGAGCCCCGTTCCCTTGCCCGTCGCTTTGGTCGTGAAGAACGGCTCGAAGATGCGTTCACGGGTCTGCGCGTCCATTCCGCTGCCCGTATCGGTGACGGCGAGCATCACGAACGAACCGGGGATCACGCCGTGATGCGTGGCCGCGTAGTCGTCGTCGAACGTACAGTTGCTGGTCTCGATCGTCAGCTTGCCGCCGAGCGGCATCGCGTCGCGCGCGTTCGCGGCCAGGTTCATGACGATCTGGCCGATTTGGCCTAGATCTGCGTGAACTCTTTCCACTGGGCGAGCCGTCAGCAATGAAAGATCGATGCCTTCACCGAGTAGGCGCCGAAGCATCTTCTCCATTTCGGAGAGCACCTGATTCAGATCCAGCACCTTGGGTTGCAAGATCTGCTTGCGGCTAAATGCTAAGAGCTGCTGTGTCAGTTCGGATGCTCGCTCACCTGCGCGGCGAACCTGCGAAATGTCGTCGTAGATTTGCTCGCCCGGCTGCAAATCCGCGAGCACGAGCGTGGTGTAGCTCAAAATCACCGTCAACAAGTTGTTGAAGTCGTGCGCAACGCCGCCTGCCAATAAGCCGACGGCTTCCATCTTTTGCGCGTGGCGCAGCTGCTCTTCGGTAACTCGCAGTCGCTCCGCGACCGACTCGCGTTCGGCGATGTCTCGCTGCAGCGCTCGGTTGCTCTCTTCGAGTTGGAGACTCTTTTCTTCCAACTTGCGGATCAATGTTTCGCTGTAATTCAGCAGCAGTTCGTCCTGCTTCGCCGCTGTTTCGAGCTGCGCGGGCGCGGCTGTGGCAGTCGCGGTGCGCGCGGCCTCGAGCCGCGTCAGAAATTCGTCCGGCTCCGTGGGTTTGAGAATGAACGCGTCCGCGCCGAGATTGAGCGCGAGCCGCTCGTCTTCCGGCTCGGTATAGGTCGCCGTGTAAACGATGAAGGGTTTCGAGCGCAGTCGCGGATCGGCCTTCCAATGGCGAAGCAAGGTGTAGCCATCCATGACCGGCATCAGCAGATCGGAAATGACGATGTCGGGTGGGGCTTGGCGCGCGAGAACGAGCGCTTCGGCACCGTGACGCGCCGCATGAACTTCACAGCCATTCGCCTCGAGCAACGCGCGCAAATAGTAGACATTCTCTTGTTTGTCGTCGACGACCAGTACGCGCGTCATGTCACCCCCTCGTGCGCACGAGCGATCGCGCGCTCCACTTCAGCTACGAACGTTTCCGGATTGATCGGCTTCTCGATGTAGCCCGTGCAGCCCGCTGCCAAGGCTTTTTCTCGGTCGCCGGGCATCGCGTAGGAGGTCACCGCGACGATTGGAGTGTCGCGCAGCGCGGCGTTTTCGCGCAAGGCGCGCGCGACGGCGTAGCCGTCCATCAGTGGCAGCTGAATGTCGAGCAGGACCAGCGCAGGCGTCATGGTGCGCGCCGCTTCGATGCCGCGCGCGCCGTCCGGGAACGCGGTTACCTGATAGCCGCTTTGCTCCAAGAGGAACGTCACCAGATAGCGGTTCTGTTCGTTGTCCTCGATCAGAAGCACGGCGCGGCTCATGACGGCTGCCGCCTTTCTAGAGGGAACATCGCCGTGAACGCGCTGCCCTGGCCGAGTGTGCTTTCGACCGAAATCGTGCCCCCGAGCAACTCTGCTAGGCGACGACAGATAGCGAGACCAAGCCCTGTGCCTTCGTGTTGGCGTTGCAGGCCCGAGTCGATCTGCCGAAAGGGTTTGAACAGGGAGGCAAGGTCTTCCTGCCGCATGCCGATGCCCGTGTCTTCGATGCGGAGGTGCACGGTGCCGAGTTCGGCGGAGCCGTTCTGAGCGAGATCCTGCCTCAGTGTTACCGTGAGGGTCACGCCGCCCCGCTCGGTGAATTTGAGCGCGTTATTCAGCAGGTTGAGCAGCACCTGTTCGACGCGCCGTTGGTCGCTCATCATCGGAGGTAGTTGATTCTGCTCGACCACCCGCAGCCAGAGCCCCTTCTTTTCGGCCAACGGCAAGACAGAGCCGGCGACGCGCGCGATCGACGCTTGCAAGTCGAAGGGCGAACATCGGACCTCGAGTTGCCCCGCCTCGATCTTGGAAATGTCGAGCACGTCGTTGATCAGAGCCAGCAAGTGGCGCGCGCTGCCCTGTACCATGCCGAGTTGCTTGGTCTGTTCGGGTGTGAGCGGCCCTGCCATGCCCTTCAAGACGATGCCGGTGAAACCGAGGATCGAGTTCAGAGGTGTGCGCAGCTCGTGCGACATGGTCGCGAGGAACGCCGACTTGACGCGGTCCGCCGCCTCAGCGCGTTCCTTGGCGGCGTCGAGATCGCGCGTTCGCTCCTGCACCTTGCGCTCCAAGCTCTCGTTGATGTCTCGCAACGCGCGCTCCGCGCGCTTGCGCTCGCTGATGTCCGCCGAAAGCACGAAAATCCCTTCCGGTACGGGTTGCGCGCGCACGTCGAACCAGCCCTTTTTGCCGTTCGTGAACTCGACTTTGGTCTCGGCGTGCACGCTGACGCGTTCATCCATGCAGCGGCGCAGCAGCGCATAGACCTGGCTGTTTTCCACGCCGGGCCACACGTCTTGCATTCGGTTGCCCAATAGCTCGGTGTTCGGCCTGCCGCTTTGGACTTCCGCTGCCGGATTCAGATAAATGTAGCGCCAATCGAAACTGATCAGCTGACAACCCTCGAGGATGGTGTCGAGCGTCGAACGATAGCGCTCTTCGGTCTTGCGCTGCGCGTCTTCCGCGCGTTTGCGTTCGGTGATGTCCACGCCGACTCCGGCGAGACAAGGCACGCCGTCGATCTCGATGCGCTTACCGGTGAAAAAGTAGGGCGTGACGTCGCCGTGTTTCGAAATCAACGCGGCTTCGACCGACGCTTCACCCTGCTGAAAGACTTTGCCAATTCGCTCGGTGAGCAGCGGCTTCTCGTCCGCAGCAAAGAAATCCAGCGGGTGCATGAGCGCAACTTCTTTGCTCGAATAGCCCGTCACCAATTCGAAGTTTTGATTCCAACGCAGGAAGCGTCCGTGTTCGTCATATAGATAGAAGATGCCTGGCATCGCCTCGACGAGTTCATCCGCAAAACGCTGCTCGGCGTTTGCTTTCAGACCCTGCACCCTCGACATTGCCAACAGCTTGCCAGCTTCCGGTCGCCGATCGGCAGAGATTGTCGGAAGGTGTGGCGGAAAGGCACGGAACGCTTGCACAAACCAACCAAAACTGTCGGCAGTCGCCGGCGTTGCCCGTCGCGGGCCGGGTCAAACGCATCCGTTCGCAGCGGGTCCGGCGTGCGAAATCCGACACGCCGCGTCCAGGGGCTGGCCCGCGACAGACCAGCAGTTGTAAGCCTCCTGGGTCATCAGCGCACTCGCAACCGATCGCAGTGCCGGCGGGTAGTCATTGGTTGTCATTTATCGGACGCCCGACTGAGGTTCTGCACTTCCAAGTCGAGCTCGAGCTGTCACAATAGTCTTGGGTGAAGATGACGTCCGGATCGACAATGAAGCGAGGGATCGCGTGCCGCGCGCACTCGGCCTTTGTGTCGTTGGCGCTGGTGTCCCTGTTCGGCTGCCAAGAGCTCGGACCGACGCCTCGCAGCACGACAGGGGAACCGACGGCAGTGACGACGCTTGCGTTGGACTACCGTGCAGGTGAGTGGACAGCCATCCCGACGCAAGATCACCCGATCGAGGCTCGCGCGGGCTATGCCGGCGTCGAGGTCGGAGATGGCAGCGTGTTGGTCTGCGGCGGCACCACGTCGGGCTTCGGTTCGCCGCCCGCGCGGACCTGCAATCGCTTCAGTTTCAACGGCGACCTGCAGTGGCAGACGTTTCCGCTGCCTGAAGCGCGAAACTACGCGACGCTGACGCTCCTGTCGCCGGAGCGCGTACTGCTCATGGGTGGGCTCGACGCGGACAACGAACCACTCACGGCGCGCGTCTCTTCTGCTGCTAGCTCATGGTCTGAAGGCGCAAACATCTGGGGCGCGCCCGAAGGCTTTCCCCGTCGCGATCACACGGCTTCACTGCTCGACTCGAGCGCGGTCCTGATCGGTGGGCAAGTGAGTGGTGAGTTGGTGACTCAAATTGACGTGCGCTCGGAGCAAGGCGCCTGGTCCAGGGTCGACCCGACCGGAACCCTGGCCACACGGACCGCACACACCGCTACCGTTCTAAAGAGCGCGCCCGGTGGCCCTGCACGCGTTTTGATCTTGGGTGGTTACGACAAGGCTGGCCATTCGCTGAGCTCTGGTTTCATCTTCTCTCTACCCAACACGATCACGCCGATCGCGGACATGCACGATTCGCGGGTTGGGCACACCGCAACCTTGCTCGATGACGGGTCAGTGCTCGTGGTTGGCGGATACAACGAGGCGACTCCGTATTTTGCCACGGCCCTTCGTTATCACCCCGAGAGCGACAGCTGGTCGCAAGCCGCGTCTACCGCGCCGCGCCGCTACCACGCGGCTGTGCGCTTGGGCGCGGATGTGATCATCGCCGGTGGCGAGTCCAGCACCGGCTATCCGTTTGCTGGCTCGGATGATGGTGTGTCACCGGACTCGAGTGCGGTTCAACGCTACGATTCAGCGCACGACAGTTGGTCCGACGCACCGAATTTGCACAAGGGGCGCAAAGTATTCCAGCTATTCACCCTCGATCAGACGCACCTACTGGCCGTCGGTGGTTCGAGTAAATCAGGGCCGCTCGCCTCGTTCGAGGTGTTTACTGCGGCCGCTCTCGGCCAGCCCGCGGTCGGTGGCAAGTCGTGCTTGTCGGGCTTCGCTGCGGATGGCGTGTGCTGCGATACGGAGTGCGCTGGAGCGTGCCACTTTTGCAACGACGCGTCGGCTCCAGGCAAGTGCCAAGCGATCACTGGAGTTGCACCGAACCAACGCGGCTGCGGTGTCGCGCAGCCTCTCTGCTCCGAAGGTTCGTGTCCTCAGCTTTGTGACGCGAAACACCCCTGTGAAGCGGGCTTGTTTTGCGCGAGTAACGGCAGCTGCACGCCACTATTGGGGATCGGCGTTCAATGCAACGCTGACAACCAATGTGCGGACGGTAAGCCTTGCGTCGATGGTGTTTGTTGCAAATCCTCATGCTCGGGCTCCTGCGAGGCGTGCAACCAAGAGTTAGCGCCCGGCACGTGCTTGCCGCAGCCCGAGGGTACGCAACCCGCACCAGGCCACGCCGCGTGCGCCTCAGGCCAAGATTCCGAATGCGCCGCGATCTGTAACGGGACTACCCGCGACCGTTGCATTTTCCCGTCTTCGACGTGCGGAAACTCGCAGTGCGTGAAGGAAGGGAACTCGTTTCAGGCTGTCGGCGAATGCAACGCAAAAGGCGTCTGCATGGCGAAGTCGACGAGTTGCGGGCTTTTTGCCTGTGACTCGCAAAACGGCTGTTTCGAGACATGTACGTCCGACACGGAGTGCGCGCTCGGCAAGCACTGCAATCCCAACGATGAACGCTGCATGAACTGTGACCCGGACGCGTGTGGCGCCCTAGGCTACAGCTGCGACTCGCAAGGCGAGTGCCCGAACACTTGCGAGCGAAGCCGAGACTGTGCGGGCGGGTACTACTGTCATCCGTTGGATCATCGCTGCGTCCAAGCGGTCGCTTTTCCGGCGGCGGCGCTGCCAGCTTGCGGCATCGGGCGACAGCGCGTCGGATCGCGGCTCCCGTTCGCAGCTTTGGCCGCAATTGGCGCGCTTGTAGCGGCTCGACGCAAACGGCGCACGCAGGGGCGGGCGGCGACGTGACGCGCGCCGCAGCCCATTCCTAGGGCGGGTTCGCCAGGCGCTCACGGAGCCGGTCCGGTGGATCGGACCGGCTCGCGTGCAATCAGGTGAGCACTTTCGAATCACCGGACGGGGACGAATCCGAATTGCAGCACTCACCGGGCGGATATACCGCGACGGTCCGCAAGCATTCACGCCGGAACGCTCGGCGATACAGCAACGACTTTCCGGTCGCGATGAAGTGCGCCGTGTACGCGCCCGCTCGGAAGCTGCGGAGGCTCGTCTGATAACGACCCGGTGCGGTCTTTTCGAGATTGAGGGTTTGCTTGCCGCCGTCCGGGTGGGTCAGCTCGACATGCACGCTCACGCCTTGGTGCTCCCAGGTTTGCCCGTACTCACTGAGCGCGGCGGAAAAAAGCAAATCGGAGCCGACGCTCAGCCCGGAGGCAGTGGCTTCCGCGTCGAGCCTCAAGTCCGTCTTGGCGACCACCATCAGATTGAAATGAACCGGCGCAGAACGAGCCGACGGCGGACAAGACACCACGACCTTGGGGGTATGAGCCCTATCCGGATGGAGCAGGTCAGGCACGATCGCTCGACGGGTAATCACGAAGCCGGCTCCGCGACGCGGATCGGGTTCCAGCGGCGCGTCGTCGCAGCGTGGAGGCTCGTGCTGCCCGTGCTGATCGTGCCCGTGCTGATCGTGCCCGTGCTGATCGTGCCCGTGCTGATGCTTGTGCCCGTGCTGATGCTTGTGCCCGTGGTGATCTGGATGCTCGTTGGGGGGAGGGGGTAAGGCAGTCTGCAAGTCTTTCACATCCAGATCGAGCGGGGTGGATCCGTGCGGATAGAATACGATCGCCTCGACTTCACTATCTGCTTCAGTCACGTGGATGGGGAAGGAGACGCTCTCTCCTGGGCGAAGCGAGCCCTCGGGATCACTGATGAAGCCGCGGCCGTTCAGGCCGATCAGCAGCTGAGTGAGCATCTTTTCGATCGCGAAGTCGCCGAGCGCCTGGCTCGTGGCGTACATGTAGCAACCGTTTTGCGAGATCATTTTGGCGGCCGAAGACGGGATGGGCGTCGTGGGCTCGCCGATGATCAAGGCCGACGTCGGCAGCTGCGGCGTCTGTAACTTGGGCGAGTTGAAGTTCGAGCCGTCCGTCACGAGCACGAGCGTCGCGGTCGAACTCAAGGTACGAGCCTTCTCGATCGCCAACTGAATCGGCTTCAGCGGGCTGGTGTCGTCTCGAACGAGATTGCTACTCAGGCTCAACGCAGCGTTGCGTTGGTTGAGCAGCGCCTTGTCGCATGGGAGATCGGGGCTTAGTCCCGGAGCCAGACCGAGATTGGCGAAGCTGCTGACGCCCAACGTGTCATCGCCTCGCAGCAGCGCGATCGCCCGCGGGAAGGCCGATTTGAGCCGATCGAGACGGCTCGGCGTCACGATCGTCGAATTCATGGAAGAGCCGTGGTCCAAGGCGAACAGGACGTTGGCGGATTCCTGCGCGGTGGCAGACCCTGGAAGCGTGAACACGATCGAATCGAAGCTTACAGTGCCCTGAAACACCTCGATCTTGTAGCGGGCCGTATAGTCGGGGGGCACACTTGGTGCCGTGGGATTCGTGGGGTCCAAAAACATTGCGAAGGCGACGAACGAAACCGGAAGCGGGTCGATATTCGGATTGAACGTCGAGTTCCACTCGACGATGTCGTCCGTGGCGCCGCGGTCCCACGTTCCGGGAATTGCCTGAACCGAGAAAGCGCTTTGCGTCGGGCTGTCCAGGTAGGTCACGCGAACCTTGCACTGAGCATCCGCGGGAATATTGCTCGGCGCGCTGATTTGGATTTGCAGCGGGACCAACAGCTTGCGCGCTTTTTGCCCGGTGAACGACCCTGAACACGTAATATGAATCGGCATCTTCGACTCCCTGCGCGCTTGAGCGACCGAGGCTCACGCTCCCAGCTCCGCTCTTGGTCGTCAATCGCCGCATGAACGACCGGTGAAATTACTACCGGGCCGGTGGGATTCGAGCTGGAGGTGTCGACCCCTTCCGCCGCGACGCGGGAAAAATGAACCTCCGCGAGGGTGGGTTTGCCTGCGTGCATTCACCCGCCATCGGGTGAAGAAATGAGTATAGTGCGCGCTGCATGCTCGAACCGAAGAGGAGGTCAGCCATGGGCTCGACCGCACGCGCTAGCTTCAAATATTTTGCGCACGTAGCAGTGGGTGCACTCCTAGCGAGCACCTTCGCCGCTAGCTGCTCCGATAACGATCATCCCCTCGAGCCAAGCAGCGCAGGCACGTCGAGTGCCGGAGCGGGCGACGCGGGAGCGAACGACGCCGGTGCAATGAGCGAAGCGGGCACGACGAGCGGTGGTTCTTCTGGGCACGCCGGATCGACTGGACATGCCGGCTCGACGGGTGGCGAACAACCCATTGCGGGTGGCTCTGCTGGCACGAGCGGCAACGGCGGCACCAGCGGTAGCAGTAGCGTCGGCGGCACGAGTGGTAGCAGCGGTGCGAGCGGCAAAGGCGGCGGCGGTGCAAGTGGTAGCGCTGGCGCAGGCGGAAAAGGCGGCGCGAGTGGCAACGGCGGTGGTGGCACGAGCGGCGGCACCGGTGGCGCG
>Ga0164241_10005734_pt1 | contig 11499 bp, 8 predicted proteins | sample OricomyardsoilBY_FD_108780 | JGI IMG/M metagenome (GOLD analysis project Ga0164241, IMG submission 108780) | Backyard soil microbial communities from Emeryville, California, USA - Original compost - Back yard soil (BY) | ecosystem: Environmental > Terrestrial > Soil > Unclassified | place: USA... | reverse complement strand
GAGGAACTCGTGGCCGATCCGGTCGCCGTGGGGCTGGGCGGGCTTGCCGGCGTAGGGCCACAGGTCGCTCCCGCAGATGCAGGACCGCAGCACCCGTACCACCGCGTCGGCCGGTCCGCGCAGCTTCGGGTCCGGCACGGTCTCCACCCGCACGTCACCGGCACCGTAGATCAACGTCGCCTTCATGGCGTTCCCCCGATCATGGTGTTTTGCGCCATCCCTCCACACTGCCCCGGCGGCGCGGCGCCGGGCTTCTCCTCAGGTGCCGAGGGAGGAGCGCACCGGGGGAGATGCGCCGGGCCGTTCGGCCGGTCGACCCTGGCAACGTGACCAGTTCATGGCGAGCGCCGCGCGGGCGATGGAGCGCCGCTGACGCCGTGCTGGACCCGATGGCGGTCCCCACTCCGGGGTGATTGACACGGGCGGTCACGCGGCCCAAACTTGGACCGATCAGTCCTGGACTGATCGGTCCGGGACCGGTCAGTCCGATAAATGCGAGAAACGCATCGATCGGAGCTTTGAAATGACCGAGACATCTTCAGCGTCTCCACCGACCACTCTCGCCGCGCCGCCGGGCGGTGGCGGGATCGCGGTGAAGATGATGCCGCTGCTGCTGTTCGTCGTGTGCGGCGTGCAGTTCCTCGATGCGATGGACATCGCGAGCATGGCCCCGGCGCTGCCACGCGTGCAGGAGGACCTGGCGATGACGCCGTCCTCGCTGCAGTGGGTCGTGAGCGCGTACGCGCTCGGGTTCGGCGGGTTCCTGATGCTGGGCGGCCGGCTCGCCGACATGTACAACCGTAAGCGGCTGCTGATCGGCTGGCTCGGCCTGTTCGTGGTCGCGAGCCTGGCCGGCGGCATCGCCGGCGACGGCGTCGTGCTGGTCATCGCTCGCCTGCTGAAGGGCGTGGCCGCGGGCATCACCGCGCCGGTCGCGATGGCCGTGCTGCTGGACGTGTTCCGCGAGGAGAAGGCGCGGAACAAGGCGCTGGGCACCTTCCTCGCGGTCGCCTCGAGCGGGTACGCCCTCGGCCTCGTGCTCGGCGGCCTGCTGGCGAGCCTCAGCTGGCGGCTGGTCCTGTTCCTGCCTGCGGTGATCGGGCTGGCGCTCGCCCTGCTGGCGGGCAAGGTCGTCCCGAGCACACGTAGCGGTCAGGTTCGCGGGCGGATGGACGTGCTGGGCGCGGTGACCGTGACCGCGGGTGCGGTCGCCCTGGTCTACGGCCTGAGCCGGGCCGCGACCGACGGCTGGGACGACGGCGGCACCATCGCCGCGCTGGTCGCGGCGGTCGTCCTCTTCCCGGTGTTCGTCATGGTCGAGCGGCGCCACCCGGCGCCGCTGCTGCCGCTGTCGATCTTCAAGCGGCCGCAGCTGACCCGGGCGAACGTCGGCATGCTGTTCTTCGGCGCGTGGGTGGGCTTCCAGTTCGTCCTGACCCTGTACCTGCAGAACGAGCTGCACTGGTCGCCGCTCGAGACGGGCCTGTCGTTCCTGGTCGGCGGCTGCCTCACCGCCGTCACCGCCCGGTACGGCGCCGCCCTGGTGACCCGGTTCGGCGCCTGGCCGGTGGCCGCCGTGGGGCTGGCCATGCTGACCGTCACCTACCTCGCCTGGGTGCTGCTGATCGGCCACGTCGACGCGCTGTACCTGCTGCCGATCCACAACATCCTCGCCGGCCTCGCCTTCTCGGCGGCCTACCCGGCGCTGAACATCGCCGCCGTCGGTCAGGCTCGCGAGGACGAGCAAGGGCTGGCCGCCGGTCTGTTCAACGCCAGCACGCAGGTCGGCAACGGCATCGTGATCGCGGCCACCGCCACGGTGTTCGCCCTCACCACGGGTGGCGGTCTCGCCGGCTACCGGGCCGGTCTGTGGACGGTCGCCATCGTCACCGCGGCCGTCCTGGTGGTGGCTGTCGCCGGTGCGGTGAAGTATCGCAAGCCTGCCGCCGCATAGCGGTGGCGCCGATGCCGTGCAACGCGTGCCTCCCGGTGTGGCCTCCCCTCGGCCGCAGCTCGCGTTGCACGGCACCTTTTCCTGCCGGAACGAACAAAGCGACACGGCCGGGAGACGCAGCCGGTCTGTCCAGAATGTTCTGGACCGACCGGTCCGGCGTCGTGTTAACATCGAGACGACGACCCATTTCACGACCCCGGGCGCGGGGGAGAGGAGCGCGCCATGGCCCGCAGGCAGGCGCCTGGCACCCGAGAGCGCATCTTGGCCGTGGCCTCCCGGCTGTTCAGCCGGTACGGCGTTCGCGCCGTGGGCATGCAGCAGCTGGTGGACGAGGTCGGCCTCGGCAAGAGCCTGGTCTACCGCGAGTTCGCCGGTAAGGACGACCTGGTCGCCGCCTGGCTGCGGGACAACGACCAGGCCTGGGTCAAGCTCGCCGACGCCGCGACGGCGCCGCACGAGGGTGACCCGGCTCGCCAGCTGCTGGCGCTCGTGGAGTTCGTGTACGACAGCGTGCGGGCCGAGGAGTTCTACGGCTGCATCTTCTACAACACGCTGAGCGAGTTCCGGGAACCGTCGCATCCCGGCCGGCAGGCCGCGCTCGAGCACCTGGAGCGGCTGCGCGGGCTGCTGCGGCGCTACGGCCGGGAGGCGGGCGCCGCGGATCCGAATGCCCTGGCCGACTCCCTGCTGCTGGTTGTCGGTGGCCTGCTGATCAACGGCGTGGCCTACGGCGGCTCCGGACCGGCCGAGCAGGCCATGCCGGTCGCCGCGGCCATCATCGAACAGGCCCTCACGAGCCGCGCCGCCGGTCGCAACGGCGGCCGGCGGCGCAAGGTGGCGGCGAAGGCTACCGCGTGACCCGTTCCGGTTGCGCCGGACGCGTTGCCACCCCGTTGGCCTCGTAGCCGTCGTTGTACACGAAGGACGTCGGCAGGCGGAGGTGGAACTGGTAGTCGGCCTGGATGCGCCCGTCCTCGCCGAGCACGAGCACGTCCTGGCCGGCCATCTCCATCTCACCGGTCGCGGTCGTCACCATCACCCAGTTGAGCCGCACCAGGTTGTGATGGCCGATCGCGTTGGGCTCCGCGCGGAACTCGTACCCCATCGGCCAGTAGATCTCCTGGGTGTAGGTCATCTGGTCGATGATCGCCTGGTGGCCGCGGATCGGATCCTTGCGGTAGAAGACATAGAGGGCGTCCGGCTTGTACAGGTCGTGCACGCCCTTGCTGCGCAACACCGGGTCGGTCTCGTTCCACAGTGTCACGTAGCGTTCGGCGAGCGCGTTCGGTCCTTGCATCATGAGTTCCTCCTAGGGTGTCCCGGTCGGCACGGTCAGGTGCCGGCGCAGTAGCTGGACCAGGTCGATCGTGAGGTCGACGGCGTGCGCGTCGAGGAAGAAGTGGCCGCCGGGATAGCGGCGGTGCCCGAGGAACTCGGCCGTGCGGGTGGACCAGGACGCCATCGCCTCCGGCGCGAGCAGCGGGTCGTCCCGGCCGCTGTAGGCCACGACCGGACTGCCGAGCACAGCGTCGTCGTCGTGGTAGCCGGCGCACACCGCGAGGTCCGCCCGCATCGCCGACACCGTCTGCCCCAACAGGTCCGGGTCGGTCCGGACCTGCCGGGGCAGCCCGCCGAGGCGGTGCATCGCCTGGACGACCTCCTCGTCGCCGAGCGCACCGGCCGGCGCCGCGAACCCGGCCGGTGCCCAGCCGGACGCCGCGACCAGACCGGGCGCCGCCGCGCCGCGCCCGCGCAGCGCGACGGCCACCCGGTAGGCCAGCAGCGCGCCCATGGAGTGGCCGAAAAATGCATAGGGGCGGTCGTCCAACTCGGCGTCGAGCACGTCGGTAATGGCTGCCACCAACGGTTCGAGCCGGGTGAAGGGCGTTTCGTGCCGCCGGTGTGCCCGGCCGGGCAGCGCCACGCACTGCGCGGCGACGTCGCTCGGCAGCAGTGGCAACCATTCCCGGTACATCGCCACGCTGCCGCCGCTGTGGTGGAACAGGAACAGCCGCACGGCCGCCGCCGGGTCGGCGTCGGCCGGGTGCAACCAGCCGGCGGCCGCCATCGCTCAGGCCGCCCGGTCCGAGGGCGCGGTGTGCATGTCCCGCAGGACCCGGCGGAGCACCTTCCCGGTCGGGTTGCGCGGCAGCTCGTCGACCATCAGGTACCCGGTCGGGACCTTGTAGTCGGCCAGCCGGCCGCGCAGGAAGCGCATCAGCTCGCGCGGTGTCGCGGCCGCGTCCGGCCGGAGCACCACGGCGGCCCGCACGGCCTCGCCCCAGTTCTCGTCCGGCACGCCGAACACCGCCACCTCGGCGATCGCGGGATGGTCGCGCAGCACCTTCTCGACCTCGACCGGGTAGATGTTCTGCCCGGCGACGATGATCGTGTCGTTGACCCGGTCCAGCAGGTACAGGTAGCCGTTCTCGTCCAGGTAACCCATGTCTCCCATGTGGAACCAGTCGCCAACCAGTGCCTCGGCGGTGGCCTCCGGCCGCTGCCAGTACTCCACGAAGTGGCCGGGGGCGCGCACCGCGACCCGGCCGCGCACCCCGGCGGGCAGCTGGTTCCCGTCCTCGTCGAGGATCCGCACCTCGTTGCCGGGGCAGACCAGCCCCGCCGAGGCGAGCACCGGGCTGTCCGGCCGGTGGTCGGCGGGTGGCAGGCAGGTCACGTAGCTGCCCGCCTCGGCGGAGGAGTAGCCCTGGGCCAGCTCGCAGTCCAGGATGTCGATGCAGCGCAACAACAGTTCCCGGTCGATCGGCGAGCCGCTGTAGACCACCTTGCGCAGCGAGGCGAACGTCTCCCTGGTCACGCCCGGCTCGCTGATCAGCATGCGCAGCATGGCGGGCGCCGCCCAGATCGTCGTGATCGCGTGCTCGCGGATGAGCCGGGCCGCCTCGTCGGCGATGAACCTCCGCATGATCACCGTCGTGGAGCCGACCGCGAAGGCCTGCATGGTCCAGCCGTAGCCCGCGGTGTGCAGGGAGGTGAAGCAGCACAGCCCGCGGTCCTCGGGCAGCCAGTCGATCCAGTCGACGCCGTGCCGCGCCATGTCCGTGACGAACGTGAAGTACGTCCGGTGGGCGAGCACGACTCCCTTGGGCAGACCGGTGGTGCCGCTGGTGTACAGCTGGGCGACCGGATCGTCCCGGCCGGTGCCGGGGTCCAGCTCGTCGTCGGGCCGGCCGGACTTCCACGCCAGCAGGCCGCCCGCGACGTGCTCCGCGGAGTCCAGCTGGACGACCTCGCGCAGCCGCGGCAGCGCGGGCCGCAGCCGGTGCGCGACCTCGAGGAACTCCTCGTCCACGAAGAGCAGCTCGGCCCCGGAGTCGCGCAGGATGTGCTCCACCTCGACGGGCGTGAGCCGCCAGTTGATCGGCACCAGCACGGTGCCGCTCTTGGCACACCCGAGCGCGATGTCGTAGTAGTACTCGGACTCCTTGCCGAGATAGCCGACCCGGGCGCCGCGGCGCAGGCCGGCGGCCAGCAGCGCGTGCGCGGTGCGGTTGCTCTCCCGGTGCAGCGTCGCGTAGGTCAGCTCGCGGTCCTCGCAGATGATGGCGGGCTGGTCCGGACGCAGCCGGGCGTGCCGGGCCGCGCTCGCGGTCAGGGTCTGTTCGGCCTCGTTCATGGTCGTCTCCCGTCGGACAGTGCGGTGTCGAGGAACTTCGCGAGCTGGTCGACCGAGGGCTGGTCGAACACCACGGAGGACGGGAACGACACCCGCAGCCGCGACTCGAGGGTGTTCCGCAGGTCGATCGCGGTCAGCGAGTCCACGCCGAGCTCGAGGAACGTCGCGTTGGTGTCCACCCGGTTCACGTCCGCTATGGACAGCAGGCCCGCGACGGTGTGCCGGATGAGATCGACGATGGCGTCGCGGCGCTCCGGTGCCGATGCGGTGCGCAGGGCCGCCGGGTCGATGGCCCGCGGGCGCTCGGCCCGGCTCGTGCGAGCCGGTGCATCGGCCGCAGCGGGGCGGCCGCCGAGGCGCACGAAGTCCATACCGGACAGTTCGGCGACCGGTAGGTCGCCCTCGAGCAGGAGCACGTCGAGGGCGAACGCCGTTCCCTGCCGGGTGCGCCGCACGATCGAGCGCAGGTGCCTGGCCCGCGGTTTCTTGAACATCCTGAGCCGGCGGATCCCGGTCGCCACGTACTGCTCCGACCGGTCGACCAGCGCCGCGAGGGCGTGGGTGGCGCCGTCCAGCAGCGGCGGCGGCAGGTACTCGGCCCGGGAGACGTCGCCGCCGGTCAGCTCACCGACCGCCAGGTCCGGGCCGTACCGGGAGACCGACGTGACCCGGTTGAACCGGGGGCCGTAGTCGTAACCCGCACCGGCGTAGGCCGCGTACACCTCGGCGCCACTCAGCACATCGTCCGGGGCCTCGCCGCTGACGGGGAAGGACGACGTGGGGCGCTCGCCGGACGGCCGCGGCGGTACCAGGGTGGCGGTCAGGTGCCTGCGTTCGACGGGTGTGCCCGGCGGCCGGCTCACGATCTCCACCCGCAGCCGGTCACCGTCCACACTCGCCCGGGTGCGCACCTCGACCGGCTGCTCGCCCAGGAACATGGCCTCGTGGAAGCGGATGTCCTCGAGTGCGCCCGAGGTGTCGCCGTAATGTGCGTCGGCGACCGCGAGGAGCATCTCGACGTACCCGGCCGCGGGCAGGAACACCTGTCCGTTGATCGTGTGGTCGGCGAGGTAGCCCGGATCGGTCGCGCTGATCCGGCTCGCGAACTCCAGCCCGGCGCCGTCGACCTGCCGGCCGAGCAGCGGGTGGCCGTCCGGCCCGCCGCCGGTGCCGCCCGGCAGCCAGTAGCGTTGCCGGTCGAAGGCGTAGCCCGGCAATGACGTCCGGCGCGCGTTCTGTCCGTTGTGGACTCCTCGCCAGGAGATGGGCAACCCCGCGGTGTACATCCCGGCGAGGGCCTGCTGCATCGTGGCACCGGTGGTGTCCCGCCGGTGCAGGCTCGTGAACCACCGGTGCTGGTTGTCGGGGAGGGACCGGCGGGCCAGTGAGGTCAGCGCGGACGACGGTCCGATCTCGACGAAGACGTGCTTGCCGCGGCCGCCGATCCTGCTGACACCGGCCGCGAAGTCGACCGCCTCGCCCGCGTGCCGGACCCAGTACTCCGGCGTGCTGATCGTGCCGGGCGCCACCACCTCGCCGGTCAGGTTGGAGACGATGGTCAGCTCCGGCTCGTTGAGCTCCATCCGCTCGAGCGCGGCCCGCAGCTCGGCGGAGATCCCGGCGATCAGCGGGGAGTGGAACCCGCTGGACACCTTGAGCGACGTCACGGTCAGGTCCTTCTCGCGCAGCACGGTGGCGGCTTCGGAGAGCGAGTCCGCCGCTCCGGACACCACGCACTGGTCCGGCGCGTTGATCGCCCCGATGCCCAGGTCGGGCCAGCGCACCAGCAGCGGGGCGATCCGCTCGGCCGGCGCGGCGACCGCCGCCATCCCGCCGGGCACGGGGATCGACTCGATCAGCCTGGCCCGGGTGTCCAGGAACGCCACGCCGTCGGTCAGCGAGAAGACGCCGGCCACCGTGGCCGCGACGATCTCGCCGACGCTGTGCCCGATGAGGGCGGTCGGCCGGACGCCGAAGGACCGCCAGAGCGCCGCGAGCGCGTACTCCAGCGTGAACAGGGCGGCGTGCGCGTACCGGGTCCGGTCGAGCAGTTCGGCCGCGTCCGGCACCCGGTCGAACATGATGTCGGCGATCGAGCGGCCGAGGTGGACGGAGAACAGCGCGTCGCACCGGTCCACCTGGGTGCGGAACTCGGGGAACCGGCGGTAGAGCGCCTCGCCCATACCGGCGTACTGCGAACCGGAACCGGTGAACAGGAACGCCACCTTGCGGTAGGACTCCTGGCGCCGCCGGCCGTCCCGGGCCTGCGCGGCATCGAGCAGGCTGTCGAGCAGGTCGGTGAGCTCCTCGGCGGTCCGCACCGCCCCGGCCACCCGGTGGCGCAGGTGCGCCCGCCCGACGTTGCCGGTGTGGCACAGGTCGGCGAGCGCGACGTCCGGGTTCGCGGCCAGGAACCGCCGGTACCGGTCGATCTGTCGCGCCAGCGCGGGTTCAGTCTTGGCGGACAGCGTGAACACGTGGCTGTCCTGCCCGGGATCGTCCGCCGGTCCGGACCGTTGCGCCTGCTCGGGGGCCTGTTCGAGCACGGCCACCCCGATGGCCCCGGTCACCCCGAAGCCGTGCACGGTCGCCCGCCGTACCGGTGTGTCCCACGGCCGGCACTCGGTCGGCACGGTCACTGGGTAGGTGTCCCAGGGGATGCGTCCGGACGGGGTTTCCAGCAGGCTGGGGTAGAACACCCCGGCGCGCAGCTGGAGGATCACCTTGATGATCGCGCCGACCCCGGCCGCGGGCTCCATGTGCCCGATGTTCGACTTCAGCGAGCCGACCGTGAGCGGCCGGAGCTTGTCGTGCGCCGCACCGAAGACGCCGTGGATGGAACCCATCTCGATGGGGTCGCCCAGCGGCGTTCCGGTGCCGTGCGCCTCCACGTACTGGACGTTGGCGGGCTCGAGCCCGCCGCTCGCGAGCGCCGCGCGGGTGACCGCCTCCTGGGCGCTGCCGTTCGGCGCGGTGAGGCCCGCGCTCTCGCCGTCCTGCCCGATCGCGGTGCCCCGGACGACCGCCAGGACGGTGTCGCCGTCCCGCCGGGCGTCGGACAGTCGCTTGAGGACCAGTACCCCGCAGCCCTCGGCACGGGCGTATCCGTCGGCGGCCTCGTCGAAGGTCTTGCACCGGCCGTCCGGCGCCAGCATCTGGCCCTGGGACAGGATGACGAACGAGCGGGGGTTGTACAGCACGTTGACCGCGCCACAGAGCGCGATGTCGCTTTCCCCGCGGCGCAGGCCCTCGACGGCGAGGTGCAGCGCGGTGAGCGACGCCGCGCAGGCGGTGTCCGTGGTCAGGCTCGGCCCGCGCCAGCCGAGGAAGTAGGACAGCCGGCCGGACAGCGAGTAGGCGCCGTTGCCGGTCGCCAGGGTGGCGTCCAGCTGCCGGTAGTCCAGCGCCGCCATCTCGAACGCGAAGTCCAGCGGGGACGCGCCGATGTAGACGCTGCCGTTGCCGTGCCGCAGCGGCGTCGGATCGATGTTGGCGTTCTCCAGTGCTTCCCAGGCGGTCTCGAGCAGGATGCGCTGCGCGGGATCGATGTAGGGCGCCTGCTTCGGGGAGATGTTGAAGAACTGGGCGTCGAACTCGTCGATCCGGTCGAGGAATCCACCCGCCGTCGTGGTGATCGAACCGGGGGACCCGGGTTCGGCCGGGGCGAACGCGTCGACGTCCCAACGATCCCGCGGCAGCGGCCGGATACCGGACCCGCCCGCGCGCAGGAACGCGTCGAACCCGTCGAGGGTGTCATTGCCGCCGGGGAACCGCAGGCCGGCACCGACGATCGCGACGGGTTCCCCGGCGCCGGTCACGGCCGCCCGCCTTCGAAGAGGTCGGCAAGAATGTCCGTGGTCAGCCGGTCCATCAGTTGTTCGACGGTCGGGCTGTTGAACAGCACCGTGCTGTCTATTCCTCGGCCGAGCATGGTTTCCAGTCGTTGCTTCACGTCGACCAGTCCCAGCGATGTCAGGCCGAGCTCGAAGAAACTGTCGTCCAACGGCAGTTCCTCGTCCTCGGTCATGAGCAGCGCCGCCCGGAACTCGGACACCACGATGAGCTCCAAAGCCTCGAAACGCTCGGGTCTCGACAACGCTTCAAGCCGTTCCAGCACCGACGTCATGCACCCTCCCAAGGCTTCTCATTCGAGGTTAAGCAGCAGGTCATGACCACCGGCTGACCACCTTCTGACCATTCAGCATTTCTCGAACGGTTCTCTCCGGAATCTCAGATCGGGGTCAGATAAGGGTCAGCCCCGCCCTGCCACGCTGGCACCATGACCATTGACGAACGGCGTGCCGGACCGGTATCCGGCGCGCGCCCGGGCCCGGCCCTGGGGCATTCCCTGACCACGTCGAAAATCGTGTTCCTGGTCGTCGCCGCGGCGGCGCCGATGTCGGGGGTGGTCGGCTCGGTACCGCTCGCCTTCGCGATCGGCAACGGCGCGGGCGTGCCGCTGACCTTCGGGCTCGCCGGCCTCACGTTGCTGTGCTTCTCGGTCGGGTACGCGGCGATGAGCCAGCGGATCGTGAACACCGGCGGCTTCTACACCTACATCGCGCACGGGCTCGGGCGGCGGGTCGCGGTGGCGGGCGGGCTGGTCGCGGTCGTCGCGTACAACGCGGCGGTGATCGGAGTGACCGGCGCGTTCGGCTACTTCGCCGACCTGGTCGCCGGTTCGCACGGGTTGCACCTGCACTGGACGGTCTGGTGTGGACTCGGCATCGCGCTGACCGGCTGGCTGGGTTACCGGCGCATCGACCTGTCCGCCCGACTGCTCGCGGTGTTGATGATCAGCGAGGTGGCGGTGCTGGTGCTGCTCGGCGCGGCGATCGTGGTCGACCGCGGCGCCGGCGCGTTCCCGGCCGTGGCGGCCCAGCCGGCCACCGTGTTCGCACCGGGCCTCGGGGTGGCGCTGATGTTCGCGTTGATCTCCTACGTCGGCTTCGAGGCCGCGGCACTCTACGGGGAGGAGACCCGCAACCCGCGGCGCAGCGTGCCGCTGGCCACCTACGTGTCGGTCGTGCTGATCACGGTCTTCTTCGCGGTGATCAGCTGGACGGCGGTCGGCGGCATCGGACCGGACCGGCTGACCGGCGCCGCGCACGCCGAACTGGGTGACCTGTTCTTCAACCTGGCCGGCCACTACCTCGGCGGCGCCGTCACCACGGCGATGCAGGTGCTGTTGTGCACCAGCCTGTTCGGCGCGATGCTCGGCCTGCACAACGCCGCCAACCGGTACCTGTTCGTGCTCGGCCGGGAACGGGTGCTGCCCGGCAGGCTCGGCGCGGTGCACCCCCGACACCGCGTGCCGCACCGGGCGAGCCTCACCCAGACCGCGATCACCGTGCTGGTGTGCGCCGTGTTCGCCGTCGCGGGGTTGCATCCCTATGTGAACCTCACGACCACCATGCTGGGGCTGGGCACGGTCGGCATCGTGGGGCTGCAGGGCGCGGTCACCGTGTCGGTGCTGGCCTTCTTCCGCGGCAGGCCGGACCGGCACGTGTGGCGCACCGTGCTGGCGCCGGTCCTCGCGCTGATCGGACTCGCGGCGGCGATGGTGTTGCTGCTGGGGAACTTCGCGCTGGTGACCGGCACCGACTCGGCGCTGGTCAACCAGCTGCCCTGGCTACTGGTCCTCGTCGCGGCGTTCGGCGCCGGATACGCCTGGCGGCTGAAAGTCCGTTCCCCGGAGCGCTACGCCATGCTCGCCGGACCTGTCGCACCGGCAGTTCCCCGGCAGCGGGTACCGGCCGGCCGGCACGGCTGACGCAGGCACACTCGACGGCCGGCGGCGCCCCAGGTGGCGCCGCCGGCTCTCGGTCACGGACGGCTGGGCTGAGCGGCCTTACGCTGCACGCCACCCAGCCCAACCGCAGCCCATTTGCGCTGCGTCCACGGCCAT
>Ga0164241_10005733_pt1 | contig 11500 bp, 10 predicted proteins | sample OricomyardsoilBY_FD_108780 | JGI IMG/M metagenome (GOLD analysis project Ga0164241, IMG submission 108780) | Backyard soil microbial communities from Emeryville, California, USA - Original compost - Back yard soil (BY) | ecosystem: Environmental > Terrestrial > Soil > Unclassified | place: USA... | reverse complement strand
TTTGGGTTGGACTTCCGGCTTGGACTTGTGGGCTGGGTACATGCTGAGACTCCTCTTTCTTCGCCTGTCACTTCTTCATTAAACTTATGAGCGAAGTTGTCTCATCCATTGTGGCACAGAAGGAATCCTCCGAAAGGTTCGCACGTGCGAACCTTTTTAATCGTTACTCAGGTAGTTTTCGGCTTCTGCAATCAATTTCCGCATTGCTTGAAGTCGTGCGCGGGCAACATTGGAGTCTCCTTCCTGTCTCATCAAGGCACGGGCAAGGTCTTGAGGTGTGGTCGCATTAATTGCTTGTGTTGCCTTTGCCATCTTCACTGCTGAAGCAGGGATTTGATCCAATGGATCTTCATTTGAATCGTTCATTATGTCTCCTTCACAGAGTTCCTTCACTTGTTTAACGCTTAAATTGAAGTCGATGATTTGTCTCACAATTTCGGTGTGATATTCCTGATCAAGCGTTATCACATAGCGTAGTTTTCCCAACTCAATACCATGACGATCAGCCAATTCCATCGCTTCATCGGATAAGCGAAGAAGGGCTTTAATGGCACTGAAATGTCCCTTCTTAATCCCACCCATCGCGCTGAGAATGGTGTCGGTGTATTCACGCTTACCACGCAGATCAAGTTCCAAAGCTTGTCGGTAGAACTCGTTCCCTACCGCATGTGAGGGAATCTCATAACCGTGAATGGTCAAGAGGAGTAGGGCAGCCTGACGCGCCATCGCAATAGCTGTGAGTCCTGCGCGGGCGGTGTTTTCTTTTGCCTGACGAAATACCGATGAGCTTTGCTGTGGGACAACAATGCACGGGATCATCCCATCGCCAGTGTAGCTGGGCATGAAGTCACGTAGTAGCCATGTCGCCCAATAGCGCCGTTCCCCAGTTTCTATCCTGAATAGCCGTGTCACGCCCTGTGAAGCATCAACCACAGTTAGCGGATTCACCTGACCATCGTCACGGATCGTGACTGCCAAGTTGACCAAATCCCTTAGCAGTTGTTCCTCTGGGGTAAGCGAAACATTTGACTCGTCCTCACCTTCTTCATCCGAGTTTGGCAGCAGTTCCAAGACACTATTGAACGGTCTGCCACGCTGACGAGCGGCCACTTGCACCATCTGAACCAGTTCACGCAATGCTTGTGTTGGCGTGGCACGGTTGTTGTGAAAGGTGAAATGGATGCTCTCCGGTAATACGCGACGCGGTTGCACCGGGTCGGGGCGCACCATTTCCAAGAGGATACGTTCAACCCGAATGGTGTTGTCTTGAATGGTGAAGGGATCGCCCAACAAGTCGGTATTGATTGAAGCGAGCAGGTCGTCAATGCGATGAGTAGTCGGCGGGTTGCCCATTACGCACCGCCTTTCATCATGTAGCGCACCAGTGCCGCCACCACTTGGGCATAGGCTTTGCTGGCCGACGCCTTTGGCGCATAGTTGAACAGACTCTGGTGCTGATGATGTGCATAGGAAACCGCTTCATTGGCGGGGATGACGCCCAACATCAGCTTGCCCAAAACCGGATGACCTTGCAGTTCTGCCAACAGGTGGTTGTGACCGCGAATGCGGTTGTCCATCTTGGTGACCAAAACGCCGCTCATCCGCAAAGCAGGGTGACGCCAGCCGTCGCGGATGTCATTGATTTTCTGAATCACGCTCATCAGACCCACGGTTTCCAGATAGCGCGGCTCCACCGGGACGATGGCATCGGTAGAAGCTAATAAGCCCATCTCAGTCATGAGCGAGAACGACGGGCGGGTATCAATCACAACAGCGGCGTACTGACTGGCAATCTTACCGAGTGGGTCAGCCAAGCGATAAGGCGCACCGGCCACACCCATCAACTCACGTTCTGCGCCCTCGAGCATCGGCAAGGCAGGGAGGACGTGTAGGTTTTCATCCCATGTCGATTGGACAATACAATTCAGGAAGGTCTGGGCGGCATTCTGACGGTCAGCCATCAGGACGGTATACAGGCTATCGTCTGCACCATAATCTTTCTTACCCGTCGTGACTAACGAGGCGTGACCTTGTGAGTCGGTGTCGATCAACAGCACACGGCAGTTGGTTGCATTGGCGCGGCGCAGCATCCCTGTGATGCCGAGCGCGATATTGGTGGCAGATGTCGATTTACCGACACCACCCTTGTGGTTGGTGAATACGAAAACACGGGTCATGACAGCTTTCCTCTCAATTCGACAAACCGGTTAGAAATCGCTGTGCTGGCAAGGCCATTGAGGAAAGGTGTTAGACTGTCCTACAGAGGTCTTGCTGGCTGGAGCAGCGAGCCTTTAGGTGGTTGGGGGAGATACAGTCTCCTCCAGTCACCGAATAGCTAATCCAGTTGAGAGGTGTTTGAGTTTTACGCCTTGAGGGAAGGCTATGGAATATGTGAATTCGAGGGTACGTTCAGAGGAAGTATCGGGTTCGAGTTGTGTCTTATAATGCCCACACTCTAAGACCCCACTCGAACATCCAGCTGTAAGGCTGGATGTTTGATTCTCCGTCACGTTTTTCTGCCAATCGCCAAAAAGGCGCGCACTCAGGGTCTTGTTCAAGAGGATGACCACGCTTCACATACGTTTTGCGTGTCGTATGCTCATCTTCGACGCTCAAGTAACCGTCTGGATAACGTCCAAGATACCCACCATGCTTACGCTTGGTTTCATCGGCTCCCTTGAGCCGTAAGCCTAAAAGGATCGACTCGCGATGTGCAAGGGTGAAGGATAAGGCGACAATCACACTGAAACCCCGAATTCATCGAGTTCATCAATAGCACGCAGCGCCTCGGTATCATTCCATCCGAAACGGTCTGCACGCTCAACCACCACATGCGAGAACTTGCCTAATCGGGCGTCTTCTAACATGCGCTGATAATCCACACGTAACGGTGATCTGCCGGTAAGCACATCTCTATAGACTCCTACAACGGAAAGATCGGATCGTTCGAGGACTGCTCGATCAATCATAAAACGCTGACGTGCTTGAGATGCTTCTGGGTTCTGTGACTCCTCATCGCTTGTGCGTAGATAAATTGCCCAACCTTGTTGAGATGGAGTGCCTCTGCTTTTACGACGCGCCATAGATTTCACCGTTTGTTATTGTTGACCCTAGTGATCACGGTACAACAGCTTCCAGTTCATGTGTTTTTTCACACTCCTTAGCTAAGGTTTCATCCCTATTTAGATAGTGATCGGCTGGCTGTTTCAACAATTCAGCAACTGCGATAAGACGCTTATACATATCAGCGGCTTTGTTGTTTATTTCTTCGTCGATGGGTGAGGTCGTTAGCATCCTAATCATGGCTTAATAACCTGCGAAGTTTTCCTTCGGATGGGACATCTCTCAATCAGCATAAACGCAATCATCTCAATCACGGTGGGTAAAAACGGACATTTGTTCTGGACAGTTTCACATTTGCATGTCCTCTTATGGACAGCCTGAGACTTTTTCACATAGAAATGTCCACACAATATTGCCTCTTAAGCGGAAAATCTGCTTATAAACCGTGCATAAACCTTTCATGACCTCTCTTATAACTCGCAAATGCTCTCAGACCCCTAGCGCTTTATTTGTGTTCTGTAATACAATCCGTGATTGTCGATTAGAAATCATATTCTGAAAACAGGCGACAAATAAGCGATGTCATAACAACGGGGGGACATATTAGGATGCGTACCATATCGATCGTCGGAATATCATCCAATGCGTTCATACGCAGTGGATTGCAGCCCATCGTCTCAAAGGCATCTTTGCCAAACGAGGTGATCGGTACATTTTCGGATTTCGCTTCAGTGGAAGAATTCTTGCGGACAAATCATTGCGACGTTTTGGTCATGGATGATTCATTACCGCGCACGATAAGTCTGATTAAACATATCAAGGCGATGCACGACAGATGCCCGTCAGCCTATTTCAAGCATTTTTGAGCCATGGGGTGCGCGGCATCTTGCATCGCAATGAGTTTGCACGTGCACGGCTTGTTCATCCGTAATGCGATTCATTTAGGTGTGTCAGGGTACTTGTCCCCGACGGCTAACTCCAAAGTCTTTACTTATAAGAATATCAATTGGTATATAGTTTAAAAACTAACTGTTGACATTTTGCTTTTAATCAGTCATATGGATAGAATAACTATAAATAGGTTGAAGATGAATCTTATCAAAAGCTATACATCATGAGTTTCAGCGCTGCTCCATCTGCTCTTGGTTATTATTATCAGTCTCGCTATGCTCTGCTTTTACTATTAAAGGCCGATGATGATGCCCAAATGTCCATTGTTGCACAGAAGGTAATCCCAATTGAATATAAAAATGGGCGGGGATTGGTGTAATCCCCGTCCGTTGTTTGTTCGATTTATTCCTCGTCGCCGTCGAGTTCGATCACTTCCGCGACGATTTCGTTGGTATCGGTGTCTGTGATGACGGTGGTGTCAGCTGCTATTGCATTTTCACCAGTCTCACCCGCCAGCGTCGGAATTGGCTCGTCGTCGCTGCTCAGAAGCGCCATCCCGACCACCTCGTCATCTTTGGCGATGCGGATGACGCGGACGCCTTGCGTATTGCGCCCCGCCTCGCGGATTTCGGCCAGTGACGTGCGGAGGACGAGACCTTGCTTGGTCAGCACGACAATCCCGTCATCTTCAGTGATGCAACGGACGGCTACGACGGGGCCAGTCTTTTCATTGCGGGCGATGGTGCGGATGCCGTTGCCATAACGCCCTTGCGTGCGGTACTCCTCCAACGGGGTACGCTTGCCATAGCCGTAGCGCGTCAGTACCAAGACTTGGGTGTGCGACGGACGGACGACATCCATCCCCGCCACGTGGTCGGTTTCTTCCAAGCGGATGGCGTTGACGCCGCCTGCGCCACGCCCCATCACGCGAACTTTACGCTCTGGGAAGCGGATGCTCTGCCCGTTTTCGGTGGCGATGATGATGTCTTGCTGCCCGTCAGTGTATTTCGCCCAGCCGAGGATGTCATCATCCATCAAACTCATGGCAATCAGACCATTGGAGCGCACGGCTGCGAAGTCGCTCAAATCTACGCGCTTGATTTTGCCGTTGAGCGTGCAGAGGACGAAGTACGCTTCAACCCCTTCAGGGCGCTCAAACGTCTCGACGTTAATCATGGCGGTGATACGCTCATCTTGGTCAAGCGGCAAGAAGCTGTGGATGAGCAAGCCTTTGGATGACCGCCCGTTTTCAGGGATACGGTAAGCCTTCTGGCTGTAGACCTTGCCTTTGGTGCTGAAGAACAGGATGGTATCGAGGCTGCTGGCTGCGAACACGTCCGCCAACACATCTTCCTCTTTTGTTGCCATACCAGACATGCCCTTGCCGCCGCGCTTCTGTGCCTTATATTCGCGGGCAGGCACGCGCTTGACATAGCCATTGTGCGTCAGGCTGATGACGACTTCTTCCTCACGCACGAGGTCGGCTTCATCGAAGTCAGCGTTACCGAAGATGATTTCGGTGCGGCGCTTATCGCCGTATTTCTCGGATACATCAAGGATGTCCTCGCGGATGACGGCACGAATCTTGACTGGTGACGCCAGCAAATCCTCAAGGTGGTTGATGCGGGCGGATACCTCGCCAAATTCATCGGTAATTTTCTGGCGCTCCAGCGCGGCCAAACGGCGCAACTGCATCTCTAGGATAGCGTCGGCTTGCGGCTGGCTGAGGTCGAAACCGGTCATCAGCTTATTGCGGGCATCCTCGGTGTCATCGGCTGACCGGATGGTCTTGATGATTGCGTCAAGGCTGGACAGCGCCTTCAGCAAGCCTTCCAAGATGTGGGCGCGGGCGCGCTTCTTGTCCAACTCATATTCTGAGCGCCGGACAATCACCTCATAGCGGTGTTCAATGAAAATCATCAGACAGCGCTTGAGGCTCAGGGTGCGCGGCTCACCATTGGTCAGCGCCAGAATCTGGATGCTGAAGGTCGATTGAAGCGCGGTGTACTTATACAGGCGGTTTAAGAGGGTGGCTGGTTGTGCGCCGCGCTTGAGTTCGACCACCAAGCGCTGACCGTTGCGGTCTGATTCGTCGCGGAGGTCGCGTATGCCGTCCAACCGCCCCTCACGCACCAACGAGACGATTTTCTCGATGATGCCAATTTTGCTGACCTGATAGGGAAAACTGGTGAAGACCAGCTTGAACATCCCGTCACGGCCTTCTTCAAGTTCGCTGGTGGCGCGCATGACCACGCGGCCTCTGCCAGTGGCATAAGCCTCTTTCAGCTCTTCATTGGCGATGACCTGTGCGCCTGTGGGGAAGTCTGGCCCACGGACGAATTGTGTCAAGTCATCGACGGTGACTTCTTCTTGGGTTTCGTAATGGTCGAGCAGATAGGTGATGGCCTGTGCCAACTCGCGCAAATTGTGGGGCGGGATGTTGGTCGCCATACCGACTGCGATGCCGGATGCGCCGTTCGCCAACAGGTTGGGGATACGCGCAGGCAGCACGTCCGGCTCTTGTTGCGTGCCGTCGTAGTTGTCGCTGAAATTCACGGTGTCCATATTGATGTCGAGCATCAATTCTTCACCGATTTGGGACATGCGGGCTTCTGTATACCGCATGGCGGCTGGGCTGTCACCGTCCATGCTACCGAAGTTACCCTGACCGTCTACGAGCAGATAGCGCAGGCTGAAATCTTGCGCCATACGCGCCATCGCATCATAAGCCGCCGAGTCACCGTGCGGGTGATATTTACCCAGCACTTCACCGACGATACGCGCCGATTTCTTATAGGCCGTGCCTGCGCGGATACCCATGTCGTACATCGCGTATAGGATGCGACGATGGACAGGTTTGAGGCCGTCACGGGCATCAGGCAACGCACGCGCCACAATCACGCTCATGGCATAGTCAAGGAAGCTGCCGCGCATCTCCTCGTTGATGTTGATGAAACGCACTGTCCCCGCGTTGAGGGGCATTCCGCCTTCCCCTATCGGGGTCGGAGTTTCAGGCGGGGTGATGCTTTCCTCTGGTAAGGATGCGTCGTCATTTTCCATGTTGGTATCGTCTGCCATGCAATCCTCTGGAAGGGGTTAGTTCTTGTTTTAGCGGTTAGATTGGGCGGGGGAATCATCCCAAAAGACTAACAAGCCAATGACTCGAAAATGAGTGGTATTATTTCCCAATTTTATCACAAAACCGCCGTAAATGCTAGATTCTGGGCGTTTAGACCCTTTTACCGTAGGGGGATAGCCGTCTATAGGGTGAAGCCGTGACTCGCGCCGTTTTTTGGCTGGAATTGGCTTTCTCGCGTGGGAGGGGGGACATGGGTGTCATGGCCTGTTTACGTCGCGTAGGTTTTAGGGCGGTTATGGCGACACTCGCCCTGTCGTGAGGGTGATAAACACCCAAGCCATCGTCATATATGGATTGTCGCGGTCTGAGAATGACCGCCCCTGTTTAGGGTGGGGTCTATAAGCGAGATTTGTAACAATCGGGTTAAGGTTTATCGAGGATGCTTGCCCGCCCCCCACGCCTGTGTTATCATAAAATCGAATTTATCAGTCGAATCCCTCGGCTTAAGACGGACTATGACAGGCTCATCGCCCGACACCCCTCCCCGACGCGCCCCCAGCGTCCTGCCCCAATGCAGCCGCCATGTGGATGATTCGTGCGACGCACACCGTAATGGGTGCGTCTTTTTGCGCGTCTTTAGCAAGGACAAACCCTGTTGGACATAACCCCTACAACCGCCTTAGTGATCGTCATCGCCCTAATTGGCTTGCACGCGCTCGTCGCGCTGGCCTATGGTGCGCTGGCAAATGTGCGGATGTCTACCCTGCGTGAGCAAGCGGATTCCGGCAACCTTCGTGCCAAGAAAATCATGAAAGTTGCCGACAAACCCGACCAGATGCGCCTGACCTACCTGCTTATCACAACCTCGGTACAAGTCGTTATAACGGTAGTCGCTATCCTCAACATCACGACGCCCGCCCTGCGGCCTGACGGCTTGCCCGGATGGGCGGCTTATGGGCTGACCGGCGGGCTGACCGTCGTGGTCACGCTGATTTTCGGTGAACTCGTCCCTGAGGCACTGGGGACGTTGTATGCAGATAGGCTGGCTGGTGCGCTGGCTGGTGTATTGCGGCTGCTGGTGATGATTTGCCGCCCGCTGACGATTTTCATGACGGCTTTCAGCCGCGTGATTTCGGCCAGTTTCGGCGGCGGTGGTCTGGTCAACCGCGTGACCGAGGAAGAAATCATGACGTTGGTCGATGCCGCCCATACCGGCGGCACGATTGAGTCCGGTGAACGTGAGATGATTGACTCGGTGCTTACGCTCAACCAGACTCAGGCCAGTGAGCTGATGGTTCCGCGCATCGACATCGTGGCGGTAGATTCTGAGGCGGCGTTGGAGGCGGTGGATAAAGTGTTCATCAACTCTGGTTACTCTCGTATCCCCGTTTATGAAGGCAGCATCGACAATGTGCGCGGCGTGTTATTCGCAAAAGACCTGTTGATGGCCTATCACAACGGCAACCGGATTCGCTATAAAATGGCGCGTGACCTGATGCGTGCCGCGCATTTCGTCCCCGAAACCAAGCAAGCCAATGACTTGCTCAAAGAGATGCGCCAGAAACACGCGCACATGGCGATTGTGGTTGATGAGTATGGCGGCACGGCGGGCTTAATCACCATCGAAGATTTAATTGAGCAAATTGTCGGGGACATCCGCGACGAATACGACGACGATGAAGAAGCCGAGTGGCGCGACATGGGCGAGGGGCAATATCTGGTCGATGGCAGTATGGACATCGACGACCTTAACGACCTCTTAGATGCCCATTTGCCCACCGAAGATAGCGACACGCTGGCAGGTTTGATTTATACCCAGTTGGGGCGCGTGCCTGTCCCGGGTGAGACGGCGGAACTGGACGAGCAAGTCATCGCCCATGTCCACAGCCTTGAGGGGCGACGCATCCGTAAGGTGACGGTCAAGCGCGTCAAAGTGTTGACCGATACCGAGTCGAATGAGAAGCCGGATGATAAACCAACTGCCGATAAGCCTTCAGATGATAAAGAACTCGAACCCCAAACGGATTAAGCGATATGGACGATACCCTCAATCAGCTCATCAAGGCGGCTGTCAACGCCGCAGATTTTGCCTATGCCCCGTATTCTAAATATCGAGTCGGGGCGGTGTTACGGGCGGTGGACGGCCTTCAATTCACGGGTTGTAATGTCGAGAACGCCGCTTATCCATCGTGCATTTGCGCCGAGCGTACCGCGCTGGTCAAGGCGGTCAGCGAGGGACATCAGGCGTTTGATATGCTGGTGGTCGCCACGCGCAACGGCGGCTCCCCGTGCGGGTCGTGCCGTCAGATGTTGTATGAATTTGCGCCAGATTTGCGGATCGTGATGGTCGATTTCGAGGGAAACATCACGGGCGATTACCCCTTATCAGACCTGTTACTGATGGGGTTTGGCCCGAAGAACTTGCCGAGAGATTAACCTAACGGGCTATCGGAGATGCGTGTTTTGCCTGTCGGCAAAAAGACATCTTTTTGTTACACTTCCCCGTATGATTGACGGGATAGTAACCGGATTTTCGCTGGTTTTGGGTGAGATTTCATAAACTTGGGATTCAAGACTCATCACTGTGTTTGACTCAGGAGTTTTTTCGTGTTTGATGTAAAAGCCCACCTCAAAAAATTAGTAGAAGCGCACGGCCCATCCGGTTATGAAGCGCCGGTACGCGCAATTTTGTCGGAAGAATGGCGCAGCCTGACCGATGAACAAACCGTGGACGGACTCGGCAGCCTGATTGCGGTGAAAAAGGCCACTCGTACTGGTGACGCGCCCGCCCCTAAAATTATGTTGGCTGCCCACATGGACGAAATCGGCATGTTGGTGCGCGACATCGTAGACGGGTTCATCTATATCACGCGCATCAGCGGGGTAGATAACCGCGTCTTGTTGTCGCAAACCGTCATGGTACATGGGCGTGCCGATAAGCACTTTCCGGGCATCGTAGCCGCCGTCCCGCCTCATCTGTTGACCGAGGCGCAGCGCCAGAAATATCCGACATGGGACGAGCTTATCGTCGATGTCGGCCTTCCGGCTGCCGAAGTTGAGAAGTGGGTTCGGATTGGCGACCCTGTGACGTGTGATGTGCCGATGCTGGAGCTGATGGGTCACAAAATCGCGGCTAAGGCGATGGATGACCGCGCCTGTATCGCCGTCGTGACCGCCTGCCTGAATGAACTCAGCCGGATGCACCACCGCTGGGATGTTTACGCTGTTGGCACGGTGCAAGAGGAGACGGGCTTATATGGCGCGTCTACCTCGGCAGAGCTGATTAACCCAGACATTGCAATCGCCTTGGATGTCGGTTTCGCCAAGCAGCCCGGGGTGGAGGGAGATGATTTGGGCGGCGGCCCCGTCCTCGCCATCGGCCCGAATTTACACCCCAAATTAACCGAAAAATTGCGCGAGTGCGCCAAGCGTTACGATGTCAAAATCCAAGATGAAGCTCTATCCGGCAACACTGGCACGGACGCATGGGCGATTCAGATTGCGCGTAATGGAATCCCCACGGCGCTGTTTAGCTTACCGTTGCGGAACATGCACAGCCCTGTCGAGACAGCAGACTTGCGCGACATCGAACGCACCGGACGCCTTCTCGCCTTGTTCATCGCTGGCTTGGATGACACCTTCATGGACTCTCTGGCATGGGATGAGCAAAAGGCCGGAGCATAATATTTTTGCCGCCGAGTCCCCTTCTGCATAAGGGCGAAGGGGACTCGGCGCATCTGGGTTTAATTGCGTTTGTTGTACTTGTGTACCGCCGTCGCGTAAGCCTCGTCCATCAACGGGCGCACAATCGTTTGAAGGCTCTCATCGCTGGGATTGAGGATGCAGACCCAGTACATCCGACCATACACGGGATGAGGCATGATTTGGTTCAAGGCCGTAAAGTCATAGTGGGCGGGTTCAGTCGTTCCTTCATCCGTCTCATTGCTGTCCGCAGATGCGCCAGACAAGCCAAATAACGTGCGGAAAGTCGCTTTACTGACGCCGATGTTCAGCCGATACACAGAGGGGCGGTCAAGTTGAGAGAACTGGTCGTTCTCATCATTAATCATCAGCGTCAGCCACGGAAACATGTGGTCGGGCGGTAGGGTGCTATCGGGGTTGTAGAAAAAGAAACTATTGTCCGAATTAATGACCACATCGACGCCCTGAAATGTGTCGATAATATATTGGCTCATCTCGGTTTCATTCATGATGTCATCTCCCTATGTATGTTGAGCGCGGGCTTAGGTCATTATAATTGATGAGCCGTCATGGGCTACCTCATCCCAAAATCTTTCCCTCAGTAATACAATTTTCCCAACACCGGGATACCTCTCTGTCTTTCTCCTTGAGGGAATGAAACAGAAGGCAAGGGGCAGAATCTTTCCTCGTGCGTAACATCCGTTATGGGGATTGCGGAGGAGGAACACCCCACCGGATGTCGTACAGGTCACACTGTCGGAAATA
>Ga0164241_10005732_pt1 | contig 11502 bp, 11 predicted proteins | sample OricomyardsoilBY_FD_108780 | JGI IMG/M metagenome (GOLD analysis project Ga0164241, IMG submission 108780) | Backyard soil microbial communities from Emeryville, California, USA - Original compost - Back yard soil (BY) | ecosystem: Environmental > Terrestrial > Soil > Unclassified | place: USA... | reverse complement strand
TCAGGAACAATAAAAGTTCTAAAAAAGAAAGCGTTATAGCCAAGGCATAAGAATAGTCCCCGCCTCTCATTCAAAGGGGGAGGACCGGGTGGGGGGTTTGTTTTAATGCTCAGGCTTCACCATGCGCTCACGCATTTTCTTACGCTGTTCAGGGCTCATATTGCGAAATTTTTCACGCATTTTTTTGCGCTCATCCGGTGTCAGTGCGCGCCATTTTTCACGCAGCGCTTTTCGCTCTGCTTCAGGCAGATTTTTAAATTTCTCGATGCGCTTACGTACCAATACTTTTTCTTCCGAGGGTAATTGCTGATAACGTTTGTACATCTCACGTAATTCTGCTTTGCGCTCTGGCGGCAAAGACTGCCATCGACTGAATCGCTTTTTTAACGCCGCCCTTTCTTCGGGCGATAAGGCCGCAAAACGATCCGCTTGTTTCTGCAATTTTTTACGAGCTTCCGGCGGTAAGCTGTCCCAATTTTTTTGCATGTGCGATAACCATTGTTGTTGTGCCGGCGTTAATTGTTCCCATGCCAAATCCTCCGCATAAGCGGCTGGCATCCAAAACAAAACCAATAACAAGATTAACTTTTTCATAAGGACACCAATAAAAAACTTAATGCATAGAGTGAATATTTCTTTAACAGCATTAATCGTCCCCCAGGGCTTCGGCAATTTCCATATCCACCAACCAATCAGGATCGACTTCGGAGTAAATTACAAAATCAGAACTAAAATCTTGCACAGGATTGTTTTGCAAAATACCCGGCATCACCATAACCAACATCACACTGGCTGCCAGCGCCAGACCTATGGAAGCCACTTTTTTATTTTTCCACAATGGATGTGCAGATAAAATGATCACTTCAGATTCGGTTGACCGCAAAACCCCACGACGAATTGATGTCAATTCAGCTTTTGTTTTTTCATCAATAGATTCCAGACTTTTATTCAGGGATTGATTAAAAGCCTGGTTAATCGATTCATTGTGGTTTTCGTTGCTCATGTTTTTCCTCGCATTTTAAAAACCTTCCCCTTCTTCACCCAATAATTCCCGCAACCTTTGCAGCGCACGAAAATAATGCGTCTTCACACTACCTGCTGTACATTCCATTATCTGCGCCGTTTGTTCAACATCAAAACCTTCCCAAACACGCAATAAAAATGCTTGTCGTTGCCGTAAAGGTAAAACATCCACGGCCTTAATCATTCGTTCAACATTTTGTGCTCGTACCATTAATTCTACGGGATTATATTGCTGATCTTGCGCCGCCATCTCCAACATTTCATCCACCGGATTTTCATCATCGGGATCACTCACTGGCGATTGCCAAAAAAAACGTTTCTGTTTTTGCTGAGCCCTGTGCCAATCCATGATGCGGTTTTGTAAAATGCGGTGAAACAATAATGGCCATTCCTGAATACTTTTGTTTCGATAATATTGCACCAATTGCATCATGGCGTCTTGCACTATATCCAATGCATCCTGCGATTTTTTAGTGGTGAATAATGCAGTGCGATAAGCGCGTTGTTCGACACTCGCAAGAAAGGCGTCAAGCTGGCTTAATGGTTCGCACTGATTATTCAAATTCATTCTCACAAAATTAATGCTTTTTCACGCGCAAAGGACGCACTACAACTTTATCTTTGGTTTCACCCTCAGCATTAGTCACCGAAATATTTTGGGTCACAGTGCCTGCTTCTTTGTTCACCACAGCAGCAACCGAACGAGTGGTTGTTTTGCCTTGGCTATTGGTAAAAATAGCATCACTAGTGTAACCATCTTCGGTTTTTTGCGTTACTCGTTTGGATGTGTACTGCTCACCATTATAGTGGGTGCCATTAACAGTTTGCGTACGGGTTTTGGTTTCCTTGTCGTTGATCACACTGGTATGACGTGTCGCCGTTTGCCCTGTGGCATTAGTGCTGGTCACAGTACGCTCAAATCCATTGTCAGTTCTCACCTGATCAACATGGCGAGTCACAGGTGGTTGGTGGTGATGTGCCTTGATTCTTTTACGTGAGCTGTCCGCATCCGCAAAAACGCTGCCAGCAATCAAACTTAATGCAGCAATACTGGTAATAATTAACTTTCTCATAATGACTCCAAGTGTTGTTGAGTTGGTTGGACTGGATTTAGCGCGCTTGATGGGTATAACGTGAAAGGACAGGATCGGTTGACACTGGCTGAATAAAATATTCTGGGGATTTTAAATCTTCTGGTTTATCATGCACTTGCCCGCAATCAGCAGACATAATAATTGACTAAGGAGGCAACAATTGAGCAGATTAAATTTGTCTCCGCACAAAACTACCCTGATCGAACCCCGGAACCAAACCTTAAATCGTCACCCCCTACTTTTTGTAAAGTGGGGGAACCAAGTCTACAAAAACTCTACCTTGGGCATTTGCATCCAGAACTCCAAACAGAAAGTTTGTGTTTACATCGCCGACAGTTAGGCTTAGGCCGCTCATAACAATTAAGGACCTTTATATGCCCTCTTCTATTTTTCGTTTTGTTGGTGCAATTCCTTTTTTAATTGCTGTTTTCCTCAATGCGTTTGTGGACCTTGGACACAAAATTATTATTCAAAATACCGTTTTCAAACTCTATGACGGCCCCGAGCAAATTTTACTGACGGCCATCGTTAACGCCATGATGTTGATTCCGTTTATTTTGCTACTCAGCCCCGCTGGATTTATGTCAGATGTGATGCGCAAAACCAAAGTCATGCGTATGATGGCTTGGGCAGCGGTGATACTCACATCATTGATCACGCTTTTTTATCATCTCGGATTATTCTGGTTTGCATTTGCGATGACATTATTGCTCGCCGCACAAGCTGCTATTTATTCACCTGCAAAATTTGGTTACATCAGGGATTTATTTGGTAAGGAGCGATTGGCACAAGGGAACGGGGCGGTAGGTGCGATTTCCATGATCGCTATTTTGATGGGTATTGGTATCTTCTCAATATTTTTTGAACAATTTTATCCAGCAACCGCATTAAACGAAACTGATGTAATTCTTGCTATGGCACCACTGGGCTGGCTGTTGGTGTTAGGCAGTATTATTGAAGTCGTAATGATTTATCGTTTACCTCAAGCAGTAGAAGCCGAACCCAAACAACAAACTTTTTCAACCAAAGCGTATTTCAGCGGAAAACTGTTTGCCGAAGATATGGCGCCCGTTTTACGTCGTCGCGTTATTCGTTTATCAGTTGTTGGCTTGGCAATTTTTTGGGGTGTAGGCCAGGTAATGCTCGCTGCCTTTCCTGCATTTATTAAGGAAGAATTGGCGATGGACAATGCCATGATTGTGCAAGGTATTTTAGCTTGCAGCGGGATTGGTATTGCGATTGGTTCAATTTTCGCTGGCCGCTTTTCCAAAAATTATATTGAAACCGGACTTTTACCGGTTGGCGCCCTGGGTTTTGCATTAGGTTTAATTTGTTTACCTTTCTTACATTCGACTAACGCTTTTATCGCTGCCTTTTTATTTATCGGTTTCTGCGGCGGTATTTTTACTGTGCCGCTCAATGCACTGATTCAGTTTCACGCTAATGAAAATGAATTAGGCCGCACACTTGCTGCCAACAACTGGGTACAAAATGTCACTATGTTGACTTTTTTAGGCCTAACGGTAGGTTTTGCTTACGCCGGCTTTTCCAGTAAAACGTTATTGCAAATAATTGCTGCAATTGCATTTATCGGCTGCTGTTACTGCATTTATGAATTACCGCAAAGCATGGTACGTTTTATTTTCTCATTTACTTTTTCACAACGTTATCGCGTGTTAGTGCAAGGCATGAAAAATATTCCTCCAAAAGGTGGAGTATTAATGTTGGGCAACCATGTGAGCTGGATTGATTGGGCGATTTTGCAATTGGCGAGTCCACGCCCTGTACGTTTTGTGATGCTGCGCAGCATTTATGATCGCTGGTATTTGAAATGGTTTTTAGATTTATTCGGTTGTATTCCGATTGAATCCGGCGCGCAAAGTCGTAAAGCCCTGGATGCCGTTTCTGAAAGTTTAAATAAAGGCGATGTAGTCTGTTTGTTTCCTGAAGGCGCCATCAGCCGCACAGGTCATTTAGGTGAATTCCGTCGCGGTTTCGAACGTGCGTGTGAAAATGCCAATGACGATGTGGTCATTGTGCCTTTCTATTTACGTGGATTATGGGGCAGTCAATTTTCACGTTCATCACGTCGATTAAAAACACAAAATCGTCCTTTATTAAAACGTGATTTGATTATTGCTTTTGGCCAACCACTTAACAAAAACACCAAAGCCGATTTATTAAAACGTCGCGTATTGGATTTATCCATTCAATCCTGGCAAGAATATATCAACAATTTACCCAGCATTGGCAAGCAATGGATTGATACCGCAAAACGAATCGGTAATAAATTGGCGATTATCGATACATTAGGTACAGAACTTTCTGCACATCGCGCACTTGCCGGTGCCAGCGCTATGGCGTCACGCATGGTTAAATTACCCGAAGATAATATTGGTGTGTTATTACCCACCAGTGCAGCGGGTGTGATTACCAATATGGCAGTGATGTTAAGCGGTAAAGCGCTGATCAATTTAAATTTCACTGCCAATGAAGCCGGATTTTTATCGGCATTGGAACAAGCACAAATCAAAACCGTTTTCACTTCTGAGCGTTTTATTAAAAAGCTGGAAGGTAAAGGGATTCAAATACGCGAGTTATTAAAATCCGTTAATGTGATCGATCTGGAAGATTTTGCCAAACAAATTTCAACTTTCGAAAAAGTGTGCCGTTTATTAACCATTAAATTATTACCAGCGTTTGCCTTGAAATCTTTATTCACTCACGGCAAACAATCTTCAGATAGCACTGCCGTGATTTTATTTTCCAGCGGCAGTGAAGGTATTCCAAAAGGTGTTCAAATTAGCCATCGCAATATTGGCGCTAACATCAAACAACTTCGCGATGTATTGAATATCGAAGAAAAAGATGTGGTGATGGCAAATTTACCTTTGTTTCATGCCTTCGGTTTAACCGTCACCCAATTTATGCCGTTGCTTGAAGGTGTGCCTATGGTGACTCACGCTGATCCAACCGATGCACTCGGCAGCGCTAAAGCCATTGCTACTCATAACGCAACCGTTTTATTCGGCACATCTACTTTCTTGCGTTTATATTCACGCAATCACAAAGTGCATCCATTAATGTTGAAATCACTTCGCTTGGTAGTAGCAGGCGCCGAAAAATTACAGGAAGAAGTGCGCACTGCATTTAATTTGAAATTTAATTTACCGATTTATGAAGGTTACGGCGCAACCGAAACCACACCCGTCGCTAGTGTTAATTTGCCGGATAAAATTGAAACCCAATATTGGTCAGTGCAATCCGGTAATAAACCCGGCTCTGTCGGCTTGCCATTACCCGGCTCAAGCTGCCGTATTGTTGACCCGGTCACTTTCGAAGAATTACCCACAGGTGAAGCCGGAATGATTTTAATCGGCGGCGCGCAAGTGATGCTGGGCTATTTAAACAACCCCGAAAAAACCGCCAGCGCCATTAAAGAAATCAACGGCATGCGTTGGTACGTCACCGGCGACAAAGGTGTTATAGACGAAGACGGATTTTTATTTATCCAGGACCGCTATTCCCGCTTCGCCAAAATTGCTGGCGAAATGGTGAGCTTGACATTAGTAGAGTCTATTCTGAAAAAATCCATCACCGACGACGCCATTCAAGTCATCGTTGTTGCCATTGAAGATCCAAAAAAAGGCGAACGCTTAATTGCCATCACCAACGGCCAAATTGATAAAGATAAAATTCGTACCGAAGCCCAACAAAATGGTTTAAACACTCTCGCCATTCCAGGTGACTGGATGCAAGTGGAAGCTTTGCCTTTATTAGGCTCAGGCAAGACAGATTTTAGTGCAGCGAAGAAAATGGCAGTTGAGTGGAGTAAGGAAGTAACGAATGAAGAATAATATTAAATTGAGTATTTCCATGATCCTGGTTTTAATAAGCTTTCTTTACTCATGCCGAAGTCACCAAACAACTTATGGTATGCAAGATAAACCTACTGAAGAACTGGATTTAAGAGATCAAACAATTGCTCAAGGTAGCAATGAAGATATCAGTCGCTTGCTTCAGGAGAGAACACGAAAAGGAACTAACGGGAAAATCATTATTTTGAAATCTGTATTCCCTGAATACCCTAAAGATGCACTGGCAGCAGGCATTGAAGGAGTGGTTGTATTTGATTTCACTGTAAAAACAAATGGACGAGTTTCTGAGATAAAAATCGTGCAACAGTCGATTGAAAGTCTAAATCAAGCCAGTATCAAGGCAATAAAAAAGTGGAGATTCAAACCCATACTTAAAGAGGGAAAACCCGTTAAAAGCAAACTAAGGCACTCTTTTAAATTTATTATTTCCCCGCAGTAATGAATGGAAAGGCTTGGTATATTTCCATCACAAAATATCAATACAATCCTATAAGCTATTTATGACTGATCAATCAATAGGACTATTCATTATTGGCTAACTGCATGATTTTTTCAGGATTATATCCGTGAACAATTTGATCATTGATCAACATCACTGGAACACCGCGAACCCCTAACGAATCGTATTGTTTTTTTCCTTCTGTGGATTTTTCAATATCATATTCATGATAGGCAATATTATTCTTATCCATAAATTCACGTGCGGCTTTACAATAACCGCACCATGCTGTTGCATATAAAATGACTTTATCCGGATGCAAATGTGCGTAGGAAGGTGGAGGATTAAAATAAGCATTAATTGCATCCCACTTTTGGAATACCAATAAAACGAGGATAACTGCAATAATTTTTTTCATTGATCCTTCCATAAATTTAAAAAAGTTTTTTCAAGCGAAAAAAAAAGCACCGTTAAGTGCTTTTGGAAGAATCTGGTAGGACTAACTGGACTCGAACCAGCGACCCCCACCATGTCAAGGTGGTGCTCTAACCAACTGAGCTATAGTCCTGAAGAGGGGCGCACTTTACCAATGTCTTCCTACAAGAACAAGATCTAAATCAGCTTTTTAGCTGGTTCAATCCCCTTTCCAAATCCGCTTTTAAATCGCCAATATCTTCCAGGCCAACAGCCACGCGAATCAAATTCTCGGTAATACCGGCTTCTGCTTTTTGTTCTGGAGTTAAGCGACCGTGCGTTGTGGTTGCCGGGTGCACAATAGTGCTTTTTGCATCACCCAGATTGGCAGTTAAGGACATGATGCGTGTGGCATCGATCACTAACCAGGCCTGTTCACGACCGCCACGAACACGAAAGGACAATACACCCCCAAATGCAGATTGTTGTTTAGCTGCCAATGCGTGACCTGGATGATCAGGCAGGCCAGCATAAAAAACTTTTTCCACTGCCGGATGTGAAGTTAACCATTCAGCCAAAATCAATGCACTGCGTGAGTGAGCCTCCATACGCAAGCGCAAGGTTTCCAAACCTTTTAAGAAAACCCATGCATTAAATGGGCTCAAACTTGGGCCCGCGCTGCGAATAAATCCCAACACTTCATCAACAATTTTTTTAGGGCCAGCGACAACACCGCCCAAACAACGACCTTGCCCATCAATATATTTTGTTGCTGAATGCACAATTAAATCAGCACCAAATTTTAATGGTCTTTGTAATGCTGGCGTACAAAAACAATTGTCGACCACAAAAAGTGCATTGTGTTTATGAGTGAGATCCGCCAAACGCTGAATATCAATAATATCTGACAAAGGATTAGAAGGTGTTTCAACAAAAACCAATTTGGTTTTTGCAGTAAAACCTGCTTCCCAAGCGGCGTAATCTGTGGGATTCACAAAAGTGGTACTCACGCCAAATTTTGCCAAATATTTTGTCAGCAAAACCGTAGTGGTGCCAAATACACTGCGCGAACACAACAGATGATCGCCGGACTGCAATAAAGCAATGCAAGTCGACAAAATTGCCGCCATACCGGATGAAGTCGCCACCGCGGCTTCTGTACCTTCAAGTGCAGCGATACGCTCTTCAAACATGCGCACAGTAGGATTGGTGTAACGCGAATACACATTGCCAGCTTGCGCACCGGAAAAACGATCGGCCGCCTCTTGCGCATTCGCAAATACATAGCTTGATGTCAGAAATAATGCTTCGCTGTGTTCGCCTTCAGCAGAACGTATCTGCCCTGCCCGTACAGCTAAAGTATCTATACCCAACTCATTTAAAATATCATCATCGAAATTGTTCAAGTAAACTCCGAAATTATTAATTCAAACTTGGCGGTGGAATCCGGGTTAAATCAGAAACCTCTCCCGTTTCAAGGTTATAGGTTATTTCCACTCCCGGGAATATAGTAGGCGAATCATCAAATGACAGGTGCATTCTCACTTCTTTTTCCGATAGTTCATAAATGCGCGCATAGATGGGCAGTTTATCCAACACCATGGAGCGAGTAAAATCGAGCGGGATAACCGGTTTATGCTGCTTTAACGATTCATCCAATCGACGCAACTCATCGCGAAAATATTCAACGCCGGGATAAGGCCCTTTATTCTGCAGCTGATTAATTTTTGCTTTAATTTCCTCATAAGAAGAACCTTTAGGCTCCAGATAATCGTAATCATCACGATCACGCTTATTAATGTGTAATTTCCCTTCAAACTCAACAAAACTTAGTTCAAAAAATCGCTCGAATTTAACACCAACAGGGATATAGATAAAATACTGATAAGGCAAAATCAAGCCATCGTAATGTGGAACAGCATAATGTTTCAATTCGTTGACTTCTATTTTAGCGGCCTTACTGAAATCAAATCCTTGTTCATAACCATGCGACGTTAATTCTGCCACAAACCACTCTTTCATCATTTTTTCGTAAGCTTCAATTTTATTTGAAGCGGGTATTGCATAGTGTAAATCCATTTTTTCATCCGCATTAAGATAAGGCACCAACAACACTATGCTCAACAATATCGAGCACTTAAAAAGTCGCTGCTTAATGAAATTCAATTTCAAGCGTTTCCGTTATGTAACCCAATTGGCAATTCCATTTGTTTGCTGGATTTTTTACCCAACTTGGCTTCGTCATTTCTGGCAGCGGCCAATTTTTCCAAATATTCCGGAGTCACATCACCCGTGCAATATTCACCCGTAAATACTGCACAATCAAATTGGGTAATTTTTTTATTACCTTCTGCCGATGCAGCAATCAAATCTTCCAGATCTTGATAAATTAACCAATCAGCACCAATTTCACGACAGATTTCATCATGCGTGCGGCCATGTGCAATTAATTCCGTTGATGTCGGCATATCGATACCGTAAACATTGGGAAATTTTACGGCGGGTGCAGCTGAAGCAAAGTAAACTTTTTTCGCACCCGCTTCACGTGCCATTTGGATAATTTGTTGGCAAGTAGTACCACGCACAATTGAATCATCAACTAACAATACAACCTTGCCTTTAAATTCCAATTCAATGGCATTGAGTTTCTGGCGAACCGATTTTTTACGCTGTTGCTGCCCGGGCATAATAAATGTTCGGCCAATGTAACGATTTTTTACCAAACCTTCACGGAAGTTCACGCCCATTTTTTGCGCCAATGCTTGCCCTGCAACGCGACTTGAATCGGGAATAGGAACAACTACATCGATATCATGATCAGGTCTCTCGCGCATAATTTTTTCAGCGAGTTTTTCACCCTGACGCAAACGTGCGCGATAAACCGAAACACCATCCATCATTGAATCAGGTCGCGCAAAATAAACATGTTCGAAAATACAAGGCGACAAGCGCGAATATTTTGCACATTGGCGACGGTATAATTCGCCGTCTTCGGTGATGTAAATAGCTTCACCGGGAGCGACATCATCAATCAAATCAAAACCCAATACATCCAATGCTACGCTTTCTGACGCAATCATATATTCGGTGCCGTCATCCGTTTCGCGACTGCCATAAACCAGCGGGCGAATACCATTAGGGTCACGAAATGCGACCAAGCCATAATTGGCAATCAATGACACCACCGCATAACCACCACTCACACGATTGTGTACACCGCTAACCGCCGCAAAAATATCATCTGCCGTTGGATTTAATTTTCCTTGTAATTGCAATTCATGTGCAAACACATTTAATAACACTTCTGAATCAGAATCGGTATTGACGTGTCGCAAATCTGTTTTAAAAACTTCTTCGCTTAATTTTGCCGAATTGGTTAAATTTCCGTTATGTGCCAGTGCAATACCATAAGGCGAGTTGACATAAAAAGGTTGTGCCAACGCAGGACCTGAACTCCCTGCGGTTGGATAACGCACATGACCGATCCCCATATTGCCAAGTAATCGTTGCATGTGGCGTGTTCTAAAAACATCTTGCACCAGACCATTCGCTTTTTGTTGCACCATGCGACCATTGTCGCAAGTGACGATACCGGCAGCATCTTGCCCACGGTGTTGCAAAATGGTCAGCGCATCATAAAGCTGAACATTGACATCGTTTTTACCCACAATACCTACAATGCCACACATAGAATTGCCTCAATAACTTGATGTAAATTCGAATTAAATAGAATGATTTTTGCTAATGCCGAACATTTGAATAAACCAGTCACCAATTTGACTGTAGATGTTCATGGCGTCATCACTCCATTGCATAAAAAATGGAATTAATTGCGATTGGTTCCACCAGGGATCCTGTTTAACCTGTGTCAAATTCAGCGACAACAAAATTAACAACATCACAATGACCAAACCCCGCGTAATACCGAAGGCAAATCCCAGAGTTCGGTCAACAAAAGATAAACCGGTGACTTTAATTAAAGCACCAATTAAATACTGAACCAGTGCGCCCAATAAAAGCACCAGAATAAAAATAATTAGAAAAGCAGAGAGAGTTCTAACAGAAGGAGTATCGATAATAGATATTAAAAATGGTTCAACTGAACCGACAAAAATACGCGCACTAAACGCGGCGACTATCCAGATAGCCAGAGACAATGCTTCACGCACAAAACCACGAATCAACCCAAAGAGGCAGGACACTAACAAAATTCCGATTATGACCCAGTCGGCCCAATTCATCTGACAGCAGCTCCGAAATTCTTCAATTAACCTGTCGGCCAATCACAGGCGCGTATTCTATCAGAGCTTGGCGGTTTTAGGGCTTATAGGGAAGAATTCGTGCATCCACTTTCAAACGTTTATCAATCGTTGCTTTGATAGCCAAGGCTTCCTGTTTATCCATTTTGGGGCCGATAAACAAACGATGCATAGTGCCTTTGTCCGTCACCACGCTGCGCAGATAGGCTTTTTGCCCTTCGGCCTGCAATTCAGCCAGCAATTTATTGGCAGCTTCTTTTTGCCCGAAACTACCAACCTGTATGACCCAGGCTTTCGGAAGTTGCGCAGCAACAACCGATGGCACCGAAGATGTTGCCACTGATGTTTCAATGGCGGATTCGTCCGGCACAAACATAGTTTCGGGTGCAGGTGCG
>Ga0164241_10005731_pt1 | contig 11502 bp, 10 predicted proteins | sample OricomyardsoilBY_FD_108780 | JGI IMG/M metagenome (GOLD analysis project Ga0164241, IMG submission 108780) | Backyard soil microbial communities from Emeryville, California, USA - Original compost - Back yard soil (BY) | ecosystem: Environmental > Terrestrial > Soil > Unclassified | place: USA... | reverse complement strand
GCGCAGCTCCTTGTCGAAGTCGACGACCTCGATCGCGCGGGTGCGCAGGATCGGGTCCCCGAACAGGCGGATCGGCTGGACGGCCACGCGCAGAGTCTAGGAGTCGCGTCCACCGGACCCGGTCAGCGGGAATCTCCGCCCCAGCAGCACCGTCCGGCACAGCGAGCGGTCACTCCTGCGACCACGATCCTCAGAGGCTGACGGGGTCGACCTGGATCCGGACCGGATCGAGCTTGCGGGCGGAGCGTACGCGCTGGACCTCCCCCAGGGCCCGGGACAGAGCGAGGCCGTGCGCACGTGGCACCCGGACGACCACTCGGGACTCCCCGTCGGCGACCTGGACGGGACCCAGCACCTCGGTGCCGGGAGGTTGGTCGAGCAGGGTGAGCACGTCGTCGACCGCACCCGGGTCGCCGGTGATCGTCGCCAACCGGCTGGCCGGGGGCAGGTGGGCCTCGGAGCGGGCCTCGGCCTCACGGCGGGCGAACCCTGCCGGGTCCCAGCGCACCAACGCCTGGAGCGTGGGGTGCGCGGGATCGCCGACCGCCAGCACCTGCCCGCCCCGCGACACGAGGCCGGCCGCGCCGAGCCAGCGCCGGAGCGCCTCCTCCTCGGTGCGCAGGTCGGGACGGGTCAACGCGAGCCACGTGTCGAGCAGCACCACCGCGGCGTACCCGGCGGCGGCCACGGGCTCCGCACCCGGCGTCGCCACGACGATCGCCGGTCGGTCGGCCACCGACTCGACGACATGGTCGCCACCGGAGGCCACGACCGGCGTCGACGGGAAGGCCCGCCCGAGCTCCTCCGCCGTACGCCGCTCCCCCAGCACCGGCGCACGCAGCCCGCGATGGCCACACTCGGCGCACGCCCAGGCGTCGACGACAGCGCCGCACCAGCGGCACGCGGGCGGCGCCGCGGCCCCGGAAACGGCCAGCGGACCGGTACAGACCACGCAGCGGGCCGGCGTACGGCAGCGCTCGCACGCCAGCGACGGGGCATACCCGCGTCGGGGTGTCTGCAGGAGCACCGGCCCGTGGGCCAGGCCGGACGCAACGGCGTCGTGGACCTGTCTGGGCATGCGGGTCGTCCGGGTCATCGGATCTCGCTCGAGCTGGTGATCGGTGGCGCCGGCGATCGAGACCGCGACGGCACCGCGGAGCGCCTCTCGCGGAGGCGCGATCTCGTGCGCCCAGCCGCGGGTGAGCAGCTGGTCAGCCTCGACAGTCCGCGCGAAGCCGCCCACCAGGACGGCGGAGTCCTGGAGCTGGGCCCGGCTGAGCAGGACCTCGCGGGCATGGGGGTACGGCGCACGGGGCTCGGCGTGCAGGTCGTCTCCGTCGTCCCAGATCGCCACCAGGCCGAGGCGGGGCACCGGCGCGAAGGCCGCCGCACGGGTGCCGACGACGATGCGACGCGTGCCGCGAGACACCGCCAGGAACTCGCGGTAGCGGCGCGCCGGCCCGGCCCCCGCGCTCAGCACGACATGGTGGCCGGATCCGAGCAGGTCCTCGAGCGCCGCGTCGAGCCGGGCCAGGTCGCGCCGGTCGGGCACCACGAGCACGCTGCCGCGGCCGCCGGACAGCGTCAGCGCGGCGGCCGCCGCGAGCAGCCGGGGCCAGTCCTCGCCGGGGAGTGCCGACCAGACGGCTCGCGGGGACCCACCGTTGGCCAGGTGGCCGAGGAACGCGACGGCTGCGGGATACGCCGACCACTCCTCCCGTGCCCCCGAGACGTCCACCGTCGCGGGCTCCTCGGCCGGCGACGGTTGCTTCTCCGTCGTCGCGTGCCGAGGCGGCACGGCGAGCCGGAGCACGTCGGAGCGGGTCCCGGCGTACCGCTCGGCGAGCAGTCCGGCCAGCTCCGCGACCGCCGGCTGCAGCACCGGCTCGGGACTCACCACCCGCTGGAGGGGTGTGAGGGTGCCGGTGTGCTCGGTGTCGGCGGCGCGCTCGACCAGGAACCCGTTCAGCGACGTGCCGGCGAACCGCACCTTGACCCGAGCCCCCGGAACCGCGGTGTCCGCCATCGAAGCGGGCACGGCGTAGTCGAACGGCCGGTCCAGGTGCGCGAGCGGCGTGTCCACCAGGACCCGCGCCACCGGGTCGCGCTCAGCTGGAGGCTCGATCTGCTTCGTCGTCCGCCTCGGCTTGGACGCGCGCACCTTCTCGCGCAGACCCGGCAGGGTCTCGGGAGGAGGTGCATCACCGTCAGCCACGGCGGCTGTTCTACCAGTCACCGGTGACGGGGGATCAGCTGGTGACGGGGGCGGTCGCCGGGGAGAAGGTCGAGGCATGACGACCGTGGGACGTGGCCGTCACCTTCGCCGAGATCGGCTCGCCGAGGTCGCTGGTCCGGACGGTGTACGACGTGCCCTTCGCGCGGGCGATCCGCTCGCCACCGGCGTACCAGCGGATCTTGGTGTTCGCGCCCGACGGCGACCAGGCTCCCGGCTTCGCGGTGAGCCGGCTTCCGACCGTCGGGTCACCGACCACACGCGGCGTGCTCCGCGGCACCGGGCCGCGGCCGCACGTGTACACGCGGATGTCGTCGAGGTACCAGCCCAGGTCGGCGTTGACATCGTCCACGTTCATCGTGAACTGCGGCGCGATCGCGTGCCCGGCGTACCGCGTGAGCGTGGCCCGACTCGCCAGATAGCCACGACTGTCCCGCCCGAAGCCCTTGCGCCCGTGCGCCGGGTTGCCCTGGTTGGCGATCCGGTCATGGGGCCCGTTGACCCACGACAGGTTCTCGGCCGGTCGGGGCGTCTGGCCCCGCGTGGTGTCCGCCACCTCGACCGTGCCGGCGTCGTAGTTCACCTTGGTGCCGTCGGGAAGCGTCGCGGCCTCCATGAAGCGCCACTGCTGGAACCACAGGTACGCCGGGCGCCCGGCAGGCAGTGCGACCGGATGCATCGTCAGCGAGCTGACCGTCGTGGAGTCCGGCTCGAGGGAGTACCAGGACCGGTGGCCGGACGTGGCGTTCGCCGGCACCGCCGGGAACACGGTCTCGTCCGGAGCGCGCACCCATGTGCTGCCGGCGTCGAACTTGTGCGTCGGCTTGCCCCTCTCGGAGTCGAACAGCAGCCGCACCGGCCCGCGGCCCTTCGGGCACGACATCGCCGCATCGGGCGGCTGCTGCGCGCGGGGCGGCGTCGTGCGCAGCCGGGTCGCGAGCGTGGCCCGGTGGACGTTGCGGCAGTCGCCGCGGGTGAACCCGGCCCGGTGGTGCCGCGCCAGCGTGTGGCAGCTGCGGTCCAGCACCGCGGCGAGGTCGGCGTAGTCACTGCCGGAGACCAGGTGCTGGATCACGTCGAGGTACAGCGTCGCGGACTTCGCCAGCGACCTCCCGTCGATGCCGTGCACGGTCCGCCCGCCCTGCTTGCCGCCTTGCGAGATCAGGTAGAAGGTGCGGTTGCCGACGCCGCTGTTGACGTGCACACCGCCGTTGTCGAACGAGCCCGCCCGGGCGAAACGCTTGCTGGTCATCGAGTCGGGCTGGCCGAACCGAGCCGGCTTCCGCAGGTCCCGGATCGCGCCGATCGGCAGGTCCTCGCCCTCCAGCCAGCTGCGCCGGGACTCGCCCCGCACGTGGTGCCGGTGATCGATGATCTCGCCCATGATGTCGGCCAGCGACTCGTTGATCGCGCCCGACTGGCCCCAGTAGAAGAGGTCGGCGCTGCGCGAGATCACCCCGTGGGTCATCTCGTGTCCGACGACGTCGTCCGCGGACGCGAAGCCCTGCCCGTAGAACATGCCGACGCCGTTCCAGAACGCGTTCTGAAGCGGGCAGTCCGCAGGCCGCGCCCCGGGATCGCAGTAGCGCACCGTCGACGACAGGCTCTTGTGGCTGCCCTCGTTCACACCGAGCATCCGGGTCAGGTTCAGGCCACCGACCTGCCGGTAGTAGTGAGAGACCACGCCGGCGAGCTCGAAGGCGTCGTTGACGTCCTTCACGTTGCTGGGCGGGCCGTTCTCGGTGCGCGCGAAGTCCGACGTGCACGGCAGGTCGAGCGACGTGTTGTGGTTCTTGTTGTCGCACACGACGCGGTTGACCTGCTCGACCAGGTCGAGGTCGAGGACGACGGCTCCGGTTCGGTCGTCGACGAGCACCGCGCGGTGGTAGGCCGGACCGGCGTGCACCTCGACCCACCACACGCCGCTGGCTCGGGTGTCCGGGTCCGACGTACGTCGTACCCCGAGCACGGCCGGGTCGTAGAGGAGGTGCCGCGGGCGGTCGGCACGCACGCCGGTCAGGCTGCCACGCACCTTGCCGGCGCGCGCGAGAGCGACCTGCTGCGCCGCCTCGGGTGCGTACGTCGCGCCGGGCACGGTGGCGCGCGACACCGACGCGGTCACCGAGCCGAGCTGGTGGTCGGGCCGCAGGTCGACCGCCACCGCGCCCCCGATCACCGGCAACCCGTCGCGACGCTCGGTGAAGCGCACGACGTCGTGCCCGCTCACCGACCGGGTGACGGCCCCGCCGACCAGGCGCGTGCCGGGGTCGGCAACCCCGACCAGCGCGCCGTACCTGCTCAAGTGGGCGCGCGCCGCCTCCTGCACCGACGTGGTGCGGGTGACCGCGGGGTTGCGCGCGCCGGTGACACCGACGACGCGGGCGACTCCGTCGTCGCCGCGGGTGACGCGAACAGGCCCGCGCGCCTCGGCGGCCAGCCGAACGAGCGCTCGGTCGGCCGATGAGACGCGCGGGACACTCCGGCTCGCGGCGTCAGCGGCACCGGTCGGGCTCGCGGCGCCGGCCTGGACCACCAGTGCGGCCGTGGTGAGTGCCAGCACGGCCCCGAGCCCTCTGGTCGTGCGCGTCACGGATCCCCTCCGTCCGGCCGGTGTCCCACGTCTCCGGGGAATCCAGTCACGCACGCGTGACGCGCGGGGTCAAGAACAGGTCACGATCGCCTGCGCGTGCCGGGAAGCTGGTCAGTCGGCGATGCCGGCGGCCTTGCGGAGCTCCTCGATGCGGTCGGCGCGCTCCCAGGTGAACTCCGGGAGCTCGCGGCCGAAGTGACCGTACGCCGCGGTCTTGGCGTAGATCGGCCGGAGCAGGTCGAGGTCCTCGATGATCGCCGCCGGGCGCAGGTCGAACACCTCGAGCACGGCCTTCTGGATCTCCTCGTCGGGGACGATGCCGGTGCCGAAGGTCTCGATGAAGACACCCACCGGCTGGGCCTTGCCGATCGCATAGGCCACCTGCGCCTCGCAGCGCTTGGCCAGGCCCGCGGCCACGACGTTCTTGGCGACCCAGCGCATCGCGTACGCCGCCGAGCGGTCGACCTTGGACGGGTCCTTGCCGGAGAACGCACCGCCGCCGTGCCGGGCCATGCCTCCGTAGGTGTCGACGATGATCTTGCGGCCGGTGAGACCGGCGTCGCCCATCGGGCCGCCGACCACGAACCGACCGGTCGGGTTGACCAGCAGCCGGTAACCCTCGGCGGGGATGTCGAACGTCGCGAGCACAGGGTCGACCACGTGCTTCTTGATGTCCGGCTCGAGCGTGGCGACCAGGTCGACGTCATCGGCGTGCTGGGTCGACAGCACGACGGTGTCGACGCGCACGGGCCGGTTGTCGGCGTCGTACTCGATGGTGACCTGGGTCTTGCCGTCGGGGCGGAGGTAGCGGAGCGTCCCGTCGTTGCGGACCGCGGTGAGACGCTCGGCCAGGCGCTGGGCCATCACGATCGGCAGGGGCATCAGCACGTCGGTGTCGTCGCACGCGTAGCCGAACATCAGGCCCTGGTCGCCGGCGCCCTGCTTGTCCATGGCGTCCACCGACCCGGTGCGGGACTCGTGACCGGTGTCGACGCCCTGCGCGATGTCGCCGGACTGTCCACCGATCGCGACCATCACGCCGCAGCTCGCGCCGTCGAAGCCCTTCTCGGAGGAGTCGTAGCCGATCGTCAGGATCCGGTCACGGACGATCTGCTTGATGTCGACGTATCCCGTCGTGGTGACCTCGCCGGCGACCACGACGAGGCCGGTGGTGAGCAGGGTCTCGACTGCGACGCGGCTGTGCGGGTCCTGCCGGATCATCTCGTCGAGGACCGAGTCGCTGATCTGGTCGGCGATCTTGTCGGGATGTCCCTCGGTCACGGATTCGGAGGTGAAGAGGCGTCCGGTCACGGTGTCTGGTGCTCCTGGTTCAACGGGCGTGGATCGGCGGTCACGATAGCGGGGCTCGCCGCTCCGCGGATCATCGACGGTGGGTAATGCTCAGCCGGGAGGCACGAGCCGCCGGGCCACCTCGTCCCAGACGGCGTGGGCGAGCGCCGACTTGGTGCCGGTCGGTACGTCGCGCCGGCTGCCGTCGGCGCCGAGGATCACGGCCCGGTTGTCCTCGGCCCCGAACACGGCGCCCCCGCGCACGTCGTTCACGACGAGCAGGTCACAGCCCTTCCGGGCGAGCTTGGCGCGGCCGAGGTCGAGCACGGAGCCGGTGTCGTCGCCGGTCTCAGCGCCGAACCCGACCACGACCTGGCCGGGGCGCGCCCGGTCGCGCGAGAGCTCGGCCAGGATGTCGGGGGTCTGGGTGAGCTCGAGCGGCGGCACGGTGCCGTCGGAGCTCTTCTTGATCTTCGTCTCGGTCCTCGAGACCGGCCGGAAGTCGGCCGGGGCCGCAGCCATCACCACGGCGTCCGCGGAGCCGGCGGCCGAGACGACCGCGTCGCGCAGCTCCTCGGTGGTCACCACTCGGACGACCTTCACCCCGGCCGGTTCGGGTAGCGACACGTTGGCGGCGACGAGAGTGACCTCGGCGCCGCGGGCGACCGCCGCCCGGGCCAGCGCGAGCCCCTGCCGCCCGGAGGACCGGTTGCCGAGGAACCGGACCGGGTCGAGCGGCTCGCGAGTGCCTCCCGCGGAGACGACCACGGTTCGACCGGCCAGGTCGGCATCCGCGAGGCCGTGGGCCAAGACGTCCTGGCAGAACGCGAAGATCTCGTCGGGGTCGGGAAGTCGGCCCTTGCCGGTGTCGACGCCGGTCAGCCGGCCGACGTCGGGCTCGATGACCAGCGCGCCGCGCTGGCGAAGCGTCGCGACGTTCGCCTGCGTGGCGGCGTGCTCCCACATCTCGGTGTGCATCGCCGGCGCGAAGACCACGGGACAACGCGCGGTGAGCAGCACGTTGGTCAGCAGGTCGTCCGCGCGCCCCTGGGCGGCGCGGGCCAACAGGTCGGCGGTGGCCGGTGCGACGACCACCAGGTCGGCGGACTGCCCGATCCGCACGTGCGGCACCTCGTGCACCGACTCCCACACCTGGGTGTGCACGGGCTTCCCGGACAACGCCGCCCAGGTGGCCTCGCCGACGAAGTGCAGCGCCGACGGTGTCGGCACGACCGTCACGTCGTGGCCGGACTCGGTGAAGCGGCGGAGCAGCTCGGCCGCCTTGTACGCCGCGATGCCGCCGGCGACCCCCAGAACAATGGATCCTGAGGAGCCGAGGGACGAGGCGTCTCGAAGGGCGGAGGGCCGCTCCCGCGCATCGGTCGAGGCGTCGGGACCGGCCTGCTCGCTCATGGTCGTGCGGGTGGCGTCACTTGTCGGCGTTGAAGCCGGCCTCGAGGGCGGCGGCCTTCCGCGCCTCTTCCTCGGCGGCCAGCTCGGCCGGGTCGACGTCCTCGCAGGTCAGCAGGTCGTCGTTGATCTCCCGGAGCGCGATCGACAGCGGCTTCTCCTGGACATGGGTCTCGACGAGGGGGCCGACGTACTCCAGCAGGCCCTCACCGAGCTGGGAGTAGTAGGCGTTGATCTGCCGCGCGCGCTTGGCGCTGTAGAGGACCAGCTTGTACTTGCTGTCGGTCTTGGTCAGCAGGTCGTCGATCGAGGGGTTGGTCACGCCCTCGGCAGCGGGAGTGGGGGCAGACACGCAACAGCCTCACAGAAAGTCGGGATTCAGGAATGGCCCAGGTGGCCGACCATCAAGGCTACCAATTCCTGCGCGGCATCGTGAATTTCGGTGTTCACGATGGTGACGTCGAACTCCGGCTCCGCGGCCAGCTCCACGCGCGCGGTCGCGAGCCGGCGTTCCCGCTCCACGGCGTCCTCGGTGCCGCGGCCCACGAGCCGGCGCACGAGCTCCTCCCACGAGGGCGGCGCAAGGAACACCATGAACGCCTCCGGCATCGCGACCTGCACCTGACGAGCGCCCTGCAGGTCGATCTCCAGCAGGGCGAGCCGGCCGGCGGCGAGCGCCTCCTCCACGGCGGCGCGCGGAGTCCCGTAGCGGGCCGCAGCGTGGACGACGGCCCACTCGAGGAACTCGTCCTGCTCGACCATGCGGTCGAACTCTGCCTCGGAGACGAACCAGTAGTGGACGCCGTGCCGCTCGCCCGGGCGGGGCCGGCGCGTCGTCGCGGAGACCGAGATCCAGACCTCGGGATGGTGGGCTCGGATGTCGGCCGACACAGACCCCTTGCCGACGGCGGTCGGACCCGCCAGGACGGTCAGCCGCGAACGCCGGGGCGTCGCAGCGGTGTCGCTCACTCGCCGGGTGCGAACTCGCGCTCGAGCGCCGCCACCTGCTTGGCGCCCAGGCCGCGCACCCGGCGGCTCTCGGCAATGCCGATCCGCTCCATCAGCTGCTTGGCGCGCACCTTGCCCACGCCGGGCATCGAGCACAGCAGGTCGACAACCCGCATCTTGCCGATCACCTCGTTCTGCTGGCCGTCGTGCAGCACGTCGGAGATCAAGGCTCCTGAGTTCTTGAGGCGGTTCTTCACCTCGGCGCGCTCACGGCGCGAGGCCGCAGCCTTGTCGAGAGCCGCCCGGCGCTGCTCCGGTGTGAGCGGTGGAAGGGCCAAGGCACATCCTTTGTACGACGTCGTCCGACGGGGGTAGTCGGCAGGGCGACAATCTAGTCAGCATCGTCACGGAGCGGCAACGCGCCCCGGCCTGCGAGCAGGCGGAACCGCGGCCGAGTCACAGCTCGAGCGACGTGTGACAGACGTCCAGCACCTCCTGCTGCACCCGCACGAGCGCGTCCTGCGTGTCCGAGGCCGCGAGCCGAGCGGCGGCCTGCCGAATCGCGGCCCGGTCGTCGTCGCTCAGATCGGCCGGCGGGTGCTTCGGGTCGTACGTCGTGGGGTCGACGCTCGCAGCCGCGAGCGCGGAGTCCAGGGCGCTCGCCCGTGTCACCACCAGGTCCCAGTCCCCCGCGACGTCGTCGGGCGCCTTGTCGCGCAGGTCCGAGAAGATCGGCAGGGCCTTCAGCAGCGCGCTGCGGTCGCCGCTGCCGACGATCGCGCCGAGCTCGGACTGGTGGTCGTGGACGGCGTCGCAGTAGCTCTGTCCGTGCCCGCAGCCGGCCACCAGTGGCAGCACCAGCGCGATCACGGCCGCCGCCGCCCTCATCCGGACATCCTGACGTGACCGGCCTCAGCCGACCTGCTCGCGCAGCCGGCCGTTGAGCCGGTCGGCGGCCTCGGCGAGGCCGTCGGGCCCAGCCCGGAGCAGGTCACGCGACGTGCTCGGCAGCACCCGTCCGACGCCGTCCCCGAAGATCCGCCGGAGGCTCTCGGTGGTGCCGCCCTGCGCGCCGTAGCCCGGGGCGAGCACAGGGCCGTTGATGTCGAGGTCGTGCTCTCCCCGGTCGATCGTGGCGCCGACGACGGCCCCGAAGGAGCCGAGCGGCTCGACGCCGGCGTTGAGCTCGCGCAGCCGATCGAGAACCGAGTCGGCGACCGTGCCGGCGACCCCGGACGCCTCCTGCACCTCCACCCCCTCGGGGTTGGAGGTGAGGGCGAGCACGAACAGGCCCGCGTCGTGCTTCCGGGCGGTCTCGACCATCGGCTGGAGCGAGCCGAAGCCGAGATACGGGCTCGCGGTGATCGCGTCGACAGCCAGCGGTGAGGCCGGGTCGAGGTAGGCGTCGGCGTACGCCTGGCTGGTGGAGCCGATGTCGCCCCGTTTCACGTCGAGCAGGATCTGCGCGCCGGCCTCGCGGCAGACAGCGATGAGGCGCTCGAGCACGGCGATGCCTCGGCTGCCGAAGCGTTCGTAGAACGCCGACTGCGGCTTCACCACCGCCACTCGTGGCGCGAGCACCTCGGCCGCGGTCAGCGCGAACCGCTCGAGCCCGGCCACGTCGTCGTCGAGCCCCCACTCGTGCAGGAGTCCGGCGTGGGGGTCGATCCCGGCACACAGCGGGCCGCGGGCGCGCATCGCGGCGTGGACTCGGGCTCCGAAGGTGGTCATGTGTCCTCTCCTGGTGGTGGCGCAGCGTCATTGCCGAGCTCGTCACCGAGCTCTCGAGCGATCCGGAAGGCGGTGGTCGGGTCGTGGAAGAGCGCGGTGCCGACCTGGACGGCACGGGCCCCGGCGGCGAGGAAGGCCCGCGCGTCAGCCGTGTCCATGATGCCGCCACACCCCACGACAGCCGCGTCCGGCAACCCAGCGGCCACCTCGGCGACGCAGCGCAGTGCCTGCGGCCGGATGGCCGGACCGCTCAGACCCCCGGGTCTGCCGTCCGGCATCGCCGCGGGCAGCGCGTTGCCGACGACCACCGCGTCGGCGCCGGCCTCGACGACCGCGCGCGCCGTCTCGACGACCCGGGCGACGTCGCTGCGGATCTTCGCCAGCAGCAGCACGCCAGCGGCGAGATCGCGGCGGCACGAGCCCACGACGCTCGCGGCCTGGAACGGCTCCCGGGCGTCGAAGAGCCCGCTGCCCACCGGGTCGGGTGCGGACAGGTTGACCTCGACCGCGGTCACGCCGGGCGCGCGCCCCACGCTGCGCGAGAGCTCGGCGTACTCACCCAGGGAGTGGCCGGCGATGCTCACCACGACGGCCGCACCGGTGTCCACGAGGGGCGGCAGCTCGTCGTCGAGGAACGCTTCGACGCCGGGGTTCTGCATCCCGATCGCGTTGACCAGACCGCTCGGCGACTCGACCAGCCGTGGTGGCGCGCTGCCGGCTCGAGCCAGCCGGGTGACCGACCGGGTCACGAAGCCGCCGAGCGTGCCGAGGTCGCCGTACGACGCCAGGTCGCGGCCGGTGCCACCGCAGCCGGCGGCGGTCAGCACCGGGTTGGCGAACGGCCATCCGCCGGGGTCGGTCGTGCCGGTCATGACAAGGCCGCCCAGTCGACGCGACCCGGCCGGAACACCGGCCCGTCCACGCAGGCGCGTACGACGTGAGGCCCGCCGTCGTCGTCGACGACCGGCACCGGGCAGCCGTGGCACAGGCCGGTGGCGCAGGTCAGCGGCCGCTCGAGCGCCACCTGACAGCTGAGGTCGAGGTCGGCGACGGCACCGGCGATGAACCGGTGGGTCTCCTCCGTGGCGGCCGCGTAGACCACGTCGCTCTCCGGGAGGGCCCGGAGCACCGCGGCCGTCAGGTCGCCCACCGCGACCTCGACCTGACCGACGCTGCGCCGGGCGGCCAGCGGCTCGAGCACGTGGTCGTCGTCGACGCCGCCGAGCACCAGGCGGACCCCGCAGCCGCGTTCGCGGAGCCGCTCGGCCAGAGTGGTGAGAGCGCCCGCGGCGTACCCCTC
>Ga0164241_10005729_pt1 | contig 11514 bp, 7 predicted proteins | sample OricomyardsoilBY_FD_108780 | JGI IMG/M metagenome (GOLD analysis project Ga0164241, IMG submission 108780) | Backyard soil microbial communities from Emeryville, California, USA - Original compost - Back yard soil (BY) | ecosystem: Environmental > Terrestrial > Soil > Unclassified | place: USA... | reverse complement strand
CGGACGTGATTCGACCAATCGCGCCCGCGCTGCTCTCACCAAACCAGGTAGCACCGTCGGGACCGGGGGCGATCCCGTACAGCCCAGCGCGCGGCGTCGGAACGCTGTATTGCGTGACGCTGCCGACGAGCTCTGGCGCCTCGGTTGCGATCCGCCCGATCTTATTGCCGATCTTCTGTGTGAACCACATTGCGCCATCCGCACCAAGGGCGATCAGCGCCGGCCCGTTCGTGTACTCCGCCAGCGAGAAGCGATCCACGGTCTGAGCCGCTGGATCGTAGCGAACGATCACACCCTGAGCCAGCGCTACCCAAAGGGCTCCGGTTCGGTCGAATGCCAGGCCGAAAGGAAGATCCGTGACTTGGAATTGCTGCGCGATGCCTGCGATGTCTCCAACTAGCGTTCCAACGCCCGGAGACGCAAAGATTGGATCGACATTGATGGGAACGGTGGTCGTGAACCAGATCCCACCTGGGCCGTTCGTGATCGCACCCGTGCGGCACGGTTGCCGTTCGTAGAGGCAGAGCACCGGCTTGCCGGCCTTCGACCCGACAAACGTGACGAACGCAGACGTCGTGGTTCCAAGCAGACCTGTGACGGTGACCGACCCGTCGGGGCCTGTCGCAATCCAATCGATGTTGTATCCCGCACCCGAAAACTGGACCGTCTGCTCCGTGATCGGAGCAGCAAGCGCCGGGGTTGAGGCTCCCATTGATACGAGAACGATCGAACCGAAGAGGACAGCTAGGCACCGCTTGATGCCGACACGATTTGATCGTTGTCTCATCGGGTGCTCGGCGCCTCTGTTACGTGGGGGTAGCTGCTTGTCGTCCCATTCCAGTCAAACGGTCCCTGGGCGTTGCATTGAGCCGAAGGCACGGCTGTGGATTCGCCAGCCGTCCCTTGCTTTGTCACGCCGAGGTCGGTCAGCAGATCGACTAGTTGCTGGGGCTCTTGCTCTGTCGGAGCGCCTGTAATGACGGGGTTACCGGCACTGCAGTTCGTCGTATCGAACACCTTCAGCGCACTTACGTCCCCATTCGACCCACTCTTGGGATAGGCGTTCGCACGGTTCGAGCCAGGACGGTGCGCGTAGGCAGCGAGACTCAGGGGGTTCACGGGAGCGCCAGCGCGGAGACCGTGCAGCGGAGGAGCGCTTGATCCCTCGGGCGCAGGCTCGGCCTTCTGCGAAGCCGCCGTGAGGTTCGCAAGGAATGACCCGATCTCGGGCGTGTAGGTGCCTACCCAGGTCAACAGCGGATTGAGATTCCGCAATGGCGACCGCAAGTCCTTGAAGATCGTCTGCAGCTCACCGGTGATGTCAACCAATGCTGGGAAGCCCTTCACCGAAGCCGCGGTCAACGCACCCAACCCGTCGATCGTGCCCTGGAGGTTAGGCGCGGTCTCGGCAAGCGCGTTGAACGTTGGCGTCATCTGTTTGACCGCCGGCTGGAGGTCATCCAAGAGCGGACTGGCGTTGTCGGCGAAGGCGTCCAGCTGCTCGAGCGTTTTGCGCGACGCCCGCTCAAAGCCGGGGAACTGGCGGAACGTCTCAGCCAAGGCCGTGTCGCTGTCGCCGATGGCGTTGAACGTCGTATCGGCGTCGCGGATCAGGCCCTGAAGCTGCCCGGTCCGACGGCTCAGCGCGTCGAACACGGTGGCCGTCCCGCTGATGGCCTTTTTGACGTCGGCCGACTGGCTGCGCGCGATCATCGTGATGGTGTCCGCGTTCTCGGCGAAGGGCACGAGATCGCCGAAGGCGTTGCTGATGTCCTTCCCGCGGCCGCCGTAGCCCATCGCCATGCCGACCATCCAGCGCTTCCAGTCCTCACGCGTCTGGGCGTCGAACGTCCGGAAGATCTCGTCCAGCGCGACGCTGGGCGCAACCCGCGTGCTGGCCAGCTGGCCACCCTCGATGATCGGCGGCGCGTCCTTGGAGCCCGGGGTGAGCTCGACGTACGTCTCACCCAACAACGTCTTGGAGCGCAGGATGGCCTTCATGTCCGACCGGGCCGGCGCGTACTGCGCATCGAGCTGGATGGTGGCGCGCGTGGTGTTGTTCGGCCCGAGCTCGAGGTGCACGACCTTGCCGACCTTGACCCCCGAGATGCGAGCATCCGCCTGCTCGGCGAGCGTGGATGCCTGCGGCACGTCGATGTTGAAGCGGTAACCCTGCGGCTTGAGCGGGCTGGGACCACCGAAGGCGAGCCAGAGGTACAGGAGTAGGCCGAAGCACGTCAACGCGAAGAGCGCGATCGCGGCGAACTGGTGCGGTTTGGGCGCGAGCTTATTCATCGACGAACCGCCTTCCCCGCCGCGCGGGCCTGAGAGGCCTCGGGAGGACAACCGACCTGAGCGGCACTCGGCGGGCGGAGCAGGCCAACGAGGAGCCTGATCGTCGCGTTGACCTCGGCCGCACCGTCCAGGATCGGGCGCGACTTGCACTCCAGCAACAGAAGACCTCGACCCATCGGGCCACTCGCATCCTGGGTGGAGACGATCGAGTTGAGGTTGTGACTGGCCCAAGCCGCGAAGAAGAGGAAGCCGCCCTGCTTCTTGCCCGGGTTGTAGGCAAGGGCGTTGAGGAACTGATTGAAGTAGTCGAAGGCATGGGTCGCCGAATCGCTAAACGGCACCAAGTCATGCGCAGCAGGCACGAGCTGATCGAAGAACGGCTTGGCCGTCAGGGCGAACGGGCTGATCTCGTCGTTGATGATCGGCGTCGTCTCCTTCAGCATCGGGTTGGCCGCCGCCATGCCGTCCGCGAGGTTCTCCGACGTCGGCTTCAGCGTGTCCAGCGTCGGGCCCGCGACGTCGGCGAAGGCGGCGAGCTTGCCGAGACCGGCCTGGGTGTCCTTCAGCGCACCCGGCAGCAGGCTGAGCGTGTCCTGGATGCTCGCGCTGTTGTCGCTGAACGTTCGCAGCGCCGCCGCGGACGAGTCGACGAAGCGCGTGAGCTGCGCGTCCTTTGTCCCCAGCGCATCGACGAACAAGCGGAAGTCGTGGATCGCGCTCTTGATGCTCTCGTGCCGGTGCTGCAGCAGCTCCGTGATCTTCTTCATGTTCCGCGCGGTCGGATCGAAGCGCTTGAACACGGCCGCCAACTTGGAGCCGTTGCCCTTGAGCCCCTCACCGGCGGCATGGACGAAGAGCTGCAGGTAGGTACGGGTGTCGGCGTCGAGCGACGCGAGGAACTCGTCGAGATTGACATCCGGCTCCGTCTGGGAAACCGGGAGCGTGGAGCCGCTCTCCAGCTTCGGAGCGGGCGCGCGACCCGGGTCCATAGCGACCGCCATGTCCTTGAGGCCCGTCTTCGGCCGCAGGAGCAGCGTCGCGTTCTGATGGACCGTGACGTCGTTGTCCGGGTCGAGCAGCATGGAGACGACCGCACGGCCGTTCTTGAGGTCGACGCTCTTCACCGTGCCGACGGTGACGCCAGCGACGGTGACGGGCTGGCCCTGTCCGGGCATCACGGCCTGGGCCGTCTCGAACTCGGCGTTGAGCGCGAAGCCTTGCTCGCCGACGAACGGCACCCAGGCCGGGACCGTCAAACGCTGGTGGGCGACGATGTACCCGCCGACCAGCACCGACACGACGACCAGCGCCACGACGAAGGCGAAGTCACGCCCGTGCTTGGAGATCTGCTCACGCATGCCCATGGGTCAGCCCCCCACCGTCCGGTCGGCCTTGCCGCGAGACAGCGGCCCATTCAGATCAGGCTGAGCCTGCGTACGGCAGGGCACGTTCGGCTTATAGGCGGGGACATAGTCGTCACCGGGGTAAGCGGGGCTCGATCCCTTCGGTGGCTCGACAGCACGGCCACCGGCCACACTCGAACCAGCGTTCTTCTTATCCCGGCTGTTGTCGGTCTTGATGATCGTGTCTCCGCCGGCAGCAAACAGGTGGTTGAACGCACCGTTACCGTCGAAATTCTGACCTGCACCAGCCACGCCGACCAAGCCATGCCACAGCTCCTGGTAGTTCGGCTGACCGGTCGAGAGGGACCCGTCGTCAAGTTTCTTCTCAAAGGTCGGTAGCACCACGTTGTTGCCGCAAACCGCAGAGTCATCGATCAGGGGCGCCAAGGTCAGCTGACTGGCTGCCAGCGCATCTAGGTCGGGGCCAGCCTGCTTCAAGTCCTTGGCAATGCCGCCGAACCGGTTGGGCGCCATCAGCTGCTCCACCGCGGTGAACCACGGCTCGGTCGCCTCGTACGTGTCCGGGAGCTCCTCGGCCACTTCGGTGAAGCCCTTGGCGAACGTCCGCAGCGAGGGCATCGCCGCGGTGATCGACTGGAAGGCCGAGCGGGTGCTCGTCAAGGTCGCCGGCAGGATGGAGAGCGCGGCGCTCAGGTCGGTGGACCGTGAGGCAAAGGCGCCGAGCGTCCCGTCGAGACCGATGATGAAGTCGCGCAACGATGCCTCGTTGGCGCCCAACTCACTGGTCGCCTGACCCACCGCCTTGACGAGCTTGGGGAGGTCATCACGCGTACGCCCCTGCAAGGCCTGGTTGACGATCGCGGTGCCCTTGAGGGCTGGACCGCCGACGCGGTAGGCGTTGTTGAGCCCTTCCGCGCCGGTGAGGCCGCGGACGACCGGATCCTGATCCAGGTCCTGGGCCTTGGTCGGCTTCTCGGTCAGCGCCGTGCCGTAGCCGACGAGCAGCTCCTGCAGCGACTTGCGCGTGTTCGCTTGGAGGGCCGACAACAGCTGGTCGATCTGCACCGGATCCGACGTCTGGGTGATGGGGATCGTGCCGCCCTCGCCGAGGTCCCCAGCGGACGGGCTGCCGGGCTTGAGGTCGACGAAGAAGTTGCCCTCTAGAAAGAGCCGCGGACGGATCTTCATCGTCGCGTCCTTGTGGATCGGCAACGCCTTGTCCTGCAGCTCCATCGTGACCTTGGCCGCTTCGGTGCCGTCGCCGTAGCTCTCGACGTTCGTGACCTTGCCGACCTCGACGCCGGCGATGCGCACCGGCGACTTCGGCGAGATGTTGACCGCCGTCGGGAAGATCGCGTGGATCTGGTACCCGTGCGTGAACGGGATCGCCTTGGTGAAGGCGAGATAGAGGATCGGCAGCAGGATCACGAGGGCCAGGACCCCCAGCCGTGCGTTGCCGATGCGGTGCTTACCGGGCCTCATGGCGTCTTCCCCCAAGAAGGCGGAGCGATCGGAGCGCCGTTTCCGCCGTCCTGATCGTTCGTCGTCCAATCGGTCAGCGTGCTCTGGTTCCCGGGAAGGTTGCCAAGCGTCGTGAAACCCGTGTTGTAGTACTCGTTGCCCGCCTCACATTCCTTGGTCTGCCCCGGCTGAGCCGTGTTGGGCACGGGGTTGGAGTGCAGGTGGTTCTCCATGCTGGGTCCGTCGGCGGGCTGAGACGCCGGTCCACCCTCGTTGTTCAAGCCGACCGGCGTGAGAATCGGCAGTACCCGCAGCCAGTTGCCCACCGAGTCGCCAGCGGACAACGCACTCGACAGGTTGCGCATGAACAGCGCGGGGTAATTGCAGACGCGCTGCATCCCTTCCAGGGCACTGATCAGCGGCAACGCTGCCTTCGCGGTGGAGGCGAGATCGCCGACTCCTGCCAACGCCTCGTCGTTCTGACCGAACTCCGCCAGCGCGCCGAGTACATCGTCCAACCGCTCGTTGAGCCCGACCGCCGCGGTCAGCACCGGAGCGCCAGACTCGACCGCATTGCCCAGCGGCGGAGCGGCGACAACAAGCGCGCTCGTCGCAGGCTGAAGCTCGGTGAAGAAGCGCGTGGTCTTGTCGAGGAACGCGGCCTGATGCTGGAACGAGGCCGTCGCGACCCGCAGCGTCTCCGGCCCCTCGGAGATCGTGTCCTGGAGGTACGGCCGCGCGATGGAGGCCAGCGCGCTGAACGTGGCGTCCATTCCCGCGAACCAGCCCGCCTGCTGCTGGGCCACCGGCGCCACCGCGCTGGCCGTCTGGGCGAGGGCCCGGATGAAGCGATCCAAGCCCGTCGAGGGCGAGGACAGGTTGCGCATGACCGGGCCGAGGTTGGTGAGCAGCCGGGGCAGCGTTGCGATGGTGTCGTTGAGGTCCTGCCCGCGGCCGGCCAGCGCCTGGCTGAACGTGGTGAGGTTGACCTCGCTCGCCTTGCGCGTGTCCTTGTCGAACATGCTGAAGACCTCGTCGATCTCCACCGGCTGCGGCCGGGCCTGGCGCAGCGGGATGACCGCGTTGTCCGCCCAGCCCTTCGGGCTCGTGCCCTTGGTGATCTGCACGTACTTCAGGCCGAGAGCCGACCGGGCGCGCACGATGATCGTGGAGTCGACCGGCAACGGCTCCACCGACTTGTCGAGCTTCAGCGTCACGCGCGCGACGACCTTGCCCGTGCGGGGGTTCTGCTCCGGCGTGATCGCGGTGATCGTGCCCACGCGCGTGCCGGCGATGCGCACGTCGTTGCCGACGACCAGGGCCGCGGCGTTGGGCACCGTGGCCTTGACCGTGTAGGAAGGCACGAAGGGCAGGCCGCTGTTGGCGTTGTAGGCCAGGAACACGGCGACCACGACCACGAGGACCGTGGCGGCGCCGATCAGGACCGGATTCGATGCGATGGAGGTACGGCGCCTCATTTCGGCGGCACCTGCCCGGGGTCGCAGCTGCCGGGCACCGGCACGTAGGGCGCGGAGCCGTCGGCTGTCGCCTGGGTGGCGCCACCTGGGCAACGGTTGGTCTTACCCGTCTGAACGCCGGCCAGTGGATCGTTGGGCGGATTCGGCGTCAACGTGCCGGGATTGCCTCCGTCAGATGCATAGTCGTTGAACGTCGCGACTCCGCGGACGTAGTGTCCGTTCGCGTCGTACGTACCGCCCGCCTGTCCGAAACTCGTTAGCGCTGCGGTGAGGTCAGGCGCGTATGGCCGTGCGAACTCAAGCATCGGATCGAGACGCTTGAGCGCCTGCGCCGAGTGCCTCGTCGCAGGCCCAAGAATCCGCTGTAGTGCCGGCAGCTTGTTCGTCGCCGAAACGACGCCCGGCTTGGAAGGGTCCAGCGCCGCTGCGAGATCACCGAGCGGCGCTTTCGTCGTCTCGAGGAAGCGCTGGGTGTCCAGGAAGAACGGTGCGAGGCCCGGGGTGATCGGCTTGGTCGCGTCGACCAGCTTGTTGAGGTCGGGCAGGGTCTCCCCCAGCGCCGTCATCGCCTCGTTGCCGGCGGCCAACGTGCTCGGTGCCTGCTCGATCGACTGTCGCAGCGCCTGCTGCTGGGCCGCCGTCGCCGAGAACGTCGTAGCGCCGTTGGCCACCAGCGAGTCGATCTGCGGGCTGGTCTTGGCCAGCACCGACATCGTGTCACCGGTGGCCTTGAGGAACTGCCGGAACGCCGGCCGATCCTCGACGAGCTTGCCGAGCAGCTGGCTCGTGGTGCTCAGCGCCGGGCTGAAGTACTTGGTCGCCTGCTGCAGCTGCGGCGCGACGTCGGCGTACTGCGTGGCGGAGCCCTGCACCACCTGCTGCAGCGCGTCGCGCGTGCGCTTGTCGAACGTGTTGAACAGCTGGTCGATGTCGACGATCTCGGTCGTGTCCGCCGTCCCCAACGTCGCGCCGTTGTCCAGCTTCGGCGCGCTGTTGGGCCCTGGGTGCAGCGCGATGAAGCGGTTGGCCACGCCGGAGAGCGAGGCGCCGCGGATCTCCGCCGTCGTGCCCTCATGGAGTGGCGCGAAAGGCTCGTCGACGTTGATGACGATCTTCGCCTGGTTGTCGCTGGTCAGCGAGATCGAGTCGATCGTGCCGTGCGGTACGCCGCCGATCTGCACCTGGTTGCCGACGACGAGCTGGCCCGCATTGCGGAAGAGCAGCGTGTACTGGTGGCTCCCGCCGCTGAAGATGACGAACAGCACGACGACGAGGACCGCCAGCAGCGCGCCGAGCGCCAGCCAACGCGCCCAGGGGGAGCCGGAGGACTTCGTGGTGGTGATGGGCAGCGGCTCGCTCATGGCGCCAGGAGGTAGTCGGCGAGGGATGCCGTCGGGTCGCCCGAGTCCGGGTTAGCCGCGACGGGCGTGCTGGCGGCCTTGGGATCCGGGAACTGAGACAGCGCGTCAGCAGGGGTCGTTCCAGACAGCACAGCGGCGAGTCTTTGCAGCCCGGCATCGCGTGGTGCGTCGGAGGTGAGCTCTGCAGCATTTCGCCGACTAGCGCCCCCGCCCAGATCAAAGAAGTTGGAGCTGCAATTGCCGTCCGTGACCGTGACGGCGTAGTACGAGCACGCGCTGAGAATCAACGCACCGCGCAGGTAGTGGCTTACCGAGTCGTAGCCATTGGTCGCCGCCGCGCCGTTAAACGCGAACTCGAGGAAGTTCTGGATCCCGTCGTTGGCGTCCAGGTAGTAGAGGAGCAGCGCCAGCTTCTGGATCGGCGGGCCGGCGACGTTGGCCAGGTTCGTCAGCGCGGTGATCGCCGGCTCGGCGTCCTTCACCGCGACCGACCCGTCCTTGGCCGTCTTCCCCAGGCTCTTGAAGTACGGCCCCGCCGCCTCGGCCAGCGGCTTGAGGCCAACCGAGAACTGGTTGAGGCCCGGTGCGGCGTTCCCCAGGTTCTGTACCACCGGCGTGCCAGCCGCCGCGAGGTTGCCCAGGCGGTCCATCGTCGGGCTGATCTCCCGCAGGAAGGCCGGGAAGAGCTGGAGATCCTGCGCGAGGTCGGCGCGGCGCTCGGCCGTGGCCTCCGCCGTCGCGCCGCTGGCCCGGATGGCCCGGGTCACGTGCGCGCGCTCACGAGCGACGGGCGCGAGCGCCACCGCGGAGTCGGCCGCCAGCTTGTCCAGCGTCTTGTTGTCGTCCGCCAGGATCTTGAGGACGTCGTCGGTGGCCTTCAGCGCCGGATCGGCACGGCGGATCGCGTCGTGCAGATCCTGGCCGCGGCCGGCGAGGCCGACGCCGAGCTCGTTGATGATGACCGTGAACCGGTCGGGGTTCGGCGCCCGCATGATGTTGTTGATCAGGTCGGGGTCGATCGGGCTCGAGGTGTGGGCCAGCGTGAGCAGGCGCTGCCCAGCACCGGGATCCCCGTCCGGGATGACCGGTAGCGGCTTGGCCTCGGGCGTGCCCGCCTCGCGCGGCTGGGTGGGCGTGCAGTCGATGAACTTCTCGCCGATCAGCGACTGAAGCCGGACGGCGCACTTCGCGTCCCGCCGGAAGTCCTGGAACCCGGGATCGTCGACCTGGAGGACGACGGCCGCGTAGCGGTTGCTCACCACATGCAGCGACGAGACGGCGCCGACCTTGACGCCGGCGACCTTCACGTCCTCGCCCGGGATGACGTTCGCCGCGTTGTCGAAGATGGCTCGCACCTGGTAGGGCGCCGGGCCGTCATCGCGCAACAGCAGCGTGGCCACCACGACGGCGGCCACGACGAGCGCGACGAGGGCGATCGCCCTCGCGACCTTCCGCCCGTGTGGTTCCTTCATCGCGTCATGCTCAGGCCGCGGACCCGTCGCAGGGTCCACCCCCGCGCGAGAGCCACGTGGGCTCACGCACGGGGGAGGGTGCCCGCAGCGCAACGCGCGACCCGGAGAGCGGGGTCGCGCGCTGCTGCCACTTGGTCCGCATGCCGCTCATCGCTAGCGCCGCTTGGCGCCCTTCGGGCACGGCGAGAACGCACTGGCGCTGGCGGTGCTGCCGTCGGTGAAGCTGAAGTCACCGGCCCACGCGAGCCCCTGACCGGAGCACGTCGTAGGCACCGTCACCAGGTTCTTCGTGACCTTCTTGCCCTTCTTGTCCTTCACGACGATGTGTGCCCCGACCGTGACTGTGAAGTCCAGGATCGAAGCGTCCGGGGAGCCCGGCGTCGTGTGGATCGGCGGGATGTCGACATCGAGGTAGTCCCCGTACGGCGCCTTGTCCTTCCGGAGCACGCCCTGCAGCACGATCTGTGCCGAGATGGGCGAGCGGCCGTCGGCGTACATATTCAGGACCGGCTTGCCGCCCTGGAGGGGCCCGGCGAACGCGATCACGGATGCCCGCTCGTAGACATGCTGCCCACCGAGGCGCGTGCCGATGTGCGCGAAGCCCTTGCCGACGATGGACTTCTTCGGGCAGGCCTGCGGCCCCCGAGCGATGATGACTTCCTTCTTGCACGTCTGCTTCAGGAACGGCTTGAAGTCGATCTTCTGCCCCTTGGGCAGGTGGACGTTCGCGTGGTTGCCGGGCGGCGGGTACTCGTCGCCGGCCTGCGGCGTGACGACCACATTGAAGTCGACCGAGCTACCGGCCCCAGCCTTGTTGTTGTTGTACTTCGGCTTGATGGCCACCGTCGGGTCCGCCATGGCTACGGCGGGAATCATGGCCAGGATGGCCAGTGCGCCCGTCAGGGCGATGAGTTTCGTACGCATTGGTTGGTTCTCCCTCTTCAGATCCGTGCGGATGCCTGTTGAAGCGGTGGGTGAGTACCACGTAGGACCGCCGCCGCCCGATCCGTGGTCGCGGCGGCGGTCCTTCGGGCACTCCATCCCATCCGTCCAACGAACGACAGCCCTCGCAGGGGACTCGGGCCGCATCCGGATGGAGCTTGTGTTGACGCCATCTGGCGCCGAAATCTGTGCATGGCCTGCTGCGACATCGAAATGCTGAACAGACCACCGCGCCGCAGCGCGTCTGGACCGTACCCTCCTCCTTGTGGGCTCCCCTTTGGCTCTCTCGGGCCTCCGGACGACGTGGAAACGATGATAGACGGGCTCGTCTCCGACTGTCAACGAAGAACCTACCCGATCCGTACGTCGTCGTGTCCCGACGTTGGCGCCCGGCCCGTCTCCAGGTCATCGTCCGAGGACCGCCCGCTCGAGCGAGCCGGAACACCCGTGCCCCGGAACGCCCGAATCCAGCGGATACGCTGTCCAAATGGCCGTCCGGGCACAGAACCCGACGATTGGGGGCTAGCCGTGGGCTTGTGAGCCGTTTATGTTTCTAATCCGTCATGTCCGCTTCCCGGTCCCGAGCCCGCCATCCAGACCAGCTTCCGTCCGGCCGCCACGGCCTGGAACCGACCTACGTCGCCCAGAACCAGCAACGCCGGATGCTCGACGCGGTCGTCGAGGTCGTGGCCAGCAACGGGTACGGCGCGCTGACGATCGAGCAGGTCGTCGTGGCCTCCGGCGTCTCTCGCCGGACGTTCTACGACCACTTCGCGAACAAGGAGGACGTGTTCCTCGCGGCGTATGACCAGATCGTCGATCGCCTCCTCGAGGTGGTCGACGTGGCGTACAACGAGGGCGAGACGTGGCTCGAGCAACTCCAGCGGGGGCTGTTCACGTTCCTGACCTTCCTCGGCCGCGAGCCCGCGGTCGCACACGTGTGTGTGGTGGACATCCTCGCCGCCGGGCCGACGGCCCTCGCGCGCCGCACCGAGTCGATGGCCCGATTCCGGGGCTTCTTCGTCCCTGACCCGTCGGTGCGCTCGGTCGAGGTCATCCCGCCCCTCGCCGCCGACGCCGCGATCGGCGGCGCGTACGAGGTGGTCTACAGCCAGATCCTCGCCGGCAACGCCGCCCGCCT
>Ga0164241_10005728_pt1 | contig 11514 bp, 8 predicted proteins | sample OricomyardsoilBY_FD_108780 | JGI IMG/M metagenome (GOLD analysis project Ga0164241, IMG submission 108780) | Backyard soil microbial communities from Emeryville, California, USA - Original compost - Back yard soil (BY) | ecosystem: Environmental > Terrestrial > Soil > Unclassified | place: USA... | reverse complement strand
GGATCTCCCTGCGGACCCGTGTCACCCGTAGCTCCAGGCGTTCCGGGATCTCCCTGCGGGCCTGTATCACCCGTAGCTCCAGGCGTTCCAGGATCTCCCTGCGGGCCCGTGTCACCCGTAGCTCCAGGCGTTCCAGGATCTCCCTGCGGACCCGTGTCACCCGTAGCTCCAGGCGTTCCGGGATCTCCCTGCGGGCCTGTATCACCCGTAGCTCCAGGCGTTCCAGGATCTCCCTGCGGACCCGTGTCACCCGTAGCTCCGGGCGCACCCGTCGCACCCGTAGCGCCAGGCGGTCCTGCCGGTCCTACCGGACCGGTATCACCCGTGGCCGCGCCTCCCATACCCGCCCCACCCTCGCCCATCGGACCGGTATCGCCCATCGGGCCGGTATCGCCCATCGGGCCGGTATCACCTGTCGGGCCGGTATCGCCCGTCGCACCTTGGGGGCCCGAGGCACCGGTTGCGCCTTTCGGTCCAGCAGCGCCCGTCGCGCCTTTCGCTCCAGTTTCACCGTCGCACACGTACTCTGTGCCGGTGACTTCCTCGTCACCGAGCTCTCCGTCCGAGTCTTCGTCCGTGCCGTACTCAACCTTCTGGCCGCCCTCATCACAGTGATCGCCTGCGGGTTCACTCGAAATGCGCATCAAAGCGGACAGGCCGTCTTCTCCGTCTTTTCCGGGCTCTCCAGGGTCTCCGCTGCTTCCACAGGCCATAACGAGCGCGCCCGTCGAAACCAACGTGAATTTGCCCAAAGTTCGTTTCCAATTCATGGCTGACTCCTTCTCAGTTGTGTGCGCAAACGCACTTGGGTGCGCCCCTCCCAAGTTGAAGCGCTCACCCCGTTTTTCGAACCTTCTTTACCGACCAGAACCGAAACAAAGTAAAGGCGACGCTAATTTTGCTACCCACCACCTAATTCAATGCGGGTTAAGGGTCGCCTCCCTATCGGAATCGCGCATTCAGACCCCGAAGGCCCGAACACGCAGCAGCCGTCGATCGTTGTGCAAAGATAGGTTCATCGCAAGTTCGTTTGACACGACCCATCAACTGCACCCGTCGCGACGTCATTGAAGTTGGCGCCAGCGTCGCGCAGCTCTCCGATCACTTGCATGCGGCGGCGGCGCTAAAGATGTTTGGCGCTCGAAGACGTCGTGGCGCTCTCGCGTAGTAGCGCGCCCCCCCTTAGCGCGAGAAATTCTGGACGGCCCAAACTTTACCGGACTCGGTCGTATAAAATCCGCACGCTACCTGCGTCACCGAAGCGTCGGTCATGTTGATGAAGTGGCCGTATTCTTGGAAGCAATCGCCCGTACAGGGGTCTGTCGGCGGGGGGCCTTCGTCCCACATTTGCTGCATGCACAAACCTATCACTTGCGCATTTGAGGAGTAAGCGGGGCATTCATTCTGTGAACCGCTAGGCTGACAAATCTTTGCGGTGAACCCGGCATGGGCGCTGTTGTGAGCCGCATCATATTCCGCCATTTGGTCAGCACAGTCTTCGCCATCCGTACGGCGCTTCAGGGCCGGCAGACAGGCGCACTGTGTGAGAAATTGATTAATGCGGTTCACGCAATCTTGATAGATGTCACCACTGCTCGCTTCTGGATCCAGCTTGCACGCTAGATCGGGGACACACTCGCCCGAGCCACCGCTGCCACTGACGTCGCCACCGGCACTAGGCAATCCACCGCTACCGCTTGTTCCACCGTTCGCTTTGCCACCAGCGCTGTTCGATCCACCACTCGCGCCACCGCTAGCGCTCGTCTTGCCACCAGCACTGTTCGATCCACCACTTGCGCCACCGCTAGCGCTCGCACCACCGCTAGCGCTCGCACCACCGCCCGCATTATTCGATCCGCCGCTGCCGCTTGGACTACCGCCAGTGCCCGAAGGATCCTCAAGCGCCGCACCGCACCCGCATACAAGCGCCAGTAGTCCAAGGTTCCAGGCTCGCATGGATGGAGTATCGAGCGCTCCGTCCCCACGCGCAATCAGACCAGACGCTCACTGAGCGCTGCGCCGTGAGCCGTATATAGAGATTGCCATTTTACTGTCTCATAAAACGCTTCCGACAGGCCCTGCGCCACGTCATCGCTCCGACGCCAGAGGAGCTGATCCCCGCGTTCTTTGGCTTCGCTTTGGGGGCGTTCATGAGCCTCCAGCTTGTTGGAATGATCGCGACGGTCCCTGCGCCGTGAGGGGCGGGTTGAACGAAAGGGCTTCGTCGCGCTTCGAGACGGCGAGCAACACTCCGTGAAAACGGGCCAGAGAGAGGCGGCTGACCACCATGGTTGCCTTGTCGAAACGCTGCGCCTCGCGCTTGGCAGCTAGAACGCCCCCGTGACTGTTGATCTCGGTGACGATGATCACCAGCGAAGAACGGGAGACGGCGTGCCGAATCCCTTCAATTCCCCGGCCTGACACGTCTCCGTCCAGGCACTCGAGCGTGTGCCCTCGAGCCGCTGCGATGCGCAACAACTCAACTTCGTTTTTTTCTCGACCTCCAACTACGACGATGTGCATGGGATGACCCTCATTCTTGGGCCCGTCCGCTCGTCGAGTCGTGTTCCGTCTCTGGCCCGACTCCGACTTCGCGGGCGAGCAAACACGTTTCACAAAAGAAAATTGTCGCGCTCAGCCTCGGCGAAAACACGCCATGGAGCAGCAGCGACAACGTTCCATGTGTTATTGGTAGCTCTGGGTTACTGGTCTGTCAACGGAGAAATGCGTCTATTATAATGTCTGGCCGACAGGACTCAAGATCACGACGAGCAGCTGAGCTCGCCTCAGGAAGCCTGGGAGACCTTGAGGCTGAGTCCTCCGTGGAGTCGCGCTTGGGCTCGTGTTAACACCGGTCCAGATGCCTGCCATCCAAGGCACCTCGAAAGCCGTATCGAAGGCACACGTCCGCAAGCGTGCCTCAACGGAGGGAACGAGCCCGCGCAAGCTCCGGAGTCGTCCTCGTGCCAAGTCGGACGTAGGCGATGAAGTGGGGGCCGCCGAGCTTGCCCGCCGGGTCGCCGACGCGCTTCGCCGATTTCGTCAGGATCGAAGCCTATCGCTCGACGAGCTTTCAGAGCGAAGCGGCGTGAGCCGAGCCGCGTTGTCCCAGATTGAGGGCGCCCGAACGAATCCGACGCTAGCGGTGCTTTGGAGCACGACCGAGACGGTCATCGTACTGACAGGCGCCGTGCGTGTCGGGGTTGGAGATGCGGTTCACGAGCTCTCGGCCGGCGACTCCGTCTTCTTTCACGCTGACGTGCGACATTTTTATGAGAATCGCAGCACGCGAGAGACGCGCCTCCTCGACGTCATTCATTACCCGCGCTGATCCTTCTGCGCCCGCGGCCTTTCCCTTTGCGCTCTCTCTGGGGCCGGCTGCGTTGTCTTTAATTGTGGAACTTGGTCTTGTATGCAGGACAGCCAGTCTCTATAAGGGACGCGCCATGCCGTTTCGACACTGTAGTTAGTCGTCTCAGACCGCCCGCTGTTTGGGTCGCCGGAGACGACTTTCAATACGAAAGGCTGAAACAATGGCACATTGGCGCGGTAAGTCTGAGCTCGTCACGAGACTCGGTAGGGTTCCTCTTCTCTTCACTTTGGCACTGGGCGCGGGCGTTGCTCTTGCTGGTTGCGCGAGCGAGACCCTCGAGGAAGACGAGCAGGTTGGTTCGCTCGATCTGAATTTGAAGGCGGCTCCCGGCGTCACTTTGAACTCCGTCACGTACACGATCACTCGGGGCGAGTTCTCGAAATCGGGGACGATCGAGACCAGCGGTTCAACGGGGATCAGCGGGACAATTGGCGGAATTCCAGCAGGAAACGGCTATTCGATCGCACTCGAAGCGACGTCGGCGGAGGGCGATACGACCTTCACTGGCTCAGCGAAGTTCAACGTGAGTGCGGGGAAAGCGACATCGGTCTCGATCAAGCTGCGCGGAGTCGGAACGAGTAAGAACGGCAGCGTGAGCGTCAACGGCAGCCTGAACGTTGTTCCGGTGATTGACGAACTGACTGTGACTCCGCAGTCGGTCTACGTCGGAAGCAAGGTCACTTTGAAAGCGACCGCGCGCGATCCCGACCAAGCGCCGTCGAACTTGAGCTACTACTGGTCGACAACCGAGGGCGTCATCAACGACCCGATCAGTCCGAACGCGACGCTGACTAGCACGAACCCGGGCACGGCGACGGTCAAGCTCACCGTCTCGGACGGCGACACCACGTCAGCGACCACGACGACGGTGACCTTCGTCGAGGAAGAGGCCGAGGGCAGCGGAGGCGGAGGCGGAGGCGGCGAGCCTTCGCAGCGCCCGAACATCTTGTTCCTTTTCATTGACGACCTCGGGGCCGAAGGAACCAGCCTCTATCCCGACATCGCCGGCGACGCCGGAACGGCGCCAGTTCCAAACATTGAGGCGCTCGCTAAGAACGGTCTGGTCTTCGACGACGCCTGGGCGAGCCCTGTTTGCTCACCGACTCGCGGCACCATTGTCAGCGGTAGTTACGGTCACCGAACCGGTGTGACCAACGTGGGCAACGTGCTGCCGACTTCGACCGTAACGCTCTTCGATCGCCTGACGGCTGACAGCCCTGACTACGGCCAAGCAGTCTTCGGCAAGTACCATCTCGGCGGTGGCAGCATCGATCCTCGCCCGGGGGGCTCGTTCCCGGCGGCGCCTGGAATCGTCCAACACGTGCGCGATCTGGGCATTCCGATCTTCCGAGGGATCCTCGGCGGCGGACTTGTCGATTACTTCAACTGGACGACGTTCGACATCAACGGTCCGGCTGTCGCCAACACGACCTACGCAACCACGGCGCTCACCGACTTCGCGATCGACTATATCCACGAGCAAGAGACCGCTCGACCGGATAAGCCTTGGTTCATCTACCAGGCCTATAATGCTCCGCACGCCGCGAACGGTGGAAATAATCCTTACCAGGTCCCCCCGCGCGAGCTGCACTCCATCGATCTCAGCTCGGTCGGTAATCCCGCGCCCGGCACCTACGCGACCAACATTCCCGTCTATCAAGCCAATATTCAGGCTCTCGACACCGAAATTGGCCGACTCTTGGCCGAAGTCGACCTCGAGAAAACGGTGGTGATTGTCCTCGGCGACAACGGGACCCCTCCGCCGGTGAAGGATACCGGCTCGGGCCTGCGCGGGGCAAAGGGGAGCGTCTACGAGGGTGGCGTTCGCGCGCCGCTGATCGTCACCGGTGCTGGCGTGACGCGACGAGGCCGAGAGGATGCTCTCTTTGTCAGCTCGGACATCTACGCGACGGTCCTCGAACTCGCGGGGGTCGACGTAAGCCACGTCAATGACAGCTACAGCTTCAAACCGCTGCTCGACGATGCTGCAAGTACCAACGGCCGCACGCACTCCTTCACGGAGGTCTCGTCCGGAACAACCCAGCGCCGCTATGCGGTGAAGGACAAACGCTACAAGCTGATCACCAATGTCCAGCAGCGCGAGCTCTACGACCTCGTGGCCGACCCGCTTGAAACGACCAATCTGTTCACAAGTCCTGAGCACGCCGCCGTGCTCGCCACGCTCGAGGCGGAGATTGCCGTGCTTCGCTCGGAAACCCCCGCGTACTTCCCGTAGAAGTGCCGTAGACGCGACGGTTGGCCTTGTACGCCGCGATGACCGCGGTTTTGCAAAGGCTCATCGTCGCGTTCACGCCCAAACGGCGGAGCATTCCGCCACGAGTAGTCAACTCCACACTTGCCAAGCTGGGCTTGGTTTTGCTCAGGAGTCGTTGATGCCCAGGCCCGCCAGGATATTCGGGACGTACTTTTCGATGCGCGCCGTTCGCGTCGCTGTTTGCTTGGCGCCAGAAAAATGAAGGACGTAAGCGCGCTGTCTTCCCGGTGTCAGCGCCTGAAACGCCTTCGCTAGCCGCTTATTCTTGCTGAGAATAGCGACCAGCTCGCTGGGCAACTCGAGTTCTCGTTTAGCCTTGAATTCGACCTTGAGGCCCGCTTGCTCCACGGCAATAGCTTGCTTCAGGTAAGATTTCAGAACTGCCTTTTTTACGTCGGCCTCGCTCCTAAACTCAAGACGCAAAGCCGACTGTGAATTCGGGCCTTGCTCACGCAAGAGTCCATGCGTGTCCTCGAGCAAAGCGCCCTTGAAGAACATGAGCGCGCAATGTTCCTTGAACGGCTGAATGATGGCGACATTCTTACCCTCAAACGAATAACAGGGCTTGCCCCATTTCAAACCTTCATCGAGCCCAGCGTCGAGTAAGATGGCTCGCAGCTTCTCCATCTCAGCACGCCATGCTTTGGCGCGGCCTACGAACGCGTCTACTTTCGCTTCTGGGTCGTCCATAGCCAAAGCGTCGCGCGTGCCAGGACTCCTAGCAAGGCGTCCGCGCGGCCAGCGGAGGGTTGGGCGTGTCACCCGATGCTGCCCCAGCCTTCGCGTCGATTAGTCGCCGCCCAGAGCTTATGATGTGCCATTTATTAGCCGCTCGTGTCGAAGTCGTTCCGTATGCGCCCCACGACTGCCCCTCCCGCCTGTGCGATCTAGAGGTCTGAGCACCATCCTCCGCGATTCAATCCACGAAGCTGGGTTAAAGCCGCTCCGTAGTCCTCCGTTCCTTCGTACTAACGGCAAGCAGAAGGCTCGCGGTTTCGTGTCTGAAACCGCTGGGCTAGAAAGTTCCGGGGGTAGGATGCAATTCTGTTCTCCTGATGTGGGCTCCGTCCTCGTGGCAAAAAAGATGTTCAGCCCTTTTGCGCCTGAAACTTTCTTCGCGACTTAGCTCCATGCCCTACCAACATTGGTTTCTGCCCCTGCCAAAACGAGCCTCCTGGGCTCTGTACGCCCTCCTCCTTTTGAGCTCGGGAGCGGCTTGTAGTGGCGAAAGTGGCCCAGGGGGCGCGGATGGCGGCGCTACGGCCCTAAACGGAGGTTCCAGCTCTACTCCAATCGGCGGCCAGACAGCTACCGGCAGCACTGGTCCAGGCGCCGGCGGCTCAGTCGCTGGCGGCGCGCCGGGCACTTCGGGCGGAACTGAATCGAGCGGCTCATCAGGTGGAGCTAGCCCGAGCGGGGGTAACCCGATGCCTGGCGGGGGTGGCAGCGGGATCAGCGGTGGAAGCGGTGGAGACGGTGGCAACCCCGGCACTGGGGGTGGCTTGCCCGAAGTCGTTGATTGCCCCTCGACCTATCAAAACCCGCTCATCTGGGAAGACCTGCCCGACAACGAAATCATCCGCGTCGACGACGTCTTCTATTACACCTCATCTACCTTCCATCATTCGCCGGGCGCGCCAGTCCTCCGCTCCTATGACTTAGTGAATTGGGAGTATGCCGGCCACTCGGTCCCGGTGCTCGATTTTGATGCGCGCTACGACCTGAGCGGCAGCCGGGCCTACGTGAAGGGCATTTGGGCCTCAACCCTGCAGTATCGCGCTAGCAACGAGACGTTCTATTGGATGGGCTGCATGCACGATGTTGGTGGGGCCTACGTCTTCACCTCCAAGTCGGTAACTGGGCCCTGGGAGAAGCACAAGAGCGACCGTTGCTACTACGATATGGGCCTTCTAATCGACGACGACGACAAAATGTACGTCGCGTCGGGTAACAACACCATTAGCGTCGCCGAGCTCAGCAGCGACGGTCTGACGCAGGTGCGTTCCCAGCAGGTCTTTCAAACGCCGAGCGATCTATCGGGCCCTCTCGAAGGCTCCCGCTTCATGAAGATCGAGGGCGACTACTACATCTTCACAACGCAGTACGCCAACGGCGAATATGTGCTGCGCTCGAGCTCTGGACCCTTCGGCCCCTACGAGTTGCGTCCACTGGCGGTAAAGGTTCCTTACGCTGGCGCGGCGGGTTCAGGTGCTTCTCCTCACCAAGGCGGGCTCATCGAAACAGCCAAGGGAGATTGGTACTATGTGGGCTTCAATGACTCGTTCCCGGCGGGGCGCATCCCAGTGATGGCGCCTGTCACATGGAGCGAGGGCTGGCCGTCAGTCACGCTCGTGAACGGACAATGGGGCGGGTCTTACCCTTTTCCTGATGTAACCTGCCGTGCCGCAACACCCCGTCCCAATATTGACACCTTCTCTGAGGCGACGCTTCGTCCCGAATGGGAGTGGAATCACAATCCCGATGCGACCAAGTGGTCGAGTGGAGATGGGCTAACCTTAAAAACCGCCACCGTAACGGGAGACCTGTACGCCGCACGCAATACGCTGACTCGACGAATGGAGGGCCCCGTTTCTATCGGCACGGTCGAGCTTGACCTGAGTTCAATGAGCGATGGAGACGTAGCCGGCCTCGCCGCGTTTCGCGATAGTTCTGCCTATATTGGCCTGAAAAAGGCCAGCGGTGCTACGCGCGTTGTGATGTCCAGCGGTCACACCCTGTCGACGAGTGACTGGAGTACGTCGGGCATGGGCACCGAGGTAGCGAGTGCGAACCTCTCAGATAGCAAGGTGTGGCTTCGCGTCGAAGCCAACGTCCGCACCGACAATGGTGGGGGGAACGCGCGCTTTTCATACAGCACGAACGGCACTGACTTTACCGCGCTCGGCAACACCTTCACCATGACCAAAGACTGGCAATACTTCCTCGGTTATCGCTTCGCCATTTTCAACTACGCCACGTCAGCACTTGGCGGGTCGGTCAAGGCGGTCTCGTTCGAGGTCACAAAACCTTAACCTCGCCGGGTAGCTTGCGATTCAGTGCTGCGCGCCGAAAGCCCGCAGCGCAAGGAGCGAGAGGGCCGCGAGCAACGCGCTTGCGGGCAAGGTGAGCACCCAGGCCACCAAGATACGACGCGCCGTACCCCAGCGAACGGCACTGATACGCTTGCTCGCGCCAACACCCATAATGCAGGCGTTGATGCAATGGGTCGTCGATACAGGCACGCCAAGCGCGCTTGCTCCGAGGATGGTCACCGCGCCTGCCGTCTCCGCAGCAAAGCCCTGCAAGGGCGTAATGCGAATGATCTTAGTGCCCATCGTCTTGATGATGCGCTTACCGCCTGCAGCCGTTCCGAGCGCAATCGCCGCAGCACAGGCCAGCATGACCCAGCGCGGCACGTCGTAGGTACCGTCGTGGAGCTCAGGCAAAGACCAACCCGGCAAGGGCGGACCTTTGCCCGCCTCGATATAGGCCGCGAGCGACATGGTCACGATGCCCATGACTTTCTGCGCATCGTTTGAGCCGTGGGAGAAGGCCATGGCGCAAGCGGATACAAGCTGCAACCGCCTCGCGCCCTTGTACACCACGCGCGGCCGCATGCGCCTCACCATCCAAAGCACGCCCACCATGATCGTCAAAGCCGCGACGAAGCCGAACAGCGGCGAGAAAACAAGTGGCAAAATGACCTTCGTCCACAGGGTCTTCCAACCGAACGCCGCCGGCCCGGCCGCGGTAACCACGGCGCCGGCCAAGGCCCCAATCAGCGCGTGAGACGAGCTGGATGGGATTCCGTACCACCAGGTGAGTAGGTTCCAAATGCTGGCCCCAATCAGCACCGCGAGCATCATGGTCTGAGTGAGAAGCTCCGGACTCGCAAAACCGTTGGCGATGGTCTTGGCTACAGCCGTCCCTGTTAGAGCGCCCACGAAATTGAAAGCAGCAGCCAAGAGTACGGCTGTGCGCAAGGGCAAAACGCCAGTCGATACCGAGGTGGCGATGGCGTTGGCGGCGTCGTGAAAACCATTGATGTAATCGAACACGAGCGCGGCCACGACGACCGCGATGAGCAGCTCAAGCATGCTTCACCGCAATATCGATCATCGTCTCGGCAGCCGAACGGCACTTATCGAGGGCAGCCTCGAGCCGGTCGAGCAACTCACGCTCGCGTAAGATTTCCTTAGCGTCGACGTCAGGATCGGCGAAAATACGGCTCAGCTCTTCGCGAAATACACGGTCGCCCTGCTTCTCGAAGGCCGCGAGCTGCCGACACTGGTGAATCAACTCTTCATAGCGCGTCGCGCGCAGCAGCGGGGTCGCGCTGTTCAGCACCTGGCACGACTCGAAGATCAAACTGAGCAGCACTTTGCATGCCTCGGTCGGTGCCTTCACATGGAAGATCAGAAACGAGCGCGCTGCGACGTCGAGCAGATCGATAATGTCATCGAAGCGCTTCGAGAGCCGCATGATGTCTTCGCGATCAATCGGGGTGACGAACGTGGCGCCAAGAGCCGCCAACATCTCGTCGTGCAGGCGATCACCCTCTTTCTCGTGGGCGCGCATCGTCGCGTGGATTTGTTCGAAGTTGGCACCTTCATCTTGGACCTTGAGGAAATCGACCGTCGCCGTAAGGACGACGGCGACCTGATTCTCGAGGTAAGTATAAAAGTGGGCTTCGTTCGGCAGGAGGCGGGCCAAAAACGACTGGAATGACATAGGCGGCTTGCTGGTCGCGTCGATACTACGATCTGCGCTTCCGAACGAAGCCGACGCGCGCCCAGCCTATTCTGGTGGGCTTTTTCAACAGGCGCGGGCAGCCGCGCGGGCAGCCATGGGGTGCTGCCGCCCCGAAATGACACGCCGGCTCCCTAAGTCCCCGTCCAGAGGCAACATAATCGGGGACTCCTCGGCGATGATGTCATGGCCCACCCTCACAGCTACCCGCGTTACAGCGGGGAGGCGGCGCAGTAGCTGTGCAGGCCCGACAACTACTCAGCGGCAGGCAATCCACGGCGCCCAGAATAAGCTGGGTTAGCTGATCCTCATCGGTGCCGGCATTCAAGTAAACGACTCGGCTACAGTGCTCAGAAACCTGGGAACAGCCGGCGAGTTGGATTTCGCAATCCGTATCGTAGCTGCATGCTTTATTGTCGGCGACAAAATCCTCGAGGGCCGCGAGCTGAGTTAGGCAAGCGCCATCCGCTGGCACAGACAAATGCATCACATGTAGCGCGTCCGCCATGTCGATCGAGCCATCTCTATTGATGTCGAGGCATTCCGGAGCTCTCGCACCTGTGAGCCCGAAGTGACTCAGGACGCCCGCCAGATCGGCGGACGTGGCGAGCCCATCCCCGGTGATGTCACCGGGCGGGGCCGACCCACATGCGGCGGCTTGGCCCGCCGCCATCCCCAGCAGGACTCCGGGATCGAAGTCGACACCCGGACACGCCAGCGTCGGCAGGGTCCAAAGCATGAACGCTAAGTCCACCTCGTCGATGAACCCGTCGTCGCTCATGTCTGCGCAGGGGTGCGCGGCGACGGCTTCCTTGCCCTGGTCCCCAGCTAGCAAATAGTAATCGTCGAAATCCAAACAGCCATTGTCGTTAATATCTCCTGGGAAGAAACACGAACCGGGGGCGGGCCTAGAGCCCACGTCGGAGCACCCACTCCACCAAGTTCGAATCAGCTCTAAGTAATCCAATGCATCGATGGCACCATCGGCCCGGTAGTCCACGCAACGAGCAGCTTCGGGCTGAAAAGGCGCCCCAACCTGTCCAAAGGCCGCCTCCATGAGCCAGTAAGGTCGCATGCCCCTGCACTCAAGAATCGGATCGCACCCGGGCATACCTCC
>Ga0164241_10005727_pt1 | contig 11515 bp, 10 predicted proteins | sample OricomyardsoilBY_FD_108780 | JGI IMG/M metagenome (GOLD analysis project Ga0164241, IMG submission 108780) | Backyard soil microbial communities from Emeryville, California, USA - Original compost - Back yard soil (BY) | ecosystem: Environmental > Terrestrial > Soil > Unclassified | place: USA... | reverse complement strand
GCGGCGGCGTCGAGGTGCGCGGCGCCTCGTGCAACGCGGTCGCCGGCGACGATGACCTCGGTGGCGCCGGTGGCGGCGGCGGCTCGGGTGGCTGCGGCGCGCTCGGCGGCACGGGCGCGACGGGCGGCGGCGGCAGCTTCGGCATCTTCGTCGTGCTCGGCAGCGGCACCCCGACCATCACGGGCAACGCCATCCAGAACGGACGCGGCGGCCAGGGCGGCAACGGCGGCTTCGCGGGTGTCGGTGGCCTGGCCGGCCTGGGCGGCAACGGCGGCGTCTCGGGCGACACGCTGGGCGACACCAAGGTGCGCTGCGCCTCGGGCGGCGGCAACGGCGGCAACGGTGGCGCGGGTGGTCACGGTGGCGGCGGCGGCGGTGGCTGCGGCGGCTCGTCGTTCGGCATCTACGCGACCGGCAGCCCGCCGGGCACCTGGAAGACGAACAACACCTTCGTGAGCGGCGGCGTCGGCGGCACGGGCGGCAAGGGCGGCGCGTCGCTCGAGCCGACCAGCAAGGGCCGCGACGGCTCGGACGGCTTCTCGGTGAATGCGAACTTCTGAGCCACGAGTTTCTCAGCGGAGTGGTACGCAGGGCGCGTGAGGATCATCGCTGGCCGCTGGGCGAACCTGCAGCTCCTGTCCCCAGGAGAGCGGGTTCGTCCGACCATGGAGCCCTTGCGTGAGCTGATGATGCGTGAGGTCGAGCACGTGCTGCAGGGCGCGCGTGTGCTCGACCTGTTCGCGGGCACCGGCGCCATCGGGCTCGAGGCGCTGTCACGCGGCGCGCGCTCGGTCGACTTCATCGAGAACGGCACCTCGGCGGTGCATGCCCTGAAGGCGAACGTGGCCAAGGTGCGCCAGCGCGAGCGCACGCGCATCATGCTGCGCGACGCCATCCCGTTCATGGAGATGCTGCCGGCCGCGGCCTACGACATCGCGTTCGTCGACCCGCCCTACGGCAGCAAGAAGCTCGATCGTGTCGTCGCACGCTGGACCACGGTGCCCTTCGCGAAGGTCATCGTGATCGAGCACGCCATCGACCACCCCATCACGCTCACGGGTCGCAGCGTGCGCGTCGACGACTCGCTGGTGACGGTATGCTCGGCTGGCTGATAGCGCTCTTGTTGATGCCGCACGAGCCCGCGAGCACGCTCCTCGATCGCGGCCGTAAGCTCACCGTCGAGAGGTCCTACGAGCTCGCCATCTGGACCTTCGGGCAGGCGCTCGTGCGCGACCCAACGATGGCGCGCGCCTACTCCGGGCGCGGCTACGCGAAGCTCTCGGCCAAGCGCCTGGACGGCACCCACGCCGACTTCGAGCGGGCCGCGAGCCTCGAACCGGACGCGAAGTTCCAGGCGCTCGTGTGGAACCACATGGGCCAGGTCGACGAGCTCGCGGGTGATGCGACGACCGCGATCGGCGAATATGAACGGGCGCTCACATACGCCCCCAACAAGAGCGCGAGCGAGGCGCTGAAGCGCCTGAAGCCCTGAATCGTGCAGGGTCGTGTGTGGCGTCGCGAGCGTGCGCGTTGCTTCAGAGCCGCAAGCTCGCGAGCCTCGCCCAGCACATCGGCGTGAGCAGGTCGCGCAGCGACTGCGTGCCATCGGGCGTGTCGTCGATCGGCGACGCCGGCAGCGTCACCTTGGGCAAGCGCCCGTCCGGATCGCGCAGCGCATCGGGACAGTGAATCAACACCGCGATGGCCAGGGTCGTCGACCACAAGTTGAGTCGATCCCTCGAGCGCAGGGCGGCGCACATCTCTTCGGCGCGGATGCCGAGGGGCAGCCGTGCCCAGAGCTCAGGGAGGCGCATGCGCTCGTGAGGCTCCAATGGACGGAGCTTCGCAAGCGCATCGGCCGCTTCGAGCGCCAACGTGACGTCGATGATCTGTCGATTCGATTCCTGGCCGACCCACGCCACGTCCTTGCCGTCGACGTCGCCATCGGAGAACAGAGTGAAGCGCTTCGCCAGGCACGACGCACTGGTCTTCAGCCCCACCTTCCACGCGCGGCGAGCCTCGTCGAGCTCTGCCTCCGCGCGAGCGAGCGTGTTGGCCTCCGAGGGGACGTCGGCCATCTCGCGATCGCCGAGCCCAATAAGGTGCTCGTACGGGCACTCGTGCCGCTGCCAGAAACGCCTCGCCGCACTTTGGGCGGTCGTCGCGCGCGGCCTCGAAGGAGCGGCTCGGTCAGCGCGGGTCTGTGCGATTCGCCATCGTCCGCTTTCCAGCTTTTCTACTGGAATCGCGACGCAACCGAAGCGGGGATAGCCGAGCCAGCCCGGGTGCTCGATTGGGTTTGCGGTGTAGCTGCCGAAGCGCAGCACGCTCGCGTCGACATTGGGGAGCAATGGCACTTCGAACGGGACTGCTGGGCATTCGAGGCCGCATGCCTCGGTCATCCGCCAGCTCACCGGCATCGGCGCGTCCGAGAGGTCCTCGGCCTTCCGACCGAGGTAGCAACGACCACCCCCCGGCACAGCATCGAGGCGCTCGCGAATCTCGTCCTGATAGAGCGCGTGTCCGTGAGTGAAAGTCGCCGTCGCGAGAGTCTGCGCATCGACCTCGACGCCGCCGACGGTCGATTCCCGATCCCATTGCCAAGGGCCACAGCTCGGCTCGTGGAAGAGCACGAGACCGAGCAGATAGAGCGCGATCACGGCTTGGTCAGCTCCGGCAGGTGAACCGCGAGATACTCACGGAACGCGGCGAGGTTGTCATCCGTCGCCTTGGCGATCTCACGATCCCGAACAATCGCATTGGCGATGCGGCTGCGTACCACCGCGGGATAGGGCGCGGCCGCCTGAGTGTAGGCGGCGGTGTTCTTCGCAGCCGAGACCTGCGCCGCCGTCGCGTGCTCGAGAACGTACGTGTCCTTGTCCTTTGTGTCCGCCGGGACATCGACCAATGGTCGAAGGTGCTCGAGAATCAGGCGCTTCCCATCGATGCTCTCGTCGAAGTGGATGTGGGCGTCGGGCAGCTCCGCATGGACCTGTTCGCGCACCGACTGCCGCGCATACGCTCGTCTGGTTGGCCGCGCTCGGGTCGGGGCTTGTTGGTGAGCGCTACCTCCCGACGGATCTCGGTGCCGTTGCGCTGGTCGACGGTCTTCTGGAAGCTGCCGACGGCGTCCTGGAAGACTTGGACCCGGGCATGGCCGGCACTTCCGACAGCGTGTCAGGGGACTTGGCGGGGCCGCCGACGGGGTGTCAGGCGGCGGTCGAGTAGCGGCTCTGCATGGCGCGGATGGTGCGCTGGTTGTGCTCTGCCTTGAAGCGCACGCACTCGGCGATCTTGTCGCGCACCTCGGTCGTGTAGCCGAAGAAGTCGAGGTCCAGCGTCGGGTCGAGCTCGACGGCCTTCACCAGCTCGGCCTGACCCATCGCGTGGAGGTTCGGCTCGTCGCGCACCTTGTTCGGGTCGAGCCACCACTTGTCGAACCCGAAGCGGCCGACGTGCTGGTCGAAGATGGCGGTGCCGGGGAACGGCACCAGCACGCCGCGGTTGTTGAAGAAGTCGGTGTAGGGCGCGAGCTCGTGCATGAGGTCGAGCGTGTTCTGGAGCTCGGTCACGCCCTCTTCGGGGAAGCCGAACATGAAGTTCACGATGGTGGCGATCCCGGCCGCCTGCGCCGCCTTGACCGAGGCCTTCACCTGCTCGGGGCGCTGCCCTTTCTGGATGACCTTGAGGATGTTGTAGTCGCCGCTCTCGAGCCCGAAGTTCACCGACACGCAGCCGGCCTCGCGCATCATCACCAGGTCGAAGTCGCGCACCATGTTGCCCGGGGTGATGCACGTCCAGGTCGCGCCGTTGAGCTCGGGGGTCTCGAGGATGGCCTTGCACAGCGCCTCGAGGCGCGGGCGCCGCGCCGTGAACGCGTCGTCCCAGAAGGGGAAGTTGTTGACCTCGGTCACCTCGGAGAGCGCCGCCATCTCGGCGATGATGTGCTCGGTCGAGCGGAAGCGGTAGCCGCGGCCGGTCACATAGTTCGCGCAGAACGTGCAGCGCGCGGGGCAGCCGCGCGACGTCATCATGCCGCCCGTCTGGATGCGTCCGAGCGGCGAGTAGATGCCGGCGTCGTAGCTCGGGTAGCTGATGTGCGGGAACGGCAGCGCGTCGAGGTCGTCGAGGAAGCCCTGCGACGGGCCCGCGCCCTCCAACGTGTAGCAGCCGGGGATGGTCGCGATGCGCGCGATGACCGAGCCGAGCAGGTCACGCGGCTGCGCGAGCGCCTGGGCGATGGCCACGATGACGTGCTCGCCTTCGCCCGAGACGGACACATCGAAGCCGTGCGCCAGCGGCTCCTCGGGGCGCACGGTCGCGTGCGGGCCGCCCGCCACGAACAAGCGCCCGAGCCCTTCCGCGCGCAGCCGCTCGGCGAGCTGATAGCCGGCCAGCGCGTTGTACGTGAAGAGCGTCATGCCGATGATGTCGGGGTCGAAGGCGCGCGCCTGCGCGAGCGCCTCGTCTTCGCCGCGGTCACCGTCGCGTGGCCACAAGAGCGCCGCCAGGTCGATACACTTGACGGTGTGGCCCGCGGCCATGAGCGACGCGGCGATGTACTGCTGCCCGAGGTACGGCGAGGCCATCTTCTGCGGGAGGTGCGGCACGGCGAGCAGGACCTTGACCATGGGCGGGACTCTACTCGATGCCCGGCGGCGCGACCACCACGAGGCGATCGCGCGGCAGCGCCACCACCCACGCGACGCGGCCGGCGACGACCTGGGTGGCGCACGCGCGACGGTGCACGCGCCACACGAAGTCGGCACCGAAGTCCGCCTGGCACTGCAGCGCGGCGTGTGCCCAGGCCAGCCGCGCGTCGTCCGCGGCGTCCCAAGGAGCACGCGGGATGGGCGCGTCACGAGCTCGCCGAACGGCACGTCGGTCATTCCCGCGGCGCCGAGCCGCACGGCGCGCACCCACGGCTCTGGCTGGTCGGTCTGCCCCAAGAACGAGAGCTCCTTGCCCATCGACCACCGCTCCCAGGCGAGGCGCGTGAGCATCGCCTCCATGCCCGGCGCAAGACCTCCGACCACGCCACCGCCCCGGCCTGCGCGCGGATCACCTGATCGTGCCCGACGCGTCGCACCAGGTGCGCGCCGACCTGCGTGAGCCAGCCCGCCAGCGCGAGCGCGTTGTCGTCGCCGGGCGCGAGCACGGCCCGCTCGGGCTAGGCCGTGACGCCGACCCAGGCGGCCACACACTGGGCGCGAACCACCCGGCACGCGTGGCGCGGCGGCGCCGTGACCGGCCAAGAGCCGCCCGTCGTCCGCGAGGTCGTCGCGCCAGGCTCGGGCCCGCTCCTGATCGATCATGCGCCATGACTGACCCGAGGCCCGGCGCGACGCGAGCGTCAGCGCACGACGTGCACCGTGGGCAGCTTCTCTTCGATCCAGTAGTAGTCGTTGATGGGCACCGGCGTGTGCGTCAGCGTGAGCGACTCGAGCTTCAGCATGAGCCGCGTCGGCCAGATCGCCCAGACGTGGCTGTCGCTGAGGTCGAGCGTGCGCACCGGCGTCTTCATCAGCGGGCGCAGGTCGTCGACCGGCGTGCGCGCGAGACTGACAAAATCGAGCGACGCGAAGGTGCCCAGCGCGCTGATGTCACGCACGCCGGATCCGGACAGGTCGATGCGGCGCAGCACGTCGCGCCCCATGAGCGGCGTGAGGTCGCTCACGCTCGGGTCGTGGCACTCGACCTCGAGCGCGTTCGGCAGCACCTCGTGGCCACACCAGCGCGCCGTGCCGTGCGCGCCGAGGGTGGCACCGCAGCCCACCATGCCGTCGCCACGGGCCAGCAGCGCGGCGCACAGGTCGTGGCGATCGAAGCCCGCGGGCAGCGCGATGCCGGCCGCGAGGTCTGGGCCGCCGATGGCTCTTGGGACGCGCAGTCCTCGGTCCTCGACCAGGTCGAGTAGCGCGACGAGCCCTTGGAGAGCGGCGGCGCTCGGGCTCCCGCCATGCATCTCGACGGCGAACACGACATCCGTGTGTCGCGGGTCGTCGGGTGGGAAGGACGAGATGTGCATCGGCAAGCCGGGCACGATGGTCCCACCGTCCGCGACATAGAAGTGCGCCAGCCGGGCGTCGTGAGCGTTCGGCGAGGCTCGCAGCGCCGCGAGCGTGTCGCCATGATGGAACGCGGGCGAGCGCGCGATCGTCGTCACCACGACGCGTGCGCCGCAGCGGAACTCCAGGTCGTCCCGTGTGTCGATGAGGTCGGGCGGGTGGCACGACACGAGCCACAGCGGTCCGGCCTCGGGGCACCCGTCCTCCACGCTCACGCAGTCGTTCGAGAGTCCACTGTCGAGCGCCGCCGACACCGGCGCCGCCACGACGTATGCGCCGTGGCGCAGCGCTAGGCTCGGGGTCCGCTCATCTGGAAGCTCGAGGCCTGAGCCGTCGAGCTCACGGTAGGTGTATCGCCCCGCACGAGATGCCCACCACCCCTTCAGGACCGGCACCTGAACGCGCTGCTGGTGGTCGTAGTGAGACATCTGCCCATCAGGCGCCAGCACGATGCTGTTGGCCGGGATGTCCAAGGCCATGGTCGGAATCGGAGGGAGGGGGAGAGCCGGGGTCTCGACCTGGAGCGGCCGCTCGGCCTCACAGCCGGAGACACACACGAGGACGATCGCGGTGCACAGTACCCTCACAGCGAGCGTCCTCCGGGCGAGCGTCGCGCCAGCAGCGGCTTGGCCCGCAGCAGCACATGCTGGGCGACCTGGCGCGCGTCGTCGTCGCTCATCCCGTGGGCCAAGCCGTAGGCTTTCAGCTCGCGCGCCACCGCGGAGACGTTGCCGTTGTCCTGGCCGACGGCGAGCCCCGTCACCTGGATCACGTTACCGGCGATCCCGTCCACGTACAGCTTCATGTCGACGAAGAACTCGCGATCGCTGTCGTGGTTGAAGTCAGCCTTGACCGGCTTGCCGTCGAAGGTGTGCTTGCGAGCTGGTACCTCAGGCGTGGGCTGGGGCGCGGGCTCGGACGTCGCGGCCGGCTTCTCGGCCTGCGGCTTCGGTGGCGGCGCGAGACGGACCGGCGGCTGACCGACGGCCTTGCCAGTGCGCGCCATCGCCGTCGTGAGCGCGGTCACGGCCTGCCCCATGTCCGGGTCGCTGGGGCGGCTCATGACCACGCCGAGCGAGTCGCCGAGGCTGCGCCGCGTCTGCTCGCGCTCGTCGTTGGCGGCGCGGATGGACTGCGCGACGTGCGTGTCGCTGACCTGCGGCTGCAGCTTCACGATGAGGTCGTCCAGCCGCGCGAGCGTGTTGCGCACGCTGTCGAGCTGCACGCACGCCACCTTCAGGTGGCCGCTCTGGATGGTGTCGTGCACGAGGTGGGTCAGGCGGAACAGCGCGTTGGTGGTCTCGTCGAGCTGGCCCGCGCTCGCGCTGCGGTCGGGCTGCGCGACCTTCACCGCGTCGAGCTGCTCACCGAGCGGCGCGTGGCGCTTGTCGGTGGGGAACTTCGACGTCGAGGCGTCGGGAGATCCCACGGGGCCCTTCGCGGGGGCGTCGGTCTTCGGAGGGAGGTAGGTCGGTTCGGACATGGCTCGGCCTCGGCTCGCGTCGCGAGCGATCGTCTTCGGGGTTGCGGGTCGGCCACACGCAGACACGCGCGGCGGGGGCCCGCGGTGCAGCCGCTGTGCCGCGGCGCGAGGCCCACGCGGCCACGCAGCGACGCGCCCCAGCGCGCGTCGCTGGGGTCGGTGGTCCCCGAGATCGTCCGGCGGCTGGGGTCACGCGACGATGGACCGGCCGCGCCGTTTCGGAGTACGGGTCGGCCGTGAGCGACGAGCACGACGACCACGATCCCGAGGCCACCCGCGCGAGCAAGGGCCTGCAAGGCCTGCCGCTCCTCGAGTGGGGCACTGGCCCGAGCGACCGCTGCCTGGTCGGCGGCTACCCCGACCTCGAGCGGCTCTTGCGTGGCTGGTGGTCACGCCCCGGCGACCGCTCGCTGCGGCTCTGGTCGCGCCGCGACGATCTGCTGCTGGTGGCCCAGCACGACGGCCTGTGCGCGCTGCAGTTCCTGCGCAGCGACGGCCAGTACGGCACCAGCGCGGGCGACCCGGCGCGCACGGACGAGCTCGAGGCGAGCGACCTCGACGGCACCACGCGCACGCTGCGCGGCTCGGACTTCGTGCCGCTGACCGAGGCGCTGCCGCTCATCCTGCGCTTCGTGGCCGACGGCGACGTGCCCGACACCGACGCGTGGAACCCGATGTTCTCGGGCCCGTTCTTCGAGCTGTCGCTGCAGGTCGGCACCGGCCCGGTGCGCGTCGACGCGCCCAGCGACCCGTGGAGCACGAGCCTGGCGCCGCTGTTCGGCAGCCGCCCGGCCGCGTCCGTGCCGCCGTGGGCGGTCGTGTTCGTGCGCATCTGCAAGGAGCAGGAGCTCATCGCGCTGACCAGCGACGCCGACCCGCACGCGGTCGCGGCGAGCGTCGCGGGTGTGGTCGAGGCGCTCGCGCAGAGCCCGCTCACGCCGCTGCAGATCGCCGAGCACGTGGCCGACGCGATGACCGACATCGCGGGCATCGACGAGGTCTTCGCGAGCGCCATCCAGACCTCGGACGCGCTGCACCAAGCGCTCTCGGAGACCGCTCCGCCGACGCCCTGACTTCGACGCGCGAAGCCGACCCCGTCTCTGGGCGCGGAGGTCGTGTGCTTCGTCACGCCGTCGTCGTCTCGCACTTGGTCGCCGCCTGCACCCCGCTGCCGAGCGCCCCGCCCGCGGCCGCACCCGAGTGCCAGTGCGCCTGCACCAGCCCGCCCGCCGCCGTGCCGGAGACCAGCACGCTGACGGTGACGACGACGCCGCGCGACGCGCTCGTGCGCGTCGACGGCCGCGCCATCGCGGGCCCGGTCGAGGTCCCGCGCGGTCAGACCGTGCGTGTGCAGGTCCTCGCTCCCGACCACATCACGAAAGACGAGCTCTTCAACGTCGATGGTCCGACGGCCCTCACGTAGGTGCTCGATCACGCGGTCGACAAGACCGCCGTCGTCATCGAGGCGGTCGGCGCCGCCGACGCCGTCATGAGAGTGCAGCGGCTGTTGTCGCGCGACTCGAGCGCCGGTCATCCATGCTTGCTCGCGCCGGATCCGCGCGCACTGGGGTCGCAGCTCGAACGCAGGAGACGACATGGGACACTCGATGAAGCAGCTCGCGGTGGTGCGGTTCTCGGCCGATGGCACGGGTGGGCGGACGCTCGCCTCACGCGGTGGCGCCGTGCAAGGCGAGACGCTGCAGGCGTGGCTCGACCAGGGCTTCGACATCGAGGCCATCGCCGACGCGGGCACGAGCCTGACGGTGGTGTTCGAGCGCAAGCTGAAGTGACCGCGCGTGCAGCGGAGCGGCTGCCGAGCGCGCCGCTCGACGCGCTGCGTCACCATCGGCACGGCCGGTGGCGCGGTGTGGAGCCTCGGGTCGCACCTGGCGCCGCACCCCGGTGCGGATCGCGGCTGCCCTCGGAGGTCCCGCGCACGCACCCAGCACCAGCAGCGAAGCCCTCGCGAGGCTCTCTCGGGCCGGCGACGCCGCGTGCGCGGCGACCACCTGCGTCATGGCGCGCCACGTAGCGACGGCCTGTGAGACCTCGACGGGCTCCGCGCCTCGCACCGGGGTGCGGGCGCGACACCTCGACGAGGTCCCACACCGCGCCACAGGCGGGCGGCTCAGACGGGGAGCTTGCTCTCCGTCCGCAGGCGCTCGACCAGCTCGCCGAACGGGATGGCGCCGAGCTCGCCGTGGTCGCGCGAGCGCACTGACACCGTGCCGGCCTCGGCGTCCTTCTCGCCGATGACGAGCATGTAGGGGTGGCGCATGGCGCGCGCGTTCCGGATCTTGGCGCCGAGCTTGTCGCTCGAGAAGTCGGCCTCGATGCGGAAGCCTTCGGCTTTGAGGCGCGCTTGCACGTCGCGGCCGTAGGCCTCGCTCTTGTCGCTGACGGTCACGACGATGGCCTGCATGGGCGCAATCCAGGTCGGGAAGTTGCCGGCGCAGTGCTCGATGTAGACGCTGATGAAGCGCTCGAGCGAGCCGAAGACGGCGCGGTGCAGCATGACCGGGCGATGGCGCGCGCCGTCCTGGCCGACGTAGTCGAGCTCGAAGCGCTCGGGCAGGTTCGGGTCGTACTGAATGGTGCCGAGCTGCCAGCTCCGCTTGAGCGCGTCGCGCACGTGGAACTCGACCTTCGGGCCGTAGAACGCGCCCTCGCCGGGCAGGTTCTCGAACGCCAGGCCCGCGCGCCGGAGCCCCTCGGCCAAGGCGCCCTCGCTCATGTCCCAGTCGGCGTCGGTGCCGATGCGCTTGTCGGGTCGAAGTGCCAACTTCACGTCGACATGATCGAAGCCGAATGCCTTGTAGGCGACATAGAGCAGCTGGATGAACTTCTCGATCTCGTCCGGCACCTGCTCGCGCGTGCAGAAGATGTGGGCGTCGTCCTGGCAGAACGTGCGCACACGCGCCAGGCCGTGCACCACGCCGCCCCGCTCGTAGCGGTGCAGGCGGCCGAAGTCCGCCATGCGCCACGGCAGCTCGCGGTAGCTGCGCTGGCGCGAGCCGAAGATCACGCAGTGGCTCGGGCAGTTCATCGGCTTGATGGCGAACGAGTGGTCCTGCAGCTTTTTGACAAATTCCGCCGCGGTCGCGTCCGCACCTTCCTTGCTTTTGGCATTCGCCTCGTCGAGCAGGTCCTCGGTCCACAGCCGGTACATGTTCTCGTTGTAGTTGCCGAGGTGCCCGCTCTGCCGGAAGAGCTTCGGGTCGAACGCCTGCGGCGTGATGACCTCGTCGTAGCCGGTCTGCGCATACAGCGCGCGCATGTAGGTCACGAGCGTGTTGTAGATGAACGCGCCGCGCGGCAGGAAGAACGGCATCGCCGGGGCGATGGGGTCGAACATGAAGAGGTCGAGCTCCTTGCCGAGCTTGCGGTGGTCGCGCGCCTTGGCCTCGTCGAGCAGCTTCAGGTACTCGGCCAGCTCTTCCTGCGTCGCGAACGCGGTGCCGTAGATGCGCTGCAGCATCGGGTTCTTCTCGTCGCCGCGCCAGTACGCGCCGGCCACGCTCATGAGCTTCACCGCGCCGAGGTTGCTGGTGCGCGGCACGTGCGGGCCTTCACAGACGTCGACCCAGTCCTTGTCGTAGTTCTGCGACTTCTCGTGGGTGCCGTGCTTGTAGAGACTAATCTCCTCGCCCTCGGGGATCGACTGGATGATCTCGACCTTGAACGTCTCGCCCATCTTCTCGAACAGCGCGAGCGCCTCGGCGCGCGACACGACCTCCTTCCGGAACGGCGTGTTGCTCTTCACGATGTCGCGCATCGCCTTCTCGATCTTGGCGAGATCCTCGTCCGTGAAGCCGCCGCCGGGCTTCGCGAAGTCGTAGTAGAAGCCGTCCTCGATGGCCGGCCCGATGGTCACCTGGGTGCCGGGGAACAGCTCCTGCACCGCCTCGGCCATCACGTGGGAGGCGTCGTGGCGGATGGTCTCCAGCACGTCGGGGTGGTCGCG
>Ga0164241_10005725_pt1 | contig 11516 bp, 14 predicted proteins | sample OricomyardsoilBY_FD_108780 | JGI IMG/M metagenome (GOLD analysis project Ga0164241, IMG submission 108780) | Backyard soil microbial communities from Emeryville, California, USA - Original compost - Back yard soil (BY) | ecosystem: Environmental > Terrestrial > Soil > Unclassified | place: USA... | reverse complement strand
GCGTCCTCCGCGACCCGGTGCGCCATGTACTCCGCGAACGACTCGTTCAGCCACATGTCGTTCCACCACCGCATGGTGACCAGGTCGCCGAACCACATGTGCGCCATCTCGTGGTCGATGATCCGGGCCCGGGTACTGCGTTCCGCCTCGGTCACCTGGCCGCGGAAGACCAGGCTGTCGGCGAACGTCACGCAGCCCGGGTTCTCCATCGCGCCGAGGTTGAAGTCCGGCACGAACACCTGCCAGTACTCACCGAACGGATACCGCTGCCGGAACATCCGGTGGTATTCGTCGAACGCCTGCCCGGTGGTCCGGAACAGGTCGGCGGCGTCCCGCTCCAGGTGCTCCTTCAGCGACTGCCGGCAGGCGAGTCCGAGCGGGATCCCGTCGTGCTCGCCGCGGATCAGGTGGTACGGCCCGGCGATGAGCGTGACGAAGTACGTGGACAGCGGCTTGGTCTCGGCCAGCTGCCACTGCCCCCGGCCGGTCTGCGTGGCGGCACCGTTGCCCAGGACAACCCAGTCCTCGGGGCACTGCACGGTCACCGTGTACGGCGCCTTGAGGTCGGGCTGGTCGAAACACGGGAAGTACCGCGGCGCCGACTCGAGCGACGACATGCCGTAGGTGTAGACCCTGTTGTCGGCCGCGTCGACGCTGCGCTGCAGGCCCTCGCCGTCCGCGGCGTACTTGAGTTCCGCGGTCACCACGAGCTCGTTCTCGTCCCGCAGACCGGTCAGCGGGAACCGGCCCTCGTCCAGCAGGGCGACATCCAGGGCGGCGCCGTTGAGCTCCACGGCGAGCAGCCGCTCGGGCTTCACATCCACCCAGCTCGCGTCGGTTCCGGCGGCGAACCGGATCCGGCTGGTCGTCACGAACGTGTCGCCGGTTCCGGTCAGGTCGAACGCGACCTGGTACGACCGCACCGCGAGATCTGCCGCCCGCTGCCGGGCCTCTTCCACTGTCAAAGCGCGCATACCCGCACGCTATCCGAGGGCAGTTCTACAAACCCGCCAGTTTGTCCCGCACCAGCTGCGCCCGGGCCCGTTCCCGATCGTCGAGCGTGTCGTCTCCCGCCATCGCCTGCAGCACGCCCAGCAGCCGCTCGTCCGAGCTCGGCACGGCGGCCGCGGCGAGCAACGCGGTCGCGCGAACGTCGGTGTCGGTGGTGTCTTCCAGGACCGTCGCGATCAGGTCGGCGTCCTCGGCCTCGGCCAAGCTGGTCATGACGTTGAGAGCGCTCAGGTGGTCGAAGGCCGCGCGCAGCTCCTCGTCACCTTCCACCGGCGGCCGGGACAGCACTTGCCGTGCGACCTGGCGAACCTCGCCGCCGAGCGGCTCCAACGGATTCCCACCGCTCAACCGGGTGTAGGAGGCGGCCACCTGATACATGTTCAGCGCCCGACAGACAGTCGCGACGTTGTCGCTGTAGAGCAGCGCACTGAACGCCAGCAAGGGGATGCCAACCTCATCCGTACTCATCCACGTCCTCGCTTCGCTCCGGGCGCGGATGAGACACAACAGAGGCTGCGCTGAATGATGAACTCACTGCGTTCGTTCATGCCCGCACGCTAGCCGCCGCGTGGAGGTGAGTGGCCAGGAGGTGGGCGGACGCGGGTGCGTCGGCGGCGTAGCAGAGCAGGTGATGGCGGGTGGACCATGAGTCCTGCAGTGGGCAGATCACGACGGCGGTGTTCGCGTCGACGGCCCGACGGGGAACGATCGCGAGACCGGCCCCCGCGGTGGCCAGCGTGATGAGCGTGTGCAGGGTCGGGACGACCGTGCGGTAGCGCGGTGCCGGGGCATGCGGGCCGAGGCGGTCGTCCATCCACTGGGTCAGCGGTGATCCACGGTCCAGACCGACCAACGGGTGCTCGGCGACTTCGGCGTACGCGATCGAGGCACGGCCGGACAGGACGCCGCCGGCTTGGCCGATCACGACCAGCGAGTCGTCGGCGAGCGGCTCGGTCCGCAGGTGGGTGGGTTCGTCGTCGAGGATGACGCCGAGGTCGGCCTCCCCCGCGGCGAGCAATCGCACACTGCGGATCGTGCGCCGCTCACTGACATTGACGTCGTACTCCGGATGGTCGCGCAGGAAGGTGGCCAGCGCGGCGGGGACGAGTTGGTGCATCGCGGACCCGCCGGCGACCAGGCGGACCGGCGCCGATCCGGAGACGGCGTACGACGCGACGGCGCTGTCCAGACGCGTGGCCTCGGCGAGGACCTCGCGGGCGTGCCGGGCCAGCGTGGCACCCGCGGGAGTGAGTCGCACGCCGCGGCGCTCGCGGACGAGCAGCGGCACACCGGCCTGGGCCTCAAGGGCTCTGACCCGCGCGCTGGCCGAAGGCAGACTCAGGTGCATCAGCCGGGCTCCGCCGGTGATCGAGCCTTCCGCTGCGACGTGGGTGAACAGCCGGAGGTCGTCCAGGTCGTACCGCATGACCCCTAGCCTACGTCTCAGCCTTAGGCTGGCTACGGAGATCGCGCATTGTGGAGTCATCGCCAAGCCCTGATCCTCGAAAGGTGCTGATGATCCTCCTGGCCGGTGTCGCCGCCGGCGCACTGAACGCCGTCGGTGGCGGCGGGAGCTTCGTCGCACTCTCCGCACTGGTCGCGGCCGGCATGCCGCCGGTCACCGCGAACGCCACCACGACCGTCGCGCTACTCCCCGGCAGCGCGACCAGCGCGTGGGTCTACAGGCGCGATGTGGCCGGGTTCTCGCGGCCGTCGACACTCGGACTGACGCTGGCCAGTGTGCTCGGTGGGGCGATCGGTGCCGGATTGCTGCTGGTGCTGCCGTCGGAGTCGTTCGACGCGGCTGTGCCGTGGCTGCTGGCGTTCGCGACGATCGTGCTGGCCTTCGGGCGACGGCTCACGCAGGCACTGCGGGTGGGCTCACCCGGGCCGGCGGCGATCCTGGCCGGGCAGTTCCTGCTGTCGATCTACGGCGGGTACTTCGGTGGTGCGGTCGGGCTGATGATGCTCGCGTTCTGGACCGCCACCACCTCGCTGGATCCGGCCAAAGGCAATCCGCTGCGAGTGATCCAGGTGGCGGCCGTCTACCTCACGGCGACCGCCATCTTCCTCGTGGCGGCCGACGTACTGGACCAGCCGCGCCACCTGGTGGCTTTGCTGGCGGGCGCGATTCTCGGCGGCTACGGCGGTGCCCACCTGGTCCGTCGGCTGCCTGCCCGGTTGCTCAAGGCACTCGTCCTCGCCACAGCCGTCGCCATGACCGCGCTCTTCTTCGTCCGGGCGGCGAGATGACCGACGACCGGGCGCAGTTGGCGATGGCCTATCAGGCGTGCGAGGTGGCCGACCTCGCACGGTCGGCCGTCACTGCGGACACTCCGTCGGACGCCATCGCGCAGGCTGGCCTCGTGCTCGCCGCGGCTCAGCAACTCCTGGTGGCCGCCACTCGGCTGGTTCAGCCGTCACCTTGCGCCCCGCTCGACGCCCTTCAACTGTTTGCTTACGAACACCCCGAGGAGGCCGCGGCCGATGTGGCCGACTGGCTGCGTTCCACGGGCTGACTACCGCGTGCGCGGCTCGCGGGGCAGTTGGTCCCGCTCACGGCGAAGGTAGAGACCGGTTGCCGTCGACACGCTCGTGAGCAGCCAGACGGCCACTCCCGCATCGTCGGCCACACCGATGATCGGCAACAGCTCAGGCAGGATGTCGATCGGCGACACGAGATACACCAACGCCAGCGCCCACAAGGCCATCCGGCTCTTCGGCAACTCCGGATAGGCCCCTTGCCGCGCCGCTCGCAACAGCCGAGGCAACGCAGCCGCCCGCTCCAGCACGTTCCCCATCGGCTCCGGCTCACCCCGAGCCGCCCGGCGCTTACGCACCCACCGGCGACGCACAACGCCCAGCCCGGCCACCACCGCGCCGACCAGCACCAGGCCCACGCCGACGCCGACCGCGGACAGGCCGGCCACCTCACCGTCCCGGAACACCAAGGTCCCGAGACCGATCGAGGCGAGAAAGGCGCCGAAGATCACCATTGGGCAATGCTAGTGGGCGGACCGGAGTGTGGCAGGAATTCGTGGATCAATTAATCGATTGTCGCTGTTGATACGTTCCCGATGTGAGTCTTACTCTGCGGCCGGTGCGGGCCGATGATGCCGAGCGTTTCGTCGAGTTGCGGCGGCGGGTGACGCCGTACCGGGTCACGACACCGGACGCGGTCCGGCACTGGTGGCAGACATCGGCCGACGCCGCCGGACTGCTCGTCCTCGCCGCCGAGCTCGACGGCGAGATCGTCGGCACCGGGCAGGCGAGCCTGGACACCTGGACCTCGGAGCGAGGCGCGGCGTCCGGCTTCGTCATGGTCGATCCCACGCGGCGCGGTCAGGGCATCGGCAGTGCGCTGTACGACGCGTTGCTCGAGCACCTGCGTGGTCTCGGCGCGGAACGCATCCAGGGCTGGGCTGTCCAGGATCCGGATGCCGTCGGATGGTGCGAGCGGCGCGGTCTGACCCACACCAGGGATCTGCGGTTCTCCCGGCTGGATCTCACCGACCTCGACGCCCTTCCCGAGCTCCCGCCGATGCCGGCCGGAGCCTGCGTCGCCCCGTGGACCGAGGTCGGGCCGGCCGCCGTCCATCACGTGTGTGCCGCAGCGACAGCGGACGAACCCAACGACGTCGCCGTCGATGCGATGCCGTACGACGAATGGGTCGCCGAGATCTGGGAGGCCCCTGAGACCGACCTGGACAACAGCACGGTCGTGGTGGTCGACGGTACGACGGTGGCGTACACGCTGATCGAAGCCGACCACGGATCGCACCGGATCTGGTCCGGCGGCACCGGCACACTCCGGGCGCATCGCGGCCGGGGCCTGGCCAGGATCGCCAAGTCCGCCGCATTGCGTCGAGCGGCCGAATCCGGCGTCACGGCCGCGTACACCAGCAACGACGAGGCCAACCAGCCGATGCTGGCCGTCAACACCTGGCTGGGCTACCGACCCTGCGGCACCGAACTGCTCTACAGCCGCGGACTCTGAAGCGCCGGCTCGGGTCGGTCACCCCTAGTCGACCAGGTTCTCGACGATCGTGGTCATCCGGTCGACCGGGATCGCGAAGCCGATGCCGATGTTGCCGGAGCGGCTCGTCCCGAGGGTGGCGATCGCGGTGTTGACGCCGACCACCTGACCGGCGGCGTTGACCAGTGGGCCACCGGAGTTGCCCGGGTTGATGGCGGCATCGGTCTGGATCGCCGACTGCCGGTTGCCGTTGTCGCCGAAGCGCGCCTGGCGGTCGACCGCGCTGACGATGCCCGCGGTTACCGTGCCCTCCAGGCCGAGTGGTGAACCGACCGCCAGCACCGGGTCGCCGACCCGCAGTTGTGCGGACCGGCCGAGTGTGAGCGCCCGCAGTCCCTCGGCATCGGCCGTTGCGACCTGGAGTACGGCGAGGTCGTTGTCCGCGTCGGCGCCGATGACGTCGGCGTCGACCCGGCGGCCGCTCGACAGGACCAGGGATACATCACTTGCTCCTTCCACCACATGCGCATTGGTGACTACGTGCCCCTCCTGGTCGATCGCGAACCCCGATCCGGTCGCCCGATCTGCCCGCACCGACACCACCCCGGGCAGGACGCTCGCCGCCGCGGCCGAGATCGACCCCTGTGCGGCCGCCGGCGGAGCGGCCGCCCGCGGCAACTCGACCGGCGCCGACGAAGAATCTCGTGAACCGGTCACGGCTCCGGCGAGCCCGCCGGCAACGATCGACAAGGCGACCGTCGCGACGACGGCACCGCCGCGGCGCCGGGTGATCCCGGGCTTCACGGTGGGAGGGACCGTCACCCCGGCCTGAGGTGCCGCCGCCGGAGAGGGGGGAGCCGAGGCGGGGGCCGGGGTGACGGAGACGGTGGATGCCTGCGATGAGGCAGGGGGCGGGCCGGGGATGTAGTCCGGCCCGCGGAAGGGGTGGCCCAGGTGTGGTGGCATGAGACGGCTCCGTTACGGGAGGCGGGAGAACCAGAGGAGGGAGGCCAGGGCGGCCAGCAGGGCTGCGGCCAGGGCGATTCCCGCTACCAGGTTGGTGATCTCGCGCGGTTCGGTGGTCCAGCCGATCGACGACTGGAGATCGGAGTAGACATCGCGCAGCTGCTCGTCGCTCTCGGCGGCGTAGGCGGTGCCACTGGTCTTGTCGGCCAGGCTCTGCAGGGATTCGGTGTCGGCGGGGACCGGGATGTCGCGGCCTTCGAGGTTCACGGTGCCCTCGGACGTGCCGTAGGCGATGGTCGAGACCGGTACGCCGGCCTGTGCCGCGGCGTCGGCGGCCTCGTCGATCGGCCGGCCGGCGGTGTTGCCGCCGTCGGACAGCAGCACGATCCGGCTCGGTGGCGGGTCGTCCGGGTCGATCGTCCGGACCGCCTGCAGGCTGGTCAGTACGGCCTCCCCGATCGCGGTGCTGTCGCTCAACTCCAAACCGTTGATCGCGTCGACGGTCGCCTGGTGGTTCGTACTCGGCGGCGCGACCACGGTCGCGCTCCGGGCGAAGGAGACCAGCCCGACGTTGAACTTCTCCGGCAGCTCCCGGACGAACTCCACGGCAGCCTGCTTCGCCACCTCGAACCGGTTCGGCGCGACATCGGTGGCCGCCATCGAGTTGGACACGTCCATCGCGACCAGGACGGTGGCCCGCTCGCGTGGAACCCGTACGTCGGCGACCGGGCGGGCGATCGCGATCGTCAGCACGGTCAAGGCGGCCAGGAACGCGACGGCCGGTGCGTGCCGGCGCCAGCCGGGCCGGTTCGGCGCGACCTTCTCCAGCATCGGCAGCGTCGCGAACCGGACGGCGTACTTGCTGCGGCGTCGCTGGGCGACCAGGTAGGCGGCGATCAGCGCCGCCACCAGCACCAGCAGCCAGAGCCACAGCGGTTGCTCGAATCTCATCGGATACCGGTCCTCCCGGTCGGGTGCCGCCGGACACTGGACCGGCGGCGGGACGTGGCGAAGGCGGCGACGTCACGGACCCAGTCGGTGTCGGTCCGCAGCACGAGATGTGCGGCACCGGCGGCCCGGATCGCCTGCGTGGTCTGCTCACGGTGGTTGGCCATCGCCTCGGCGTATCGCCTGCGCAGCTTGCGATTGCCGGTCTGCACCTCTCGCCGCCGACCGGACTCGGGATCGACCAGGGTGAGCAGTCCGACCTCGGGCAGTTCGAGCTCGCGCGGATCCAGCACCTCGACGGCGATCACCTCGTGCCGTGCCGACAACCGACGGAGCGGATCGGCCCAACCGTCCTCATGGAAGTCCGACACGACGACGCGCAGCCCGGGACGCGGGTGTTCACGGTTCAGCCGTGTGATCGCCCGACCGAGGTCGGTCGGCGGAAACTCACCTGGAGTTGCCCGAGGCAACGACAGCAGCGAGCGCAAGGACCGGCGGAGCTGGACTCCGCCGGACGCGGCCGGGAGGCGGCGCAGTTCGTTGCCCACCGCAATCCGTACGCCGAGCCGGTTGCCGGTGCGGTCGGCCAGCAGACCGACCGCACCGACGACGGCGACGGCGAGGTCGCGTTTCTCACTCAGCGCGGTGCCGAAGTCCATGCTGGCCGAGGCGTCGAGCAGCGCCCAGGTCTCCAGCTCCCGTTCGGCCAACGGCGCCCGTACGTGGGGGTCCAGCGATCGGGCGGTGACGTTCCAGTCCATCCGCCGTACGTCGTCCTGACCGGCCTGATAGGGCCTTGCCTCGTTGGGTTCACTGCCCGGACCACTGCGCAGACCGGTGATGTCACCGTGCAGGAACCCTTCCAGCTTCCGCTTCACCGTCAACTCGAGCGCGCGGAGCGCACGCTCCCGTCCGGCCAGCAGATCCGAGCCGGTCATGGGGCCTCCCGGCCTGGACTGAGGAGCGGAGGGAGCGAAGCGACTGGAGTGACGAGGGAAGGCCGGGAGTCAAAGCCCCATGACCACGCCGGCGCCGAAGGCCCGGCCAAAAGCTCAGTCATGCAGCTGAACCTTGAGCGTCGTCGGCCGGGACGATGTGTGGTTGCTCGACGGTGTGCAGGATGCGGGACACGACGGCGCGCGGGTCGACCCCGTCGGCGAGTGCGTCGAAGGTGAGCACCAGCCGGTGTGCCATCACGTCGAGGGCGACGTCGTACACATCGGCCGGGAGCACGTAGTCCCGTCCGCGCAGCAGTGCGAGTGCGCGTCCGGCGGCGACCAGTCCGAGGGTCGCCCGCGGGCTCGCCCCGAACTCCAGTACGCCGTCCAGGTCGTGGATGCCGTACTGCGCCGGCGCCCGGGTGGCATGCACCAGGCGTACGACGTACTCCGCCACCGCATTGTGGACGAACACGTCCTCCGTTGCCTCCTGCAACTTCGCGACCTGCTCCGGGGTGAGCACCGGGTTGGCGTGCGGCCGGTGCGCGCTCATCCGCTGCAGGATGGTGAGTTCCTCGAGCGGGCTCGGGTAGTCCACCGTGATCTTCAGCAGGAACCGGTCCCGTTGCGCCTCGGGCAGTGCGTAGACGCCGTCGGACTCGATCGGGTTCTGGGTCGCGAGGACGAGGAACGGTTCGGGCAGCTTGTAGCTGGTGCCGCCGATGCTGACCTGCTGCTCGGCCATCGCCTCCAGCAGGGCGGACTGCACCTTCGCGGGTGCGCGGTTGATCTCGTCCGCGAGGACGAGGTTGGCGAACACCGGGCCGAGCTCGGTGTCGAAGGCTTCGCTGGACGGCCGCCAGATCCGGGTGCCCGTGATGTCGCCGGGCACCAGGTCGGGAGTGAACTGCAGCCGGGCGAACCGGCCGCCGATCACCTCGGCCAGCGTCCGCACGGCCAGGGTCTTCGCGACCCCTGGGACGCCTTCGAGCAGGCAGTGCCCGCGGGCGAGCAACCCGACCAGCATCCGCTCGACCAGGTGGTCCTGCCCGACGACCACCTTCTTCACCTCGAACAGCGCGTGCTCGAGGACGGCCGTCGTCATGCGTTCCCGTCCGGGGTCTGGCCGCCGCTCTTCGCCGGGCAGTCGTCCTCGACGGTGACGTAGCCCTGATCCGGCTTCGGGTCGTTGGTGGCCGCATGGGCCGCCACACCACCGGCGCCGAGTGCCGCGACTGCCACCACCACACCGAGAATGAGCCGTTTCATCAGATCTCCTTCGCTCGACTGGCCTCCAGACCATCAAAGGGGTGCGAAAACGCCTGGAAAGCGGAGCGAAAGTCCACCGAAAGAGCACAGCGGACGATCAGGGTCCGGCGGCTACCGTGGTTGGCGTGCGACTACTGGTGGTGGAGGACGAGGAAGGCCTGGTCAGCGCGCTGCGTTCCGGACTCGGCCGGGCCGGGTACGCGGTGGACACGGCGCTGACCGGTGCCGAGGCGACCGAGAAGCTCGCGACCACGGCCTACGACCTCGCGATCCTGGACATCACGCTCCCGGACACCAGCGGCCTCGACCTGTGCCGCGCCGTACGCCGGGGTGACATCGAGGTGGCGTCCGGACGGGAACTGCGGGTGCTGATGCTGACAGCGCGCGCCTCGCTGGCGGACCGGGTCCGTGGACTCGACGAAGGCGCGGACGACTATCTGACCAAGCCGTTCGCGCTGGTCGAACTGCTCGCCCGGATCCGTGCGCTACTGCGCCGCGACGTCACCAACGGCAGCACCCAGCTGCACGTCGGCGACCTGGTCCTCGACTCCTCCCGTCACCTCGCCTCCCGGTCAGGTCGCGAACTCCCGCTGACGCTGAAGGAGTTCGGCGTACTGCGGTATCTGATGTCGCGGCCGGGCCATGTCGTCTCGGCCGAGGAACTCCTCGAGCACGTCTGGGACGAGAACGCCGACCCGTTCACCCAGAGCGTCCGGGTGACCGTCGGGACGCTGCGCCGCAAGCTCACCCAGGACGGCGAGGAGCCCGTGCTGGAAACCGTGATCGGCCGGGGCTACCGCCTCCGAGGTGACTCATGAAGATCCCGCGCCCGCCCTGGACCCAGACCATCCGGTTCCGGCTCACGCTGACGTACTCCGCCGTGCTGATCGCGTTGTCGACGTTGCTGCTCGGTGGGGTGTACCTCGCACTGTCGCAGTTGCTCGATCCGAAGCCGCTGGACCAGATCCAGGTCAACAAGGTCTACAAAGATGCCGAAGGCAATCTGAAGCTCAAGCAGGGCCAGGTGATCCAGGCGGCCGAGATCTCCAGCGTCGAGTCCGCGGTGAACTACCAGACCCTGCAGACGTTGCGGAACTACTCGGCCGCCGGGATGGCCGGCCTGTTCCTGGTCAGTCTCGGCACCGGCTGGTGGCTGTCCGGCCGCGCCCTGCGTCCGGTACGGCGGATCACCGCGACCGCGCAGGAGATCTCGGCGACGGACCTGTCCCGCCGGATCGCGCTGAGCGGACCGCACGACGAGCTGCGCAACCTGGCCGACACCGTCGACGACATGCTCGGCCGGCTGGAGTCGGCGTTCGTCGCGCAACGGCAGCTGGTCGACGACGCGTCGCACGAACTGCGCAACCCGCTCGCGGTGATCCAGGCGAACGTGGACGCCGTGCTCGCACACGACGACACCCCGCCGGACGACCGGGCCCAGGCGACCGCGATCGTGAGCCGCGCGATCCAGCGGATGACACGCCTGGTCGAGGACCTGCTCGCGTCGGCGCGACGGTCCTCGCCGGCGTTCGTCGACGCGGACGTGGATCTCGCCGCGATCGCGGGTGAGGCGGCCGAGGAGTACGAACTGCTCGCGGTCGATCGCGAACTGCACGTCGTACGGCGGTTGTCCCCGGGACCGACCGCGGCCGGGGACGCGTCGGCGCTGCGGCGTGCGGTCGACAACCTGCTCTCCAACGCGGTCCGGCTGGCGCGTGGCGGCAGCGAACTCGTGCTCGCGGTCGGCAGCCGCAACGGCTGGGCCTGGATCGCGGTCCGCGACGAGGGCCCGGGCATCGCGGCCGACGACGCCGACCGGGTCTTCGACCGCTTCTTCCGCGGCGGCCAGCGGCAGCCGCCCGCCACGGTCCCGTCGACCGGCCAGCGCCGCGCCGGTCTCGGCCTGGCCATCGTCCGCCAGATCGCCGAGTCCCACGGCGGCACCGTGGCCCTGCACTCCGAACTGGGCGTCGGCAGCACCTTCGTCATCTGGCTGCCCGAACGCTCACTCACCAACACCACCCGCCGCACCCCGACGCCACCCGACGAGGACCCCCTCGGCCCCCGCCTGGTGTAGTGCCTCCGAGCGGTACGACGATCTCCAGATGTGCCGAAGATGAAGGTGGGTGCGCTGGCGTATGCGCTGTTGTCCGTCGGCATGGCCGTGGAGACCGTCAGGATGATCCGGCACGACGGGCAGTGGGCGGACGTCGGGTCTGATCTGCCTCAGCTTCGGTTGGAATCGCCCGAGTGCTGACGCTGCGGTGGCGCAGACGGCTCCGGTGTTCTTGACTGGGTTCGTGACCAGCCAAGGATTGTTCCTCGCCAAAGTCTGTGCCGCGTCCCTCGTGGTGTCGTTGCCGGTGCTGATCGCCGGGTTCGCCGCCCAGGACAAGCTCGTCCAGGGT
>Ga0164241_10005724_pt1 | contig 11517 bp, 11 predicted proteins | sample OricomyardsoilBY_FD_108780 | JGI IMG/M metagenome (GOLD analysis project Ga0164241, IMG submission 108780) | Backyard soil microbial communities from Emeryville, California, USA - Original compost - Back yard soil (BY) | ecosystem: Environmental > Terrestrial > Soil > Unclassified | place: USA... | reverse complement strand
AGATTGGCTTTATAGATCTCGTTCCGAAAATCAAAACCTATAACATGATAGTACCGATAATCGTAACGAAGCCCTGCTTCCAATTCCCATTTATTCCTTTTATACTTTTCAACAATAAAAAGTCCTCCGGAAATATTGGTGAAATTGGGAATAAACGGAATAGTCTGTGTGCCATCAATTTTATTATTGTCCTGCATCATGGCATTTAATCCAATAGAACCATTGAGGTATTTGTTTTGCACGCGTTCCATTTCCAGGTCCAGCGTTTGTGTAAAGAGTTTATATCCCAACGCAGGTATCTCCTTCAACGATCCTTTTCTAAAATCAAACTCCTCTCTTTTGTTGTCTTGAAAACCATATTGAAAACGATAAAGATTGTCTCCTTTTGTGAAGTGACCATTTACTTTAATCAAATCATGACTTACTTCCTGGCGGGGTTGCTGAATTTTATAGCGAAATGGTTCAGTGTACTGTGGTGGTTCCCGTTCCATGGCGAGTGCCAGATCACCGGTGCTGCTCACTGCAGAACCGCGCAGAATGCCTATGGTCGTATTGAAATGACTATAGAAAAATTCTAATCCTATATTCTCTTTATGAAAACCGGTTGATGCCGAAAAATTTGCTTCCTTGAAACCTGTATTGGTTAGATTATAATCTGCTGCATGAAAATCACCTGATCGCTTACCTGTTCCCTGTACGCGCCAACCCCAGCCTTCCAAATTCCTTAATCCACCTTCCAGTGTACCAGAAACTGTTCCGGATCTTCCATTAGTTGATCCCAACAAGTGTAGCTCACCACCAATTCCTGCCGTAGTTGGAAGCGCTGCAGGATTAACTATTACCACTCCTCCCAGTGCATCTGTTCCATATTTGATTGCTCCAGCATCTTTAACCACTACAATATTAGAAGCGATAAATGGATCGATCTCAGGTGCATGTTCAGCACCCCACTGCTGCCCTTCTTGTCGAATACCATTGTTGAGAATTAATACACGTTGACTATGCACTCCATGTATTACAGGTTTAAAAATAGCTGGCCCAGTTTGTATCGAAGACACACCCGTCATTTCTTTTAACACTTCACCTAATGCTTTTCCCTGAGCTTCCTCCAGTTGCTTACCGCTGATTGCAGAATAATTTTTTGCCGTTTCCAGATTTTCGAGTTGTTCGTGTACCACAACTTCACTGAGCACTTTCTCATCTTCTTTAAGTGAGAAATTTAAAATGGTAGTAGAGGTCAAATCGATTTTTGAAGTCTCGGTTTTGTAGCCAAGGTATTTTACTACAATTTCTGATTTGCCAGAGCACAAATCCTCAATTCGAAAATTGCCATTTACATCAGTAATGGCTCCGGAATTTTTTTCTCTTACAAAAACGGTAGCTCCAGGTAATGCATTACCTGATTCATCAAGGACTTTTCCTGAAAGAACTAGAACGCACGATTTTTGGGCCGCGGCAACAAAACTTAGCAAAGAAATTAAAGTCAAAAAGAGGATTTTTCTCACAATGCAACAAAGTTGCAAATATAAGCGCCTTAAGAAATAACAAAGAAATGATTACATAAACGGCTTATTCCTGTTGGTCGATGATGTCAGAAGCTTTAAACTTCTGAATGATGTAGTAAAGGAAATTGAATGAGAGAGGATCCTCTTCATTTTTGGGCTTTCCAGAAGATTTCGTGGATTCCGTTGTTTTTCTTTGAGCTCTTACAGCTAATGAGTCACGTACTGGTCTAAAAGCCCGGCTTTCCGGATCTAATAAAAGTGTTTTTTCTTCTGTATTTATACCCGAATGCATTGGATCCTGAAGTTCATAACCAGGAATTCCTTCTTCCTGCGCCAATGCAGGAGTAACACCCACTAAGGTGATAAGTGTCAAAACGACACCAAAAGCCAGCAAATATGAAAAATTTAGCTTCATTTGGTCTCTGAACTTAAAAACTCTAACGCTGCTACTTTGTGTTAAGGTTCGCCAATTTATAAAAATTTTCATATGATCTCATGGGAGGACTTCAATAAAATCGACATTCGGGTCGGAACAATCGTCACAGTCGATGCTTTTCCAGAGGCAAGAAAGCCTGCTTTCAAGCTTTCCATAGACCTCGGTCCCGAAATCGGCATTAAAAAATCAAGTGCTCAGATTACTCATCATTATAATCCAGAGAGTCTTATTGGTCGACAAGTAACTTGTGTGGTCAACTTCCCTCCGAAGAAAATTGCTGGTTTTCCCTCAGAGGTTTTAGTAACCGGTTATCCAGATGAAAATGGTTACGTAGTATTATGCTCCGTTGATAAACCCGTACCGAATGGTGCACGTCTTTTTTAATAAATGAATTTTTCTGAACTCGAAAAAATAACAGGAGGCAAAATACTCCGGTTAACAAAAGACAATAAGATCACCTACCTACTGACAGACAGCCGCAAGGTGCTAATCTCTGAAGAGGCATTGTTCTTTGCCATTACCGGTGAACGACATGATGGACATCAGTTCATTGAATCACTTTATCATTCAGGCATTCGGCAATTCATTGTAGAAAGAAAGATCGATGACTCGCTTTATCCTGAAGCAAATTTTCTCCTGGTCACGTCTGCTGTTTACGCCCTTCAATCTACTGTTGCTTTTCATCGCAAACAATTTTCAATTCCTGTTATTGGTGTTACCGGCAGTAATGGAAAAACAATCATTAAGGAATGGCTCTATCAATTATTATCTCCTGATTATCGCACGGTAAAAAATCCAGGCAGTTATAATTCTCAAATAGGTGTTCCTCTTTCTGTCTGGCAGTTGCAGACATATCATCAACTTGGAATTTTCGAAGCGGGGATCTCGCAGCGGCACGAAATGGAACGATTGGAATCAGTCATCCAGCCTTCGCTTGGATTATTTTCTAACATCGGTTCGGCACACGACAAAGGATTTCAGAATACCGAAGAAAAGATCAGAGAAAAAATAAAACTATTCGCTCATGCTGAAGTAATCATCTACTGCAAAGATCAGATTCAGGCCGCAACAATCATAGAAGAAACATTTTCTGATAAAAAGTTAATGTCGTGGGGGAAAGCCACAAATGCTAATGTTCAGATACAATATGACAATGGCATTTCACAAGTTAACTGGGAAAATAAGACTTATTATCTTACACTTCCATTTCGCGACAGCGCTTCGATAGAAAATATTCATCACTGTATTGTTTTGTTGTTTCACCTGGGATTGTCGTTTGAACAAATTCAGGAACGTGTCCTGCAATTGAAAGGGGTGTCTATGCGGATGGAACTGAAGCAAGGAATTAATCACTGCCAGATTATTGATGATACGTATAATAATGACATCGGTGGCCTTCAGATTAGTCTTGATTTCCTTGCAGGCCAACAAAAGAAAAACAAAACGTTAATCTTATCCGATGTCCTTCAATCAGGATTAGATATTGAAGATCTTATTCCTAAGATTGAAGATCTCGTTCTAAAATCTGCAGTTACTTCTTTAATATTAATTGGTTTGAAATTTTCATCTCACCAAAACGGTTGGGACAAATTCAAAGGTAAACTGTCTTTTTATATGACCACCGATGAATTTATCAGCAAACTCAACCGTGATCATTATCATGATGAAATCATCCTAATCAAAGGCGCACGTATTTTTCGATTTGAACGCATTGTTCAACTTCTGCAAAGAAAAATTCATGGTACCGTAATGGAGATTGATTTGGGTGCGATGGTACATAACCTGAATTACTTCAAATCAAAATTGAAACCAGGTGTTAGAGTAATGGCGATGGTAAAAGCCTTTGCTTACGGAAGTGGAAGCGAAGAGGTGGCTAACCTGCTTCAGTATCATCGTGTGGATTATTTAGGAGTAGCTTATACAGACGAAGGAATTGATTTGAGAAAAAATCAAATCACGTTGCCGATCATGGTGATGAACCCATCGGAAGAAAGTTTTCCGGCACTATTGGAATATCAGCTTGAGCCCGAAATGTATAATCTGCGAATGCTGCATTCGTTTATTCAATTTTTAAACGGAAGACAGGCTAAAGTTCATTTCAAGATTGAAACCGGCATGCATCGCTTAGGTTTTGATGAAGCAGATTTGTCAGAAGCCATTCAACTACTTAAGCAAAACTCCAACATCATTATCGCTTCCATTTTTTCTCACATCGCAGGAGCTGATGACCCACAACATGATGAGTTTACAAGGGAGCAAGGACTTTTATTTAATACACTTTCATCGCGATTGATTGATGAATTAAATATAAAACCCATCCGTCATTTGTTAAACACATCTGGCATCTTGCGCTTTCCTGATTTACAATTTGATATGGTTCGGTTGGGTATTGGTTTGTATGGGGTCAATCCAACGGAAAGCAAAGAATATTCACTGCAACCCGTACCTACTTTAAAAAGTGTTATCTCTCAAATCAAAGTCATTAAGCCAGGTGAATCAATTGGTTACGGAAGGAAAGGAAAGGCGAAAGAAGAAATGAAGATTGCCACCATTGCCATTGGTTATGCCGATGGATACAGCAGGGCGTTCAGCCAGGGAAAAGGGGTGGTTCTTGTAAATGGGAAACGCGCTCCGGTAGTTGGCAATGTGTGTATGGACATGACCATGATCGACATTACCCGAATCAATGCAAATGAAGGTGATGAAGTCATTCTGTTTGGGGAAGGGCTTTCTATTTATGAAGTAGCATCAGCTATTAACACAATTCCCTATGAAATTTTAACAAATACCAGTGAGCGCGTAAAACGGGTATTCTGGGCAGAAGGGATTTAAATTCCCGTTGTCTCTTCTGATTAATATTCTTTTCTTTGCGCCTTATTTTAAAAGTTTATGAGACTAATTACTATTTGTTTAGCGCTTACAATAAGTGTAGCGGCTGTTGCGCAGTCTAAAAAAGAATTGCAAACACAGGTTAACACTCAGCAAGCAGAAATCACATCACTGAAATCACAAATTGAAAAAATGAAAGAACCAAAAGAGGCAGATATCAGCAATGATGCAAAAAAGGCAAGTTACGGTCTTGGTGTATTAATGTCGTCTACACTGAAAAGACAAGGTGGAGATTCTTTGGTTCTGGAGTCGTTGATTGCAGGTATTACGGATGTCTTCAAAGGAAACACCCTAAAAATTCCAGAACAAGAATGTTCCTCTTTTGTACAGAGCTACATGCAGCAGGCTATGGAAAAGAAAACCGTAGCAATGAAAGAAGGCGGGGTTAAATTTCTGAATGAAAACAAAACCAAAGAAGGAGTTAAAACCACAGCAAGTGGATTGCAGTATAAGGTGGTTACTTCCGGAAAAGGAAAAATGCCTAACGCAGAAAGCAGTGTAACTGTACATTATACGGGTAAACTGATTGACGGGACTGTCTTCGATAGTTCAGTTGAGCGAGGTTCACCGGCTACATTCGGGGTAAGCCAGGTAATCGCAGGATGGACAGAAGCGATGCAACTGATGCATGAAGGCGACAAATGGATGTTATACATTCCTTCTGAACTAGGTTATGGAGAACGTGGAGCCGGTGGTCAGATTCCTCCTCATTCTGCATTGATCTTCGAAGTAGAATTAATCAAAGTAGACTGATCTTAAATTGTTATAAAAAAAAGAAAACCCTGACGATTGGCCAGGGTTTTCTTTTTTACTAATTGATTGGATCAACCATTTCCGTGATCATGATCTGGTCTGGCTTTCTTGTCGTGGCCATGATCGTTCTTTCTCTCTTCTTCCCTTTTGGCCTTCAACGCATTCCATTTGGTCACCTGGTCAGGAGTAAGAATTTTTTTCAATTCCGTTTGCTGTTCTCCTCTGATGCTTTTCATCTGGCTCATTGTTCTGCCTCTCGTTAAAGAAGTATCCTTTCGGATTGCGGCATATCGTTCTGAGTATTTCTCGCTCAACGATTTCACTTTGGCATACTGATCATCATTCAGCGAAAGCTCTTTTTTCATGTAATCCGCTGCCCGTGTGGCTCTTTCTTTAGGATCACGATTGTGCTTGCCTTTTTGCGCAAAGGTGGCAGCACTTATCAGTACCAGCACCACTAACATTAAGTTCTTTTTCATGTGTGTTTTTTATTTTGTTTAACGTGTGTAAGACAACAAATGGACTGCCGGGTTTATTGATATTTCAGCTATTTAGACCTTCCACTTTGTGAGATCTACAAACGCCAATTAATCTTCGACTAATGTTTCTCTTAAATTACTTCAACAGGCATAATTTTTTAAGTCCTTTAACATTCATTAACGTTGTTTTATGACACTTACCGAAAAAAAGATCATTGTTGAAGGAAATGAAGTTGCCTACTTTGATGAAGGCAACAGAGAAATTACTGTTGTTTTTATTCACGGATTTCCATTTAACAAATCCATGTGGGAGCAACAATTGGTTTTGCTTCGGGATCATTACCGCGTGATTGCTTATGACGTACGTGGACATGGTAATACCTCAGCTCATGCGAATGAGTTTTCTATTCTTCAATTTACTGGTGACCTTCTTGCCTTTCTCGATCAACTTGAAATTGAAAAGGTTATAATCTGCGGTCTCTCCATGGGTGGATATATTGCCTTACATGCTATGGAGTCCTTTCCAAACAAAATCACCGGACTTATTTTAAGTGACACACAATGTTCTGCAGATACTGAAGAAGCACGAGGGAAAAGAATGAAAGCCATTGAACTCATTAAAAATGATGGGTTGGAGCACTATGCCAGTGATTCGGTTAAAAATTTATTTGCACCATTCTCTTTAGAAAATCAAAAAGACAAAGTTGATTTCATTAAGAACACGATATTAAAAACGCCTCCGGACAATATTTGTAAAACGTTAATGGCGCTGGCCAACCGAAAGGAAAAATGCTCTACACTCGAAAAGATTAAAGTGCCTGTACTTATCATGGTTGGTGAAGAGGATAAAGTAACGCCTCTTGCTGCCGCAACAAAAATGCATGAGTTGATCGAAGAATCAGCTTTACACAGTATTAAAAATGCAGGACATTTAAGCAATCTTGAGAATCCAGAAGAATTCAATACTCATTTAAAAAATTTCCTACAGGTGCTCGGGCAATAGTTCTTCATCAGCGTACATCATTATCAAATCAACAATGGGACTTTGGAACATAAAGAAACTCAGCATCTTGATACCCGGCATGTTAGAAATAGACTCTTTCGCGCAAATTCAGCCCATCGGTTTCATTTTTTGCCAATTTCTCGCGCTCGATTAATAGAACACTCATTTTCAAAAGGCGTTTTTTAGTGTTTAAATGAATGGTCTTCTAGTCTAATTAAAATCGCAAACAGAATAAAATTTGGCGCTTAGCCTCGATTGTTGCAAATGCATTCAACCGGCCTGATCTTGTGCCTCTCCTCTTCCGTCACTGCTTCATTGGCTAAAAGAAAATCCTGATGGTTAAGTATAGTTGGATTTCTTACGTGAATGAAGTCATCCATGCCTTTGCAAAACCTATGATTCAATGTATGTCCATCTTTGCATCACTAAAAAATAAACAAACAATGAATTCAAAAATCACTTCCCTCGTAATCGCTTGTGTTTTATCCTTAACTGCGTTTGCAAAAACTCCCTTATTAAGCGTGGCTCCTTCTACTACAGCCCGTGTATATGATGTTTACTACAAAGGCACTGAAGCAGGAAACGTGAAAGTATCTATCTATGATAATAGTAACGTACTTGTTTTCTCTGAAACAATCAATGATGTTACCTCATTCAAGCGTCCTTATAACTTCAGCAACCTGTCACAGGGTGAATACACTATTGTATTAGAAGATAAAAACGGAAAGCAGGTTGAGAACGTAACCTATCGCACGAACACTGTAAATTCTTTCATTCACGTAAGTGAAGTAGCTAACGCAGAAAATAAATATATGCTGAACGTGACCAATGATGGCACGGAATCAGTTTATGTAAAAATCTTAAACAGCGAAAACGAAGTGTTGCACGAACAACAATTGAAAGTAACCGGAACATTTGGGTTGATCTACAACTTGTCACAAGTAAGGCCTTCAACAGAAGTAACTTTCGAAATCACTACCAGCAATGGCAAAGTGCAAAGAATGACATTCTAAGAATTACTTTTTGAAATTTCAGTAAAGCCACCTCACCGGTGGCTTTCTTTTTTATTTGCAGTATTAAGCAGCACATGATCTGTTCGCTTATTTTTAGAGAATGATTGTATTCTCGGAGATCATATCAAAATTCAAGAGCAACAAGGAAAAAACGGGTTGGAGCTATATTGAAGTAAGCAAGCGGCAGGCAGAAAAATTGAAACCAGGTACCCGTGTATCCTTTAGGGTAAAAGGTTTGCTGGATAATTTTCCTATTCAAAAGGCTGCGCTATTACCAATGGGTGACGGTAAATTCATTCTCCCTTTCAACGCGGCTATGCGAAAGGGGACCAAAAAGAAGGAAGGCGATAAAATCAAAGTTCAGTTTGAGCTGGATGAGCGTACGATTACGCCTTCCTCAGAATTTACCCGATGTTTGAAAGATGATCCTCGTGCGTTTGCTTTTTTTAACTCACTCCCAAAATCACATCAGGCGTATTTTAGTAAATGGATTGACAGCGCAAAAACCACGCTCACTAAAACCAATCGCATTACAATGGCTGTGATCGCTCTTGGCTCAGGCCGAGGTTATGGTGAGATGATACGGGCAAATAAAAAGGTCAAAGAATAAGCTCTATGGCGTTGACAGCCATTTCAAAAATTTGCCCAACCAGGTTTTGGGTGGAGCTTCTGTCTTTTGCGTACTGATCTCCTCCTTATCTTCGTAATCCGATTTTCTTGACTTCACGGGTTGTTCCGCCTTCTTCACTTTCTTAAGATAGTGAACCATGCGTTTCTCTTTCTCTAACTCCAATTGTGCTTTACGCTTCTCTTCTGCTTCCTTTGCTTCACGCTCACGTTGCAAGGCAATAGGATTCTTCCAGGTCTCTTCGCGCTTATTGTTGCTTCTTACGGGCCTTCTTTCTTGTCGGGCAGGTCTTAATTCAGATTGGGTCACCCCCTCCTCTGTATCTGAAGGCTTAGCTGCTTCTTTCTTTTTGAGTTCCGGCAATTCAATTTTCCCCAACACCTTTAGTCCTGGTAGTTCGGCCTTAAAAGCTTTAATCACTTCTACAGTTTCCACTGAAACCTCTTCAGTAATTGTTGGCAATGGTTCCGAAACTGGATTTTCTTCTATACTGCTTTCATTAACCTCTTGAATAGGCTCGATTTGAATAGATTCAACCTCTTCCTGCTTAGCAAGCTCAGCAACTTCTTCAACTTTAATCAACAAAGCCGGGTTGAAATGGCGTATAACCAAGGTCATATGATCGTCCTCAATGCGGGTATTCGAGCCGTCTTCAATGATGATGTTATTACGAGATAGGAATTCTACTATTTCTGCAGGCCGTATTTCGAGTTTTCTGGCCAACTGTCCGAGCCTCATGGGTTCCGAATTTTAATTAAGGGTACAAATATAATAGACAACAATGAGATGAGGGAAATGACTTCATTGCCAGCTTTCGGGTCTCATCAGCCTGGGGAGAGAATTACTCTACTAAAGGTTCAATCTATGCAGAAACACCAGACTGGCAGGAGGACTAATAATTGTACTTGTGCTCATCACAACAAAAACACAGTATGAAAAAACACATTTTTAAGTATTCAATAATTGGGCTGTTCTTTGCTTTTGCGCTTCCTTTCAGCACGAAGGCACAAACGGGAGAGCGCGTTTGGAGCATTGGTTTGGAAGCGGGACCGAATTTCTCGAAGCATGGCTGGGATCTCGATGAAACCAATTTCAAAACCGGATTCCTGGTAGGTGGTAATTTGACCTACAGTGTTCGGAATACGTATGGAGTGACCACCAAGCTACTTTACGCACAAAAAGGAGCGGAGTTAAATAATACTAAATCGACATTAAACTATGTTGAGATTCCGGTGCTGGGTCGTTTGTTCTTCAACAAACAGGGTCCCTTCCGTCCCAATCTTTTTGCGGGACCTTCTTTTGCTTTTCTTACAGGTGCCAAGTACAAGGTTGGAGATGGAAACACACAAACAGTGGATAATTACAAGGATACTTATAAAACCTTCGACTTCGGTCTCACAGGCGGTTTGGGATTGAATTATGAGATTGCTCCTGAAACTCGTATCCTGGTTGACTTCAGATATACGTATGGTCTTTCAGATATTTCGAAATCAAATTCATCTTCTGTGAACAACCAGGTGATTGGAATTACTGCAGGTATTTCTTTTGGGATTTAAATAGAGACGAGATTTATAACTTAAAGGGGTGTGACTGATGTCATATCCCTTTTTTATTCGTCAGCGAATGAAATAAAAAAGAAGAATGACAATTAATAAAAAGATAGCTGTCCATTTTATCCAGCCACTGTAAGTGGTGAATTCATAACCACAGATTTGACACACTTTATTTTTCTCAGGCACTTCCATCGCACACGATGGACATTCTTTGGTTTTCATATCAACAAAAGTAAAGCAACGAGTCATTAAACTAAAAAATCCCGTTTTGAAGGCGGATTTTTATAATTCATTTTAGAGTCACTCTTACTCCATCTTAGCCTGTGCGTTCACTATGGAATAAAACATTGGTGTGCCATCCACTCCTCTTTTACCATTTGCTCCGGTTTTTCCAGCCAGGCCCTTTTTAGATTGTTGTTCAGAAGCACCTTCACCACGAAGTCCACCTTTACCACCTTCACCGCCATAGCCCTGGTATCCTCCACGATTGATTAAAGCTATTCTCGTTGTGAGTTTTATGATATCACTACACTTCTGGCAGTTTAATGAAAAGCTGCCACCATTTCCTCCGTTGCCACCCGTTGCTCCAGCACCACCGTCACCACCATTACTTGTGCAGTGAGCAGTTGATCTGCTTCCACGACTTCCTGACCCACCGTTGCCACCATCACCACCATTGCCACCTATAAGGCTAATAGATAACATAGCTGTTATGTCCATTTGCTCTGTTTCGAGAATAAATTTTTTACCTGGTTCACCATCTTTACCCTGCATTCCTATCTCACCAACTAAACCATTTGAGCATGCTCCCTTGGGTTGATCCGCATTCTTACCATAGATTCCGGTTAATCCAGGCTCGCCATTACCTATAATGGAACAAGCCGAACCAACACTTATTCTGCGTGCCTTCAGAAAAATGCTTTTACCGTTTTTATTTAAAACGAGTTTAGATGAATCCCTTAAGATTAATTCATCAACTACAAGTGTATCCTCCTTCATTTCGTACACTCCATTCTTAGCTATTTCCAATACAGAAGGATGAGTTTGTGCTGACGAAATTTTGGAATACATAATCATCAGGATGATCAGTAGCTCAATTATAACGAAAGTATTCACTATAGTCTTTCTTTTTCCGATGGCGTTCTTTTCCTGATAAAGCTTTATTCGTTTCATGGTGATCGGTTTGTTGATACAAATTTAGATCACTGTTTCAGAGTACTTTATGTGGATGTCCCGCTATACTTTCCGAAGTAAGATT
>Ga0164241_10005723_pt1 | contig 11518 bp, 11 predicted proteins | sample OricomyardsoilBY_FD_108780 | JGI IMG/M metagenome (GOLD analysis project Ga0164241, IMG submission 108780) | Backyard soil microbial communities from Emeryville, California, USA - Original compost - Back yard soil (BY) | ecosystem: Environmental > Terrestrial > Soil > Unclassified | place: USA... | reverse complement strand
CGGAACACCCCGATCGAGGAAACCATGCGCACCCTCGACGACCTCGTCCGGGCCGGCAAGATCCGCTACCTCGGCTTCTCCAACACGCCGGCCTGGGTCACCGCACAGGCACAGACCATGGCGCAGCTGCGGAGCTGGACGCCACTGGTCGCCCTGCAGGTGGAGTACTCGTTGCTTGCCCGCACCGTCGAGGGCGAGATCGCGCCGCTCGCGCTCGACCAGGGAATGGCGCTGATCCCGTGGAGCCCGCTGCGCAACGGATTCCTGTCCGGCAAGTACCGCCGGGGCACGCCGGCCGCCGACTCGGCGCGCACCGCGTTCGTCGGCGCCCCGAACGAGGACGAGTTTGTAGTCATCGACGCCGTCGCAGCGGTCGCCGACGAGCTGGGCACGGCCTCGGCGGCGGTGGCGCTGGCGTGGCTGCGCAGCCGGGCGGGCACCGTCGTGCCGATCGTCGGCGCCCGGCGGGTCGAGCACCTGGAGAACAACCTCGCCGGCCTCGAGGTGACCCTTACCGCTGAACAACTCCGTGTCCTGGACGAGGTTTCCGCCCCGACCTTGAACTACCCGGCGCCGCTGAACGGCCCGCTCCGCGCGATGCTGCAGTTCGCCGGCACCACCGTCGACGGCGAGCCCTCCACCGTGTACCCGCCGCTGCTACAGAGCGACGTCCGCTACTGAGTTGGTGCGCCAGGTGCCTGCTCGTTCACTCGATGGCAGGCAACCGATGGCCAGCCCGTTCGACGTGCCCGACTTACGGCGGGTGCCCTGCCCCGCCTAGTACACCACAGTGGACAGTCAGGCCCGCGTCGGGTCAGGCCACCAGGTTGCCGATTGCCATCAGCGTCGCGCCTGCCCACGCGAGACGGCGGCCCAGCAGGCGACCCAGCAGGGGATTGCGGTTGAGCGCGGTACGCCGGAACTGGACCAGCCGTGCCGCGAAGACCGGACTCAGCAGCAGCCCGAGGAACAACGGCAGCGTTCCCGTCGTGACGAGGACGGCCACCGCGACGAGATCGGCGACCGCGAGTACCCCGAGAATCCGGATGTAGTCGCGCTCTCCCGCAATGGTCGCCAGGTTGATCCGGCCTGCACCGCGGTCGGTCTTCAGGTCACGCAGGTTGGAGTAGAACGACACCATCATCAGCCAGAACGCGAACAACGTGCCCTCGACAACCAGGCGCGCGGTGACGCCGCCCGTCAGTGCCCAGAACGTGATCAGCACCAGCTCCGCGGTCCACAGGAACAGCACCACTTCCTGAAAACCGATGTGGCTGAGCTTCATTCCGTAGGAGTACTGGGCCGACACGCACGCGCCGACGACGGCGACGACGATCAGCCACACCGGATGATGGGGTGCGACGAGCATCCCGGTCACCAGCAGCGCCAGGCCGACCAGCAGGCAAGCCCAGGAGAACCGCAGCGCCTGCGGTAGCCGCAACTCGCCGGTGACCAACGGCTTCCAGCGAAGGGCGCGCAGCGCGCTGGGATTGTCCTGGTAGTTCTTGGCATCCGTGCCGTCCCGGAATCCGGTGACGTCGTCGAGTGCGATCACCGCGCAGTGCACCAGGAAGTACCCCGCGATGATCAGGGCCAGGGCCGGCCACACCCTGCCGTCGCCCGAGACGGCGGTGGGTAGCAGCGTCAACACCAGCAAATAGCCCAGGTTGTAGTCGAGGAAGTAGACATTGGCGAGGTGTCCGTAGGCTCGTACGGACTTCGTCATGGGGTTACGGAGATCTACCAAGGCAGCATTCCATTCGCGGTGTGGTCGGCCGGTAGGCGTGGGTCAGATGATCTGGATGCGTTGGATATGCCTGCTCGTGGAGCCGGTGAATCGGTTGCGGCCGTGCAGCAGTGCGTGGTTTTCGGCGATGACGATGTCGCCGGTCTGCCAAGCGTGCTCGTAGCAGTAGCGCGGATCGTGCAGCCGCTCGCTGAGCTCGGTCATCAGCTGCACCGCCGCCTCGGAGGAAGGCCCTTCGACGGTGAGGAACAACGGGTTTCGATACCGCGCCGGGTCCAGCGGTTCGGCGTACCGAATCGTGGTGTCGCCGGTCGTGGGGTGGGTGGCAAGCACCGGGTGGGTCATCGTGCCGCCGTAGTGCGCCAGCCGGTCGGTGCGGTAGGTGACCGTGGTGCGCGCCCACAGGTCACGTAGTTCCTCGGGCGCGTCGCGGTACACCTGTGTCGCGTCGGAGAACACCGTGTCCCCGCCCGAGCCGGGCACGCAGCCCTGTACACACTGGAACAAGAAGTAACGCGGTGCCTGTTCCGACCACGCACCGTCCCAATGGAACGGCACGTCTCCGGAGTCGAAAAGGTAGTTCTTCGGATCGTCCTGCACGACGAGGTCGAGGATCGTCCCGAACTCCCACCGCGCGAGCTCACCGGCGGCCCGGCAGTACTCCTCGAGGTCGGCACGGCCGAGCAAGCCGTAGCCGCGCAACACCAGCACCTTGGTCGACAGGGTCGTCGCGAGCAGGTCGTCGATGGGCACATCGGCCAGGGTCAGCTCGCCCGCCGGCGCTGTGACGAGCCTCCCGAATGGAGCCAGGTCAGTGCCCTCGAGCAGTGAGTTTCGCAGTTTAATGCTCACGATTCTCCCTCCGCGGCGCCGGCCACCCGGTCGAGGCGGCCGGGTTCGATCGGCTCGTCGATGACGAAATGGCTGGGTCGGCTGTTGCGCCACACCAGATGCGCGCCCAGCCTCTCGGCCTGTGCCCGTTTGACCAGCACCTGGCGCAGCCCGTCGTCGAGCACGACGCCGTGCCACGGGGTCAGCCAGCTGTCGGTCGCCCGCAGCAGGTGGAAGCCGATCTTGGTGTCGTGGTGGTCCTGGGGATGGATGGAGAGCCGCACCGCGTCGGGGAAGACCTTCTCGACGACTCGGCTCCACGCCCGGCTCCGCGCCACCACCTCGTACGCGGTCTGCTTGGCGCGGTTGCGCCGTTGTGTCGCGCTGAGCTCCGCCATCAGGACCGCGTGGTCCTCGGTGACGAAACGGTGGATGCCGTTGAACATCCGCCGGACTCGCGGTCGGGAGCGCACCGCGTTGCGAATCTCGTCGACCGTCTCGGCGTACTCGTCGATCAGGCGGGCGCGACGCTGATCGGTGGTGAGCCCGGGCATGGCGTCGCGCAGCGCGTACAAGCCGATGGCCCCGCCGCCGATCGCCCGGATCATCCGGAGCAACTCGGCGCCGTAGTCGTCCACGTGTTCGTCGTCGATGCCCAGGCTGTCGCTGAACACGTGCCCGTCCGAGCAGATGGTGACCACCGCGCCCGGCGCGTACACCGCCGAAACCTGTTCGCAGAAGCTTTGAATCGACTCGAGTGCCAGGTACTCGCCCAGATCGGGCAGCCGCCCGATAGTCTTGCGGCGGTTGCGCGACTTGGCCGGGAACGCGGGAATCACGAAATGCACCGGCTTGCCTGCCGCGACATACCGCCCAACGGTGTTGATGTGCGGCGCGAAGCAGTCCCGGCACGGCTCGGCCGCACACGGGTCCGACGGGTCGGCGGTGCGGCGCCGCCGGAACACGATGCGCAGGATCCGTTCTGTGACAACGTGATCGGGTAAGGACGTCGCCGGTCCGTTGCCGAATCCGGGCAGTATTACGTGTTCCAGGGGGCGTTGAGATAATTCCGGCAAAGCTGTGTCGAAGCCGATCCTCATCTCAGACTCCCCCTACCATTTGATTGCGAATCGTGGTCACGATATTCAGCAATCTCTCCCGCTGTCGACCAACTTCAAGCCGGCCTCGACCACGTTCCACTTTCGGTCTGACGGCTTGTTTTCGCCGCTGGCGGTTGGTGGGTGTGCCTCGGCCTGCGCTATCTGTAGCGCCGCGTTCTTGACGCCCTGAACGCTCGCGAGCTACGGGACTCGTGTCGAGACGCTGTTGATCACCAGTCGTCGGAATGACATCGACGTCGGCAGGTGCGGCACTGCGCAGCGGAACATATGCGGTCGTTCGGGGGTTGCAGGGTGGCATGAGCCAACTCGTGGACCGCACGATCACTGCCCTGCGCGCCGAGCATGACGCGCTCGCCGGCCTCGTCTCCACCCTCACCGACGACCAGCTGGCCACCACCAGCGGCGCCGCGGAATGGACCGTCGCCCAGGCCCTGTCCCACCTCGGCAGCGGCGCGGAGATCGGCCGTGTGCCCATCGCCCGCGCCGCCGGACAGACCGTGGTGGCCGAGGACAACCAGACAGTCTGGGCCCGCTGGGACACGTCCGCGCCCCGCGCGCAGGCGGAGGGGTTCCTGGAGTACAGCGGCCGCTGGCTCGACACCGTCGAGGCGTTCACGCCTGAGCAGCGGTCGTCGCTGACCGTCGACCTCGGCTTCCTGCCTGAGCCGGTCCCGCTGGTCACCGCACTGGGCATGCGGCTCAGCGAGCTGGCCAACCACTCCTGGGACGTGCGCGTAGCCATCGACCCACACGCCGAAGTCGACGCCGACTCGGCCACGGTGCTCGTCGACCTCCTGGCCGGACCCTTAGGTTTCACGCTGGGTTTCGCCGCGAAGCCGGCCGAGCTCGCCGCCCCGGCGTCCGTCGCGATCCCCGGCGCCGGTGTGGTGATCGACGACGCGGTCACCGTGGTGGACCACCTCGAGTCACCCTCCGCAAAGTTCACCGGGCCGGCGGGAGCGTTCGTCCGGCTGGTCAGCGGCCGACTCAAGCCACCGCACGACAACGGCGTCACCGTCGAGGGCAATGTCACGCTCGACGACCTGCGCCGCGTGTTCCCCGGCTACTGACCGATGTCAGAGGTAGTCGAACAATGGTGGGAAGACCAGAACGACGATCCAGGCCCAACCGGCGAACACCGGAAGGTAGTTGGTCTGCCAGCGTTCGAGGGTTGCGAACGGGGTGGTGCGGCGGACCAGGCCGACGAGTAGCCAGGCCGACCAGGCCAGGTTGGCCAGCAGCGCGACGTTTTCGCCTAGTGCGGCTGCCTTGTTCGGGGTGGTGCCGTACTCGGTGATGCGGCTGGTGATCGCGACCAGTACGAGTACGTCGATGGCCAGTGCGCTTACGACGAGTGCTAGCTGGAGTTTGTCGAACAGTCCGGGCGGGGCGAGTGGATCGCGTGCGGAGATCGAGTAGAGCAGCAGTGCCAGGACGACGACCAGCAGGAGGTTGAACAGGATCAGCGTGTCCCGTTCGAGGTCGATGCTCGCGGTGGTGATCACGACCGCGACGAGGAAGGCCAGCAGGGCCGCGGTGAACAGGGGAGTGAACAGCCGGGTCAGCACCGGTGCGATGTTCTCCACGACGCTCTGCTTGGCCTCGACGAGCCAGCCGGCCACCACGACCGCGGCTGCGGCGCCGCAGGGAACCAGCCATCGGGAGATGAAGTCCTCCGGGGAGATCCCGATGGCCTGGAAGGTTCCGGCCACGAACGCGGTCAGCACGCCGCCGCCGAGTGCGATCAGTACGTAGTAGACGAACCATTCGCCGGTGAAGCGGATGAAGTCCATGCGTCGTCGTGGCGTGCGCAGGTCGTCGGCCACATAGGACAGACCGATCACGAACCACAGCGCGATCGGGAGATGGATGCTGGTCAGGACCACCGACTGGGAGTCGGCGGCGAGCGGGAAGGCGTTGGCCGCCACGGCACCGAGCGCGAACAGCGCCAGCACGGCGCCGATCAGCGCCCTTTTGGCCTGCCGGCGCCACAGCAGGAATGCCGCCAGCCAGGGCAGGACGACCAGGCCGAAGTTGAGCCCGAAGACTGCCGCGTCCACGCCGAGGACTTCCGCGCCGTCGCTCTCGACACGGGTGCCGAGCAGCTCCAGCAGTTTGATCGACACCGCCGCGCCCAGCGCGCAGCCGACCATCGCGAGCAGGTCCGGCCGGGACCGGCCGTCAACCGCCTTGCCGTCGGTATCGCCCGTGCCGCCGGTCAGCACCAGCTGCTTCCACAGCCGCTCGGAGTGCTCCTGGGCGAACTCGCGGGTCAGGTCGTCCAGGCTGCCCATCCGCTTGACCGCGACCAGGAACGCCTCGTCGGTGTGCAGGCCGGCGGCGAGGAGTTCCTCGACGGATCCGCGGAGGTGGTCCTCGAGTTCGTCGGCGTCGCTGTTGCGCAGTTCGGGTCGGCGCGCCACGTAGTGCCGCCACTGCGCGAACTGGGCCTCCAGTTCGTCCTGAGCGTCGGTCATGCGAGACCTCCCTCCGGGATCGCGATCAACGGCCGGGAGTCGCCCGGCCCGGACCAGAGCTCCTTGAGTGCGTCGACCACCGTGTCCCACTGGCGGCGCTGTTCGGTCAGCTCCGTCCGGCCACTTTTGGTTATCCGGTAGTACTTCCGCCGCCGCCCGGCGACCGACTGCCAGCTGGCTTCCACGAACCCGAGGCGCTCGAGTCGGTGCAGCAAGGGGTAGAGCAGCCCCTCGGTCCAGTCCAGCTCGCCATCGGACAGCTCGTTGATCCGCCGCAGGATGGCGTATCCGTAGCTGTCCGCCTCGGCCAGGATGCCCAGCACCATCGGCGTCGCCGAGGCGGCGACGAGATCCTTGGTGACCTTCACGCGTCCTCCTCACGACGACACCTAGCTGCCTTAGGCATAGTACTGCTAGGTATCGCCGCCGCATCGACTGGGTCAGAACCGCCGCGGGCTTGGGTGGCGTGGTGGACGTGGCGCCCCTTGGCGACGATGCAACTCCCGCTTGTACTACTGTGCTAGTACATGCAGACGAAGGGGTGGTGTCGTGTTCGTGTTCCGGTTGGATCCGTCGTCCGGGGTGCCTACGTATCTGCAGCTGGTCGACCAGGTGCGGCGGGCGACCCTGCTGGGCTATCTGCGTGAGGGAGACCGGTTGCCCACCGTGCGGGAGGTGGCGGCGGCGTTGGTGGTCAACCCCAACACGGTCGCCAAGGCATACCGGGAACTGGACCATGCCGGGCTCGCCAGCGCGCGCGGCGGTCAGGGCACGTTCGTCACCGGCAGTATCGGTGAGGTGCCCACGGCTACCTACGCACAGCTGTCGCGGCGACTGCGCGAATGGTTGCGCGCCGCGCGGGACGCGGGTCTCGCGCCGGAGCAGGTGCACGCGCTCGTGACCGCGACTCTGGACGACGAGCTGCGGACCGGTGCGGCATGAGCGGCGAACCGATTTTGTGTTGCAGTGGCCTGGGCAAGCGGTACGGCCGGCGGACCTGGGCGTTGCGCGACTGCGACCTCGAACTCCCACGGGGCGGCATCGTCGGGTTGGTCGGCGCGAACGGGGCCGGGAAGTCAACGCTGCTGCACCTGGCGATCGGGCTGCTGCGGCCCACCGAGGGCAGCGTCCGGATGTTCGGCGAGCCGTTGCGGGTCGACCAGGCGGACGGGCTTGCCCGTATCGGGTTTGTGGCGCAGGATCATCCGTTGTACCGCAGGTTCACCGTGGCCGATCTGCTCCATTTCGGACGCTCGACCAACCGTCGTTTCGACCTCGCTGGTGCCCGAGACCGGTTGGACGGCATCGGGATCACTCTTGAGCGCCGCGCGTCGACGCTGTCGGGTGGGCAGCAGGCACAGATCGCGCTCACCCTCGCCCTGGCCAAGCGGCCGCGGCTGCTGGTGCTCGACGAACCGGTCGCGAGCCTGGATCCGTTGGCACGCCGCGATTTTCTCCGCACCCTCGTGGACGCCGTTGCCGGCTCGGTCGCCGGTGACGACCTGACCGTCGTGCTGTCGTCCCACGTGGTCGCCGAGCTCGAGCGCGTCTGCGATCACCTTGTCCTGCTGGATGAAGGCCGCGTGCGGCTCGCGGGCGCCATCGACGACCTGCTCGCCGAGCATCGGGTGCTGGTCGGCCCCCGCGCCGACGACCTCGACACGATGGACGGGGTGATCGCCGCGAGCCACGGCCAGCGGCACAGCAACATGCTCGTCCGCCTGCCGGGCCCGACGAGTCCGCATCCGAGGTGGGAGAGCCATCCGGTCGGGCTCGAGGAACTGGTCCTGGCGTACCTGGGCGAAGGGCGGAACCGACCATGCTCTGGCTGACCTGGCGCCAGCACCGCGTCGAGATGATCTCGGCACTCGTGCTCCTCGCCGCGCTCGCGATACCGCTGGTCATCACCGGTCTGGCCCTGCACGCCGAGTACCAATCCAGCGGCGTCGCCGAGTGCGTCGCCGGCGGCGGGGGCGGTGGCTGTGCGGCTCTCGTCGACGCGTTCCTGGAACGTCACACCGAATGGGGAAACCGGTTCGTGTGGGTGTCCTTCCTGCCCGCTCTTGCCGGTGTGTTCATTGGAGCGCCGCTGTTCGCTCGCGAGTTCGAGACCGGCACCTGGTGCCTGGCGGTCACCCAAGGTGTCACCCGAACCCGTTGGCTCACCGCCAAGATCACCCTCGTCGGCGGGGGTGTGGTCGGGGTCGCCGGGCTGTGCGCGGTGCTGTTCACCTGGTGGCGTACCCCGCTCGACGAGATCGGCGGACGCATGCGTACTGCGGCGTTCGTGGTCGCCGCACCGAGCCTGATGGCGGTGACGCTGTTCGCCTTCGCGCTCGGCGTGCTCGCGGGTGCCCTGCTCCGCCGCACGATCCCGGCGATGGTGGCCACACTCGTCACCTACGTGACCGTGCGCATCACGACCGAGGAGTCGCTGCGACCGCACTACCGGACGCCCTTGAGCCGAACCACTGATCCGACCACGAACGCCGGTACCGAACAGTTGCCGGCCACGGACTGGACCGTCAACGACGGATGGGTTGACAGCACGGGCCACCACCTCACCGATGCCGAGAAGACCGACCTGCTGCACACGATCTACAAAGGACGCAGCACCCCGCCGGACGACCTCGTGGACAACTACCTGGCGACACACGGCATGCGGCACTACACCGAGTACCACCCGGACAGCAGCTTCTGGACCTTCCAGACGATCGAGGCCGCACTCTTCCTCGGGACAGCTGTCGCACTGTTCGTCGGCGCGGCATGGCTGGTCCGCCGCCGCATCACCTGACGACCTGACGTCCGGCTGCCCGGGACCCCTCCCGACGGCGGTGCGGGAGAGTGCCCGTGCCATGCCGATCCACCGGAGGTCACCCGCGATGTACCAGCCGCCCGAGCAGCCCGCCGCAGACACGTTCGGGGCCGGGCTCCTGGCACCGGGAGATCCGGTTGCCGTCGCGTTGGGGAACGCGTCGTTGTTCGGCATCGGCTATTTTCTGCTCGGCCGCCGTGCGCTGGGGGTCTTGGCCGCGCTGGTCTCCGTAGTGCTGCTCGTGATCCTCGGGAGTGCGGCGGGTTCGGGCTGGGTGCAGTGGTTGCTGTTCGCGTGGTGGGTCACCATGATCGGGCACGGGTGGTTCGCCGCGCGCAGGCGGCCGGCAGCGACGAGGACGCGGCAGCGGGTCGGTGCTGGGGTGCTCGCCGTGGTCGTGCTCGGCGCGTTCGTGGTCGTCCGGGTCGATGTCGACGGCCGCGCTGATGACATGGACGCCGCGCACGCCCGCGGTGACTGCGGGCTTGCTCTGTCCGTTGTGGACGGCGTCGGCTTCTGGCAGCGGATCGGCGACGGACCGGTCGCGGACGGCATGCTGAACGCCGCCGGCGCGTGCCGGCTCGTGCAGGGGGCCCGGGTCCAGGCCAGGACCGATCGATTGCTCGCCGCCGGGACGATGGCGGGCTACGCCCGGCTACCGGAGGCACGCTGGACCGGCGCGCACCGCTACCGCGAAGACCTCCTGCTCGACCAGGCCGGCGACGACCTGCGCACCGGCTTGACCACCGTCACGCAGCTGGAGCGCGGCTTCGCGCTGCTGACCAGGCTGCGGTCGGAGTTCCCGGACCGCCGCAGGGACGCGGACGCCGTGTTGGACGAATTCCTGGCCGGTCTGCCGAACAACCACGCGTGCAGCACCGTGGACGTCACCGACTGGATCGGCGGGCAGCACACCGAGACCGCGGAGCTCGACCGGGCGCGGGCGGTCGCCGCCGACGTCGCCCCGACCGCGCTGCTGTCGTGTGCGGACAGTCGGTTGGCCGCGAGCGATCCGGCCCTCGCGCGCACCCACTACCAGCGGTTCCTCGGCTCGTACCCGGACGACCCCGGCGTGTCGCGGGCGAAGCGCGGCGTCACCCTGGCCACCTGGGCGATTCAGCTCGGCGAGGTCCGCGCGCTCGTGCACACGACCTACCCGGACGAGATTCCGGCGTACTGCAAGCATCCCAAGCCGTACAGCGCGGCACCGCGATACACCGGGCACGGCACGTTCCGCGCGATGATCTTCGGGCAGGACACCATGCGCAACAACCTGCCGAGCGGCTGGCGCTCACCCGATCCGAAGAGCGCGGCGCTCATCGTCTGCGCCGGCGCGACCCAGCTTGGCGCGGTGACCCAGACCTGCCCGTACACATCGTCGCCGGGCGGCGGACGAATCAAGTACGTCTCGTTCCACAAGAAGAAGGTGCCGGTGCGGGTGTACGAGGTACGCACCGGCCGGCGGGTGGCCAACCGCGCGCTCCAGATCGGCGGGACCAGCTGCCCGCAGATCATCTTCGCGCGGACGTACGGTACCGACATCGGACCGGGCTCGCAGTACGTCAGCTCGTCGCGGGAGGACATCCGAGCCGCGTACCGGAGCCTGATCGTCCCTTAGCTTGGCGTTCAACCTCGTTCAACGGCGCACCTGATAGCGCAGGTGAAGCACCCGGTTGCCCTGAATCACCACGTCAGGGTCCTCCAGCAGGTGCTGCGCGTCGACCGACCCGAAGTAGCGCTTGCCGGACCCGAACACCACGGGCACGACGTCCATACGCACCTCGTCGACCAGACCCGCGGCAAGCACCTGGCCACCGACGTCGCCAGCGGCGACCTCGACAATGCGGTCACCCGCAAGCTCCTGCGCCTTGGCCACGGCTGCCTCGACGCCGTCGACGAAGTGAAACGGCGCTTCCGAGTCCCAGCCCTCGGGCTCCGGCCGATGCGTCACGACGACCACGTGGTCGATCCCGCCCGGAGGCTTCCCGTCCCAGCCGTCCGTCATGTCGAAGACGTGGCGGCCGACGAGTGTCGCCCCGATCTGGTCCCAGTACGGCCGGGTGTAGTCGTAGGACGTCTGCGACACCTTCACCTCGCCGCTCTCGTCCAACGGGACGTCACCGCTGGACAACCAGTCGAACAGCGGTCCGGGCTGGTCATTCTCGTCCGCGACGAAGCCGTCCACCGACACCGAGCTGTACATGACCACCTTGCCCACGGGGCTCTCCTTTGCTTCGGGGTGCCCCCAAGGTAAGCCTGTCGTGGCCGTCGCTCTTGTAAGAAATCAATCGGCCGGCAGCGGCCAGCCGTCCAGCGCGTGGCCAGGATGTTCGCGCAGGAACCGCCGCCGGACCTCGACGTACCGCGTCGGCGTGAGCCCGGTGAACGCCCGGAACTCGTGGCCGAAGTGGGCCTGGTCGAAGTAGCCTGCGCCACCGGCGAGCTCGCCCCAGTCGATCGGTCCGGCGGGGTTGATCGCGAACACGGTGGCGGTGAAGCGGTAGGTGCGGGCCAGCCGCTTCGGCGT
>Ga0164241_10005722_pt1 | contig 11519 bp, 4 predicted proteins | sample OricomyardsoilBY_FD_108780 | JGI IMG/M metagenome (GOLD analysis project Ga0164241, IMG submission 108780) | Backyard soil microbial communities from Emeryville, California, USA - Original compost - Back yard soil (BY) | ecosystem: Environmental > Terrestrial > Soil > Unclassified | place: USA... | reverse complement strand
GTCCCCGGCGACGAGTGAGCCCGAATTGAGCGTGTAGGTCAGTGCCGGATCGGGATCGCCCTGCGTCTTGGAGGCATTGTCGGCCGAGATCGCCAGCGCACGCTGCAGGATGTCGGCCAATGCGGCCGCGGGAATGGTGATCGCGTAATTGCCCGCATCCGCGCCGGCGATCTGTGTGCCCGAGACGTTAACCGTCTTGCCGGTGCCGGCATTCCTGTCGGTAAAGGCGTAATGCGTGCCAGAGGCGGAGACGTTGTCGCCCGCGACCACGCCGGTCAGCACCAGCTTTCCGGTCGCGTCGAGGGTGCCGTCATAGGTTTTGTCGTCGATGGTGATGCTTGCGGTGATCGCCTTCTTCAGAATGTCGGCCAGCGCCGATGTGGGGATGGTTACGGTGTAATTGCCCGCGTCCGCCCCGGTCAGCGTCGTGCCAGCGATGGTGACGGTCTTGCCCGTGCCAGCGTTCTTGTCGCTGAACGTATAGGTGGTACCCGCGATGCCGACCTGATCGCCCGATACGACGTTATGCAGCGTCACCGCGCCGGTCCCGCTCGTCGTGCCGTCATAAGTCTTTTCATCGACCGTGACGCTGCCGGTGATCGCCCTTTTCAGGATGTCGGCCAACGCACTGGCGGGGATGGTGAACGTGTAGTTGCCCGCGTCCGCGCCAGTCAACGTCGTACCCGCGACGGTGACGGCCTTGCCCGCGCCGGCATTCTTGTCACTGAACGTGTAGGTGGTCCCCGCCGTCCCGACCTGATCACCCGAAACGACGCCGTGCAGCGTCACCGCGCCGGTGCCGCTCGTGGTGCCGTCATAGATCTTGTCATCGGTGGTGACGCTCGCGGTAATCGCCTTTTTCAGGATGTCGGCCAGCGCCGAGGCCGGGATGGTGATCGTGTAATTTCCGGCGTCCGCGCCGGTTAACGTCGTGCCGCTGATATGGACTGTCTTGCCGGTGCCGGCATTCTTGTCCCTGAACGTGAAGGTCGTGCCCGAGGTACCGACCTGGTCGCCCGGGACGACGCCGTCGAGCGTCACGGTACCGGTACCGGCGGTGGTGCCGTCATAGGTCTTGTTGTCGGCCACCACGCCGGCCGTGATCGCTTTCTTCAGGATATCGGCTAGCGCCGATGCGGGAATGGTCACCGTGTAGTTACCGGCATCGACCCCGGTCAGCGTTGTGCCCGCGATCGATACCGTCTTGCCGGTGCCGGCGTTCTTGTCGCTGAAGGTGAAGGTCGTGCCCGACGTGCCGATGGCGTCGCCAGCAACAACGCCGTTGAGGATCACCGAACCGGTACCCGTCGTCGTGCCGTCATAGGTCTTGTTGTCGACCGTCACGCCTGCCGTCAGGGCCTTCTTCAGGATGTCGGCCAACGCAGTGGCGGGAATCGTGAAGGTGTAGTTGCCCGCGTCCGCGCCGGTTAGCGTGGTGCCTGCGATGGTCACGGTCTTACCCGCGCCAGCATTCTTGTCGCTGAAGGTATAGGTCGTACCCGAGGTGCCAACATGATCGCCAGACACCAGCCCGTTGAGCGTCACCGTCCCGCTGCCGGCGGTCGTGCCGTCGTAGATCTTGTTGTTGGCCGTGACTTCGGCGTTGATCGCCTTTCTCAGAATATTGGCCATCGCGCTCGCCGGAATGGTCAGCGTGTAGTTGCCCGCATCCACGCCGGTGAGCGCCGTGCCCACGATCGACACGGTCTTGCGGTCGCCGGCATTCTTGTCGCTGAACGTGAACGTCGTTCCCGATGATCCGACATGGTCGCCCGAGACGATGCCGTCGAGCGTCACCGTGCCGGTGCCCGTGGCCGTGCCGTCATAGGTTTTGTCATTGACGGTAACGGTGCCGGTAATGGCCTTCTTCAGGATATCCGCCAGCGCGCTTGCCGGGATCGTGAACGTGTAATTGCCAGCATCCGTACCGGTCAACGTCGTACCCGCGATCGACACGGTCTTGCCGGTTCCGGCGTTCTTGTCGCTGAACGTGAAGGTCGTGCCTGCGGTGCCGACATGATCGCCCGAGACGACGCCGTCGAGTGCCACCGTGCCGGTCCCCGTGGTGGTGCCGTCATAGGTCTTGTTGTCGACCGTGACGCCGGCGGTGATGGCCTTCTTCAGGATGGCGGCCAAGACGCTTGCGGGAATGGTGATGGTGTAGTTGCCCGCATCCGCGCCGGTGAGTGTCGTGCCGCTGACATGGACGGTCTTGCCGGCGCCTGCATTTTTATCGCTGAACGTGAAGGTCGTCCCCGATGATCCCACATGGTCGCCCGAGACGACGCCGTTGAGCGTCACCGTGCCGGTGCCTGTGGTCGTGCCGTCATAGGTCTTGTTATCGACCGTGACGCTACCGGTGATCGCCTTCCGCAGGATATCGGCGAGCACGGTCTTGGGGATGACCAGCGTGTAGTTGCCGGAATCAGCGCCGGTGAGGGTCGTGCCGGCGATGGTAACGGTCTTGCCGGTGCCGGCATTCTTGTCGCTGAACGTGAAAGTGGTGCCGGTCGCATCGACGCTGTCGCCGGAGACGATTCCGTCGAGAGTCACGCTGCCGGTGCCATTTCTGCTGCCGTCATACGTCTTGTCGTTCGCATCGACCGTGCCGGTCAATTGCTTCGGCGTGACAGTGATCGCACCGTCCTTGAACACGAAGGCGTATCCAGCATCGCTTTGCAGCGTGCCCGCGCCGATCGTGGTCGTGTAGGGGCCACCGGCAACGCTTGCATGGGAATCGAAGCCGGCCGAACTGATAACGGGAGCGCCGGAAAAGGCGGTGTCAGCGGTATCGCCGAGAAAGGCTCCCTTCACGCCGAGCTGCAAGCCCGTAATGGTATAGGCGATGTCGCCCGCGTTCAGCGCCGTGCCATAGATTTTTGATATGTTCTGCGCGGCGACTGTCAGCGTCGGCGCAAAACTGAACACATAGCGATTGCCGGAAATCGCCGAGGGGGCGAGCTTCGCCAGCGTCGCATTCCAAAGCGCCGTATTGCCACTGTCGAGTCCATTGAATGTGTCGCCAACCGGGCTACTGGAATAGATGACCCAGTGCCCGGTTGCGGCGACGGCGCCCGCACCTGCCTGGTTGTTAAATGACGCCGGCGTGGCCAGCACAACGTTGCTGCCCGAAATATGGCCGGTCGATGCAATCTTCAGATCGCCGCGATCGTTGCGAAGAGTCACGTCACCAGACGCTGAAAGCGCGGCGTTGACCGTGATTGCGGCGCTCGCGCCATGAAGATTCAGATACCCGCCAGCGGTGATATCACCGGCAAGATACAGGTCCGCGGCGGATTCAAGCGAAACGTTGCCACCGGCTGACGTGACTTTGCGTCCGGCTCCATTGCCATTTTCGACATCTATAAAGCCATGGGTGGCCTTGACCGAGAGATCGCCATGGGTGACGAACCCGCCCGACCAGCCGACGCCAGTGCCGGTATCAGTAAGTGTTGCGCTGCCGCCCGCCGTAAGTCCACCAAACCAGAATTGTCCGGCAGTAGTGTTCGCTATGATATCGCCGAGTACAGTGGCGCCACCTTGAAGGAAGAATCGCCCGGCATTAATCTGCAGATTGCGCCCCGCATACAGGCCATTGTTGAGACTGACGTAGCCGCCGCCCAATGTGACGTCGCCGCTATTAGCCCTAACCGCGCCGTTGAAGATCACATTGGCATCGATAGTTACGGAACCACCCGTAATCGCCGCGCCAGATATGTTCTCCCCATTGACCACTTTCGGACTGACGATACTTACTAGGCCCGTAGCATTCAGCGCAGTGTTACGGAGCAGAATGTCGCCAATGGTGCTGACATACAAGTCTTTCGCGCTCTGCAGTGTGCCGTTCCCGCTCGTGAGCACCTGAGTGTACGTATCGGGCTGTGGCCGTCCGGTAGAGTAGGTAACGCCGGGTGCCGCAGCGCCAGCGCTCAGAACCACACCGCGATCGGTGGCTGCTGCGCCCGTAGCTGTGATCGACCCATCCACGTCCAAATTCTGGTACATGCTGTGCGATACGGCCACCGTGACATTCTCGCCAGTGATGTCGCCGTACAGTGCAATTGGACTTGTCGTGCTGTACGATGAAGCGCGATTTATAGTGAATGACAGTGGGCTTCCCGGCGAAGCTTGCATCACGACGTCATCAGCGGCGATGATGCCGACATCGCCATTTGTCGCACCAAGTGTAGCAGTAGGGCCAGCCCCAACAATTACGGCGGATCCAATCAGAACCAGGTCACCCATTCGCCCACCGTCGGCGCTGGAGGTGTTTTTGGTTCTAATCGTCGCTCCATCGGAGACTAATATTTGATTGTTACCGCCCTTATATCTTGTCGATAATGCACCCTGCAAAAAAGTATTATTACTAGTATCCCCGGTGCTCGCTAGAAGTGCTCCAACGTTAACCGCGGAATGGGCTCCGAACAAAAGCCCATTCGTGTTTATAATATAAACGGCGACATTTGGATCGGAATTGATCGCTCCGAGGATGCTTGATGACTTGCCACTAACATCCCGATTCAACACCGCGATGTTGTCGGTGCGGCCCGATACACCGATGGTCGTGCGAGCATCCTTAAAATCGACTGTGTTGCCGGTGCCGATGTCGAACCCGGTGCCGCTCCAGTTCAGGATCGTGCGGTTGTCCTTCAGGTTGACGTCGAGCGTCTTGCTGTCGGGATTGGTGAAGGTCGGCGCGGTCGAGCCCGGCGCGCCGCCGATCAACCCGGCGGTGACCGAGGTGACGTGCCCTGTATCGGGGAGATTCTGCGCCCGCGCGGCGGGGGCGGCCAGCGTGCAGGCAGCAAGCGCCGTTCCGGCCATCAGGGCGAGGCGGCGGTGGGGAAGCTTGGTCATGGCTTTATCTCCTCGCGCGGGATCAGCGGCGTGGCGCGAATTGGGCGGTGATCGAGAACAGGACGCGGTCGGAGGCGCGGTGCGCGCCGGGCAGGTTCAGCTCGGGATCGGTCGGATGCGCGTACGTCGCTTCGAGCGATAGGATGCCCGGCAGAGCGGCGCGCAGGCCGCCGCCGAACGAGCTCAGTGTGCGGTTGCCCTCGGTCGTGCCGATATCGTCGTTCCAGATATGGACCGTGTCGTAGAAGGCGAAGGCCTGGAACCCGGCGCGCGAATGGACCGGCAACAGCACGCGCGGCTCGAGCCGAAGCGCCAGCGCCTTGTCGCCCGCGGTCACGCCGGGATCGTAGCCACGCCCGATCGTCAGATTGCCGACTGAGAATTCCTCAAAGCTGAGCAAAGGTCCGCTCGCCCACTGCCCCTGGCCGGTGGCGGACAGGGTGACGTAGCGGCCGAGGCCTACAAAAGCGTCCACGCCGCCGCGCAGAACGGTCGCGGTGGCGCTGCCGTCGAAGCGGCTCGGCGCATAACCCTCGGGCGTGATCACGCCCTTTTGCGTGGTGCCGAGGATGTTGAGCCCCTGGCGCAGTTCGAGCGAGCCGCTGATCCCCCAGCGGTCCGGCCCGGTGAAACTGGGTTGGCGGTGGCTGGCCGAGAGCCGGAGATAGGCAACGCGCAATTTGTCTTTCGTCAGCGGAATGCCGCCGAAGCCGCCGCCGGGATAGAAATGCACGCGCTGCTCGATGATCTCGACACCGCCGCCGAGATCGGCATTGCCGCGCACCGAGCGATAGAGCGGATCGGTAATGTCGAGGCCGCCGATCAGCGAGCGCGAGCGCAGGTCGAGCAAGCCGAGATCGGGCTGCGACCAGGCGTAGCTGAAACGACCGCCGATACTGAGGCCGCCATTGGTCGAGAAATACTGGCCGACCTGCACGACCTGTTGCTCGTTCACGTCGAACGTCGAGGAGGCGCCGATATAGGTGCGGTCGGCATGCCCGGTCAGGCCATAATATTCGGCGCGCAAGGTCGCGCTCTCGCGGCCGATCTCGCGCGATCCGCTGTTCTGGACATTGGCCAGGATCGTAAACGGCGTGTGCGTGACGGTCAGGTCGCCGATCACCGCGCCGGGCCCGGTGCTCGCGCTGCGCAGCGCCATCTTCACCTGCAGGCCGGGCACGTCGTTCGCCTCGACCAGGATCGCCTCGATCTGCTTGGTGTTGAGCACCGGCAGGTTCTTCAGCCGCTCGACCCTCGCCTGCAGCGCGGCGGTATTGCGGCCCGCCGATCCATGTACCTGCACATCGACCAGCCGAGCGGGGATCACCACTAGGGTGGCGTCACCGGTCGTGATCTCCTGCGGCGGGAACGTCACGCCGACGACATAGCCTTCGCGGCTGAGCGCGGCGGCAGCAGCATCGCGCAACGCGCACAATTGCGTGAGCATGTGATTGGCGGGATCGGGTCTGATCGCCGCAAGCGGGCCGGCCAGCTCGGCTGGCAGAGCCCCGCCGCCCGGCAGGGTGAAATGCAGCCGCTCGACCGTAACACTCAGCGCCGCTTCGGCGAACGGGCAGTTCGCCGCCTGGTTGGTGTCATTGCGCACCGTAACGCCGGACGGCGGCGCCGGCTGGTCGTTGGTCGGCAACTCGATCTGCGCACGGCTCGGCAAGGCGCCCGGTGCCGTCTGTCCCACAGCGCCGCCCGCCGCGAACACGCCATACGCGACACCAGTCGCGCAGAGCGCGACCGACTTTGATTTGATCACCCCCGAAGCCCCCTTTGGCGAATCGCTCGCTGATTGCACAATATCATCAAAAATTACGCAAGCCATTGGGAAATACGAGGATAAGACAGCGCGATCTTTCGACTTGAGTCTTCCGGACATGAGGTTTGACCCGTCGTCAAGAACACCTGGCTTTGAGGTTGGCGCGCGCCTTTACGGCAATTCCGGATGACAGCTTGCGGGGGCTGGCACATCAACGGGAACGACCGGGTTGGGGCGCTTAGCTGCCGCGCCAGGATAGCGACGTCCGCAATGGCGGCTTCCGCCGCAAATTCCGCCGCTGGCAGCTGGACACATTCCGCTGAAAGCGGATTTAATCTGGGCGGTGTACGCGATCGAGCTACTTCGGGAGAGACGAGCCGGCGAGCGCATTAACAAACGCTTGCGGATTGTGAACCTTCAACCTCAGCTTTGCCTCGCCGTAATCAATGGAAACGTTGTTACCCAATCCAAAGCCCCGGAGCTGTCGAACCTCGCGAATAGAACTGACCGGTATCGTTCGCTCCAGTCCATAGATTTCTGGCAGGAACATAAGGTTGAACGGGAACTTGGGGACGACAGAAAGCGCCTCGTCTGTGACAGCGACAAGGAGACAGTTGCTAGCCCAACGTCCTGATGCCGACTTGTCCACGTAGACCGCATCATCTGGGAGCGTTGGGAACACTGGTTTCCCTTTGCTTCGTCTGAACGCAACGGAAATGCCGACGACGAACACGATCCATGCAATCGCCGCGAACGGAAACCAAATGGGGAAGGGGCTTTGGTCCATGCGGTCGCAGATTGAGGCGGCTTCTTACCTACGTCAACGACCGCAACGGCCAAATTGGAGAGAGCAGCCAATGTCCGCTTCATCCCGCCGCTTTCGCGAAAACAGACGGACCGCAAACCAACCGAACAGCTGCCGCTTGATCGTCGCTTGCAGAACGACCGCTTTTGGCGCCGCGGCCCGACTCGCTCAACAACAGCTATTGCGGCGCGTACCGGCCTGAGGTGAAGGGAACGACGGTCATGCGATCCCAATCAACCAGTTGCTGGGATGAACTCCAATGGCCTCCAGTGCCGTGTCATCCGCCAACTGATTCGCGTCAGCGAACCTAACAAGAGCATGCACCAACAGGGGAAGGAACCGGGTGGCGATCAATTCGGCTGGAAGGTCGAGGACCATCACTCCTCCCGAAGCCCCCATCCGAACTAAAACGCGGTTTGCGCTATCTCGGTCATAGAACGCGTCCAAACCGTCAGGCGGCAGGTCGAAGCTGACGATCGGCCGCTCCATGTGATACCTCGGCCATGCCTGGAGGTGGATTTCACCAGGAATCCGATAGCCCTCGGCGGGCGGCGCGGTCCGTCGTATCGCCGCGGCGACTAGTTGGTCCTTGTACCCGAAAGCCTCCACGAGGACTGGCTCCGTCAAAAGCAGCGTTAAGGCTCGTCGCAACGACTTCGCATGTTTGCGGTAGCGATGGAGGATGTCTTCACGGACGATGGCGTCTCGGCGCTGCTCAGCGGTCGGTGCTTCGATGTCGCGGATGGCATCAATGCTCGCAATCAGGTCGGCCTCATCCTCCATAGCCACATCAACGCGGCAGGCGTTGCCGCGTAGCGCGGCTCGGCTGAACGCGAGTGCGGCAAGCCCCAGCTCCTCATCATCATCGATCAGAACGCCGTCAGAGAAGTTGTAGGGCACGACCAGCGCGTCAACCCTAGTCGACGTCGGAGAACTCTCGAGCATCGCGAGCGCGCGTAAATCGTCGATGGCGACACGCAGATCGCTTTCCTCGGGCAGGTCGATGGCATAGCCGTTGCCGGTTTGCCGAAGCGTTTCGGCAGAGACATGGCGCCAACGAAGGCGGTCAGTCCCGGGCTCAGCATGCACCACAACCACTGGGAGTGAGTGATTTAGCCAGTAGTTCGCGTGCTGGCTCGAGCAATAGAGTGTCCGTCCATAACGAGTCTTGGTCAGGACGCTTAGACCACGCTTGACTTGGACGCCAATTTCGCGGCCGGTCGCCTCGCCTGACCCCTTCCCAGCTACAAGCTCGATGACGCCATCTAATCCGAAGTCGAGACCTGATCGTCGATGGTAGACTTGGCCTAGTTGGAGCATAGCCACCTCAACTAGTGCTTCCCCTAGCTGTCCAGGAAGTGCGTGGTCGCCGAGCTTCGGAAGTTCGTTTTCGAATTGCCCCATCTTCCGTCCAAACTTGTCATCTCAACCGCTCGTCACGCTCGCGCGCGCGGGGTGCCTTTGCTAAGTTGCCGAAGTCAGCGGGCGAACGCCAGCGCGGTGTTTTGAGCAACGGCTGGGCGAACGACCGCTTTTGACATTGCGAAAAGAGGCCGCAAACGACCGATATTAGGGCGCATTGCAGAACCGTCATTCCTATACGATTTTTGGTTCACCCCTAACCCTTACTCGTCACGAAATCGGCCCAAGCCTCCATCAACTTGCGGCGCTTATCGAAGAAGTCGGTTCGCCGGTAAGCGGCCTCCACTTCGGTGGGCACGGCATGGGCCAAAGCGGCTTCCGGCACCTCACGTGGAAAATCGGTTTTGTCGGCGGCCCAATCGCGAAACGCGGAACGGAAGCCATGCACGGTGAAGGGGGCGCCCATGTCGCGCATGGCCTTGGTTAGCGTCATATCCGACAACTGCCCGCCGCTGCGCGAAGGGAACACAAGATCGCTGCCCTTGCCTTTGAGCGGCACCATTTCCCTCAAGAGCATGACAGCGGCGGGTGCCAGCGGAATCCGGCGTCCCTTGCGCGCTTTCATCCTTGCGGCGGGGATGTACCATTCGGCGGCTTCCAAATCCACTTCATCCCATATCGCGCCCCGCACTTCGCCGCTGCGAACGGCGGTGAGGATCACCAGCCGCAGGGCTAGCGCCCCCATGCCGCCCTTGTCGCTCAGCCGGGTCCAGAAAGCGGGCACGTCACGATAGGGCATCGCCTGAAAATTGCCCCGCTCCGGCTGCTTGGGCAGACGATCACTGACAGCAGGAGCCAACGTCCCGACGAACAAGGCGCCATCGGATCGGGCAAAACGCAGGATGCGGATTATGAGGGTGCGGACCTTTTTCGCCGTCACCGGCTTGCCCAGCCAGATGGGCCTAAGGCAATCGGCGATCTTGTCAGCGTCGATACTCTGCACCTGCAACCGGCCCAGCGCCGGAAAGGCATAGTTCCGCAAATGCGCCAACTGTTGCCGATGGACGGCATCGGTAAGTTTCGCGTTATCCGCCTTCATATGGAGAAAGGCCATGGCGGCTTCGCGGAATGTGCGGATCATTTCGGCCGGCGCACTAACGGCGAGAATTGGATCATGGCCCGCCACCATAGCAGCCTTGACCGCCTGGGCCTTTCCCCTTGCTTCCGCGAGCGACACGGCGCGCAAACTACCGAGGCCAATATCGCGGCGTTTTCCGTTCTGCTGGACGCGGGCGATCCAGCTCGCTTGCCCCGAATCGCGCACGGAAAGGAACAATCCGTTGCCGTCATGGTGTCGCCCCGGCTTTGCTAGCGCAGCCTTAATGTGCGCTTGCGTGAGTCTGCCCATTACGCGCCTCCAGTTTGAAAATCTGAAATACCTACCTTATTACCCACACTATAGCGCGAATGAAGGCGAATGGCAACGAACGCGCCCGGCGACGAGCACCTTACTTATCAGAAAGTTAATAGATTTTTTGGACGGCGACGGACAATCGCGAATGGTCTGCTGGATGCCCCGTGAGGATTCGAACCTCAATTGACGGAGTCAGAGTCCGTAGTCTTACCTTTAGACGACGGGGCACCAGAGGCCGCGCGATCTAGGCAGGGCGCTTCCGGCTGTCAACCGCGCGGGCGCTTGCCGCGGCGGGAGTGGCGAGCTAGCATCGCGACCAAGCACCGAACGCGCGGCTTTTAGGGCAGCGCGCGACGGCAGAACAGAACAGGCGATTGCACGGCATGGCGGACCATCCCGCACCGATGCCGTACCGGCAGGACCCCTCCCCTGCCCGTCCGGCAGCCCCGGCGCGCAAGCGCTGGCCCGAAGCGCGCCATTATGCCGCGCTCGATCTCGGCACCAACAATTGCCGCCTGCTGATCGTTCGGCCGCAGGGCCAGGGGTTCGCGGTGGTCGACGCCTTTTCGCGCATCGTCCGCCTCGGCGAAGGGCTGGCGACGACCGGGCGGTTGAGCGACGCGGCGATCGAGCGCACTATCGCCGCGTTGCGCGTCTGCGCCGACAAACTGAAGCGGCGCAACGTCGCGCTAGCGCGCTCGGTGGCGACCGAGGCCTGCCGCCAGGCGAGCAACGGCGCCGATTTCATCGCTCGCGCCTATGCCGAGACGGGCATCCATCTCGACGTCATTTCGGCCGAAGAGGAAGCGCGGCTCGCGGTGCTCGGCTGCCATGCGCTGATCGAGCCGGGCGATAGTCCCGCGATCATCTTCGATATCGGCGGCGGCTCGACCGAGCTGGTGCTGATCGAGACCAGTGACGGCGGCGCGCCACGCGTGCTCGACTGGCATAGCGCGCCCTGGGGCGTGGTATCTCTGACCGAGCGTGCCGGGGGCGGTGGCGATCGCGACGCGCGGCTCGCAGCCTATGCGCGGATGCGCGAGCTGGTCGCCGAGAGCGTCGCGCCGTTCGCTGCGCGCCTGCCGCAGGGTGTCGCGCAGCCGCGCCTGCTCGGCACCAGCGGCACCGTCACCACGCTCGCCAGCGTCCACCTCGAATTGAAGCATTATGATCGCGCCGCGGTCGACGGACTGATCGTGCCCGCCGCCTCGATGCGGCGGATCAGCGCGGAGCTTTCGGGCATGGCGATCGCCGAGCGCGCCACCTTTCCGTGCATCGGCACCGAGCGCGCCGACCTGGTCGTCGCCGGCTGC
>Ga0164241_10005721_pt1 | contig 11521 bp, 5 predicted proteins | sample OricomyardsoilBY_FD_108780 | JGI IMG/M metagenome (GOLD analysis project Ga0164241, IMG submission 108780) | Backyard soil microbial communities from Emeryville, California, USA - Original compost - Back yard soil (BY) | ecosystem: Environmental > Terrestrial > Soil > Unclassified | place: USA... | reverse complement strand
TTCAAACGGATGCACGCGCGCGACGGTTTCCTTTTCGCCCGGAGACAGCGCCGGCATGTAACCGTGCGCGTTGAGGAAATCATCCAGCGAAGTTTTCGGCCCGCGCCGCCACGGCAGCCAGGTGCCTTCCAGGGAATTTTTCTTGATGCCGGCGTAGGCGGTGGCGAGATCGAAATTGGTGACGCCTTTGGCCCACGCATCGGCCGTCCACGGCGCGATGGGATTGCCGGTCATGCACTCGTGATTGCCCCAAAGCACGGCGAACGTCGGCATCCAGCCGGATTGCTCATACATGCGGACAAAGGATTGCAGCTTGTCCGCCTCCATCTCCGGGTTCAGCAAAGTCTGCAACGGTTCCAAGGCGCGGTAAGTGTCCCACAGCCAGTTGTCCACGTAGAACGGGCGCGCGTCCTGATGCACCTGATGATCGAACGCGCTGTAGTATTTTCCATCTTCGGAAATGTTGACCATGCGTTCGTAGCAGCGGTAGAGCGACGTGTAAAAAACGCGCTTCTGTTCCGGCGTGCCGCCTTCAACTTGAATCTGGCCGAGAACTTCATTCCAGCGATCCCGGGCGGCGTTTTTGATTTGGTCGAAATTCCAGCCGGGAATTTCTTCCGCCAAATTTTTCTTCGCCTGCTCAACGCTGATGAAGGAAATGCCGTAGCGGAATTCGAGATTTTTTTCCCGGGCGTCCGACGCCGTCACGACCAGATGCCGGCCGTGGTCGCTGTTCGTTTCAATTTTCACGGGCGCGCTGAATTCACCATAAACATAAGCGTGCATGACGCCGGGCGACATTTCCTGGCCGGGAATATTTTCTACGCCGGAAACCGCGTTGTCGCCTGCGCTGGCAAAGTCGCCGCCCAGCCGGTTGGCCAGCAGCACGACCGGCCGGCCCGAGGGAAAAATGAAGCGAAAGCAACCGCAGCGCGCCGTGGGCGTGAACTCCGTCTGAACCAGCGAATCATCAAACCGCGCGGAATAGTAATACGGCGTCTCCGTTTCCTGATCGTAAGTCTGCGGCCGGTTCCAAACCTGGGCGCCATCACCGGGCATCAGCCAGAACAGTTCGCCCATGCGATGCGAAACAATGGTCAGCGGGAACGAATGAATCTGGTCGTCCAACTGGTCTTTCCGCACGGGATACACGCGCACCATCTGGTTGGGCAGCGAAACCGTCGGCCGCGTCGGTTCCAGCATGAAACCTTGTCCGCCGATTGACGGATCAACGTATTCGACCTGCGCGTTTGCCGGGCGGTTGAAACAGATTGCGCCGGCCAGGCATAATGGAATTAAAAATATTTTCATGGTTGTTTTTTGGCGGCTGCGCGGGCGGGGATCTGCCGGCTGAAAGGAATTTCTCCCCGCAACATTTTGCCCGCCTCGCCGGTGAGCCAGAGATAATAATCCGACGGCAGACCGCTGCAAGCGACAAAGCTCGCGCCGCCGGGCGGCTGGCCGGCGCATTTGAAAATGGCGGTGCCTTCATCCATTTCGTCAAACATGGCGACGTAAAACATTTTGGCGCCGGCGGCCGTCGCGGCGCTGGCTTGCGACCAAAGGAATTTCCCGTTTTGACGCGGAATTTGATCCAGCGGCCCGGCGCGGCCCGTCTCAATTTTGCTCAAGTTGTGCCAGCTAAATCCGGGATAGAGGCACGGAACATATTCCAAGTGGCGCGTGTCGCACCAGGCGATGTCGGCCTTGATGTGCGCCGTGTAGCGGGCCAGTTCTTCCGGTTGCAAATTGGTGAAGCGCCCGACCATCCACGGCAGGATGATGTCGGCGGAAGCCATCAATTCGTGCAAATAAGGATCGGGCAGGCAGTCGCGATTCAGCTCGCGGAAATAAGTCGGCACGCCCAGCATGACCGCGCAGCCGCCGTATTGCGGATCGTGCTTGAGAAAATCAATCAGCTTTTCGACGCCGATGTTCCGAATGCTGTAGGCGCGATCAGAAAAACCCAGTCCCCAGATGGCGACCAGCGGTTTTCCGTGGTTGTAAAGATAAGTCTGATTGGCACCTTGCGACGTGATTTTCAATTTGTCCACCAGTTCTTTCCAGTCTTGAATGACGGAGGAACAATCTTCGCCGCTGGCTTTGATCCCGGACAAATCATACATCACGGCGATGGCGCGCCCGTATTTTTGCGAGGCCTTGAGCGCGTTGGCCAGAATCACCCGGCTTTGTTTCCGGCTGTGTTCAGTGCGGGTGACGCCAAAAAAACGCTGCATGAACACGCCGTCAATGCCGTAGGTTTGCATCCACCGAAAATGCAGGTCGGTTGTGCTGGCGTCCCACGAACTGAAGACGCGGGCGGTGGTGCCGTCCAGATTGGTGAACGCGGTCGGATAAGTTTTGGGATAATCTGAAACGTCCGGCCAAAGATCCAGATGCACGTGCGCGGGATCAAACCGGCCCCGGTTGCCATAATGAACCCAGCCGGTGCCGGAGCCGTCGCCGTCGGCACGAAACCAGCCTTGATAGCCGCACATGACCAATCCCTCGTAATTATTGTAGCGCGAGGACGCGCCATGCCGGCTCTGGGCGAAAACAGAACTCAATCCGCAGGCGAAACAGACCAGAAGCAGCAGATAATTTTTCACGGCCAATGGAAGGTGTGGTTATGCACTGAAATGTTGTCGCCGGCTTTTGATAAAATTCATTGGCAATGACAGCTTGCAACAGGCTAGGCGGATTGTCAGTCCGCCAACATCCCCTAAAACGGGGATGGAATTTATCTGTTCAAGCGGGACACAATCACCGAGCCGTCCCGCCGGGCAATGACCAGCAAGGACTGCCGCCGTTTGATGGATGGATGCACCTTGAATGATCTGTATTTTTCGCGGATGAAAAAACTTTCGCCTTCATGGCCGCCGGCCGTTCAAAGTTTCCATTTGAACATGGACTGCTAACATGACGTTCATGACGGCCAGCCTGCATTCTCCCGGTGGAAATTTCCGCCCGCGAAAAAAAAATTTCAAATTCACCGCCGGGCGGCTGGCGTTGATGTTTCTCCCGTGGCTGGCCGCGTTTCCCGCCCCGGCGGCGGAAACCGCGCGCACGCTGGAAATCCAATCCATTAACGTGAATGGAAAGCCGTTGTCGTTTCAGGGCCGGGACAGCGTCAATCTTGGCACATTCCCGGAGAACATTGTGTTTGGGTTTGGCCGGGAAACGAACGCGGGCAGGCGGCCGTTGCGCGCGCGTTATTTGCTGGAAGGGCGCGAAAATGCCTGGCACGAGGGCGGGGCGGAAATGGGATTGACGGTGCGGTTCTATAACAATGCCGGCGATCAAATCAGCCAGAGCATTTACCGCGTCAACGGCGAGAGCACGGGCTGGACCGGTTCATTGAAAAGCTCGTCGCTGACGCACCGCCGGGAAACCCTGGTGGCGCCGCCGCAGGCCACCCGGTTGCTGGTGGTGATCTCTTCCGCCGGACCGCCGGACACGGTGGGAATTTATGTCGTCGCCAATTTGACGGTTTCAAAAACGTCGGGCAATGCCGGCCTGCTGCGCTCGTCGTTTGATGACATTCGCGACGAGCATGTGCCTGAAGATCCGCCGCCGGGCTGGATGCACGATGGCACGCGTCCAAGCATGGCCAAGGTGGTGGAGTTCGGCCAGGATCCGCAAACGAAGGCTTTTGCCGTTGTGGATGATGATCCGGCCAGCCATGCCGAATGGCACAACATTCTGGATGCGGCGCCGGCCGTGACGCCGGGCGAAAACCTGGTCGTGGAATGGAACGAAATGTATAGCATGGGCTCCGGCAATTTTCACGGGGCCGCGTATGACGCTTTGCCGGCCGGCCATTACACTTTTCGCGTGCGCGGCCTGGACGTGATGGGCAATTTGACCGGAGCCGAGGCTTCGATCAACGTGTTTGTGCCCCAGCCGTTTTGGAAAACCCCTTGGTTTTGGGGCGGGGCCTTGATCCTGTTGACGGCGATGATGGCCGGCATCAGCCGTTATTTTGTCTGGCACCGGATGCGGCGCGAAATGGTGCGGTTGAAACAGCAGCGGGCTTTGGAACAGGAACGCTTGCGGATCGCCCATGATATTCACGATGATCTCGGCGCGCGGGTGACGCAAATTTCCCTGTTGAGCGCGATGGCGCAGGAAAATCCTGCATTCCCCGACAAGGCGCGGGCGGATTTTGACAAAGTTTCCAAAATGTCGCGCGAACTGGTTTCCGCGCTTTACGAAACCGTCTGGGCGGTCAATCCTGAAAATGACAATTTGGAGGCGCTGGGAAATTATCTCTGCCAGATGGTGAACCAGTTGTGCGAGCGGACGCCGTTGCGCTGCCGTTTTCATGTGCAGGATCTGCCGCCGGATGTCCAGGTCTCGAGCCAGACGCGGCACAACATCAGCCTGGCCGTGAAAGAGGCCGTGCATAACCTCATCAAGCACGCCCGGGCCTCGGAAGTGACCGTCCGCATGGCGTTCGCCGATGGCGTCCTGGATGTTTCCGTTCACGATGATGGCTCCGGGTTTCAACCGGCGGACAATATTCCCGGCAACGGATTGTCCAACATGAAGCAGCGCCTGCAAAACATCGGCGGCAGTTGTTTCGTGGAAAGCCGGCCCGGCGCGGGAACCACGGTTCGCCTGCGGCTGCGGATTCGCCCGGCGGTTCAAGACGCATGACGAAAATCCGGCAGGGCTGTTTAACATTTTAACAATTCGCTTTTCATGAAAAAAACCGTGGTCATAGTTGAAGACGACAAGGGGCTGCGCGAGCAGCTTGTGCAGATTCTGGAATCCGCGCCGGATATAAAATGTCTCGGCGCCTTCGTCTCCGCCGAGCAGGCGCTCCCGCAAATTTTGGCGAAAAACCCCGACGTGGTTTTGATGGACATAAAACTGCCCGGCATGTCGGGCATCCAATGCGTCGCCGAAATCAAAAAAGTTTCGCCCGCCATGCAAATCATCATGGTGACGGTTTATGAAGACAGCGAACGGATTTTCCGCGCATTGAAATCCGGCGCGAACGGCTACCTCGTCAAATCCAGCCCGCCCGAACAATTGCTCGCCGCGATTCGCGACGTGTATAAGGGCGGCGCGCCGATGTCCAGCCACATCGCCAGCAAGGTGGTGAAACATTTTCACCTGGTCGGCAACTCGCCGCGCGAAGCGGAAAATCTGTCGCCCCGCGAACGCGAAGTTTTGGAGCTGCTTTCGTCCGGTTTCATCTACAAAGAGATTGGCGACAAATTGAACATCGGCACGGAAACCGTCCGCACCTACGTCAAAAACATCTGCCAGAAAATGCACGTTCGCAGCCGCGTCGAGGCCGTGGCCAAGCACATGCAGGAATCCTACTGAAATTTATTTCAGAATGAATTTTCCCGACAAACCGGTTTGCAAATCGCCGGCCACCGGCAAACATGCCACGGTCATAAATGGCGGAGTTGACCCGCTGATTGCCGGCGGCGTTTCGATTGCCCCGGCTGAACAATTTCAGGCGTTGGACGCGGGCGGTTGATCCATCCTTAAAAATGACGTAACCAGCATGAAGAACATGAATTTCATCCGCATCCTGATTGCCGCATTGATTGGCCCGGCGGTCTCCAGCAACGCGCAGGATTTTCATTTTGACGCCACCATTTCCCGGCCCGTTCTGGAAAATTATCTGTCGCGCTCCATTTCATTTACGGAACTGCTGCATGATGATCTGGCGCAGCCGCGCGATGAACGCGGCGTGGATCCGCACGACAATCTGCGCCTGATTCTTGATTCCAAAGCGAAATTTATAGGTCGCGCTTTGATGCTGTGGGGGCACGAAAGCAATCTTCCCCGCCGCCTTAAAACGGCCCGGCCTTTTGCCGCCGCGCTGCACCGGGCCGATCCGGACATTGTTCTCCAGGCGGCGGAGTTTGAAATTGTCACCAAAGACATCGAAACCATCACCATCCCAAAACCGGTGCTGGCGGAATTTGGCCAGACGATCACCAATCGCACTTTCAATTACGAGGCAATGCTGTATGCCGACGGACATTTTGTGAATCATTGGGGCAACGGATCATCGGTTCCCGACATGAGCCGGCTGGAAACGCGCCTGTGGTTTTATTTTCTCGCCACCAGTTACATTGACGCGGGAATTGAGGCGATTCATTTTGGCCAGGTGGGTTTGATGGATAATAATGATCCGGGCCACGCCGGCTGGCTGGATCTGCTGGGCCGCGTGCGCGCCTACGCTCACAAACATGCCCGGCGTCATTTGATAATTTGCGACGCGCATACGCCCACCGGCGGATATGTGGAGAACGGCCGGCTGCTGTTTGATTTTCATTCTTTCCCGTTGCGCATTGTTGCGGTGACGAACCATCCTTATGAAGGAATTCTTCAGGTCGGTTATGCTGATTCCATTTTCTTGCGCAGCAAAGGCGGCATCACGCCCGGCGGCTGGGCTTGCGAGCATCTGCCCTACTTGGTTGAGTTCGATAATTTCGGAAGTCATAATCCGGGAAAGCCCGGCCAATCGCCGTTTATCTGGGGCTGGGATGAGATCACCTGGTTTGCCCTGATGCCGGAAGCCGAACGCAATCAATGGCTCCGATACGCCTGGGACTGGGTGCGAAAAACCGATCCGAACGGACACTTGGAAATGCCGGGCAGCCGGGTTTTGCGGCCGGGAAATCGCGAAGGCCCGCAATGGTATTGGGCCAACACGCGCAGCGCGGCTTGCCCGCAAGGTTTTAATACCGAGGAAACCATCCGGGAAATTTGGGGGACGGCGCAATCGTCAGCGGCCAAGGACCACCCGAAAGAATAAACTTTTGATCCGGCGTTCAGTTTTTCTGCGGATCGGCCAGGATAACATCTTTGGTCCGCTCAGGAGGAACCACTTTTAGCCGGGTGATTTTCCCATGTTCAACCCGGCCTTCCACGGTCGTCTGATAAGGCGCGTGCAATTTGAAATCCGCCGTCCAGTTGTCCGGCCACGCCGGCAGAAGCCGGATGCGTTTGCCATCGCACTGCATGAGCATGAGCTGAAGATTCATCATTCCGGCCCCGCCGTTGTCCATGTCGGGAATCCAATCGCTGTTTTTCGACCAGAACCATTTGAACTGCTGGTTGCCGTAGGAGGTGAATTCTTCCAGCAGTGACTTTTTGGCTTCACCGGTCAATCCCAGCAGCGCCGCTTCAATGCCATCTTGTCCCCAGCATTTTCCGAAGGGATTGATGCGCGCATTAAAAGTGTCGCGCGCCATTTGCAAATCCGGTTTGCCGACCCCGTAAAGCGGGTAGGGAAATACCGCATAAAGTTCGGGGTTCTCGTGATTTTTTGGCGCGCCATATTTTTGCGCCGGCAAAATGACGCGCTTGCCATTGGCATCACCTTGGCCGCGAGGCGGAAGTTTGCCTTTGGCCGGCGTGCCCAGGGGCAATGGCGGAAGATCCTTCCTAACTTTAGCCCACAAATCTTTTTCAGTTTCGTTGCTCAAGTTGGCTGGCAATGCAAGCAATCGCGGCAAAACACTCATCAAACCGGCGATGTCCGGTGTTGGATTCACAGCATTGACCTGGTAGGTTTCGATAGACTGGGCGGGCGACATCAGAATTTTTCCATCCGCGCCGCGTTGCCAGTGTTCGTCGTAAAAAGTGATTACCGCATCAGCCAGCGGCAGCATTTTGGTTTTGGCAAACCTGGCGTCTTGCGTGTATTCGTAGCGGTCCAGCATCTGCGCCAGCACTTCCAGCCCGCCTTGAATGTGATAACGCATCCATTCGCTTTGTAATTCCGGGCCGGGATTGTTCCAGCCGAAATCATTCACGTTCGGCAGGCCCCAGAAATAAATCGTTTCGATGAACGCCCCGCCGGCGTGATGGAAATATAATTGAGTCCGATCCTCGGCCAGCGGCAATGCCTGCACATACATGTTGAACCACGGTTCGAGCAGGTCATAATCGCCGCTCGCGATCAATGGCCAATAAATTTGCCGCGTGTTTTGATTCCAGAAAGAAGCGCCCCACGCGCGGTAGTCGGGATCGTGATCGCCTTCAGTGGAACTTTTGCCGGCGGGCAGATCGTGGCCGACCGTGAACAGCGAGCCGTTGAACTTGATCGGCTGCGCGCCGCGCCCGGCGCACGCGGTCAGGTAGCGTTGAATGGCGTAGCTCTGCGAAACCTCATCCGCTTCCGGCGATCCGCCGGCATGAATCCAACTGCGATCCCAAAATGCCGTCCACCATTGTTGATGCGCTTTCCAGGCGGCCTTGATGTTCATGGCGTCGTCCGAAGCGGCGATTTTATCCAAGGCAGATTTCCAATTTGCGGGTGAACCGGCTGGTTGCGTCAGCGCATAAAGATTCAGTTGAAATGATTTGGCGGCGCGCGTGGATTTCAATGTCTGGTCATCGCTGCTCGCCAAAGAATTTCCCCGCATCATTATTCCAAAACAGCGATGCAGCAGCGGATCGGGATATTTGGGCAGAAGCGATTCCAAATGTTCCCGCTCAAAAACCAGCGGATAAATGCTGTGTGAATTGAAATGACACCAGGCGACCTCGTTGTTTTGCGCCGGCAAAATGGTGTCGGCCTCGAAATCCAGCCCGCCGGGATTGTTGCCCCACTCGAAAAATCCCGCCTGCGAAACGGCCTTCTGATTCAAATGATAATCATTGGTGCGCCACAATTCTGATTTCGCCTCGAGTTTAACGGGTTGCTCGGTTTGAACTTCCAGGTGAACTGCGGGATGATTTGCATCCGCCCAAATGCGCGCGATGTTCTCGCCGTTTTGAATTTGAACTTCACCGGATTCCAATTTCAAAATCTGACGAAAATTTGCCGAGGGGATGAATGGGTTTGGCGTCAGCTTCACGCGCACCCGGCCCAGCTTGAGCAGTTGCCCGTTTTCGCTCCACGCGTCTGATTTGGCGATCAGTAAAACAATGTCGCCATTTTGCTCCGTCCAGGCGTTTAACGCGACGTCGCCATTGCCCAGCGGCATGGAATTGTTTTCGTTGGTGCCGGGCGCGTTCCACGTCACATCGTTGTCGGCGGCAAAATGATTTCCCCCGGCGCCGGCGCCGACGGTTGAAAGAAGAAAAAGAAGCGCGGTGATTTTAAGTTTCATGGGATCAAGACCCGGGCGGATGGATTTCATTTGATGGCTTTCAAATTTTCGACTGCTTTGCGGGCTGGCGCGTGACAAGGTAAAAAACCGGTTCATGCGTGGCCGGCAAAAGCGCGTTGACAGTTGTTGCGATGCCAGTGACAGCGCAAGTGTAGGGCAGGGCGTCTTTTTCCGTATCCCCAAAAGCGGGGAGGACGGCCGTTTTCAAAAACGGCGGCGTGATGCTTTTCCGCCCGTTTTTACGGGCGATTCTCGGGGTCAAAACGAAAGGCGGAACCTTGATGGCTCCATCCTCCCCGCTTTCGGGGATAGTATTAACGGAAATTTCTAAGCTAATTTACTTTCACAGTTTCCCTGAACCAACGAAACACAGCAACCCTGTAGCTTGCATTCCAAAAATGAAAATCCAATTGTCAACAATGGCGGGCCTGGCGGCCGCTGCCGTCCTGATGTGCGCTGGCCCCATTCAGGCGCAGACGGCCATAACCGGAGTTTTCCCAGACGGCTCCTGCCAGTTTCAGGCGTCGCCCGCATTGTCCTTTAACGCCAGCTCGCCGGCGGGCATCACGAATGTCACCGTGCAATTGAACGGGACCAAATTCACGACGGGGGAATCGTTTTTGAAAATTTTTTCAACGGGCAATGGACTGACGATTCAAGCTGTGTCTTCAACCAGTGAAAATGTCAGCGCCCCGTTGCAGTCAAACATCGTCTATCGGGCGGTGATCACCGTGAATGACGCCAACGGCGATGTCACCTCCTTGACCGTCACTAATTTTGACACCATTGCGCCCGCCTATACTTTTGAAGCAGAGGACTGGGATTATACCGATGGCAGCACTTTTGCCAGCGGGCTGTTTTTTGACAATCCGCAAACTAACGCCTACGCCGGCCTGGCCACGACCGCAGGTGTTGATGCGTATAATGCCAACGGCGATCCCGGATACCGTCCGGTTGGCACCGCGTCGCTGCCGGGTGGATTATCCACCGAAGGCTGCAGCGATTTGACGCGCGTTCAATACATCGGCACTGGCAAGACGGATTATGACGTGGGCTGGACTGATGGCGGTGATTGGGGAAATTATACCCGGCACTATCCGGCCGGCACCTATTACGTCTACATGCGCGCGGCCAATCCCAATGGCCCGGGAGCAGACAGTGCCAGCCTGGCCGTGGTCGCCGGCGCAACCATGAGCGGCACGGGGCCATATACCTTCGCGGTTCCCACTACGGGTGATTGGCAAAAATACGTCTGGGTGCCTTTGCTGGATACTGGCAGCAGCAACAGTCCCGCGATGATTACGTGTGATGGTTCGCAGGCCACCCTGCAACTGAAAACAGACGGCGGCAGCTACAACGCCAACTTTTACATGCTGGTGCCAACCAATGCCAATCCGTCCAGCTTGGGCGGCGCGACGGTGGGTGATTTTTATCCCAATGGCGCAAGCCAGTTTCAGCAGACGAATAAATTTGTCTTTACAATCAACTCCTCGGTGGACGTCAATGCCGGCGATATTGTCGTGCAGTTGAATGGCACAAGCCTCATGGGAGACGCTTCCCAGCAGATTTTGGTGAATGGCGCCGGATTGGACATTGCGGGCACGCCGCAAAGCCGGAACGTAAGCCTGTCATTGGACACCAACACGTCCTATTCGGCCTTCATTCAGATAACCGATGTGAATGGCGGCACTTCCAGCACCAACATCTCGTTTGATACCATCAATCCGAATTATTTCACGTTTGAAGCGGAAGATTTTAATTACGGCGGCGGACAGTTCATGGACAATCCGCAGACCAACGGATATTTGGATTTCATCGGCACCGGCCAGTTTGACGGCATAAGCGGGATTGATTATGTGAACTTGAGCGGAACATTGACGGGTAATTATGGCAACCGTTTTGGGTTGCGGACGGAAAACTGCTCTGACGTGGCGCGGGTGCAATATCTCGGCGGCGTGACTAACCCGGTTAGTAATCAACTATACAAGGACTATGATTGCGGCAATGCCTATGGCGGCAACTGGGCAAATTATACGCGGACTTTTCCGGCCGGCACCTTCAACATCTACATGCGCGCGGCGAACGGCGGTGGCGGCAATTCCGACAGCGCCAGCATAAGCGCCGTGGCCGATGGCACGCAACCCGACCAGACGACCACGGGCCTGGGCAAGTTTGCCGTTCCGGCCACCGGCAACTGGCAAAAATACACCTGGGTGGTGCTGAAAAATGCCGCCGGTTATCCGGTTCAATTTACCGGCGGAGCGGTGAAGACGTTGCGCGTAACCACCGACAGCGGCGGTTACAACGCCAATTTTTACATGCTGGCGCCGGCGGACACCAGTGCTCAAGTGCCGCCTTTTGTCACGGATTTCACGCCGGACGGCACGCGGTTGCTGCAAATGACCAACACGGCGACCTTCACGGCCAAT
>Ga0164241_10005720_pt1 | contig 11521 bp, 15 predicted proteins | sample OricomyardsoilBY_FD_108780 | JGI IMG/M metagenome (GOLD analysis project Ga0164241, IMG submission 108780) | Backyard soil microbial communities from Emeryville, California, USA - Original compost - Back yard soil (BY) | ecosystem: Environmental > Terrestrial > Soil > Unclassified | place: USA... | reverse complement strand
TGCGAGCTCCTTCGGACAGGCGCTACACCGCGCAAGCGCCACAGGGCTCTCATTGCTGCGAGGAAAGTTGAGGATGCCCTCTACTTTCTTTTCGGCCGTCCCCGCCCCCGCCGCCGTGTGCTTGTTGCCGTTAACAACTTGGCCGCTGGTACACCTAGGGCCGCAGCCACGCGTACCATGGTCTTGATGCTGAGATTTTGTAGGCCGTGCTCGATGCGCTGATAGTTGCTCACGGTCATATCGAGCTCTTCAGCCACCTGAGCCTGGGTCAACCCGGCCGCCTCGCGTAGCTCGCCAATTCGGCGGCCAACCCTGGCCATGACGTCCTCGGCGTTTTCCACGCCGTTTGTAAGAGGCCCATTGCCTCGCGATAAAAACCCTCATAAATGATTTACCATGAAGAAAGCTGCGAGAACGGCACTCATCCTCCTTGGTTTGGCTGCAACATCGGTCGGCTGCGTGGACGACCTAGACAGTGTCCTCCGATCGGGAAACGACCGTCCCGGGCCCCGCTGCAGCGCCAGTGACGACGGTCGGACATGGCAGCTGGGGACCGGACGTGCCGCAGACATCAACCGGCTTGCACCTGGTTTCTTCACCGGTCGCAACGGAGCGTGGCGCCGAGCGGCGCTCGCGCCGAGTCCTGACGGTGTGACCGAGGTGCGTCCCGCGAACATCGAAGGGGCAGAGGCGTTCGAAATCATCACGCAGGACGTCGCTTACCGGATTCGGGCGATCCGAGTCGACGACGAGCTTGCGATCCTCGCCACGCCGGGCCAGTGCCCCAAGGTTAGCGCGGTGGATCACTGCGTCGACGATAGGTTGAAGACGGAGCTACTGGTCAACGGCAGCGCGCCCTGCCTCGGTCCGATCACCGTCCTCAGCGACAGGGTAGCCATCGCGATGGGCAACAACGATGACCGCAAGTTGGAGCTCGTCTTTGGGAAGCCCCTCTTGGAAAAGACAAGCTCGACCTCGGTCTCGTTTGCCATCTACCTGAAAGGTAGCCAGGGGCCGGCCGGACACGTGGAGCGCCGAGTGGGCGACTTTTCGAAGGCTGTTCCGGACGAAGTGTTGGCCTTTCTGGGCTTGGGGCTCGAGCTGCCCGCGGGAATGCTGTGGCGCAACGTTCCGGATGAAATGAGAACGCCAGCTGCCACTGCCCGCATCGCAAAAGCGCGCGTCGCCGGCATTGTCAGCGCCGCCTCGAGCTTGACGACGCCACTTGAGGTGGGCCAGTTGATCACAACACACCCTTCTGGCGTCCTCCCCGGCGACAGCGAAGTCAAAGACTTGATCGCCGAAAAGCTCCGATCTCTTGTTGCCGAGCGGGTCCGCGCCGAGCCCCGGCCTCAGGCGCTGTTCGAAATCGCCCTCTGCCTGCGGCTCATGGAGCCGCTGACATCGGACATGCCAGACGTGTCCGCGCTGGAGCAAAAGTATGGCCCCCTGTTGCAGCTACCGGCATACGCAGCCCCGAAGGTCGCCGGCGCATTCATGCTGCTGCTGCCCGACTCAAGATACACGCGGGCTCTGGAAGCTGAGGATGCCAAGGAGAACGAACTGGCCGCGGACAGTGCCAAGAAGCAAGCCGGCGAGGCCGAGACGAACGACTCCTGGACCGAGGTCCAGGGTCGAGGCGACGAGCTCGCGACGCTCGCCTACAAGCTCAGGTTTGGACGCCTGAATTTCGCGCAGACTCGACACAATCAGCGGGGCTTGCTGCAGATGGAGAAGTACAGGGAGGGGTTAGTCCGTGACGCCTTTTGCCCGGCAAAGCGCACCTTCCTGCAACGCGCGGGAGCCGCGGAATACAATCGTCGTGCCTCAGAACACTGTAGCAACGAACCTCCAAGGGACGTGGGAGTGGGAGGCGTTGAAAAAACGCTCACGGCAGAATGTAGGGCAGCGTTCGCTACCGGTTGTTAGGCAACTCGTCCAGGACTACTAGCGAAGGCGATGAGCAAGGATCCGCTGGAGCTCGATGATCCGGAAACGTGGCCACCTCTCCTCGTGCCTTTGCTGCAAGAGCAGCTGGGATTGCTAACGGAGTACGCCGCTTTCGAACGAGAGCGATACGCGTTGCTCGGCTCTGGTCCCTCCGAGCGTGAGCTCATGATCAAAGCCAACCCATTCGAGGAATGCGCGCAGCAGTTTGTTCGCGGAGATCGACACGTGCGTCCACGATGACAACCTGCTCGCCTATCACTGCACGCGCCTGGCCGACGACGAGCTGGCCGGAGTTCGCGAACGTGGGCTGCTCGGTCTCAATGAAGCCACGGCGACGGAGCGCCTCGCCCTGCGCGTCGCCGTAGGCGATCTTGCGCCAGGCGACGCTGCTCGACTCCTCGGACGATTGCGGTCTCGCACTGCGGCTACGCCCGAGCAGCGCATCGGAAAGATCTGGGGCGTTCCCAGCCCGCGCGCTCTTTCGGACGAGGATGGTTTGGGCAATCCTCTGCGCTATTGGGGAGGCGAGGCGTTTCTGAGCCTTGATGAGCCCGACCTTGAGAGCTTGTCCAGGCTCGGAACGGCTTGCATCATCGAGTTCGAAGCGCCGATCGCTCGGCTGGCTTTCAACGAACTGGCGAGAGACTTGGCCGAGCGTTTCCTCCACCTCTTCGCGGGCCTGGGCGACGTACCGGGCGCCAGCGTGTGCGTCGCGGGGAACATCCCAGCGAACCTAGTCCTGAACATCTTCAAGCGCGCGGACGATGAGTTCGAGCGCCTGACGGAGTGTTCGACTTGGAGCGTCCCGCTGATCTGAAGCCGTCCTCGGCGCGCCGGACCTCGCTGCCATCGATCCGGTGAGGGCTGCTTCAGCTATCTGGGTCTTCGCTGTCGAGTTCCACGGCGTCGGCAGCCCCGAGCGGGTATGTACGATCGCAGCCCGGGCAATGGATGTTGGTCATGTAGGTCCTGCCGACTGGGTTGAACGTCGCATACGAGGTCAACCAGCCCTTTGAAGGCAGGCATTTGGTGTCAACGACATACAGTGGAAGCTCATTCTGTCCGCAGCAGGGACAGCGCACGGCGTTAGACAGGTTCGGAGGCAACGGATGCTTGCGTCTGTAGCTCACGATAGCGACCTCTTGCATCACCATGATCTCCTGCTGCAGTGTCTCAGCGGCCTTGAATAGCTTGGCGACGCCTCCGACCACGCATCCACGCCTTCGCCAGGTCGTGATTGCGTCGATCATTTCGTCGCACGCATCGTCGAGATCGCGCTCCTCACCGGCAGTTTCCCACTCGTTGGGATCATACGTGGTGGTCATCGGTATCCGCACTCCCAGCAAGGCGTCCCGGGCGTGAGCTCCTCCCCGCACCGAGGACATTCCGGCGAGGCTTTCTTGGCCAACTTCACGCTGCAAAGGTGGATTCCATCGCCACTCCACAAGACCCTATGCACCGTCTCAGACCTGACTTTGCCAGCCTTCGTCGTGACGCTGATCGAGCCACAGGGTGGTTCCGTGGCCTGAACGCGGATCCCCCAAGAGCCGTCGCGCAGTCTTGTGTAGGACGCGCTCACGGATCCCCCTCCAGCTCAGGCCAATGGCAGTTCGGCGGAGGGAACCCCGGCGGCAGGTAACCCGCAACCCGGTTCGTCATCGCGCCGACGCGACGATGCCGGTAGACCTTAACGTAGGCGCTGCCACCGTCGGTGGTCGAATACCAGCCCGACGTCGTTACGCAGTCCAGCAAGTCGACGCCTCTCGGAATACGCCGTTTCAGTTTTTGCGCGATTTCTGGAAAGCTGGACACCACCGTGTTCGTGTCGTTGTGATCGATATTTGTCGAGCTCTTACGTTCAGTGGTCATTGATAGAATTGCCTCAGCTTTCCATTTACACCGCGCCGTCGAGTTTTTGCCGAGGCCGAGAGATTTCTTCCTGACGGGGCTGGCGCCCGCGCCACGCATCGGGAGGCTGGCGCCAGCGTGCTCTGCCAGCCTCCCGATGTGTGACGAGATGGGGATCAACCGGCCGCGACACCACGTGGTGAGCCGAGACACGCGACGGCGCTGCGCCGAATTGTCGCTGAAATTCCGTCGATTTCGGTCTCTTCGGTCGAGGTGAGCACGATTACCTGCCCACGAGTCTCCAACTCCAAGCTGGTGACGCCGCGTCCTCGCCTTCGGAACAGCAAGCCGAGATCGACACCGTGCACACGAAGATGACGATGAGTGCAACTGCCCGTGTACGCGACTACCTCACTCAGAACGGACTCGCCTCCAGCGTTCCAGCCGAGCATTGCTCGTCCATCGTCCAACCGCAGATCGAACCAGTTGTCTTCGCCGACCTCGGCGACGATCCATGAGACCAAAGTTGACACTGCTTTGGTCGAGAGTTCGAGCCGGTCGGCAGAGGCGCTGCTGGAACGAAGTGGGGCGACCTCGGACGCGACCGAAGCGGGCCAGACAATCCAGGATTGGTCCCCGGCGAGCCCGACCTTGACGTCATTGCGGAGCAGCCGTGCGGGACCCGGGAGTAGTTTCAAGTAGCTACGAGCAAGCGGCACGGCGTCGCCGGAGAAGGCCCAGTCCAAGTCCTTCGATGCAAACTCGATCGAGATCGAATGCTGAGCCCCGCCGGCCGTGATCACACGGCCGCGGCGGACCACGCCAGTCTCCCCGAACGGCTCGCACAGCTCGAGCTGCGCGGCCAGACCCGCGGCTGACTCGACGCCGACGTCCGGAGGAAGCTCGATTTCTGGAACAAGGAGCGCGGGAAAGGTGTCGCCGGCACCGGACGCACCACCCGCGGTGGTGTAGCTGAACTTCTGGTTGGTGACCGTGAGGTTGATATCTCCGCTGAGGAACTTGAATGCCTCGAGGCGAGCGGCGCTAATTGCTAATTCGAAGCTGTCAGTTGCATCGGCAGCGGTGCTAATCCCGGCGGCGCCCCGACGAAAGACAGTCGCGAACTGAATCTGGCCATCGGCAACAGCGACTCGACAGAGCGCGGGGTGCTTGGGGTGCTTGGACTGGGACCGTAGGAAGAGGACGTCGAGAAGGGCTTGAAGATTGTCAGCGGAGAATGTGGCGGTGTTCGGGGATTGCATATTGAGCTCCTGGCGCCGCAATGCGCGGCTAGGGGCCCTCTACACCGACGAGTTGATTTTCTGAGAGCCGCCGGCGCCGACGTCTTGAAGCATCGGTGCTTCACTCCGAACGGGAAAGCGTACGGGGGCGATCACGACAGCGGTCGGCGCGGCCGCGTGGAGACGCCAAACACGCCGCATCATGGCGACAGAACGGATTTCGAGGCCGCGTCGGAGCAGGGCTTTTGCGAGCCAGCTCTTCTCCATCGCGAACACCAGGCGCGCGCCGCGAGATTGGGCGACTCGGCGCAGCAGGTGGTCCAGCACGGCGATTGTCGGTTGCTGGTCCTTGTAGGGTGTCTCGAAGGTACCGAATGGGCGTCCCTCCATCGAAAACTCGTCGGTTCGTACTACCGTTTCGTTGGTCTCGTGATTGTGGGTGTGACGCACGAAAGCGACGCGCGTTGTCGAATCCGAGGGCCGCCCGGGAGGCACGGGCGGGCCCAAGGTCGTTGCTCCGGACGCTTCGCGGCTCGACGCCGATCCACGGGGAGCGCGGTTGAACCCGAGAGCTCCAATGGCAGAGCCATTCAGCCCTTTGGCAATCACTTCCATGTCGTCAGCGGCGAAGCCGAGCGCTTCATCCTCCAGCGCCAGTGGGGAGTGGATGTCCTCTCCGAGAGGTGACTGCCCCCGTGCGTCAACGTGGCGCCTAGGCACCGCATCGCTGCTCGGGTCACTGGTTCCTCCCAGACGGATGGCGTCCACCTCGTCATGAAGCTCCCACGGGATCTCGTCAGAGACCCCCTGATGAACGTCACGAATGAGCGGAAGCACCTCCTGTCTGACCCACCTTTCCAGCGGGTGTGAGGTTTCGTCCTGGTCGGCTTGCATGCCTCCTCCGACCAGGTTCTCGGCATCGCCCAGTGCGGCGATCCAGAGTTTCCTATACGGACCGCGACCGGTACGGGGTTCGATGGCGAACTCCGTCCTGGCGCGGCCCAGGAATGCTGTGGCCTCGCCCTGGTTCATTTGGAACCAGTAGCGGTGGAATTCGACGACGGTGGCCAGCACGTCGTCCGCATCGAACGTCAGGATGCCGCGAGTTCGGGCACCTGGAACAGCGTATCGGCTTTGCCCAGTCACGAGGTCGCCCGCTAGTGCCGCTTGCTGCATTCGGTAGCGGAGCTTCTTCCGGGTGCTTTCGACGACGTCGCGAGGAATATGCACATCGCCGTCCGCAGCAATCTCAGCCCCCAAAAAGCGTAGAGGGTGCCTACGAGCGTCGTGGACCAAGCTACGTGGCGACTGCGTCGAGCTGACGCCCTTTAGCTTGAGCCCAAAAGCTTTGGTGCAACGGACGAGCTCGCCAACAGCCCGCTCGACTTGTCCCCGGCTGCTTCCGACGAAGAGAAAGTCGTCGCAATAGCGATAGTAGACAAGGTCGGGGCAATGAGACCTTACCCGGCGATCGAATGCGTTGAAGAGCACGTTGACCAACGTTGACGACTCCGGCAATCCCGCTGGGCAACCCCTCTCGGAATTCTGTCTGACCCAGGCACCTTGCACGCGCCGATAGCGAGGCGCGCCAACCGACTGCAGCACCAACTCGATGAAGCGATTTGGAAGTCCGAGATCACCGAGCGCCTGGGCTACCGCCTCTCGGGGCATTGAATGGAAACAGTCTCTGACGTCCAACTTGGCGTAAAATCGGTACCCGTCGACGCCAAAAGCGTGAGCGACTTGCAGGATTGCTGCCTGCACGGCATCGGACCGGTTCGGCCGGTAAGCAATCGCACAGTCCGGCAGTAGCGGCTCGACGGTGGCTTGCAGCACCGCTGCGAGGTGGTTCGACAGGCAGCGACCGAGAATTCCTCGCAAGGCGATGGTGCGCGACTCGGTCGGCGCGTCGAAGTCCCAGGGGTCGTGCTTAGGGATCGCCACGAGCTTGAGTGCTAGCTGCTCGGAGTCTACGCCACGCTCCAGAAAGTCAGTGAGCCGTCTGGCCCACGATTCGACGGCGTCGCGCTCGGCAAACGCCGTGGCCGGCAGAAGTCCGTCTTTGCCCACGCTCGACTGCGAAGCATGTTTCCAGGCCTCGTTTTCGTAGGGGTTGCAGGCAAACCGAATCTGCTCCGGGTCGAACAACAGGCGCATGGCGTCGTGGGGTTTAAAGCGGTTAGCCAAGGTCCACCTCCACACGTGCGAACTGCTCGTCCTCCTCCGCCATGCCTGACCCTGTATTTCGAGAAAGGATCACCAAACGCCAAGGACATCGCCGCGCTCGGAAAAAGGGCTGTTCCAGGGGGTTTACTTCGTCGACCTCGAGGTCGACGATCGGGGTTAATCCGGTGTTGATGAGCGGTTCGACGATGCCTGCCAACAGCTCGGCCGACGGCTCGTAGCCCCACTGTGGGTAGCCCAAAATCTGCGGTGCCACCCGAACCGACGTGGGCAGAATCAAACACAACTCGCCGTCAGCCTTGAGCCTTGGCGCCAGATCGGTGAGCAACCGCTGCAAAGCTCGGCGCCATTTCCGTGGCCCCCGACGTCCCATGTCTTCGACGGATCGCTCATGCTTGGTCGGGCTCGCCAGATCCTTATAGTGGTTGCGAAGTTGGTTCGCGCCGCTACCAGGAGGAGGGACGTGCATCACGATGAGGTCGTAGTCGCGCTGGTTCTCGTGTAGAGCCGAGCTGCGTGGTCCCTTCCACGACCGCGATTGCTCCTGGCCGACCGTGTCGACCTCATCGATCACCAGGGTCACTCCTCTTGGCGCAAGGGCCTGCAGGGCAAAGGCGAACGTCCCATTCAAGGCCCCCCAATGAAGCACTCGACCGGCGGGACGGCGGTGTCGACCCCAATTTCGAAACCGCCTCCAGGCGCGCTGGGCTAGTGCGACGACGACTTCTTCAGGCAGCGATTCCGGCAATGACGATGTCGCCAGCCCCAACCACGACTCGGCTTTCCATGGACCAATACGTGGGATTTGGGAAACGGGCAGCTGCGAAGCAAGGCGTGGCGGGCCACCGTACGTGTTTATCAAGTGCCCGTCGTGCTTCACCCTGGTGATCTCTCTGCGGAGCGACGCCAAGAATTGTGCATCTTTTGCCATTCGAGCGAGCGCGGCCCGGCGGTGAACTTCAGGGACGTAGGCCGTCTTGAAGATGTCCCCGGGGACGTCGACGTACTTGGTGTTCTCGAGGCCGACGCGCTCCCTGACCCCGCTTGCGATCGCGTCGATCAAGGTCGAACGATGGCCGTGGTCCTTGAGGTTCTTGAACAAATTTCGGAGCGGTGATGGGAGCCGACGAATGCGCCCCGCAATTGCTCTGTCGCTTGGGACTTCCGTGGGAGCCGGCATCACGTCGAGACTGATGCCTCCAAGGAGGTGCTGTAGCTCGATGTCCAGAGGCAGGGCCGGCGGCTCCCAGCGCTCGACGACGACCGCGTCAGAATCGGCGAAGAGCAGGTCCGGTTCGCGCGTCGTCGACAGTTCGACGACGTCCATCAGCTCATCCCAGAGCTGTTCCTCGTCGGCGGTGGTCATCGCGCCGGCTTTCCTCCGAGACGGACAAAGCCTTGTTCGGTGAGCAGGTATGCCCCGCTTTTTCCAGGTGTGTCCTGGCGGGCTCCGGATTCGGTGCCACGGGTGCTCTCCCAGAACCGCACGCGTGTGCCGACCGTGTACGGAAAGGCCTTGAGGATCAGCCTGCAGCCGAAAGCTTTGGTGTCCGGCTCAATCCGTTCAAGCTCGGCCGCTTGAAAGAACACGTCGTTGCCGATCTTGAGGTTGCGAATCACCCCCATTGTGGTGTCCTCCACGTAGAGTCCCCACAGGACTCGTCCGTGCTGCTTGCTGTGCCCGACGCCAATTGATGGGTAGCGACCCAGGAGAGGAATGGCCCAAGCCGGTAGCAGGTGACTCGCCCTGTTCCACCCTGGTGCGTCGATTTGAGAAACCGTCACGGTGGATGTTGGCGCTTCAGCCCCCGCGTCTACGACAACAGTCGGAACGGGCCGAGGGAGTTCAGCGCCCTCGATCTCACCCAGGAGGGCGGCGAGCTCATCCGATGGTGGCGTTGGCGACGGAACGAACAGGTTCGAAAAGTCGAAGTCGTCAAAGGAGTCAGACATTGTTGCCTCCCCGGTTCGCCTGGGCTGATTGGCCTCGTCGTCTGTCCCGAGCGCGCTCGCGCCGCCGGTCGCCGATCAGTCGAAGTTCGGCGCCGAGTAGGGCCGGCGTCTTCTGCGCCAGCTGTAAGCCTAGGCGGAGAAGGGCCAAGTGGGCCAAATGCGGGGAAACGCCCGGAAAGAACGACGTAGCGCGCTGAAGCGCGTTGGCATCATCTGCATCGAGCGCGACGGAACGGACGATCATGTTGTGCTCCTTGTTGATGTTCTGGGAATTAAAGGAATCGCAATGCCAGGAGTTGGTCATCGTTGCCTCTTACACCGCCGACCCAAATTCGTGACGGCTAATGCTTTGATGCAACAGCGTCTTTGGATGACAGACGTCCGTCGCGACTCGAAGGGGCCGGGTAGGCCTAGAAAGGTTGCTCCCCAACGAAGCCAACGCGTGCGGGAGCGGGTGGAGTCGTTTCAAGCGGCGGAGCGAGAATTTGCGGAGACCGACGCTTTACTTTGCGCAGCCGTTGCCGACCACCGGCTCGAAGCCCTCTACATCGCGCGGGAGGAGCTTGCCAGAGAGGCAGCAGGCCTGCTTTTCGCCAGGCTGCATTCGATACCGGGTTCGAGGGAAATGGGGCGCCTGGCAACGCGCCGGATTTCGGCGTTGCGTGAGGTCGCCAACCTCACAGTGGCGATCGCTCGTTACGATTCAGGTTCCCCGTCGCCAGAGCGAATGGGCCGAATCATGGAGCTACTCATCGCGACCATTGACGAGGCTGTTGCGAGCGTCTTGCCAGCCGAAACGGCAGCCACGTTCCAGCAGGCTTGGCGCGCGCGCATAGCGCCCTTCCTGGCGCAGACCATTTCCGAACGCTAAATCGAGCCCATTTGCGACACCAGGCGCTCGAAGATTCGGGCCGCGAGCACGCTTGGCGAATTCTGCCGAGCGCGGCTATTCACCCGAAATCGGGCCTCCACCATCTCCGGCACCACGAGGTCGATATGCTCGTCACGCACGAGGATGGCTGACGCCAGGCGCCGACCATTCAGGTAAAAGCCAATGCGCGGCCGAGTCTCGGCGAGGTTGACCGAGGTTGCGCCACTGGAGAGGTCAGCCCGACAGCTCGAACAGTCGACAATGTCGGCGGTGATGAAGAAGTCCCTGCCACCGCAGGCTCGGCATTCTTGGGCCTCTACAACGTCAGGGTAGACGGTTACCTGCGCCTTTGAAGCGACCGGCAGCTGTTCGACCACGAGAGAAACCAGGGTCATCCAGTTCTTGGGCGTTAGCATCCACGGTTGCTACACCGACGAGCGTTTCACTTCTGCGGCAGTGGGGGCAACATCGGGCAGTAGCCAACCTCCCGTAGTCCGGACGAGGCGTGGTGCAAGCTCGGGATACCCGGCCTGCGCAACCGCTTCGGAGATGGATTCCGAAATAGCCACCATGACCTGTCGCAAGACACGTCCTGCCTCAACGGCACCATTCTCGGGCATTGTCGACAGGAGCTTGGCGGCGCGCGCAACCTCTCGGGTGATCGCGGCGTCATCCACCTTCATCTTCTTGGCTGCCGTGGGCGAGGCCACCTTGTTGCGCCGCGCTGTCGCTGTCGCTGCCGTTGATGGAGAGCTAGCGCGGTCTCCACGGATCAGGCGTAGTGCCCCCGTGGCCGACACCTTTCCAGCGTTGACCGCATCCTTGAGCTCTTGAGTGACACCCGGCCGATAGAAAACCTCTTCGAGGGCTCGTGCTTTGTGCTTCCCGATTTTCAGGCGTTTCGCGGCCTCTGCGTCGGTTCGAAGGGCCGGCCGCGAAAAGTGTCCGCTGGCGGACGCTTTCTTGGGGCGGCCCCGTGGCTGCAGAGTTCCGCCTTGCTCGGGCATTGCTTGTTTGATGGCGCGGTAGGCCGCGGCTAGCTGCTGAGGCGTCCACACACGTCGGTGAATGTTCGACTCGACCATGCGGGTCAGCACGTCTTCCAGCGTCCCGAACTGACGAACCTCGACTTCGATCGAGAACTTGGGGTTGCCGGCGTAGAGGTCGACGAGGCACGCAAACCTCAAGCAACCTACGACAACCTGGTTATCTTGGTCGACAACCAGCCTTTCCTGCAGCCCACTGCTCGCAATCGATTGCTTGATCTCGATGTAGTTTGGAGCCAGGCGGGGGTCCCCAAAGATGGCTACGTTTTGGGGGTGCGGTTTTAGGACTGAGAGAAAGAGGCACTTGATCGGGGAGGTCATAGCGTTGGATCTACACCGCTGCGCGAAAGTGCCCCGGGAGGCTCGGAGTGCCGGCGGTGTTCACGGTCTCCGATGAAATGAACGGGCCTCGTGGTCCGAGAGTTCAG